>Ga0335071_10000760_pt1 | contig 34842 bp, 30 predicted proteins | sample Lox_Sample_15_FD_206724 | JGI IMG/M metagenome (GOLD analysis project Ga0335071, IMG submission 206724) | Soil microbial communities from Loxahatchee National Wildlife Refuge, Florida, United States - Lox_Sample_1.5 | ecosystem: Environmental > Terrestrial > Soil > Wetlands | place: USA...
CGGCCTTGAGGGTGCCGACCCGCTTCGCCCGGCTACGCCGCCTCCCGATCGGCACGGCCTCGAGGGTGCGGCGGGCCGCAGATTCGGCCTCCAGGGTGCGGCTGGGCGCACATTCGAGCGCGCGGTCTACTTCACCGTCGGGAGGTCGGGGCTGGAGACGTCGTAGATCTTTCCGGGCTGGGTCAACAGCGCGGCCAACTTCTCGGCCTTCTCGTCGGTACGGTCGGTGGTCCCCCAGATCACCACTCGCCCATCACCCAGGGTGAGGGTGATGGAAGACACCGAGGGGGCCGCGATCCGGCCGACCTGGCCGGCGACCTCGGGACGCAGCGCGGTGAGCACCTGCAGTGCGGCCTTGGTCGCCGGGTCGTCGGGGCCGGGACTGGCGACATCCAGGTACGGCAGCGCCGGCGGTGGCGGTCCGGTCGCGAAGTCCACGCCGTCACGGTCAAACAGGTGCGGCCCGTCCGGAAAGTCCTTTACTGCCAACGGGACTCGCTCGACGATGGTGATCCGCAGTGCCGACGGATACTGGCGCTGCACCCGGGCGCTGGCCACTCGCCGGATCGCGGCGACACGGTCGGCGACCTGGCTGGTGTTGATTTGCAGCAGCGGGGTCCCGGGCCGCACCCGCGCCGCATCCAGCACTTCCTCGCGCGTCACCACCCCGGTGCCGACGACGACGATGTTGCGGGCCGACATTGCCGGCGTGAAATACAGGACCAAGGCAAGCCCCACACCGACGATGACCAGCAGCACCGTTGCCAGCAGCATCTTCAAGCCCCGAACGACACCGCGCCTGGCCGGTTTGGGCTGGTCGACCGGGCGTCCGCTGGCCCGGCGCTTGGCCTCACGGCGGGCTTCCTCGATGGCGGTCGCGCGGGCCTGCGCGGCACGGCGCTCGGCCCGTTCCCGGCGGGCCCGGCGGCGCGGACCCTCGAACTCCTCTGCCGCAGAAGGCGTCTCGCCCTCGGGTCCACCGACGAAGAGTGGCTCGGTGACGGCATCCCCGGCCGGCTGCGCGACCGCCTGATCGCCCACAACCCCCAGGCTGCCCGGCTCGTCGGCCGGCGTCGCATCGTTCGGCCGGGTCATCGCCACACCCCCGGCTGGCCGGGTCTGCTGCGGTTTGCCCGTATCCGCAGCGCGCTCACGATCTCCGGTCCCAGCAAGGTCACGTCGCCCGCGCCCATCGTGACGATGACGTCGCCGGGGCCGGCGGCCGCGGCCACCTGCTCCGCCACCGCGGAGAAATCCGGCAGGTAGCGCACCGGTTTGCCGACGTGTTGGGCGACGGTCGCCCCGCTGATTCCGGCCAGTGGTTGTTCCCGGGCGCCGTAGACGTCGAGGACGAAAACCTCGTCGGCGGTATCGAGTGCACGACCGAACTGAGCGGCGAATTCTTTTGTGCGGGAATATAAATGGGGCTGAAAGACCACGATGCACCGGCCGCTGCCGCCCTGCTCGAGGACTGTGCGGGCGGCCGCCAGGGTGGCGCTGATCTCGGTGGGATGGTGGGCGTAGTCGTCGAACACCCGCACCGAGGCCTGGCCCACTCCCGAGGTGCCGACCAGTTCGAATCGGCGGCGCACACCCTCGAAGCCGGCCAGGCCGTCCAGCACCGAGTCGGGCGGGGCGCCGATCTCGATTGCGGCCAGCAGCGCGCCGAGCGCATTGAGTGCCATATGCCGTCCGGGCACCGACAACCGCATCACCCGGGGATGTTGTTCGGGTGCCAGCTGGATGTGCGCGACCGCCTCGGTGCCCTGCTGCTCCCACGCCAACAAGGTGGCCGCGAGCTCCTGGTTCGGCGCGGATCCGTAGCGCAGCAACCGAATTCCCAACTCGGCGGTGCGTTTTGCCAACGCCGCGGCGCCCGGATCGTCGACGCACGCCACCAGAGCTCCGCCTGGGGCGAGCCGCTCGACGAAAGCGTCGAACACCTCGACGTAGGCATCGGCACTGCCGTAAAAGTCCAGGTGATCGGTTTCGACGTTGGTGACCACCGCGACGTTGGGCGTGTACTCCAGCAGCGAGCCGTCGCTTTCGTCGGCCTCCGCGACGAAGAAGTCGCCGCTACCGTGGTGGGCGTTGGTTCCGGCCTCGCCCATCTCCCCACCGACCGCGAATGACGGGTCGCACCCGCAGTGCTGCAACGCCACGATCAGCATCGAGGTCGTCGACGTCTTGCCGTGCGTTCCGGTGACCATCAGCGTGGTGCGCCCATGCATCAGCTTGGCCAGCACAACCGGTCGCAGAATCACCGGAATGCCGCGCCGGCGCGCTTCGACGAGCTCGGGGTTGGTCTTCGGGATGGCGGCGTGGGTGGTAATGACCGCGGTGGGGCCGCCGGGCAGCAGATCCAATGACGACGCGTCGTGTCCGATGACGATCGAGGCCCCCCGGGCCCGCAGCGCGTGCACACCCCGCGACTCTTTGGCATCGGATCCAGACACCAGCGCGCCACGGTCCAGCAGGATGCGCGCGATGCCGGACATACCGGCTCCGCCGATGCCCACCATGTGCACCCGCTGCAGCTCGGACGGCAGCTGCTCGGTGGTCACGGTTTTCCCCGGGCCGGCAAACGGCCGAGCCGCGCTTCATTGGCGATGTCCAGTGCCGCCTGCGCCACCTGGCGGGCCGCGTCGCGATGTCCGACCCGGGTAGCGGCCGCAGTCATGGCGGCCAGTCGCGGCGGGTCACCGAGCAGCCCGGCGACCTGCTCGGCGACCAGGGCCGGCGTCAAAGCCGCATCGGCGACCACCATGCCGCCACCCGCGTTGACCACCGGCAGCGCGTTGAGCCGCTGCTCCCCGTTGCCGATCGGCAGCGGGACATAGATGGCCGGCAGGCCGACCGCCGACACTTCGGCGACGGTCATGGCCCCGGACCGGCAGATCACCATATCGGCCGCGGCATAGGCCAAGTCCATGCGGTCGAGGTACGGCAACGCCACATAGGGTGGGTCGCCCGGTTGAGGTTCGCGCAGCTCGAGAATGTTTTTGGGTCCGTGCGCGTGCAAGACGGCCACGCCCGCGGCCGCCAATTCGGCCGCGGCCCCGGAGACAGCCCGGTTCAGCGACACCGCGCCCTGCGAGCCGCCGAACACCAGCAACACCCGGGCGTCGTCGGCGAAGCCGAAGTGTTTGCGTGCTTCGCTGCGCAGTGCCGCGCGGTCCAGCGCGGTGAGGGCCGCCCGAATGGGGACTCCGACCACCTCGGCGTGCGCTAGTCCGCAGTCGGGGACCGCGGAGAGCACCCGATCGGCGGTGCGGGCGCCGACGCGATTGGCCAGACCGGCGCGGGCGTTGGCTTCGTGGATCACCACCGGGATGCGGCGCAGGCGACCCAAAACGCCGGGCAACCCGCGGGCCGCGAGGTAGGCCGGCAGCGCCACGTACCCACCGAAACCGATCACGACGTCGGCGTGGGCCATGTCCAGCACGGCGCGAGTCTCCCGGACGGCGCGCCACACCCGCGGTGGTAGCCGGGCCAGGTCACCGGTGGGCTTGCGCGGCAGCGGAACGGGTGTGATCAGCTCGAGGTGATAGCCGCGCTGAGGTACCAGCCTGGTCTCGAGTCCACGCTGAGTGCCCAGGGCGGTGATGCGGACCAGCGGATCGAGTGCGGTGAGGGCGTCGGCGACGGCCATCGCCGGCTCGACATGGCCGGCGGTGCCGCCGCCGGCCAGCACGACCGACACGGAATCAGCAGGCGACGATGAACTACAAGACGACGATGCGGCACCGGCGGGCGAGGGCAGTCCCCCCAACCCGCCGGCCGGCTTCCTGACCTTGTCGTTCACCCGTAACGCTGACCTTCCAGTGCGCGCGCGCGTCGTCGTGGCTGACGCTGGCCGGCGTACCCGCGGCCAGATCCATGATGCACTGCCCGGCGGGCCGGCCGGGCGGCCGTTCGCGGCAGCGCCGGCCGAAGCGGCACATCAGCTTTTCGCGACGCCTTTCGCGCGGGCGCTTTGGCCGGCTGCGGGCGCACCCGCTTGCGATCGCGCAAGGCCTCCAGGCGGCTCGGTACGTAGGGCTCCGGCAGCGGTAGACGCAGCAGCCGGTTCATCTTGTCGTCGCGACCGGCTCGCAGCGCGGCCACTGCTTCGGGTTCATGCCGGGCCGCATTGGCCATGATGCCGATCATGAAAAGCGTTGCCGCTGTTGAGGTTCCACCGGCAGAGATGAGTGGCAACTGAATACCGGTGACCGGGAGAATGCCGATCACGTAGCCGATGTTGATAAACGCCTGTCCCAGCACCCACATCGTCGTGGTAGCGGTCAATAGCCGCAAGAACGGGTCGGCCGAGCGGCGCGCGATCCGCATCCCGGTGTAGGCGAACAGCCCGAAGAGCACGAGCAGCCCGAACGCACCGATGAAACCGAGTTCCTCCCCGATGATGGCGAAGATGAAGTCGTTGTGAGCGTTGGGCAGATAGTTCCACTTGGCCACTCCCTGCCCCAGGCCGTCGCCGAAGATGCCGCCGTGGGCCAGTGCGAACTTCGCCTGGCGGGCCTGGTAACCGGTGTCCATCGGGTCGTTTTCGGGATTGATCCAGGACCGCACCCGGTCGGAGCGATAACCGGCCGACATCGCCAAGATCGCGCCGGCCATGAACACCGCCATCAGCGAGGTGACGAAGACTCGCAGCGGCAGACCGGCATACCACAGCAAGGCCAGCAGGATGATGCCCAGCGACACCGTCTGCCCGAGATCGGGCTGGGCCACGATCAGCGCCAGCGCGATGACCGCGGCCGGCACCAGCGGAATCAGCATCTCGCGCAACGACGCCCGCTCCAACCGGCGCGCCGCCAGCAGGTGCGCGCCCCAGATCGCGAAGGCGATTTTGGCCAGCTCAGACGGCTGCATGGAAAAGCCGGCGATCACGAACCACTTGCGCGAGCCGTTGGCCAGGTTGCCGATCCCCGGAACGAGCACCAGCACCAGCAGGATGACGGTGACGATGTAGCCGGTGAAGGCGACCCGCCGGATGAACCGGACCGACATCCGCAGTGAGGCGTAGCACGCGATGAGGCCGATGACCGTCCAGAGCACCTGCTTGCCGAAGATCACCCAGGCGGACCCGTCGGCGTCATAGGACCGCACGCCGGATGCCGACAGCACCATGATGAGGCCAAGCGTGGTCAGCAGCCCGGCCACGGCGATGATCAGGTGAAACGAGGTCATGGGTCGGCCCAGCCAGGCGCCGAAGCGGCCGCGGGAAGCGCTCTTGTCGGTTGTGGCCGCAGCTTTGGCGGCGGCCGGCGCCTTGGCTTCGGAGGCGCCCAGCAGGGCCGTCGCCTCGTCAGCGTCCGTCTCCTCCGGCTCGGCCGCGACGGTCTCCGGGGTTGGGTCGGTTGCTTTGCCCCGGCGTAGCAGCCGGGTCAGCGCGTTAGCCACGCCCGCCTACCGGATCGCCGCACGCACGGCGGCGGCGAATGCGTCGCCGCGATCGGCGTAGCCGGTGAACTGGTCAAACGACGCGCCAGCCGGTGCCAGCAGCACCGTGTCACCGGGTTGTGCCAAGTCGCGCGCCGCGGCCACCGCCGCGGTCATGACGGAAGCACCGAGATCCCCGCCCAAATGTTTCACTTCCATCACATTTGCATCACCAACCACAGCAGTCGCATCCATACCAGCATCCTCGCTTGTCACAACATGGACGACGGGGACATCCGGCGCGTGTCGCGATAACGCCTCGGCAACCGCGTGGCGATCTCGGCCGATGAGGACCGCACCGACCAGCCGGGAGGCGATCCGGGCGACCTCGGCGTCCACCGAGGCGCCTTTCAGCAAACCGCCCGCCAGCCAAACCACCCGCGGATAGGCCAGTACCGACGCCTCAGCGGCGTGCGGATTGGTGGCCTTGGAGTCGTCGACGTAGGTGATTCGGTCGGCAACCGCGACCACTTCGGCCCGGTGCCGGCCCAACCGAAAGGACGCGATTGCCTTCGCGATCGCTTCGGCCGGCACCCCGACGCTGCGGGCCAGCGCCGCCGCCGCCAGGGCGTCAAGCACTCCGACCGGGCCCGGCACCGGTATCGATTCGACCGGCAATAGCGCAAGGTCCTCGGCAAAGGCGCGGTCAACCAGTTGGCCGCCGCGTACGCCGAGTTCGCGCTCGGCCGGTTCGCCGAGCCGAAAGCCCACCCGCACCGGCGCTGCCGCGGTGTCCAGCAATGCCGCCGCCCGGCTGTCATCAAGCCCTACCACCGCCACCCGGCCGTTCAGCACCCGCGCTTTGTCGGCGGTGTAGGCGTCCATCGTCGAATGCCAGTCCAGGTGGTCTTCGGCGATGTTGAGCACCACACCGGCCTCGGGCCGCAGGGAGGGCGCCCAGTGCAGCTGGAAGCTGGACAGCTCGACGGCCAGTAGATCGGCGGGCTCATCCAAAACGTCCAGCACGGGACTGCCGATGTTGCCACACAGCAGGCTGCGGCGGCCCGCGGCGATCAACATCGCCTGCAGCATGGACGTCGTGGTGGTCTTGCCGTTGGTGCCGGTCACGACCAGCCAGCGCCGCGGTGGTCCGTAGTGGCCCGCAGCGTCCAGCCGCCAGGCCAACTCCACGTCACCCCAGATCGGCACCCCGGCCGACGTTGCCGCTACCAGTAGCGGCGTGGTCGGCGCGAAGCCGGGGCTGGTGACCACCAGCGCGTAGTCGGCGACGTGCTGGGTGGCCGCCGGCATGTTCAGCGTTGCGACGTCGGTTTCGTCGTATTGCCGCAGCATGGCTGGGTCGTCGTCGCAGACGGTCGGCGCCGCACCGAAGCGAGTCAGGACCGTCAGCACCGACTTGCCGGTGACCCGGGCGCCGGCGACCAGCACCGGCGCACCCGGCGCCAAAGGTTGCAACATGGGGTCGAGACCGCTCATCACGCGCCGATTGCGGCCAGCCACTCGCCGTAGAACAGGGCCACGCCCAACCCACAGGTGATCGCCGTGAGCAGCCAGAAGCGAATGATCACCGTCGTCTCGGCCCAGCCAGCCAATTCGAAGTGGTGGTGGAAGGGCGCCATCCGGAACACCCGTCGCCCGGTCGTGCGAAATGCCAGGATTTGCAGCACGACCGAGCTGACTTCGGCGACGAACAGCGACCCGAGGACGATGGCGAGGATCTCGGTACGGCTGGTGATCGACAGACCCGCGATGATGCCGCCCAGGGCCAAAGAGCCAGTGTCCCCCATGAAGATCTTGGCGGGCGCGGCGTTCCACCATAAAAAGCCGATGCAGGCGCCCGCGGTGGCGGCCGCGACCAGCGCGAGGTCCAGCGGATCGCGCACGTTGTAGCAGCCCAGTCCCGGGGCGGTGACGCAGGCGTTGCGGTACTGCCAGAAGGTGATCAACACGTAGGCGGCGGTGACCATCGCCATGCTGCCGGCCGCCAGCCCGTCGAGGCCGTCGGTGAAGTTGACCGCGTTGGACCAGGCGCTGACGATGACCACGCAGAACAGCACGAACAGACCCGGGGCCAGGGTGACGGTGGCGACTTCCCGCACGTAGGACAGGTCGGCGCTGGCCGGTGTCAACCCGTTGGCGTTGCGGAACTGCAGCACCAGCACGCCGAACACCACGGCGGCAGCGATCTGCCCGAGTGTCTTGGCTGCCTTGTTCAGCCCCAGGTTGCGCGACTTGCGGACTTTGATCAGGTCATCGACGAACCCGACGCCGCCCAGCGCGGTGGCCAGACCCAACACCAGCAGGCCCGAAGCCGATATGCCTTCACCATCGAACGCCAGCCCGGCCAGGTGCGTGCCCAGGTATCCCGCCCAGATGCCGGCCAGAATCGCCACCCCGCCCATCGACGGCGTGCCGCGCTTGCTGTGGTGGCTGGGCGGGCCGTCCTCGCGGGTCTGATGGCCGAACCCCTGCTTGGTGAACAACCGGATCAGCGCCGGGGTCAACAGGATGGACACGGTGAGCGCCACGGCCACGGCGATGAGGATCTGCCTCACGGGCGCGCCCCGCCATCTGAGGCCAGCGCGTCGGCCAGGGCACCCAACCCGGCCGCGTTGGACGCCTTGACCAGGACGACGTCGCCTGGCTGCACTTCGGCCCGCAACAACGCCAGGGCGGCTTCGCCGTCGGGGACGTTCACGGCCTCCCCTCCCCAGGAGCCCTCCATGACCGCCGCGTGGTGCATGGCGCTCATCGACCTCCCACTCCCGACGACAACGAGTCGAGACACATCTAAGCGCACCGCCAGCCGGCCGATGCGGTCGTGCTCGGCTATCGCGTCGTCGCCGAGTTCGGCCATCTCGCCGAGCACCGCCCAGCTGCGCCGGGGGCTGCTGCTCTTTTCCGAGCCCCCGCGGGCGATCCAGGCCAGCGCTTGCAGCCCGGCCCGCATCGAGTCGGGGTTGGCGTTGTAGGCGTCGTCGATGACGGTGACGCCGTCGGGGCGGTTGGTCACCTGCATCCGGTGCCGCGACACCGGCCCCGCCTCGGCCAGTGCGGCCACTACCTGATCGAGAGAGGCGCCGCATTGCAGCGCGACCGCGGCGGCGCACAGCGCGTTGGTGACCTGGTGGTCGCCGAACAACCCGAGCTGGACCTCGGCTTCGACAGCGCCCTGCGCGTTGGTGGCGTGCAGTATGAAGCGCGGCCGGGCCAATTCGTCCAGCGACACGTCGTCGGCCCAGACGTCGCTCGGGCCCGAGTCGGTGCTGCTGGCCCGGCTCACTCGGACCACCCAGGCCGCCGTGACGTGCGCCATCGCCGCCACCGTCGGGTCATCGACGTTGAGGATGACCACGCCGGATTCCGGGACCGCCTGGGGCAGTTCGGCTTTAGTTTTTGCGATGGCCTCGTGTGAGCCGAACTCACCCAGGTGCGCGGTGCCGACGTTGAGCACGACGCCGATTGCCGGCGGCGCGATCTTGGCCAGCGCGGCGATGTTCCCCGGGTGGCGTGCCGACATTTCCAGCACCAGGTAGTCGGTGCGGCGGGTGGCCCGCAACACCGTCCAGGGATGGCCCAGCTCGTTGTTGAAGGAACCCGGTGGGGCCACCACCTCCCCCAGCGGCTCAAGCACGGCGGCCACCAGGTCTTTGGTCGACGTCTTTCCCGACGAGCCGGTGATCCCGATGATGGTCATCCCGTCCGCCACCAGCTCGGCGGCTACCGCCTTGGCCAGCTTGGCCAGCGCGGCCAGCACCGCCGCGCCCGAGCCGTCGGTGTCGTGCTCGAGCACGCTGGCCGCGGGGTCGGTCTGCGGTGCCGGGGGGACGACGATGGCGGGCACGCCCACCGGTCGGGCCGCCAGCACCGCGACCGCGCCGGCCGCGATCGCCGCGCCGGCGTAGTCGTGCCCGTCGGCACGAGCCCCCGGCAGCGCCAGGAACAGCCCGCCGGGGCCGACGGCGCGGGAGTCGAATTCGACGGTGCCGGTGACGCGGAGCCCGGCGGCGGCCTCCGGCGAAAGATCGGCGAGCGTGCCGCCGACGATCTCGGCGATCTGGGCAACGGTCAGGTCGATCATCGCCGCGCCCGTCGAGCCGCGACGTCCTCTTCCAACGCTTCCGCCAGCTCCACCCGGTCGTCGAAGGGGCGGGTCTGGCCGCCGGCGGTTTGCCCGGTTTCGTGGCCCTTGCCGGCGATCACCACCACATCTCCCGGGCGCGCCCAGGCCACCGCGTGCCTGATCGCGTCGCGGCGGTCGGCGATCTCGACAACCTCTGCCGCGCAGCCACTTTCGGCCGCGCCGGCCAAGATTTCGCGACGGATGGCCGCGGGATCCTCGCCGCGCGGGTTGTCGTCGGTGACGACGACCAGATCGGCCAGCTCGGCGGCGGTGGCGCCCATCGGTGCCCGCTTGCCCGGGTCACGCTCCCCGCCAGCGCCGAACACCACCGCCAGCCGGCCGTCGGGGCGCCTGAGGGTGCTCAGCACCGCCCGCAATGCACCCGGCTTGTGGGCGTAGTCGACGAGGGCAAGGAAATCCTGGCCGCGGTCGATCTCTTCCAGCCGCCCAGGCACCCGGGTTTCCAGCAGCCCCGGCGCGGCCTGCTCCGGGGACACTCCCACCGTGTCCAGAATCGCCAGTGCCACAAGGCAATTGGCGACGTTGTAGTGCCCGGGCAGCCGGATGCCGACCCGATGGTGCACGCCGGCGGGATCGACCACGGTGAACTGCAGTCCCCCGGCGCCCAACGGGGCCACATCCATGGCCCGCCACTGCGCGGGTTGGTCGGTGGCGCTGACGGTGATCGCATCGCCCGCCCGGGCGGCCATGGCGCGGCCGGCGTCGTCGTCGACGCAGATCACGACGCGGCGGGCGCGAAGCGGCGACTTCGGATCGAACAGCAAGGCCTTGGCCTCGAAATAGTCGGCCATGCTGGGGTGAAAGTCGAGGTGGTCGCGCGAGAGATTGGTGAAACCGCCCACGGCGAATTCGGTGCCGTCCACCCGGCCCAGGGCCAGCGCGTGACTGGAGACCTCCATCACGACGGTGTCCACCCCGCGTTCGGCCATGGCGGCCAGCAATGCCTGCAATGCCGGAGCCTCCGGAGTGGTCAGCGCACTGGAGATGTCCGCGCCGTCGATCCGAATCCCCACGGTGCCGATCAGCCCGGCCGTGCGACCGGCCGCGCGTAGGCCCGACTCGATCAGATAAGTGGTGGTGGTCTTGCCGGACGTTCCGGTGATGCCGATCACCGTGAGCCGCTCGGAGGGATTGCCGTACACGGTGGCGGCCAGGCCGCCGAGCGCGCCGCGGGGGTTCGGGTGCACCAAGGTCGGCACGGTCGCGGCTCGAGGTCCCATCTCGGCGACCCCGGCGGCATCGGTGAACACGGCGCTGGCGCCGCCTTCGATCGCCTCGGCGGCATACCGGGCCCCGTGCGTCGAGGCGCCGGTCAGGGCGGCGAACAGGTCACCGGGCCGCACGTCCTGGGCGCGCAGCGTCACGCCGGTGATTTCCACGTCGGGCACCACGGCACCCCGGTCCGCGAGTACCGCGCCGACCTGAGCCGCCAGCGCCGGCAGCCGCGCGCCCGAGCCGGCGCTCGGACGCAACCCTCTGGGTACCGGCACGTCTGTCACACCTCCCTGGACGTCGCGTGGTCCTCATGATCGGCCATGACACCCTACCTAGCCGCACCCGACGGCGAGGTTTACCGCGCCCGCGGCAGGTCTTTTGGCGCTCGTCAAATCCTTATCGTGCAGCACGTTAGCAGCGCGAACGCCGCTATACCGCGACGGCGACAGGCGCTGTCCTGGTCAGGTGGCCTGCAGCGTCAGCGGCGGCCCGGGATCCGGTGACAGCGGCACATTTTCGCGCTGCATCAGCCAGCCGGCGATGTTGTGGAACAGCGGGGCCGCCGAGTGGCCCGGCGTACCGTCGGCGTTGCGCTGCGGGTTGTTCATCATGATGCCGACGACGTAGCGCGGGTTGTCGACGGTGGCCATGCCAGCGAACGTAATCCAGTAGACGTCGTCGAAATAGCAGCCGCAGCCGGGGTTGATCTGCTGGGCGGTCCCCGTCTTGCCAGCCATCTGGTAGCCGGCCACCGCGGCGGCGGGCCCGGTGCCCTGCTGGTAACCCATCGGATCGCGTTGCACGACGGCGCGCAGCATGTTGCGCACCGTCTGCGCGGTCTGCGGCGACACCACCCGTACGCCGTCCGGGCGCGGTTCTTCGGTTCGGGTGCCGTCGGGTGCGATGGTGGCCTTGATGATGCGCGGCGGTATCCGCACACCGTCGTTGGCGATCGTCTGGTACATGCCGGTCATCTGCAGCAGGGTCATCGAAAGGCCTTGGCCGATGGGCAGGTTCGAGAAGGTGCTGCCCGACCATTGGTCGATGGGCGGTACCAGGCCGGCGCTTTCGCCGGGCAGCCCCACGTTGGTGCGCTGCCCGAGCCCGAATTTGCGCACCATGTCGTAGTAGCGTTCCGGGCCGACCCGCTGCGCCAGCATCAAAGTCCCGACGTTGGACGACTTCCCGAACACACCGGTCGTGGTGTAGGGCATCACCCCGTGTTCCCAGGCGTCGTGCACCGAGACCCCGCCCATCTGGATCGTGCCGGGCACCTGCAGCACCTCATCGGGATTGGACAGGCCGTACTCGATCACCGAAGACGCGGTGATCACCTTGTTCACCGAGCCCGGCTCGAACGGCGAGGACACCGGCAGGTTGCCCAACTGCTTGTTGCCCTGACGCCCGATGTCCTGGGACGGGTCAAAGGTGTTGTCGTTGGCCATGGCCAGCACTTCACCGGTCTTCGCATCGAGCACCACGGCCGAAACATCGTGCGCCCCAGAAACGTCCTTGGCCTGCTGCACCTGCTGCTGGACGTAGAACTGGATGTCGTCGTCGATGGTCAGCTGGACCGTCGATCCGTTGACGGCCCGGTGCCGGTTGCGGTAACTGCCCGGGATCACGACGCCGTCGGATCCGCGATCGTAGGTGACCGAACCGTCGGTCCCGGACAGCGCGGAATCCAGGGAGTCCTCGAGTCCCAGTAGCCCGTGACCGTCCCAGTCGATGCCGCCGATGATGTTGGCCGCCAACGACCCGCCGGGGTACTGGCGCAAATCCTGGCGTTCGGAACCGACCTCGGGATACTTCTCGGAGATGGCGCTGGCAACCGCGGGATCGACGGCGCGCGCCAGGTAGACGAAATTGTCGTCGCTTTGCAGCTTTTTCAACACGGTCGCGGTATCCGGCTTGTTGCCGAGCCGAGTCGCGACTTCCTTGGCGATATCCTGCAGCTGCTGCCGGGGATCGGGAGCGGCCGAGTTCTTGTTCTTGGCCTCCTCCAACTGCTTGCGGATCCTCTTCGGCTGAAACGTCAGCGCACGCGACTCGATGGTGAACGCGAGTTGATCCTTATTGCGGTCAATTATGCTGCCGCGCACCGCCTTCTCGACGTCGGTCACCTTGAGCTGTCCGGCCGCCTGGGCGCGCAGCTTCGGCGCGTTGGTCACCTGCAGGACGAACAGCTGGGCCGCGGCAATCATCATCATCACCAGGATGGCCGCATTGCCGGCCCGATGGCGGAAGACGAACGACCCGCCGCGTTTCGCCACTTGCGTGATCTGGCGGGTGCGTCGGTCTCGTGCCGAGTGCTCGGTGGCCACCGCGTCTGGCCGCTGGACTGCGCGGGCCTTCTTGGCGTCCTTGGCTTTCCGGAACCGTTTCGGCTCTCGAACGTCGCGCCCAGGTTGTGCTTGTTGCGGCTTGCCGCGCCGCTTCAGGCCTCGAATACCCTTGCTTTGCAGCCCCTTACGGGGAGTGCGGATCGGTCGGGCCGACTGTGACCGGCGTGTGCGCCTGGAGTCGCCGCGGCTCACCTGGGTGCACCCGGTGTCGCAACGGGCCCGAACTCTTGGCCGTTAGCCGGCATCGCCGGTTGCGGTGCCGGAGCGACGGGGACCACAGCCTGTGGAGCCGCAGGTGAAATCCCCCGCTGCACCGGAACCGGCACTTCCGCGGGTAGCGGTGCGGGTGCTGGGACCGGCGCCGGGATGGGCAGTCCGCCCAACGGAATCGGGACTTCGGCCGGCGCCGGGGCGGGTGCCGGCGCCGCCGGTGCCGGCAATCCCGGCAGCGGCATCACACCGGGGACCTGCCCGGTGAGCGGTCCGGTGGGCATCCCGGGCGGGTGCGGGCCCGCCTGCGGCAGATGCTGGCCGCCCACGGTCGAGGCGCCGTCTGGGGCGCGCAACAGCGCTTCGGGTCCAGATCTCGCCGGTGCCGGCGCACCGGGGACCGGCTCCACCCGGACCGGAACCTCGGGCGGACTCACCGGCGGCTTCGGTGCCGGCACAGGGCCTTCCTCGGGCAGCTTGGTGTTCAGAGGTGGCGGCGGGACACCGTCAGCCGGCTTGGGCGTGCCGACGACCACCCAGTTGCCGGACGGGTCCTGCACCAAATGTGCGGTATCCCTGGTGGGGATCATGCCCTGTTTGCGGCCGGCCTCGGCCAGCGCGGGTGCCGACTCCGCCTCGCGCACATCGCGTTCCAGCGCTTCTTTCTGCTGTTGCAGGAGCCGGTTGCGCTCGCGGGCGTGGCTCAGCTGGTAGGAACGCTCGGCGGAATCGGTGGACAACCACAGCGTGAGGCCCAGCCCGAGGCCGAGCGCGCCGATGACCAACACGACAAACGGGACCTTGCTCGCCAGCGTGCGGGGCCGCAGGTCGATCGACGCCAGGCGCGCGGCCAACCGCTCGGTCAGCCGAGGACGGACTACCTTGGGCGCCTTGGCTTTGCGCGCCTTGGCCCGCGCCTTGGCCTGACTGGTGTTCCTGGGCCGGGTCGACCGTTCGACCGGCCGGGCGATTGGGCTGGTTTGCGGCCCAGAGTTGGGCGCGCCGGTTTCCCGGCCGATTGACGACGTCTTTGCCGGCCGGGTGCGAGCCGATGCCCCCGAATCGGTCGCTGACCGCCCGCTCCGTCGGCGCGAACCGTCGCGTCCGCTCCGACGGTCGGCGCCGCCGCGGCGTTTCGGCGTCTCTGGTTTGGCTTTCATGAGTCGCCTTTCCCGTCAGCGTGCTGCGATGTCAGTCGTTGCAGGGCTCGTAATCGCACCGCGGCGCTGCGCGGGTTGCGTTCAATCTCGGCGGCATCTGCGCGCTGCGCACCGTGCGTCAACGAGCGGAACCGCGGCTCGTGGCCGGGAAGCTCAACCGGCAGGTCCATCGGTGTGCGGGAAGCGACCGCGTCGGCGAAAAACCGTTTGACGATCCGGTCTTCCAGCGATTGGTAGGCCAGCACCACAACGCGTCCGCCGACGGTGAGCGCGTCCAGAGCGGCGGGAAGGGCGCGGCGCAGCGTGTCGAGTTCGTCGTTGACCGCGATCCGCAGCGCCTGGAAGGTGCGCTTGGCCGGGTGCCCGCCGGTGCGCCGGGCCGGGGCCGGAATCGCTTGGTAGAGCAGCGCCACCAACTCTGCGGTCGAGGTGAACTGGGCACGTGCGCGCTGGCGCACGATATGGGCGGCGATGCGGCGCGCGAACCGCTCCTCGCCGTAGCGGTGCAGGATGTCGGCCAGCGTCGCCTCGTCGTAGGTGTTGAGGATGTCAGCCGCGGTCAACGCTGACGCGGGATCCATCCGCATGTCCAGCGGCGCGTCCTGGGCGTAGGCAAAGCCGCGCTCGGCGCGGTCCAGCTGCATGGAGGAGACCCCGAGGTCGAACAGCAGCCCGTCGACGGATTCGGTTGGCTCATAGCCGGATTCGGCCAGGGCCGCGGTCAGGCCGTCATAGCGGGTGTGCACCAGCGTGACGCGGTCGGCGAAAGGTGCCAGGCGGGCTCCGGCAATGTCGAGGGCGCTGGGGTCGCAGTCGAGTCCGATCAGCCGCAGACCCGGCAGTTCGGTCAGGAAGCGCTCCGCGTGGCCACCCGCACCAACGGTGGCGTCGACCAGCACCGCCCCCGAACCATCGGCATGGTAACGGGTCAGTGCGGGTGTAAGCAGTTCGACGCAGCGTTGCAGCAGGACGGGCACATGCCCGAAGTCCGATGAATTGTCAGCCACCGCAACACCTCCCCGGTCAGCCACCGCAAGACCTCCCCAGGTCGGGCGGCAGGCCCCTGCATCGAGGTCCCTGTCCGAAGGCGCGAACCTGGCGTTGGGGAAGTACGCCAGGGTCGGTTCGGGCAGAGGCCACGTTGCATGGGCATGCGCCTCAGATGATGTCGCCGAGTGCTTCATCGCTGGCCGCGGAGAAGTTCTCTTCATGGGTCTGCTGGTAGTCCTGCCAGGCTTGGGCATCCCAGATTTCCAGGTAGTCGACCGCTCCGATCACCACACAGTCCTTGGACAGGTTCGCGTAGCGGCGGTGGTCGGCCGACAAGGTGATGCGCCCCTGGGCGTCGGGGTGCTGCTCGTCGGTGCCGGCGGCCAGATTGCGCAGGAACGCTCGGGCATCCGGGTTGCTCCTTGAGGCCTTGGTGGCCCGCCGGGCCAGTTGCTCGAATTCCGCCCGCGGGTACACCGCGAGGCTGTGGTCTTGGCTCTTGGTGACCATCAACCCCCCTGCCAGTGCGTCGCGGAACTTGGCGGGCAATGTGAGCCGCCCCTTGTCGTCGAGTTTGGGCGTGTAGGTGCCGAGAAACACCAGATCTCACCTCCCGCCGAAAGCGGCTGTGGGTCACCCAAACACTTCAGCCACCATACCCCACAATCCCCCACTCCGACCCATTCAAGCCCTATCAGTCGAGTGTCGTCGCAGACTTTTCCGAGTTATCCAGCACCGTAGCGAGATCGCGGTGTTATCTGAGGGCCTCGCCAGCCCGTTTCGCGGCCGTTGCCGGTCGCCAAAAGCCCACTTCAGGCACCTAAAGCAGGGTAGGTGGGGCAGCGTGGGGCGCGTGGGTGGGGGTAGGTGGGGCATCGATCCTGCGCCGAGCTTCGGTTATGGCTCGATTGGGCATCAAAACGGCATCGCACCCCGCCCAGACGCGCGGGCTCCCCACAACAAGACAGGGGTAGCCGCTCCGGCTACCCCTGTTACGACGCCTTATCCGCTAGTCGTCGAAGCGGCGACGGAACCGGTCCTCCATACGGCTGGTGAAGGAGCCTCCGCCCTTGTTGCGGCGCTGGCGCGGCGACCCGGGCGCCGGGCCGGAATGGTCTGGCCGTCGCGACAGCCGCGGACCGGTGATGGCGAACACCACTCCGCCGAACATGACGATGAAGCCGAAGACGCTCAGAATCGGGAAGTTTCCGATCATCGTGGCTTTGAACGCCACCCCGGAAACCAGCATTGCCAGGCCGATGACGAACAACGCCGCGCCCTGCAGGCGGCGGCGCGCGGTGGGGGCACGAAGCCCTCCGCCTCGCACACTCGACGCGAACTTGGGATCTTCGGCGTAGAGAGCGCTCTCGATCTGATCGAGCATTCGCTGCTCATGATCGGAGAGTGGCATTCGTCCCTCCTTGCCGACAGTTTGGCACGTAACTATCGATAGCACGCGGGCGCCCGTTGTGCGGGCAACCAATTGAAATGATACGAGGTCAATCTGCGCCATACCACTGGTTCGGCGCCGATTCTATCCCGGCCGCCTTGCGGCACCAACGGGAGCCGCAACGGCAGTGCGCTACAACCGCCTTGCCGAAGCCGCGCCTGTGGCAGGTTTGTTGCCGCAACCGCTGGCCGATCAACCCGGCGCCGGTCCGATAATGGCGATAGTGGCAGCCGGTGCCGATCATTGGATGAGGGAGGGCCCCGCGAGTTGGCGATATTCCTCATCGATCTACTTCCGGGCGATATGGAGCGGCGCCTCCGTGACGCCCTGGCGGTGTACGTCGATGCGATGCGATACCCGCGCGGCACCGAAAACCAGCGCGCCGCGATGTGGTTGGAGCACATCCGGCGACCCGGTTGGCAAGGGGTGGGAGTGGTCGACGCGGCGGTGGCCGACGGCGCGCCCATGCCGTCGGCTGCCGAACTGAGCAACGCGCCGTTGCTCGGCGTGGCCTACGGCTATCCCGGTGCACCCGGGCAGTGGTGGCAGCAGCAGGTCATCGTCGGACTGCAGCGCGGCGGCTTGCCACCTCAAGAGATCACCCGGCTGATGAACAGCTATTTCGAGTTGACCGAGTTGCACATTCATCCGCGTGCTCAAGGGCACGGCCTGGGCGAGGCGTTGGCCCGACGGCTGCTCGCCGGTCGCCCCGAAAACAACGTCTTGCTGTCGACGCCGGAAATCAACGGTGAGCCCAATCGCGCCTGGCGGTTATACCGGCGACTGGGTTTCACCGACATCATCCGGCGCTACCACTTCGCCGGCGACCCACGCCCATTCGCGGTCCTGGGCCGCCAGCTACCGCTATAACGGTGCCCCATCCCGCCCAGCCCACGGCAGACACCGGAAGGGTCGCCGAAGCGGCACACCACATCTGGCACGATGACCTGGTGCGCACCCGCCCCGCCCCGCCGCGAACCCGAGGATTCACCGCTCGGCGACGCCGCCTGGTGGCCATCGCGATGTTGCTGCTGTTGGTGCCACTGGTCAGCGGATGCCTGCGGGTCAGAGCGTCGCTCACCATCTCCCCCGACGACCTGGTGTCAGGAGAGATCGTCGCCGCAGCAAAACCGAAAACCCCCAAAGACACTGGTCCCCAGCTTGACAGCAACAACTTGCCGTTCAGCCAGAAGGTGGCGGTGTCCAATTACGACAGCGACGGCTACGTGGGCTCACAGGCGGTGTTCTCCGACCTGACGTTCGCCGAGTTGCCGCAGCTCGCCGACATGAACTCCGACGCCGCCGGGGTGAACCTGTCGCTGCGCCGCAATGGCAACCTGGTGATCCTGGAAGGCCGGGCGGACTTGACCTCGGTGACCGATCCGGAAGCTGACGTCGAGCTCACCGTCGCCTTTCCCGGCGCCGTGACCTCAACCAACGGTGACCGGGTCGAGCCAGAGGTGGTGTCCTGGAAGCTCAAACCGGGCGTGGTGAGCACCATGACGGCCCAGGCCCGCTACACCGATCCCAACACTCGTTCCTTCACCGGGGCGGGGGTGTGGCTGGGCATCGCGTCCTTCGCAGCAGCCGCCGTGGTGGCGGCGCTGGCCTGGGTCAATCGGGATCGTTCGCCGCGGTTCACCGCCCCGCGCGACCAACCGCCCAGTTAGCTCTGCCGGCCGGGTGACCAGTACGCCAGCATTTCGGCGAAGGTCTGGAATGCGGGCGCGGAGACCCCGTACGTCGCTTCGAGATGGATGCTCAGCGGAAAGCCCAGATCGGCGATGCCGTCGATGACGCGTTGGTACAGGTCGACCATCAGCTGGCGCTTCTGCGCCGGTTCACTGCCGGCCAGCTTCTTGACGAACGCTTGCTCGCTGGCCACCGCGGCGTTGCCCGGATCCTGAATCAGCCAGTTGATCAGGCCGACACGGCTCTCCACTTTCGGCACGAAGCCGAACGACAACAGGATCTCCGGCCGATGATCGGTGGTTTTGGCGAACTCGCTCAGAAAACCCACGATCGCATCGGAGTACAGCAGCTGGGTCATGCCGTAGGTGGCGCCCTGGTTGCATTTGAAGTTGAACCGGCCGTGTTCGCCGTCACGGGTGGGGATGAGAATCACCCCGCGGTTGGCCACCAGGTCGCGATAGATCGACAAAGCGTCGGTGGGCGCCACGCCGGAGCCTTCGCCGTCGTTCATCGTGCGCGGTACCCCGACGAAAACCACGCCCTCCATTCCGGCCGCGCACAGGTCGGTGAGCCGTTGACGCAGCGTGGGCTCGTCGGAGAACGCGGTGACCTGCGTGCACAAACCGTGCAGCCCGGGCAGTTCCGGTTTGATGATCGACCAGAAGTCCAGCACGTCGAGCTTGGCTTTCATCGCGACCGGACGGTCGTCGTCCTCGGCGATCATGCCGGGAATCATCACGTGCCGCAGTCGCCCGGTCAGACCCGATTCCTCCGAGTAATGCACCACTTTCCGCGCATCTTCGAGTGCCCGCTCCCGACCTTCGTCGCAGTTGGGCGGCACCAGCTCGAGCGCGATGGTGTTGAGGGTCACGCGGCTTCTCTCCATCCGGGGCCTGAGATCTCCTGACCGCACGCCAGCGCGCGGCCCAGACAACCTCCGCCAGCATAGGGGCGAGATACAGGGAAGCCCCGCGCCGGGCCGAATACACTGGTCGGGCCGGGAACACACCTGGCACGCCGAGCAGAAAGGGGCGCCGCACTGAGCCCACAAGCCCCAGCAGCAGCAGCAACCGTCGAGTTGACCGGCGCCATAACCGACCGGCTGCGTCGGTATCTGCACGACCGGCGCGCCGAGACCGCCTACATCGGGAGCGATTACAGCGAGCTGATCACTGCGCTGGAAGACTTCGTGCTGGGCGGCGGCAAACGGCTGCGGCCGGCCTTCGCTTACTGGGGCTGGCGCGCCGTAGCGGCCGGGGATCCCGATCCAGAAGCGCTGCTGCTGTTTTCCGCGCTGGAGTTGCTGCACGCCTGCGCGCTGCTGCACGACGATGTAATCGACGATTCGTCCACCCGCCGCGGCCGCCCGACCACTCACGTCCGTTTCGCCGGACTGCACCGCGAGCGGCGCTGGAGCGGCTCCCCGGAGCGCTTCGGAGTATCGGCGGCCATCCTGCTCGGTGATCTCGCACTGGCCTGGGCCGACGACATCGTGTTCGGCGTGGACATACCACCCGAAGCGCAGCGGCGCGTCCGGCGGGTGTGGGCCGAGATCCGCACCGAGGTACTGGGCGGGCAGTACCTCGACATCGTCGCCGAGGCCAGCGCCGCCGAGTCGATCGCCTCGGCGATGAACGTCGACACCTTCAAGACGGCCTGTTACACGGTGTCGCGGCCATTGCAGCTGGGCGTGGCAGCCGCCGCCGACCGGCCCGACGTGCAAGACGTTTTCGGCCGGTTCGGCACCGACCTCGGCGTGGCCTTCCAGCTGCGCGACGACATTCTTGGCGTGTTCGGGGACCCGGCGGTGACCGGCAAGCCATCCGGTGACGATTTGCGCTCGGGCAAGCGCACCGTGCTGCTGGCGGAGGCGGTGGAGCTGGCGGATAAGTCAGACCCGTTAGCCGCCAATCTGTTACGCAGCTCGATCGGCGCGCAGCTGACCGATGCGCAAGTGGACCAGTTGCGCGACGTCATCGAGTCGCTGGGCGCGCTGGCCGCCGCGGAGCACCGCATCACCGCGCTGACCCAGCGGGCGCTGTCCACGCTGGCGGCCGCTCCGATCAGCGCGGCGGCCAAAGCGGGGCTGTCCGAACTGGCCAGGATGGCCACCGACCGGTCCGCCTGAACCGATGACGACTCCGACGAACACCGCGGCCGCCGACTCGCTGGCGACGAAACGCACTGCGAGCCAACGGTTTTCGCAGCTACGTGGGTTCGTCACCGGGAAGGAGTCTGGGCCGGCGAAGTTGGGCATGCTGGGCGCGGTGTTGATCACCCTCGGCGGGCTGGGAGCGGGCAGCACCCGCCAGCACGACCCGCTGCTGGAGTCGCTTCACATGTCGTGGCTGCGCTTTGGCCACGGTCTGGTGCTGTCGTCGATCATGTTGTGGACCGGCGTCGGTCTGATGCTCATCGCGTGGCTGGTGCTGGGCCGACGGATGTTGGCCGGCGCGACGACCGAATTCACCATGAAAGCCACCACCGGCTTCTGGCTGGCGCCATTGCTGGTGTCGGTGCCCGTCTTCAGCCGAGACACCTATTCCTACCTGGCTCAAGGAGCATTGCTGCGCGACGGCCTGGATCCGTATGCGGTCGGCCCGATCGCTAACCCAAACATCCTGTTGGACAACGTCAGTCCCATCTGGACCATAACCACCGCCCCGTATGGTCCGGCGTTCATTCTGGTGGCCAAGCTCGTCACCATGATCGTCGGCAACAACGTCGTGGCCGGAACGATGCTGCTGCGGCTGTGCATGCTGCCCGGTCTGGCGCTGCTGATCTGGGCTACCCCCCGACTGGCGCACCACCTCAACGCCGACGGCGCGACGGCCCTGTGGATCTGCGTGCTCAACCCGCTGGTGCTCATCCATCTGATGGGTGGGGTGCACAACGAGATGCTGATGGTAGGCCTGATGACGGCCGGTATCGCCCTGACTTTCGGTGGCCGCCACGTCCTGGGCACCACCTTGATCACGGTCGCGATCGCCGTGAAAGGCACCGCGGGAATCGCATTGCCGTTCATGGTGTGGGTATGGATGCGCCATTTGCGCGACCGCCGGGGGTATCGACCGGCCCGGGCGTTCCTGACGGCCGCAGCGGTATCACTGCTGCTGTTCGCCGTGGTGTTCGGGATTTTGTCTGCTGCGGCCGGCGTCGGCCTGGGTTGGCTGACCGCACTGGCCGGATCGGTGAAGATCATCAACTGGTTGACCGTGCCAACCGCGGCGGCGAACCTGATCCACGCTTTGGGCAGCGGGCTACACACGGTCAACTTCTATGCCACGCTTCGGGTCACCCGGCTCATCGGAATCGCGATCATCGCCGTGTCGCTGCCGCTGTTGTGGTGGCGGTTCCGGCGCGACGATCGGGCGGCGCTGACCGGGATCGCGTGGTCGATGCTGATTGTGGTGCTATTCGTCCCGGCGGCTCTGCCCTGGTACTACTCATGGCCGCTGGCGATGGTGGCCCCGCTGGCCCAGTCGCGTCACGCGGTCGCGGCCATCGCCGGCTTGTCGACGTGGGTGATGGTGATCTTCAAACCCGATGGGTCACACGGCATGTACTCATGGCTGCAGTTTTCGCTGGCCATCGGGTGCGCGCTGATTGCCTGGTACAGCCTGTACCGGGCGCCCCGCGGTGCCGCGGTGGGCAGACCAATAGCCGACTGGTGAGCGGCCGAATTAGTAAGCCATGGCCTGGGCCCGGCGCACGACTTCGCGTGCCTGGTGCGCGTGCAGGGCGTCGACCGGACGGGCGTTGTTGATGGCATTGCGGCTGCCGTCGTGGGTGATCGTCAGCGACGGATCCGGGGTGAACAACCAGCGCACGATCTCGGTGTCGCGATAGCCGCCGTCGTGCAAGATCGTCAACAAGCCGGGCAGGCTCTTGACCACCTCGCCGGATTTGGTGAAAAACACCTGCGGCACTACCACGCCGCCGCCGCGCCGCACCGCGACCAGGTGACCTTCCCGCAGTTGTTGCTGCACCTTGCTGACCGGCACTCTGAGCAACTCGGCGACCCGGGACAGGTCGTAGATGGGCTCGTCGGGATCTAGCACATCGTCGCCGGCAGGAATACTGCTCACCGCGCAAGTGTAGGCCCTGCTACGCGGATTGAACCCGCGGTTCCGGCTCAATCGAACCGCCGCACCTACGATGGCCCCGTGACCGAAGCCGGTGCGGGCGACCCGTTGGACAGCACGTTGCTGGATGGCCGCTACCTGATCGGATCCAAGATCGCCAGCGGCGGCACGTCTACCGTCTACCGCGGCCTCGACATCAGGCTTGACCGACCCGTCGCGGTGAAGGTGATGGACTCGCGCTACGCCGGCGACGAGCAGTTCCTCACTCGCTTCCAACGCGAGGCCCGCACGGTCGCCCGGCTCAAGGACCCGGGGCTGGTCGCGGTCTATGACCAGGGTCTGGACGCGCGGCACCCGTTTTTGGTGATGGAGCTCATCGAGGGTGGGACGCTGCGCGAGCTGCTGGCCGAACGCGGCCCGATGCCGCCCTATGCCGTGGTAGCGGTGTTGCGTCCGGTGCTGGGCGGATTGGCGGCGGCACACCGGTCCGGTCTGGTGCACCGCGACGTCAAACCGGAGAACGTGCTGATTTCCGACGACGGCGACGTCAAGATCGCCGATTTCGGATTGGTCCGTGCCGTCGCGGGTGCTGGAATCACCTCCACCAGCGTCATTTTGGGCACCGCGGCCTATCTGTCGCCCGAGCAGGTGCGCGACGGCAACGCCAGCCCCCGCAGCGACGTCTACGCCGCCGGGATCCTGACCTATGAGCTGCTGACCGGGCGCACCCCGTTTACCGGTGACTCGGCGTTGGCGATCGCCTGTCAGCGGCTGGATACCGATGTACCGCCGCCCAGCGCGGCGATCGACGGAGTGCCCCCGCAGTTCGACGAGTTCGTGCAGCGTGCAACCGCACGCGATCCGGCCGACCGGTATGCCGACGCCATCGAGATGGGTGCCGAACTCGACGCGATCGCCGAAGAGCTTGCACTGCCGGAGTTCTGGGTGCCCGCGCCGCGCAACTCGGCACTGCACCGCTCAGCGGCGCTGCACCAGGCACCGGTCCGTCGGCCCACCCGTCAGTTGACCCGCGGGCCCGGTGACTGGTCGGAGCCGGAACGCTCGGTGCAATCCGACTCTGAACCCGACGACGACGAATACCGGCCAGTGACAGGCGAATTCGCGGGCATCCCGATCGCCGAGTTTGCACTCGCACGCCAGCATGGCCGGCGCCTGGTGTTGATCTGGGTGGCGCTCGTGCTGGCCATCACCGGTCTGGTCGCCACCGCGGCGTGGACGATCGGCAGCAACCTGAACGGACTGTTCTAGCTGTCAGTCGCGCAGCATCTCGGCGACTAGGAACGCCAGCTCCAGCGACTGCTGGGTGTTCAGCCGCGGATCACAGGCCGTCTCGTAGCGACCCACCAGGTCGGTATCCGAGATGTCTTGGGCGCCACCGAGGCATTCGGTGACGTCCTCGCCGGTGATCTCGACGTGGATGCCACCCGGGTGTGTGCCCAACGCGCGGTGCACTTCGAAGAAGCCCTGCACCTCGTCGACTATGCGGTCGAAGTGGCGAGTCTTGTACCCGTTGGACGACTCGTGGGTGTTGCCGTGCATGGGGTCGCACTGCCAGATCACCTGATGACCGGTGGCCTGAACCTTTTCCACGATGGGCGGCAGCAGGTCACGCACCTTGTTGTTGCCCATCCTGCTCACCAGGGTCAGCCGGCCCGCCTTATTGTGCGGATCGAGCCGCTCTACGTATTCGACGGCGAGTTCCGGGGTGATCGTGGGGCCGATCTTGACCCCGATCGGGTTGGCGATCACTTCCGCGAACGCGACGTGTGCGCCGTCGAGCTGGCGGGTGCGCTCACCGATCCACATGGTGTGCGCGGAGAGATCAAACAGCTGCGGCTGCCCGGTGTCGCTCTGCGACAACCGCAGCATGGCCCGCTCGTAGTCGAGTACCAAAGCCTCGTGGCTGGCGTAGATTTCGGCGGTTTGCAGGTTGCGGTCGGCCACGCCGCAGGCGCTCATGAACCGCAGGGCCCGGTCGATTTCGGTGGCCAGGGCCTCGTAGCGGGCGCCGGCCGGTGAGGTCCGGACAAATTCGCGGTTCCAGTCGTGAACCAGGTGCAGGGAAGCCAAACCCGAGGAGGTCAGCGCCCGCACCAGGTTCATCGCCGCGCTGGCATTGGCGTAGGCGCGCACCAACCGCGACGGGTCATGCTCGCGCGCGGCGGCGTCCGGGGCGAAGCCGTTGATCATGTCGCCGCGGTAGGACTTCAGGCCCAGCGCGTCGATGTCGGCCGACCGGGGCTTGGCGTACTGGCCGGCGATGCGGGCCACCTTGACCACCGGCATGCTGGCGCCGTAGGTCAGCACCACGGCCATTTGCAGCAGGGCGCGGATGTTGCCGCGGATGTGGGGTTCGGTGTTCTCGGTGAAGGTCTCCGCGCAGTCGCCGCCCTGCAGCAAGAACGCTTCGCCGTTGGCGACCTGGGCCAAAAGTTCTTGCAGCCGAACGATCTCCGAGGGCACCGTCACCGGCGGCACGCTCTCCAGAACCGTGCGCATCGCCGCGGCCTGGTCGGCCGGCCAGCTGGGTTGCTGGGCAGCCGGCTTGGCCAGCGCGGCGTCCAGCCGTGCCCGCAGATCGGTCGGCAGCGGCGGTAACGGCGGGAGCTGGTCGATCGGTATGTCGACGGTCCAGTTCATCGCTCCATCCTAACTGGGCCACGCGAACGTCTGATCAGCGCGAACGTTGCTCGCAGCGGCTCAGGCCGACGCACCCCGGGCCGCCGCTTGACCGCCCTCCCGCGAGGTGATCAGCCGGAAACGACGCAGCTGGTCGCGGGCATCGACCAGCGCGTCGTGCGCGTCGCGCGGGCGCGGCGGCATCGGCGGGCAGCCGCGGTCTTCCCATAACTGCCGCAGTTCCCGGGTGAACCGGGGCACTGCGCGGGGCAACTCCGGCATCGTGCCCCACAACTGGCATAGCGCCACGTGGTCGTAGGCCCCGACCCAGGCCCACAGCTCGATCGGTTCGCTGCCGTCCACCCCGAAAAACTCCTCGAGTTCCAGGCGAATCTGCCGGCGCGAGCGCCACAGCTGCGACGCCGGCGACGGCAGCTTGGGCAGCACGTTGGCGCGCACCCAGGCACCGGCGCGCTCGGGATCGAATTCGGTGGACACCGCGTAGTACTCGCGGCCGTCCTCGGCGACCACCCCGATCGAGATCAGCTCGATGGTGCGGCCGTCCTCGATGAATTCCGTGTCGTAGAAGTACCGCACCGGGACCAGCCTATCGGCTGATCAGGATGGGTCCCGTGGGCGGCGGTGCCGCGTGCACATCCTGGTCGAGCTGAGCGTCGACGGTCCGTTCGTCCGGCAGACGCGGCGTGCCGGCGATCGCGCACTGCAAATACAACTTGGCCCGCACCACCGGGCGGCGCAGTGTCCGCTCCCGTTGCAGCGCCCGTCGCATCTTGTCCGGTTGGGCGGTGTATCGCCAGCGGGCCCAGGGGGCGTGCGGACGCGACAACCGGATCGCACCGATGACCAGCAGCACCGCGATGAACATGCCCAGCAAGCCGGTCCACACCTTGCCCTTGAGCACCACCACGACCGCCAGCGGCAACGTCAGCACCAGCGCGCCGGCAACCGCGGCCCGCAGCGGCACCGAATCGGTGCCTTCCCAGATCGGCAGGAAAAACATCAGCGGATGCAAACCCATGATCAGCAGCCCGGCCACCGCCACCGCGGCGAAGACGGCGTCCACCGACGTGCGACCGTCCTCCGACCAGTAGACGTCGGACAAGTGCAGGATCAACGCATACTCGTCGAGCACCAGGGCCGCGCCGATCCCGAAAAGTATTGCGGCCAAGGTGAAGTCGGGCTCATGCCCGTCGATCGACAAAGTCACCAAGGTCAGGCCGGAGAGCAACACCAAGACCACTCCGAACGTCACATGGTGGATGTGCACTCCCCCGACATGGACGTTGCGGGGATGCCACCACCTGGGCGGGCGACCGGTACCGGCGCGGTGGTGGATGAAGCGCACGAACGTTCGGGTCACGAAAAAGGTCAGGATGAAGGCCACCAGGCAGCACAGCAACGGCAGCCGGCCGGCGTCGAGGATGTCATGCGCAAACCAGCGCGACATCCTCGGGACGAACCAGTGGAGCACTCTTGAAACCTACGCCTGTCTGCGGCGATGCCGGCGGAGCCGCGCTGCGGAGCCGCCCGGGACGTGCCCACCGATTACGCTGTTGTGCGACATGAGTAGATGGCAGGCGCCCGGCGTGGGCTTCCCTAGCGGACCTGGCCCCGGGCGGGCCCTGTTGTGGTGCCTGCTTTGGCTGCTGGCCGCCGCGGGTCTGGGCTATCTGGCCTGGCAGTTGTTCGGCCACACGCCCTATCGCATCGACATCGACGTCTACCAGATGGGCGCTCAGGCCTGGATGGACGGGCGGCCGCTGTACCGCGACGCGTTGTTCCACACACCGATCGGGCTGGATCTGCCATTCACTTATCCCCCGCTGGCGGCCATCATGTTTTGTCCGTTCGCGTGGCTGCACATGCCGGCCGCCAGCGTCGCGATCACGGCGTTGACGTTGGTGCTGCTCGTGGTATCGACCGTGATCGTTCTGACCCGCCTGGACGTGTGGAACAGCTCAACGGTGGTGCCCGGCCCGGCGTGGCTGCGCCGCTGGTGGCTGGCCATCGTCATCGTGGTGCCGGCGACGCTCTGGCTCGAACCGATCGCGTCCAATTTCGCCTTCGGTCAGATCAATGTCGTGCTGATGACCCTGGTGATCGCTGACTGCGTGCCGCGCCGTACCCCATGGCCCCGCGGGCTGCTGCTCGGCCTGGGAATGGCGCTGAAGCTCACTCCGGCGGTGTTTCTGCTCTATCTGTTGCTGCGCCGCGACAACCGTGCGGCCCTGACGGCGCTGGCATCGTTCGTGGGGGCGACGCTGGCTGGTTTTGCCCTGGCCTGGAACGACTCGTGGCAGTACTGGACCGGCACCCTGCATCACACCGACCGCATCGGTGAGGCCGCGTTGAACACCGACCAGAACATCGCCGGAGCGCTCGCCCGGCTCGGGCTCGGTGAGCACGAATGCTTCCAGCTGTGGGTGGGCGCCTGCCTGTTGGTGCTGGCGGCGACGATCTGGGCGATGCGGCGGGTGCTGCGGGCGGGTGAGCCGACGCTGGCGCTGATTTGCGTCGCGTTGTTCGGGTTGGTGGTGTCGCCGGTCTCCTGGTCACACCACTGGGTGTGGGTGCTGCCGACGCTGCTGGTGGCCGCAATCGTGGCGTGGCGGCGCCGCAACGCGGCGCTGGCCGTGCTCAGTGTGATCGGAGTGGCGCTGATGCGATGGACGCCGATCGACCTGCTGCCCAAGCACCATGAGACAACTGCGGCCTGGTGGCGCCAGCTCGCCGGGATGTCCTACGTGTGGTGGGCGCTGGCGGTGATCGTGGCGGCCGGGCTTACCGTCACTGCGCGCGGGACGTCGCGAGAATCGGCGCCGCAGCAGTTGACCCCGGTGACGGCCTAACCGGCGGCGGTCTCGGGGATCCGGGTGGCCTCGCTGTTCGACCCGTCGCCGTTATGGCGTTCCTTGACGCTGGCCGCGTAGATGTCGACGTACTCCTGACCGGATAGTCCCATCAGCTCGTAGATCACTTCGTCGGTGACGGCCCGCTCGATGAACCGGTTGCCGGCCATACCTTCGAAACGCGAGAAGTCCATCGGCTTGCCGAAGCGAACGGTGACCCGTCCGAAGCGCAACATGTTGGTGCCGGGAGGGTTGACGACATCGGTGCCGATCATCGCCACCGGGATGACCGGCACGCCGGTGTGCAAGGCCAGCCGGGCCAGGCCGGTCTTGCCTTTGTACAGCCGGCCATCGGGTGAGCGGGTGCCTTCGGGATACATGCCCAGCAATTTGCCTTGGCGCAGCAACCGCTCGGCGGTGTCCAACGCTGCCTGCGCGGCATCCGCGTCGGTGCGGTCGATCGGCACTTGACCGACAGCGGTGAAGAACCAGCGCTGAAACCAGCCCTTCAGTCCGGTTCCGGTGAAGTATTCGGATTTGGCCAGGAAGGTTATCCGGCGGCGCACCACCAAGGGAAGATAAAAACTGTCCATCACGGCCAGGTGGTTACTGGCCAAGATCGCCGGTCCCGAATTCGGGATATTCTCCGCCCCTTCAACTTTCGGGCGACCGAACAGAATCAGCAGCGGGCCGAGGAGAATGTACTTGAATAGCCAGTACCACATGGCCCTCCCTCTCGCCGCCACCGCCGGTGTTCTGCGCCAACTGTACCCATCGCATGCGCGAGGGACCACCTTCAGCGAGAGCGGGTCACTCCTCGACGGTGACCGGGATGGGCTGGTAACGGGTTCTCGTGGCGGCGTCTGCCGCGGAGGCCTCGGCGTCTGATGCGGAGCCGACTCCATCGCCGCCCGGCCCATCCGGTGGTGGTTTCGCCGAGATGTCGTCGACCATCGCGCGAATCACCTCCAGCAGAGCGATGCTGTGGTTGGCGATGACGGTGAGCAGCGGATGCTGGTCACCGGTGGCCAACGCCGCCAGCGCGCACACCGGACACCACACCTGCTGGCACTTGCCGGTCCCAACTCCCCCGCCCGCCGTCAATGCGGCTGCCGCCCGGACCGCCGGGTCGATTCCGTCCACGATCGCCTGGGCCAGCCTGCGCAACTCGGGACCAATGTCGGGATAAACCCCACTCACTTAGGCCACACCTCCGGATCTGGTCGAAAACGGACTGTCAGCTCGCTACCCCGCAGATGCGCGTCCAGCACCGTGCAACGCCGCAGCACGGATGCCAGCCGAACCCTGCGCCGCAATCCGCCGGCGCTGATGATCAGGTCGTCGTCGACGCGCCCCAACGTCAGGCCTGACGGATCGAGTTGTGGCAACGTTAGTCGCATTCGGTAGACAGACCCAAGTCCGGACCCGGATTCGAGGTCCACGATCGGCCGCAGCGGCCCGGGCGGCGCCACTCCACCGCGACGACGGGCACCGTCGAGCAGTGCGCCCAGGGCCTTGGGTCCGATCGGCTCACCGGACAGGTGCGGAGTCAACACCATCGCCACCTCACCGATGGTGGCATCAAGTTCGTCGAGCACGCCATGTTGTTCACAGATGCGCTCGGCGTACCAGTAGAAGGCGGGATGCTCGGGCAGATTGCGGTATTCGTAGGACTCGTCTTCGATCAGCACCTGGTTGACGATCAGCTCCTCGACGCGGACCCCCATCAACGCCAACGAGCCCAGCGTCCGGACCGCCTCGGCCGCGACCACCCGCTCGGGGGTCAGCACCAAATGGGCACTGACCCGCTCGCCGTCGGTCAGCAACGCGCTGAGCCGGTCAACGTTGGCGCTGATCCGCTCCAGCAGTGCCACCATCGCCGCCGAGCGGGCGTCGTCGGCGGTGATGGACAGCCGCCGATGGCGCGGCCAGGCGCGCTCGACATAGAGCCCGAAGGTGGCGGGCAACGTCAACATCCGCAATGCGTCGGCGGTCGAGGCGCAGTCGACGACGATGCGATCCCATCGCCCGGAGGCCGCCAGCTCCCCCACGGCATGCAGACCGAGCACTTCCTGAACACCCGGCAACGCTGAAAGTTCTTCAGGCGCAATGGAACTCAACTCTGAATCGGGAAACCGCCGATCCAACGTCGCGACCACGTCCTGCCACCGGGCCTCGAGCAGTGCCAGCGTGTCCAATGCCAGCGCGTCGAGAAAACCGCCGCCCGCCTCGGCGTCATCGGCGAGCACCCGAACCAGTTCGGCCTGACTCGGCGGGACCGGGACGCCCAGCACATCGCCCAGCGAGTGCGCCTGATCGGTGGAGACCACCAGTACCCGCTGCCCCGCGCTTGCCACGCTAACCGCGGTGGCACAGGCCAGGGTTGATTTGCCTACCCCGCCCTTGCCAACGAACAGGCTGATCTGGGCTGGGGTGGGTGTCCGGAATTCAGCGGACTCACTCAGCCTCGACTCGTTTCTTCAGATCCTTCAACGCGGTGTCGGTCAACCGGCGCTCGGCCTTGCGCTTTAGCAATCCGATCATCGGGACAGCGAGGTCGACCGAGAGCTCATAGGTGACCTCGGTACCAGATCCCTTGGCGGCCAACCGATATGAGCCTTCCAGGGCACGCAGCAGTGAGCTGGATTGCAGAGTCCAGCTCACCGATTGCCGGTCTTTTGGCCACTGGTAGGACATCACCATCGTGTCCTTGAGGACGGCGGCGTCCAGCACCAGTCGCGCGGTTTTCGGGTAGCCGTCAGCGTCGCGTTCTTGAACCTCGGCTTCTTTGTACTCCGAGATCCAGTCCGGGTAGGAATCGATATCCGCGATCACCTTCATCACCGTGCCGGGGTCGGCCTCGATGTAGATGGTTTGCGTTGTCTTCTCCGCCACCTGGTGCTGCCCTCCCTCGCGCAAGCGGGACGAACCCGGCTCCCGAGAAACACACGGTGCGGGACCAACCCGGGGCCTCCGGTCGCAAACGGTACTCTCTCCGCGCCAACCTGACCCGGCTAAACTACCGGAGAAACGCCGACCGGACGTGACCGTTCCAGTGTCGTCTTGACCTCGAAGGCCATTTTTTTCCCCGCCACCCGACGGCGGTGTGTCATTCTCGCCAAGTTGAGCTTGGCCAGCTGCCAGGCCGCCAGCCCGGTCGGTTCGGCGTGCAGGAAGTAGTGCATCACCACCCCGTCCAGCGATGGCTCCAGCCAGACCTCCATGGTGCCGGTCAACGCGCCGGTGACCGTCCACCGGATACCCTTGTCCCCGCGGTCCTCGATCACCTGCAGCCGCAGGTCCGGCCACCAGCGAAGCCAGCTTGACTTGTCGGCGAGCGCAGCGCCGACCCGCGCGCCGTCGGCGGCGATAAACGTCTCGTCGGCGATCTGGATGCTGTTCACCAGCCCAGCTTCACACACGGGTCGGCAAGCGGCGGCGCGAGGGCGCCCGCTGATGGGGGTGTCCCGCCCCGCAATCCGGGCCACCGCCCGGCGGACCGTCGCCGTGCTGCACGAACGGTCGGATTAGGCTGGGAACAGCAAGCCGGCCCCCGGGAAATGTCACTAGGTCAATCGAGGTCATCACAGTGCGTGAGTACAGTGTCCCCGCCCGCTTTTCCGTCGGCGAGCACGACAATATCGCGGCCATGGTCTTCGAGCACGAGCGCGACGACCCCAACTTCGTCATCTATCAACGCCAGATCGACGGCGTCTGGACCGACGTCACCTGCGCGCAAGCGGCTGACCAAATCCGTTCTGCGGCATTGGGTTTGATCTCCCTCGGGGTGCAAGCCGGTGACCGGGTCAGCATTTTCTCGGCCACTTGCTACGAGTGGGCGATCCTGGACCTCGCGATCTTGTCGGTGGGCGCGGTCACCGTTCCCATCTATGAGACGTCCTCGGCCGAACAGGTGCGCTGGGTGCTGCAGAACTCCGAGGCGGTGGTGGCGTTAGCCGAAACAGACGCACACGCGGCCATGGTCACCGAACTCACCGCCGAACTGCCCGCCCTGCGCCGCGTGCTGCACATCAACGGTTCGGGTCCCAAAGCGCTTGATCAGCTGGCCGAGGCGGGCGCTGCAGTTGACCCGGCCGAGCTGACCGCGCGCCTCGAGGGGCTGCGTGCCGAAAACCCCGCGACGCTCATCTACACCTCGGGCACCACCGGGCGGCCCAAGGGCTGCCAGCTGACCCATTCCAACCTGCTCTATGAGACCCGCGGCGCCAAGGAGAGCCTCCCGACACTGCTCGCCGAGGGGCAGCGGCTGCTCATCTTCTTGCCGCTGGCCCACGTGTTGGCGCGGTCGCTCACCTTGTCCGCGTTCGCCAACAAGGTCACCGTCGGCTTCACCAGCGACATCAAGAATCTGCTGCCGATGTTCGCGGTGTTCAAGCCGACGGTGGTGGTGTCGGTCCCCCGGGTTTTCGAGAAGATTTACAACACCGCCGAGCAAAACGCCGCCAACGAAGGCAAGGGGCGGATCTTCGCGATGGCCGTGCAAACCGCCGTCGATTGGAGCCAGGCTCACGACGGCGGCAGGCCCGGGCTGCTGCTGCGCGCCAAGCACGCGGTGTTCGACCGGCTGGTGTACCACAAGCTGCGCGCGGCGCTGGGCGGCGATTGCCATGCCTCGGTCTCCGGCGGCGCGCCGCTGGGCGCGCGGCTCGGGCACTTCTACCGCGGCGTGGGCCTGACCATCCATGAAGGCTACGGCCTGACCGAGACCAGCTCGGCCATCACGGTCAACCAGGTCGGCAACGTCAAGATCGGCACCGTCGGAACTTTGTTGCCCGGCAACAGCATGCGCATCGCCGACGACGGCGAGCTGTTGGTGCGCGGCGGCGTGGTGTTCAGCGGTTACTGGCGCAACGAGCAGGCCACCAGCGAGGCGTTCACCTACGGCTGGTTCAAGACCGGCGATCTGGGCGCCCTCGACGAGGACGGCTTTTTGAAGATAACCGGCCGCAAGAAGGAGATCATCGTCACCGCGGGCGGCAAGAACGTTGCGCCCGCCGTGCTCGAAGACCGGCTGCGGGCACATCCGCTGATCAGTCAGGCGATGGTGGTCGGGGACGCCAAGCCGTTCATCGGCGCGCTGATCACCATCGATCCTGAGGCATTCGGCGGCTGGAAAGAGCGCAATCAGAAACCGGCCGGCGCGTCGGTGGGCGATCTGGCCACCGACCCCGATCTGGTCGCGGAGGTGGACGCCGCCATCAAAGAAGCTAATCAGGCGGTGTCGCACGCCGAGTCGATCCGCAAGTTCCGTATTCTGCCGGTCGACTTCACCGAGGACACCGGTGAGCTGACGCCGACGATGAAGGTCAAGCGCAACGTGGTGGCCGAAAAATTCGCCTCCGAGATCGAGGCCATCTACGAGACCGACTAGGCGCGCAGCAGGTCGGCCAGCCGGGCGGCCAGCGTGTCCCACCGCCACTGGGCCGTCACCCACTGACGCCCCGCCGCGCCCATTGCGGCAGCCCGGTCAGGATCGCTGAGCAACTCGGTGACGGCGTCGGCGACTTTGTGCACCGAGCGGCCGTCGATCACCAGCCCAGTCTTGTTGTGCTGCACGGTTTCTGGAGCTCCACCGGATTGCCCGGCGATCACCGGCAGGCCAGTCGCCGAGGCTTCCAGAAAAACGATGCCCAAGCCCTCGACGTCCATGCCGGCGCCGCGGGTGCGGCATGGCATCGCGAAGACGTCGGCCAGCGCGTAGTGCGGGGCGAGCTCGGCGGCCGGTACGCCGCCGGTGAAAGTCACCTGGTCGGCGACCCCGCACTCGCGGGCCAGCTTGCGCAGCGATTCCAGGTAGGGACCGCCGCCGACGATGAGCAGGGCTGCTCCATCGACGCGGCGCCGGATCGACGGCAACGCCTTGATGAGCATGTCCTGGCCTTTGCGCGGAACCAGCCGAGACAGGCACACCACGGTGGGCCGCTCGCCTAGCCGATAGCGGTCGCGCAGCTTGGCGCGGGCCGCCGGATCGGGCCGGAACCGGTCAGTGTCCACGCCCGACGGCAGGTATTCCAGTGACGCCGCGGGTCCGAAGGCCGGCGCCAGCCGGGAACGGGTGTAGCGGCTGACGAACGTCACGACGTCGGTGGTGTCGCCGATGCGGCGCAGCACCGAGCGCGCGACCGGGAGCATCGACCATCCCACTTCGTGGCCGTGCGTGCTGGCCAGTACCCGCGACGCCCCGGCGCCGCGGGCACGCTGAGCCAGTAGCGCCAACGGTGCGGCCGCGCCGAACCAGACGGTGTCGATGCCGTTGTCGGCGATCAGCCGACGCATCCGGGCATCCACCATGGGTCCGGGCAGCATCAGCGTGCCCGGGTGGCGGACCACCCGATAGCCGGCAGCGCTGGCCGCCGCGTCGTGGGCGTCGGCGCCCTTCCATTGCGGTGCGTACACCGTTACCGCGTGCGACCCGGCCTTAACCAGCCGGCCGACGAACTCGCCGAGGTAGGACTGAATGCCGCCCGGGCGGGGCGGAAAGTCGTTGGTTACCAGTAGGACCCGACTCACCTGCGTCAGGCTAGCCTGACGACGATGCAGACCGTGCAACGGTCTGAGGTGGGGGCACCCCAGCCGCGCAGGGGCGAGGGGGCGGGTCAGGCAATCCGATCTAG
>Ga0335071_10000761_pt1 | contig 34823 bp, 31 predicted proteins | sample Lox_Sample_15_FD_206724 | JGI IMG/M metagenome (GOLD analysis project Ga0335071, IMG submission 206724) | Soil microbial communities from Loxahatchee National Wildlife Refuge, Florida, United States - Lox_Sample_1.5 | ecosystem: Environmental > Terrestrial > Soil > Wetlands | place: USA...
GCGATTCCGCTCAGGATATATTCGAGGTCACGACCCGAACGGTGGCTGTTACCCCCACCACCGCCCCCGGTAATACGACCGCCGAGCGGCCGGCTTATTATCTTTACGTGAACCTGTCGCAGACGGATTATCTGCCGGGGGATAAGGCCGTTATTACGCTGGAGACGAACGCCGGAACGCCGACTGTCGTCGTCCAGGACCCCGCGAATAATACGGCATATCCGGAGTGCAAGAAGACGGGCGATAACTCGTATTCTGCGACATACCGCCTGGATAAGGCGGTCGTTCTGGGCAGTTATACGGTGCTCGCCTACGTGAACGAGAACGGCACGTTTTCCTATGCCATAGCCGGCTTCAACGTTACCATGGGCAATAAAGCCGATAAGGGCTTGCACATCCAGTACGCGGCATATGACCCTGTTCAGAAGGCCGTCGTCCTGAGAGCCAACATAAGCTCGGCATCATCCGATACAGTAGCCGTCGTAAAGAATGACCCTAAAGTTAAAGGTATGGCCGTAAAAGGCGTAAAAGTACTGGACTCCGGCAGCACCGACAATATCTCGATATCCCAGGCTGTAAAGAATGAGGATAAAAAGGTCGAAGTGGTCATCCCGGTCGATAACAACAACGTCGATGCGGTCACGAGCCAGTATAACCTGACCAGGGACATTACGAAGGCCACAACGTCCGTCGCAGTGAGCTCCGATGGCGAGAACATCCACCTTTTCCTGAACGACAAAGTCGATGGGTGCTGGTACCGGATGTCCACCAGCATACCCGCGGGTTATCAGGTGCAAAAGATCGAACGGGCAGACGGCACCGAGATCAAGAACGATGTCCAGATAAACCGATCGACGGGCGAGTACGTGCAGAATGATGTAAATTGGTACGTCGATAATGGGACGCTGTACTTTTATGATGATCCTATTAACGGCTATGATATTACCCTGTTGCCGCCCGCGGCCAACAATTCCCTGGCTGTGAATGTAATCTACGGTGGACAGCTTTCCGCCATCGTTTACCCATTTAACCAGACGGATTCAAATACCGTAATTGCCGGTAATGACCACCTGGGCCGCAACGGGGATAGTAATTATGCGAACAATATTGACGGGGATGCAGGCTCTAAAACCGCCATACGATTATATCGAAATAACCAGGTGAGTAATGGCAACCTCCGGATGTTCGGCGATAACGGGACTAACTATGCCACGTACAGCAATACCGCCTACAAATATACTGATATAGGACAGCCGGTCACCGTGGGGTTCAATACGGTCCCGGACGGCTCCGTCGAGAGCGTTATCATATCAAATTATAGGACACCTGTGGCGGGGTCTGTAACCTCCTATATCAATATTACACAAAAAACGATCATCAGAAATAATAACCTCTGGTTCGCGACGGTATACTACTTAAATAATTCAGGTGGCAATAGCCAGAACGGCGTAGCTTTCTTCCAGGGAGCCGACTTCAACTTTAATGGCCAATATCAAAACGATGATGACTTCTATAATCAGACGAACGATTTCGTATACGGATATATGAATAACCAGAATTCCAACAGCATCCATGTGGGCGGCTTCGGCTCGACGATCCAGAGCTCGGACCATGATGTGGCTACATACGGCAATATCTGGAACCGGATAAATTCAAATAATCTACAGGGTGGTACCAGTACAAGCGGCATAGATGGCGGAATGGCGCTGGAATGGGATTATTCCGGGTCATTGGCGAACGGCGATACATGGGTCGTGCCAGTCGTATGGGCGGTCGGCAAGGACGTCAACAGCTTTGGCAACACTCTCAACTATGCCCTCGACCACAACGTCTACGACGTGGGCATTAAGTCCATCGATGTTCCGGCGAATGGTGACAGCCTTGATTCTCAGACCACGCCGGTCCTGGCTATCAATGCTACGGCTATTGACCTGGGCGTAACGGACCAGTCGCCGACTGTCTACCTCCAGATTAAAAATTCCACCGGCGCAGTAGTCTATAGCGCCTCAACGGCCGTAAAATTATCCATACCATACCAGGAAACGGCTCTCGCCAGCTTCAACTGGAACCTTTCAAATGTGACGGCCGGCACTTATAACATCAGCGTCTACACACAGATGGCGGGAGACCAGAACGCGTCCAACGATCTTAAAAGTATAACGGTCTATGTCCAGAGCCTGTCCATTTATCCCGACCAGTGGGTCCACGCGAACCCGGGCGACAACGTGCTCTTCCCGCTGAACCTGTCTAACCTCGGTACGGCACGCACATTTGACCTGAGCCTGTCTCCATCCACGGCAGGATGGGCTTCATATCTTTACTATAATAATACTTCAACGCTACTCGCCAATGACACGAATGGCGACGGAGCCTGGGACTGGGTGAACGCATCATATACGGATTCGGGAAAGCCCGCCATAACGGTCCCGGCAAATGGGAAAGCATCCCTCATTTTACAAAAGCTCGTCCCGGCGACAGCGGATACCGGTATTCTGGATACCGTAACATTATATGCATATCCATCAGGCCAGCCATTGGCAAACTCGTCGGCTACATTAAAGACCGACACGCCGTTGGGCGCAGTGGCGAATAAGACGTTCTATTTCCATAGCCTGTATCTGAATACGACGCCTGAGGCAGCGACTACTGGCAGCAAAGCAATTACGTCGATTTTCTATATGTGGGCCCAGACCCCGTCATTTGCCGACAGCTTCACGATATCGGGCAACGCCAGCGTGCCTATTTATTACAATTCGACGGCTGCCATGCCCATCACTGTCACGTTATTCTACACGAACGGGGCAGGCAATTCGGTCCAGATCGGCACCAATACGTCCACAGTGCCGGCATCCGCAAGCCAGACCACGCCTTCCATGTTCAATTTTACCCTGTACCAGGCAGGCGGTAATATAACTGTGCCTCGCGGCTCTTACATTGTAGCGAAGATAGATAACCAGCAGACGACCGCCTTCACAGTATGGTATACGAGCGCATATCGAAGTCGCATAGACGTCAAAACTCCAACCTACGTCCACGTTGGCTCCATCAATACATACAACGGTGGGATATCCACATCCAACTTCAACACCGGCGATACGGTATACGTGACGGCCAACGTCACGGACCCGATCGGCGCTTATGATATCAGGGATAATGCCACCATATCAGTGACCGCGCCCAACGGCTCGTACATAGTCAATAACCAGAGCATGGCCCTCAACAAGACGGATTCCTCGTCGCCGGCTCTCTGGAAACTTTATAATTATTCTCTTCAGCTTGATAGTTCCTTCCAGCCAGGAGTCTATGGCATAAACATAACTGGCTACGAGTCAAACGGAGTCATCAATCGAAAAAATATATCGATTACGCTGACGTCGGGCACTCCCGCCATCCTGGTGTACCCGAACAGCACGAGGATCGCCGAGGGGGCCAGCGTAGTTAGCTTCAAGCACAGGGTAACGAACCTGAACGCTTACAAGAGCGACGTCGTCGACATATCGTGTAATGTACCCGCTGGATGGTCTTATAGTCTGTATAAGGCGGATGGAATAACGCCACTAACGGATACGGACGGGGATACAAAACTGGATACCGGTACTTTATCTCCCCTGGGAAGTACGGATATCGTAGTTAAAGTAACCGTGTCATCGGGTGGAAGCTCCGGCAATACATACCCCGTCTATGTCACCGGTACGTCTTCTCAGGATACGTCCGTATCGTCTACGGCCATGGACACCGTGCTGATATCGACGTCTTCCGTCGTTAAGACGCTTTATTTACACAATAATGGCACCCAGTTCATGAATACGTCGATGAATAACTCCACGAACGATCACACCGATATAAATAATGGCAATAGTATGAGCTGGGCCCAATCGCCCGCATTCGCAAAGGACTTTAACATCCTGGACGATCCCATGGCTACACTCTACGTCCAGAGCAGCGATACGAACTTGAACATGAATGTCAGCATCATCGCCTCGAATAGCACATCATCGACTGTGCTAGGATGGTATATTTATAAGAACACGACCACATCGGGCGCAATCACGCCGCTAAGCTTTAACGTGCCATTAAATAAATATAATCTAACAATACCCCGGGGTAGCCAGCTATCGGTCAATATTAACAACCTAAATAACAAGAAGCTCACTATCTACCACTCTACGCAATGCCCGTCACGTATTGATATGGATACGTACAGCTATATCAACGTTAAGAGTGTCACGATCAACAATACCAGCGGTAATCCCATTACAGGTGCGACGCCTCCGTCTACGATAAACGTCACGGCCAATGTAACGGACCCCTTCGGCTCTTTCGATATCATCAATGTGAACGTGTCGCTGATCTACCCGAATGGCACTGTTGCCATCGGTCCTCTTGCAATGAACTTGAGTGGAACAGATCCTGCGGCACTAAGCCAGTGGAAGCAGTTCACGAGGAACATAACGCTTAATGCCAGCCTTGACTCAGGGGATTATTCAATTCTCGTGACCGCTAACGAGTCCAATGGAGTCAAAAGCAGCTTAAGTACGGGGCTGGCCATCGTTTATCCGGTTAATGTCTCGGCAAGTAAGTCGTACAGCCCGTCGGGCGAGGACGAATTCACGGTCACGATCACCATTACCAATAAGGATAATCACACTGTAGACGGTGTGCATGCATATGATTTCTACGCGGATGATTTCACCGTCGATGGTATTGATTCGCCTTACACTACTGTAATAGTGAACAACGCGATATTACAGGGCAATATCAATGTATTTGGGCCATTCACACTTTCACCTTACGAGACGAAAAAGATCACATACACTGCTTATGGCATAGGCGACTATAATCTTTCGAATATGACTATCGTGGGGGTGGACCCGTATATCTAGGCGAGTCACGCTCATTGCCCTGTTTGCTATATCGATTTGCTTTATCGCAGCCGATGCATCTGCCCTCCAGCCTTCGGCCAATATGGTAGAGCAGGTTGACGGTCTTGTCTATTACACGAACGGCACGATATCCTATGGCATGGCCACCGGCACGATTACGGTGTCAAACCCGGCCTCAACATCCCCTCTCTCCTCGGCGATCCTGACGCTACCGAACGGCACGTCGCTTTCAATTGGCAGCATAAGCCCGGGCTCGAGCTATACAGCCCATTACGTCCTGTCTCCGGCGGACGTCAACTTACCCTTGAACTTTAAAGAGAATGTCGTGCCAGTGACTCTGACAAACGGCGTGCCCCAGCAGCTGCGGCTTATCGTCCAGCTTCAGAACACGGGCAACGCGCATATTACAGGCCTTCAATACCAAAAATCCCTCCCGCCAGGACTTGCCCAGGCATGGGAAGCCCATGACGGCGGCAGCCTTACGGTCGGCAGTGCGGTCGCCTGGACAATAAATGACCTCGCGCCGGGTGATAAGATGAACCTCACCATCGCCTTCAGTCTGACGCCTTCCTCGGGCATAACTTTCCCCGCTGCTGGCGTATCATACGACTATTCCTCATCACTATCGGGAAGCGTGCCCCGCCTGACGGCGAGCACGAACACGTCATTCCAGATACAAAAGTCGCACATCACGGACCACTCGTGGATGGTCAACGCCACGGTCCCGGATAGCAGCGAGTTCGACATGGTGCTGGACTCTGTGGCGATCAGCCGCTCGAACGCCTCGGACCCCTTTAATACGGTAGAGCTTGCCTCATATAGCCCGAACACCAGGCTCAACCCCGGAAGCTCGTGGTCGACGTCGCTCATCGATAATTTCGAGTACGTTCCCGCGTACTTCATGAAAATGGCTTATAGCATGCCCTATACGACGATCCTCACTTCCCACGTCGAGGCTATGACCGCACCGATAACCATCACGATAACGAATCCCACGCCGACGCCGACGTCTCCGCCGAGCCCGCCCTACGCGACGCCCACGCCAGTGCCATCGGCCACGCCGACGCCGACGGCCCCCGCGTCCCCGGACATCGTGTTCGTGTCGCCGGAGCGCGGCGAGGTCATCACGGGTAATTCCACGCAGCTCGAAACGTCGGTCCCGCCTTCCGGCGAGCCGGGATATGTGGCATACTTCCTGTCGTCCAACAACCTGACCTGGATCAGGCTTGGCCAGTCGCCCGTATCGGGCGCTCTGTCTGGGTTCCTCTGGACCATACCTCAGCTTGACGGTAACTATTACCTGAAAGCCGAGCACTACCGCTCCGACGGCACTCTGCTGGGTATCGCTTACACGCAGGTACTCGTGGCCCATGAGACGGAGCCCGTGGGCATGACGACCATGCTCATCAGCGGCACCGACTGGCTCATGCTCATCATGGCTCTGCTGGCCGTCATGCTGCTGGCGTTCATCCTTATACCATATGTGCAGGTCCGGAATGTTATCTACGACGCGTCCGCCCTGGCGGCGCTTAGCAGGGAGAAGGACTGGCTGTCGAAGCTGCCCCGCGAAGCCCTCCGGCCTGATGCTATGATTGTGGAGATACCCGGCATGGATAAGATACGAATGAAGGCGCTGAACAATATCGACGAGATGCGCCGCCTGGAGCGGAAATACGAGCTATCGGCCTACGATGCCATGGCCCTGCAGCTGGCCCGTGAGTCAGGCGCGACGCTGGTCACGGGCGACGTGAGGATGGCCGCTATAGCAAAGCAGCTCGACGTGAAGGTAAAGCTCCTGGAAAAAGTGGCAGTACCAGTTACCGTATAATTTTTTTATTTTTCCTCTATTTTTTAAATGATTTCTTGTATTCTGCAAGCGTATATAGCCTCGCAGCGATTGCACCGATGGCCGTGCAGGTCTCAAGGGAGATGCCTTTGCCATCAGTTATATCAAGGTGGTAGTGCGCCATCTCGAAGTATTCCTTTGGCAGGCCCTTGCGGCCCAGGCCTATTAAAATGAGCAGCGGCTTATTATTGACCATAATGCCGGCGATCTCATCCGCTGAAGCCTGCTTTTTCTTCTCGGGATGAGATGTCGTGGCCACCAGGGCCCCGAATTGGGCCGGGAAGCCTTTCTCAGGCACGTCCATGACGTAGAGGCGTTTTTCATCGAAGAGCTTCTGAAGGTAGAGGCCCGAAGCGCCGATAGTCGTATTGTCCTTAACGAACTCGACGAGTTCCTGCTGGCTGAAATCATAGGGGAACCCCACGAGGGCCAGGTTAAAGCCGTAGGCGTAGGCTATCGGGGCGCCCCGGGCAATGCCACGGTAGTGCGCCTCGACCACCTTTACCTTATCATAGGTATTATAAAGGCCCAGCGTCAGCATCGTTCCCTAATAAGGTATGCCACGATAAAACGATATCGGTCCCTAAATATTCCTTTTTACGATGCCGCCGTAGACCTCGGCGCCACCCGCCTCGGCCATGTCGTGCAGGACAGCGATGATGTCGGCCATAGACACGATATCCTCGGGATTCTTGCCATTATACATGTACGTGATGAGGCCGGCGCAGTTCAGGATAAAAATGTTCGGGCCGATAAGCTTCTCGTAAGGGTTATAGATCTGGTATTTCTTGAGGACGGAACAGTCCTCGTCGCTAAGGATATGGAATGGAAGGTTGTGCTTTTCAGCAAGGCCCTTATTGAAGTTAACGCTGCCATAAGAAATGGTAAGCACGTTACCACAATGGTACAGGATGCGCTGGTAGCTGTCCTTAAGGTAATCGAGCTGCTCACTGGTGTGGGCGTCGTCCACGGCCCGGATGAAAACAAGCACCACACTTTGGTTATCCCTGAACTCTTTTAAGGAAATGCTGTTGCCAGTCTCGTCCTTTAGCGTGAAGTCCGGCGCATTGTATCCCGGCTCGACGGGCAACTGCTCATATTTATGTCCATACTCCATAGCAGGGATATGTCGACCCGTATGTTAAAAAGCATGACCCGATTTTAAGTCATATGGCGAAGCGTTTCCATCAGCTTATCGTTGGGAGGTATCTCGCCGGGGAACTTGCTGATGAACCTGTATCGTATGCGGCCCGAGCGGTCGATGATGAATATCGATGCGTCGTCGCCGTTCTCCAGGTCGTCGTAAACGCCGTACTCCCGGATCACCCTCTTCCCGGGGTCTGCCAGGAGCTTGAACGGTATCTTATACCGGGTCGCCGTATTCCGGGCTTTATCGACGTCGTCGGGGCTGATGGCCAGGATGTCCGCGTTGAGGCTGCGAAAAAAGAGGTAGTCATCGTTAAGCTGCGACAGCCAGCGCATGCTGTACGGGTCGGACTCGCCCCGGTAGAACACGAGCAGCACGTTCATCCTGTCCCTGAAGCTTGACAGCTTCACTTCTTCGCCGCGCGAGTCCTTGAGCCTGAAGTCGGGCGCAAAATCGCCTTCGCCGGCGGTCCCCTCAATCCTGTACATCACCCTTCACCACATACACAATGGCGTATGACATAAAAATGATAATCTTGGAAAAACACGATTACGCCCAATATCTATTTATACAACAATCATCATTAAACGGATATGCTTCAGCCATAGTGGCTGTGCCAGCCATAAAGCTGTATTAAATCTCATAGAGGTATTATAATGAAGTATCAGGGAAAATCCATCAGGAAGCCCACCGGAGGCAGGCTCAGGCCGAACCGCGGCAAAAGGAAGTTCGAGCTGGGCAGCGAGATCACGCAGCCGGTCATAGGTGCTACCAGCAGAAAAGTCATCAACGTCATGGGCAACGGCTCTAAGGTCAAGGTCCTCAAGGAAAACGTCGTCAACGTGACGGACCCGAAGTCCGGCAAGACGCAGAAGACGACCATGACCACCGAGGTCGAAAACCCCGCGAATAAGAACTACATCCGGCGAAACATCCTGACCAGGGGCTCCGTCGTCATGACCGGGCTCGGCAAGGCGAAGATCACGAGCAGGCCCGGGCAGGATGGCGAAGTCAACGCCGTACTCATCAGTGAGTAGTTTTTTTTACAGTGGCGCAAGCCACTTCTTCTTTACATCGAGCCTTTTATTACCGTCAACAGAATAGCGGTCGCTATCAGCAGTATAGCTGCGATGATAGCGAACAGTGCGACCACGTAGCCGGATAAGAACACCAGCCTGACCAGAGTCTCTATTATGCGATTCCGCGTAAAATTCCGGCTGCTCTGCTCGTAGCTCAGCCTGTACGGCATGCTGAGCTCCACGAGGTTAAAGGCATAGTGCATGCGGCCTCCGGCATAGTAGCTGCCGATATCCCCCATATACTGGAACGCCTCGAGAATACATCGAATGCCGGGCACATGTCGCCTCCCGACGAGCACAGCGCATTTTCCATACATGCTTCCGGACCGAATCAGCTCAGCGATGGTGCCGGCCATGAACTCGTCCCTCTCGAATATATAAGCGATAGAGTCCCGGTCGGACCAGCCGAAGGTGAAAAATCTGCCGCCTGTCAGCTTACCGTAAAGCCCGGGAGACAGGTTAAAGGCGAGGATGGAGAGGGCGTTGAAGGGCAGGAAAAAGTACCGCACGAGCGCCTCCTTGAAATATACGGCGGGAGGCGTGCCGCTATAATACCGGGAAACCGTGACGTTTATGGAGCGGTCGATGCAGACGAAACGGTCCAGGTAGCGCCCGCGGGCCAGCTTTAGCTCAAACGACTTCGTGGGCTGGAGAGGCCGGTATAGCTCGACGCAGACATTGTCGGGAGAAAAGCGCTGCAGCTCCCCGAGTATTTCCACGGCCGGCTCCCTCAGCGAATGTACCGAGCCGATAAGCTCCAGGCACAGGTCGTCCATACGCTCTATAATCACCGGCTTCTCGATAAGCATCATTAATTCATAATGCGAGCCATTTACTTAACTACATGTCATCGATAGCTTTTTATAGGCGAGAGCATGCCTGCGGCGATATGCTTTTATACCTTTTTATAGCCTAATTATTAGAGCGCCGGCCGGGGCCGGACCATAGGGATTTAAGACATTCCATGCGTATATCAGGCTTTAAAATAGGTGGATCTATGATCGAGATGCGGGGCCTTTCACGCTCCTTCGGCAACAACCGGGTCGTGAATAACCTCAACCTTAATATTAATGAGGGCGAAGTATTCGGCTTCCTGGGGCCAAACGGCGCCGGGAAGACTACGACGGTACGCATGCTGGCCTGCCTGATCCGGCCGACCGAGGGCACGGCGATCCTTGACGGCCTGGATATCAACAATGAAAAAGACGCGATGAGCATCCGCAGGGAGATCGGCCTGCTGACAGAATCGCCCGGCCTGTACGACACGCTAAGCGCACAGCGCAACCTGGATTTCTACGCTAAGCTATACGACGTCCCGGAGACGAAGCGGAACGAGCGCATCGGCCACTACCTCAAGATGATGGGCCTCTGGGAGAAGCGAGACGAGCCCGTGGGAGGGTTTTCCAAGGGCATGAAGCAGAAGATGGCCATCGCCCGCTGCCTCCTCCACGAGCCCAAGGTGCTCTTCCTGGACGAGCCGACCTCCGGCCTGGATCCCGAAGCTTCTCGGATCGTCCGGGACTTTATCCTCGAGCTCAAGGGCGAAGGCCGGACTATCTTCTTATGCACCCACAACCTGGACGAGGCCGACCGTATCTGCGACCGCATCGGCATCTTTAAGGGAAGCCTGCTGGGCGTCGATACGCCGTCGCGGCTGAAGAACGACCTGTATGGCCGCTCTGTCACCGTCCAGCTTCGGGAAGTCTCCGCCGCCATCGTCGATAATATTCGGTCGCTCCCCTTCGTCAAGAACCTCGAAGTTAATGGAAATGAGCTGCGGATGAACGTCAGCGCCCCCGAGCAGGATAATCCCCAACTCGTGCGGTCGCTTATAGCACTTAACGCCGACGTGCAGTTCGTCTACGAGAACAAGCACTCGCTGGAAGAGGTCTATTTCAAGGTCATGGGGGAAGCGAAATGACGCTGGAAAAGATACGGGTCGTCATGGACAAGGAGTTCGACGAGATCATCAAGAACAAATACATCCTGGGCTCGCTACTTTTCGTGCCGCTGCTATTTGCCATCCTCATGCCCGTCTCGATGATCGCGCCTTCCGTCTTCTACCCTCAAGCCTACCAGTCGGACAATTCGACCTTCATAGGCAACACCTTCAGCAGTGGCGTCTCATCTCAGGACTCACTCATTATCTTCTTCATGGACGCCGTCATACCGTTCTTCATGATGCTTCCCGCGATCCTTCCGACGATCGTCGCTTCCTACAGCATCATCGGCGAAAAGAAGAACCGCACGCTGGAGCCGCTGCTGGCCGCGCCGGTCTCCGTCGACGAGATCCTGGTCGGGAAGGCCCTTTCGGCCATCATACCGGCCATGCTGGCGACCTGGGCCTCGTCGCTGCTCTTCTTCGCCTTCTCCGAAGGCATCGTCTACGCCGGGCTGCACAGGCTCATCATGCCCGACCTTGCCATGTGGGGCGCCGGGCTTCTGTTGCTATCGCCTCTCCTCGCATTTCTTGGGATAATGATCGCACTGATAATTTCCTCCCGGGTCAACGACCCTCGCGTAGCCCAGCAGATCAGCGTGATCTTCGTCATCCCCATCATGGCTATTTTCATCGGCCAGATGTCAGGGTTCATGCTCATCGACATGCGCATGATACTCGGGCTGGCGGTGGCGCTGGTCATCGTAGACGCGCTCATGCTTCGCTTCGCCAGGTCGATGTTCGACAGGGAAGAGATCCTGACGCGCTGGAAGTAAATACGACCCCAGCGTCGCATTTTTAATTTTTATATGACCATAAGAACCATAAACCATTGGATATTAACGGGTATTGTTTTATATATAATTATTTTAATAATATTTAGGAGTTATTGCCATTTGGATGATCGAGGCACGCCGACTGAGCCGGCGTTTTGGTGATTTTTCAGCCGTGGATTCAATCGACCTTGAAGTCGGCGAGGGCGAGGTCTTCGGGCTGCTGGGGCCTAATGGCGCCGGAAAGACCACGACCGTGCGCATGCTGGCCTGCCTGATACGGCCCACGGGAGGCGCCGCATATGTCTGCGGCAGAAGCGTGTATGATCCGGCCGCAGCCCGGGAAATACGAGGCATGGTGGGCATTCTCACCGAGACATCGGGCTTTTATGACGAGCTGAGCGTCTATAAGAACTTACGCTTTTACGCCGACCTCTATAAAATGGACCATCAGAAGGCACAGCAGAATATCGACTATTATCTGCGCCTTTTCGACCTCTGGGACGTCCGGAACTCGCGCGTCGCCGGATTCTCGAAAGGCATGCGCCAGAAGCTGGCTTTAACGCGGTGCCTTGTTCACGAGCCCCGTGTAGTTTTTATGGACGAGCCGACCTCCGGGCTGGATCCCGAGTCCGCCAGGATCGTACGGGACTCTATCCGATCGTTGAAAGCCGAAGGCCGGACCATTTTCCTGTGCACCCATAATCTTGACGAGGCGGAGCGGCTCTGCGACCGTATCGCCATACTCGATAAGCGCATCCTGAGCGTTGATACCCCCCAGCGGATCAAATATTCGGCGTATGGGCGAAAGGTTATCGTGCGCCTGGACTGTATAAGCGACCGGATCGCGTCCATCGTCCACGGCATGGACCACGTAAGGCGCGTAGAAAGCCGGGGAAACGATCTCCTCATCGACGTCGATGACCCGGATACTGATAATCCAGAGATCATCAGTGCCATCGTGGGTGCCGGCGGGCGCATACAGTATGTCGGCGAGCAGAGGCACACGCTCGAGGACGCATATATCAAGCTCGTAGGTGACCGGGTTGAGCATTGACGTCGTTACTATCGTAAAAAAAGAGTTCGAAGAGGTCATCAAGAACAAGTACATCCTGACGACCATGGCCAGCTTCCCGCTCGTCTTCTCCATCGCCATACCGCTGCTTTATCTGCTGGCGATCCCTGTGAATGTCACGGCGGCGGATATCGCCCCGTTTAAAGGGCTTATACCGGGAGCGGAAGGCATGACCTCACGGCAGATACTGATCTCGGTTCTCGTGCAGAGCAACCTGCCTTTTTACCTGCTGATGCCGGCCGTCATCCCGACTGTGATCTCATCCTATAGCATCGTCGGAGAAAAGAAATGCGGCACCCTGGAGCCCCTGCTCGCCACACCTGTATCGACGCGCGATGTCCTCGCGGGCAAGACCCTGGCCGCGGTCATACCTTCAGTGGCCATTACCTGGGTCTCGTTCGCCATATATTCGCTGCTGGTAAACTCGATGACCTTCGATATTTTCGGCTATACGATCGTACCCGACCTGATATGGCTCGTCGCTCTTATGGTGACCGCTCCGCTGCTCTCCATCATGTCCGTGTATCTTTCAGTCGTCGTGTCATCGCGGGTGAGCGATATCCGGGCGGCACAGCAGGTCAGCGCCGTATTCGTCATACCGGTCCTGAGCGTATTCATTCTTGAGCTGTTCGGCTATCTGTCCCTCACGCTCGCCATGATCATACTCCTCAGCATCGTGATCGGCATCGTCGACCTGGTCCTCGTCATGGCAAGCGCCCGCGCGTTCCGGCGGGACGAGATACTTACAAAGTGGGCTTAAGATTTTTAGCTAATAGAATAGACAGGTCTTCAGCGGGCACGTCTTCGGAGAGCTGTACACGACACTGGGGGCAGACGACAGCCACCACATCAGGAGAAACGGCCATGATATCCTCGATCTTTCGCTTCTTCAGGGACCGCGCCAGGCCGATATCATTTCTCCGGACGCCGCCGCCGGCGCCGCAGCAGAGGCCGGGGTCCGCGAGCGGGACGTAATCGCACATCTTTTTCAGTATCGTCTCGGCCACCTTCATTGTATAGGGCGAAACGTTCCGGTACAGGTGGCAGGGATAATGCAGCGTAGCCCGGTACGGCTCCTTATGCAGCGCCCCGTAAATATCGTATGCATCGTACAGGTCGAGGTAGTGGCAGACCTCGAACTCGTCCTGGTACTCCAGCAGGGTCGACGTGCAGCCGGGGCAGGACGTGACAATGGTCTCCACGCCGAGCTTTCGAAATTGATCGAGGTTCTTTTCGAGCATCGCCTTCGCCAGGTCGAAGCGCCCGATGCGGTTGAGCGGCGAGCCGCAGCAGCACTCGTCGATCCTGGTGAACTCTATGCCCATGTAGTCGAGCGTTTTTTCCATGGCGCCGGCGATCGGCCATAGCCGGTAATTCGTGAGGCATCCGGCGAAATAGGCTGTCTTACAGGGCTTCGGCCGCACTTTTAGCCGGCCCTCGGGCACGACTGAAGCGCCGTACGTGGAAATATTACGAAGCGTCTCGCCGTATCCGGGAGTCTCAAAATGGCCCCTCATCTTTTCGATGGATTTCGTTATATGAACGCCCACTGGGCAGGCGGCTACGCAGGCGTTACAGGTCGTGCAGTCGAGCGCCTCCGGGAGCGGCGGCTCTCGCGAACGCTTTACGTCGATGAGCCGCAGCGCGCTCAGCGTCGAGGGGCAGACCATCTCGCAGATGCCGCACTTGATGCACTCTTCACTCAAGGCCGTCACCCGCGTGGTAGCCGCTTAACAGCGCTCTATAGAGCCCCCATCCGCACGATACGGCCCCGATGGAGCGCACACTGTTGAACCCATGAACGTAGAGCTCGGGCTCGATACCCTTATACATGAGCGGGTGATCGGAAAAGAAATTCTCATTAAGGTCAGCCTCGAAGTCCCGGGTCACCGTAGCGCCGGTAAGCGGCTCGAACATGCGGTCGCCATTCACCATGAAGCCGGTCATGGGGCCGCCGGTCGCGATGAAGAGGTTAACGGCACGGACACGTATATTCCGCTTACCCTTGGTCCCCATCACGCCCTCGACGTGCCCGTCGACGATTCGCTCCGCCTTAACGATGTCCAGCATTTGCAGGCGCTCGATGGCGGCCGCCTTCTTTTTCAGGGCGTGGATAAGCCTTAATCCCAGGACGGACGGGGCGGTAACGTATTCGCGGACTTCCATGGCCAGCGACCGGCTGATGCGCTCTCGCACATCCTCAGCGCGCTCTATTCCCAGCACCGGCGGGACGAGCACGCAGTCCGCCTTTATTGGCGATAAGGCGTCGGCTAAGGCCTCCACGGCCCCCTCATCGTAATCCAGGATGCGGGCTATCTCCTGATGCGAGCGGCCGTTCATGAATTCGATGCGCCTGAAGCCGGGCCGCTCCTCGTTGATGGCTGCCAGTGCCGGCGAGCCTTCGCAGGCCGTGGACGCCGGGACAAGGCCGCTCCTGGTCACTCCTGAAACGGTCACGCATTTACCCCTCACGTAGGCGCCGTCCATCGTGCTTAAAAACCAGTCCTCGGCATCGGCATCCGTGCCGGCCGGGTGAAAGACGCCGCTGGATACGGCGGTCGCGCCCAGCCCGCCCGATAATAGTATGATACTGCCCCGGAGGCGCAAAGCTGCGATGAGGCCGGCCAGGCCTCCGCCGATAATGAGGTTATCACAGTCCAGTTCCAGCGCGCGCATATCTGACTAACCCTATGCGGCTATACTATTTTCAAGTTTTTGGTACGCCCGCGGGCGTGAAATCTTCCATATTAACGCTTATTTTAACCGTTCAATCCATAGGTAAAGATTATACCGATATGCCCGAGATTATTACCCGGGTGAGTATATGGCAGGTTTAAAGGACCCAGGCAGAGTAGAAGGAGGGAAAAAAGCCGCCCGGACCGCAAAACAGCGCTATGGGGACAGCTTCCATCGCGACATCGGCGCCAAAGGGGGACGGAGCACGGCGGTCCGCCATGGCGAGCACTTCTACGAGGAGATCGGGCGGAAAGGGGGGCGGAGTTAAGCCCGCGTTTTCCCTTTTTCCGTCGTGTTTTCCCGTCTTAATCCCTGCATATTTCTAAGTACGTCGCTGTCAACATGCAATATTCACATGAGGCTATGACATGTCCACGCATATAACAGACACTACGATACGACGAAACGACGATATAGCCGGACAGCACTGCCTTGACCGCCTCATCGAGAATAGCCCGGGATCGCATCAGTGCAATAACTTAGTCGAGGTTGATTTACGGTTAAGAAGAAATAAATAACAATATATTATTTGTATTTATTCAGCTATAATGACCTCGTTTTTGGGAATATCCTTAATGCCTTTTAGCAGAAGCCATACTCCGATGATCAATTCGAACAGCCCGATCGGAAGGAATGCGAACATGGGAACGCTATAACCAAATAATTGAAACACGATACCGGCTAATCCCAGGGTCACGGCAAGCAGGCCAAAGAGCGAGATGATACGCGGGACATACTTAGATCGATAGAACAGGTAATACCATAATAACCCGCCTACACAGTAGAACCACATATGTATCGTTATTCCCTGACTATAAATGCCATTATAAAAAAAGTCGCCCAGTGTTTGATAGAAGGCCGGTACCGGAGCTGTCGCATTAACGAAATCGTGGCTTAGGGGTATCAATGCAAGAAGCCCTATCTGCATTATGGCAAAGAATATGGCTTCCGCCAGCCACAATCCCAGGGCGGCAAGCGCCAGGGTCTTATTCTGCCCGTTTAAGACCACGTATAGCAAGGTTGCGAGGATGACGATCCCCGCACTATTTAATAGCCCGCCCAGGACGCTGACATGCATCAGGGTAGGATTATTGAAGACCCTGGCGAGCATGTCGGATATACTGCCGGGGTCTATGCTGGCTCCGGAAGAATTTCCGACGATCGAATTGAGGGGAATACCGGCGATCAGGCTGGTCACGATCACGATCAAAAATGCCGCCCCTAAAAACCTGGGAGTGTTTCCATATTTCATATCCGTGTCCATATCCTTCCTCCTATTTTATTACATTATGTTCCATTGTCAAAGGCACATTTGCCCTTTCTATCCTTTTTATACATGGCTACAAGAGCGAAAAATCCGGTCCCTTCTGTTTTAATGAATTAATAAACCTGTTTCCGGTCTTCGTTGTAATTGATAGAAGCCGTATTCATTCCTGGCCATCAGCTAGCATTCGTTGTATATATATACGTTATGTACATAATCAATATATATACATATCATAAGTAGGCATAAGGAGCCGCTTATAATATAAGTGTTTTTATAGAAAGGTACAGGCATCCTGTTAAAATAGAGAATGAAATAAGTAAAAAGAACCGGAGAAAAATTATTATTTTCCAATTTTATTATATGGCTATCTTGGCTCTCCGATGTACTTTAATAGATAGTTCAGCGGGTTCTTCGATAAAAACTCTATTTTGGGACTGGGCTCGACTCCCTGTCCGGCGAAGATGTACACGTCAATGCCCCTGGTGAGGGACAGCAATCGGTCGATGGATCTCACGTTGCCATGCCGGAGCGGCTTTCCTATCACTATCTTGGTAATGTTGTTCTCGCTGGCGTACTTAGCGATCTCTTTTGAAATATCGTCCCCCTGGACGTTGACGATCTTTATCTGGAGCCGCTCTGCGGCGTCCGTGGCGTCCTTAAGCCATTTCTTTTCCTCGGCCGTGAACTGCTTATCCTGGTCACTCTCTACGTGGATCGCGATGAGCTCGGCAGCTAGCTCGCTGGACAATACGAAAGCCGATCGGATGATCTGTTGGGCGTATGGGCTCGCGTGCAGGCCGACGAGCACCCTTTCTGAAGCGTACCAGGGGCCGGAAACGTCGTGCTCTTTAAGGTACTTGAACATCTGCTTATCGATCCGGAAGGCGACCTGCCGAAGTGCAAGCTGGCGGAGTCCCAGAAGGTTGCGGGGGCCGAAAAACTGGTTTATGGCCTCCCGGGCCATGTCATGGGTGTAGACCTTGCCCTCCTTGAGGCGCTTAAGCAAGTCCGGGATGGGCAGGTCGATGAGCTTGACCTCGTCCGATCCCTGGAATATCGGGTCGGGGATGGTCTCCCTTACACGGATGCCGGTGATCTTGTAGATGATGTCATTCAGGCTTTCGAGGTGCTGGACGTTGAACGTCGTCCAGACGTTGATGCCCGCGTCGAGGATGTCGCGGGTGTCCTGGTATCTTTTCGCGTGTTTCATGCCGGGCGGGTTCGTATGCGCAAGCTCGTCCACGATGGCGACCTCGGGCTTTCTGGCCAGGATACCTTCCACGTTCAGCTCGGGCGACTTGATGCCCTTATAGTCTGTTGTGATGAGCGGTATCGTCTCGATTCCCTCGGCGAGGGACTCCGTCTCTTTCCGGCCGTGGGTCTGCAAGTAGCCTATAACGATATCCCGTCCCTCCTGTTTTCCCTGGCGGGCGTCGGTCAGCATCGAATAGGTCTTCCCAACGCCGGGGGCGTAGCCGAAATAAACCGTGAGCTTACCCTTATGGTCATCGGATTCTTCCACTTTGATCAGCTTAAGAAGCTTCTCGGGATCGGGCCTTTTATATTCTTCCATGTTCCTCTTTGCCAGTAAAATGGATAACGGGGATATTAAAATGTTTGGATAAGCCCTATTTGAGAGCGTCGAGGGCCATGTTAAGTTGCACGACGTTCACGATACTCTCGCCCGGAGTGCCGACCAGCGGCCCCTCCACGTTATCCATGACGAGCTTTTCCACCGTCGAGTTATCCAGGCCGCGGGCCTTTGCGACCACTGGCACCTGGAACAGCGCTGCTTCGAGGCTTATGTGGGGGTCGAGGCCGCTTGCCGAACCTTCCACCAGGTCCGAGGGCACGGTGGATGCGCCTGTCCGGTTTTTCCAGAATGCCGTGCGATTCGAAACGTCACTGATCAGGTGCTTATTCGTGGGGCCGTAATTCGAGCCGCCCGAGGCCAGCGAATTGTAAGGGAACGAAACCGTATAGGACGGCCGCGACTGGAAGTATCGGGGGTCCGAGAATGGCTGCCCTATGAGTGTTGACCCGACTACAGTACTATTGTTATAGATCAGGCTTCCGTTCGCCTGGGCCGGGAACGCGACCTGGCCAATGATGTAGACGACGGCCGGATACACGAAACCCGTAAGGATGAATAAGGCCGCGAATATGACGACCAGGGGCTTTATTTGTGCCAGTATATCTTTTATCATCGTCTCTTCCTCCCTCACATGAATAACCCGATGAGCAGGTCGATCAGCTTGATTCCGATGAACGGTGCGATGATGCCGCCGACACCATAGATGAGCAGATTGTACACGAAAAGTTTTTCCGTGGACATCGGCTTGAACTTGATGCCCCTTAAGGCCAGCGGGATGAGCAGCACGATGATGATCGCGTTGAAGATGACCGCTGATAGTACCGCGCTCTGGGCCGAGTGCAGGCCCATGATATTCAGCACGCCGAGCTGGGGATACACCGTATACAATGCTGCCGGAATGATGGCGAAGTATTTGGCGATATCGTTGGCGATGCTGAACGTGGTCAGCGCGCCCCTCGTAATCAGGATCTCCTTGCCGATGCGCACGATGTCCACGAGCTTCGACGGGTCGTTGTCCAGGTCTACCATGTTGGCGGCCTCGCGGGCCACCTGCGTGCCCGCGCTCATGGCCACCGCCACGTCCGCCTGCGCCAGCGCCGGAGCGTCGTTCGTGCCATCGCCCGTCATGGCGACCATAAGCCCGTCCTTCTGCTGTTCCCTCACGATCCTCAGCTTGTCCTCGGGCTTTGCCTGGGCGACGAACTCATCCACGCCCGCCTCTTTGGCAATATGCGCGGCCGTCAGCGGGTTATCGCCTGTAATAATGATCGTCTTGATGCCCATCTCCCTGATGCGGGCGATCTTCTCCTTGATGCCGTCCTTGAGCACGTCCTTGAGGTGTATAACGCCCAGCACGTCGTTATTGCGGCACACCAGCAGGGGCGTACCGCCGGTCTCGGCGATATTAGCCACCAGTTCGTTAATGTCGTCATGGACATGGCCGCCATTGGTTTTTGCATATTCGAGGATAGCGTCTGGAGCACCTTTACGGTAGGATATGCCATTCTCATCCACTCCGCTCATGCGCGTGCGCGGAGAGAACTGGATGAATCTGGCATCCGGCGATAGCGGGACACGCTGGATACCGTATTTCTTTATTGCAAGGTCCTCGGTGCTTTTGCCTTCCGGCGTCTCGTCGTTAAGCGAGGACATCAGGGCCGCCTCGGCGACCTCATTTTCGCTGTGCCCGTTGACAGGGATGAACTCGACGGCCTGTCGATTACCATGGGTGATAGTCCCGGTCTTGTCCAGCATGATGGCGGTAATGTCCCCTGCCGCCTCCACCGCCCTCCCCGAGAGGGCGATCACGTTCTTGCGGAACAGCCGATCCATGCCCGCGATGCCTATTGCAGGCAGTAACGCGGCGATAGTCGTGGGTGCCAGGCACACGAAAAGCGATACCAGTACAACGATACCTACCGGTGTACCATTCCCCACCTGGCCAACGCTAAAGACGGACAATGCCCAGAAGTTTATGACGACGAAGATAAATATCGCCGTCAGCGAGATCAGGAGTATGTCCAGCGCCACCTCGTTTGGCGTCTTCGGGCGCTTGGCCGCCTCGATCATCCCGATCATCTTATCGATGAACCCCTCGCCGGGGGACACTGTCGTCTGTACGATAATTTTATTCGATACGACCTTGGTTCCGGCGACTACGCCAGCCCGGTCGCCGCCGGATTCCCGTATGACTGGCGCCGACTCGCCAGTGACCGCCGATTCGTTCACGACGGCCGCTCCGGCCACGACCTCCCCATCCGATGGGATGATATCGTTGGTATCCACGAGGACCAGGTCGTCTTTCTTTAACGCCGAGGCGGGGACGGTCTCATATTCGGCGTCGAAGCTTGGCGTCTTCACCCGCTTCGCCATCACGTGCTCCCGCATCTTCCTGAGCTCGTCCGCCCGGGCCCGGCCCCGTATCTCGGCCAGTGCTTCGGAGAACGTCGCGAAAACGACGGTGAGCCAGAGCCAGATCGATATGAGCACGGGGAAGAGGACGTCACCTCCTGTTGCCAACGCGTAAAATGCGTTCAACGTCGTTATGATGCTGCCGATCTCGACGCTGAACATGACCGGGTTCTTCCACAATGTGCGGGGGTCCAGTTTCGTTATGGAGTTGGCCAGCGCTTCCAGCATTATTTTCGGCTCAAAGATGCTTTCCATTAGAACGTCACCCCCTGCGTCATGAGCAGGTGCTCGATGAATGGCCCCAACGCATAAACGGGGAAGAATGTCAGAGCCCCGATGACGATGATGATGAAGAACAGCCAGAGTATGAACGGCAGACGATGCGTGGGCAATGTCTCTGCGATGGTCCGGAAATGCTTTTTACTGGCCATGGAGCCGGCGATCATGAGCGCCGCCACTGCAGGGGCGAACCTGCCGACGAGCATCGCCAGGGCGCCCAGAATATTATAGAACATTGTATTGCCGCTCAACCCTGCAAAGGCGCTGCCGTTATTGTTCGCCTGCGAGAGGAACGCGTAGAATATCTCCGTCAATCCGTGCGGGCCGCTGTTGGCTATCTGCGATACTCCGTACGGCAACAGGTAGGCGAAGGTGGACAATAATAGGGCCATCAGGCCGGATACGAGCACGATCATCGCGGCCCCGCCCATTTCCGTCTGCTCGATCTTTTTGCCCAGGTACTCGGGTGTTCGGCCGATCATGAGGCCTGCCACGAAGACGGCTATGATGACGTAGGCCAGTAGCGTATACAGTCCTGAGCCTACGCCGCCGGGAACGACCTCACCGAGCGAGATCAGGAATAGCGCCACTCCGCCCCCGAGTGGCGTGAGAGAGTCGTGCATCGTGTTGACGGCGCCGCACGAAGTGCCGGTCGTCGACGTGGCGAATAGGGCTGACTGGATGATCCCGAACCGTACCTCCTTGCCTTCCATGTACGGGCCGCTGACGCCCAGGCCGTTCACGATGGGATTACCATTTAGCTCAGCCGCGTACATGGCGCCGAGACTGATAAGGAATATGGAGATTATCGTCACGTATAGGGCCCACCCCTGGCGGGTATCCCGCACCATATAGCCGAACGTGTAGGTTAATGCCAGGGAAATGAGAAGGAGGAAGAATATCTCTAATATATCAGTCAACGTCGAGGGATTTTCAAACGGGTGCGCGGAGTTGGTGTTCATGAACCCCCCGCCGTTTGTCCCGAATTCCTTAATAGATTCCTGCGAAGCAACCGGGCCCATGGGCAGCGTCTGGCCAGTGATGGCAGTCCCATCGGGCGCCACATAGGGAGTGACCAGCGTCGTATTCACGTCCGGGTTAAAGTTCATGATGACGCCCTGCGACATCAGGGCAATTGCCAGGACGAGGGATACGGGCAGCAATATATAGAGCGTACACCGGACCATGTCCACCCAGAAGTTGCCAATTACCTTGACTTCCCGGCGAACGATTCCCCGGATAAAGGCGATGGCGACGCAGATGCCGGTGGCGGCCGACACGAAGTTCTGGACCGTCAGGCCCGCCATCTGCGTGAAGTAGCTGGCCGCGGATTCGCCCGAATAGTTCTGCCAGTTCGTATTCGTCATGAAGCTGATCGCCGAATTGAGCGCCAGGTCCGGGGCGAAGCCCGGAAGGTGCTGGGGATTCAGCGGAAGCCGGTCCTGGAAGACCAGGATCAAGAACAGGATTATAAAGCCCAGGAGATTGAATAGTATAACTGCCAGGGCGTACTGTTTCCAGCCCATCTCCTCGCCGTCTTTTATGCCCGCCGCCCGGTAGATACTATTTTCCAGCGGCTTAAGTAGTCGGATATCTCCCTGGAAGACCCTGGCTATATATAGCCCAACCGGCTTTACCAATAACGTTAAAGCCGCTAGAAATACTATAACGAGTAAAATATCAACGAAAAGATCGACCATTCTATTTACCTGCCAATAACTAGATAAAAATTAATAGTTATGACGTCGCACCTCGACTTTTTCTACACAATTACTCTAGTTCTATGATAATAATTTTTCCATCATCGTCGTCCTGCTAGCGCCCAAGGCGATGAGCCCGCATTGCAACGTTTCCTCATTTCAAGCACCGCATCCCCAATGTTACGGGCAATGGCGATGCTCGCCAGGGAATTCACGTTGCGCCTCCGAGCGAAACGCGTACCAGTATTCCTATGACCATGCTGCTTCTATAAAAGACCTATTTGAAGATTTTGGCCGGACATATACTACCTGTATATTAACGTTTCTATTGTGGTAATTCATTAAATTTATGATTATACGGCTAAGGCTATTGGATATTTATATAATAATATTGACTATATATAATAATATGTTTAAAATTTTATTTATATGTAAGTGCCGCTTCTCTTCGACGTCGCGCTGAGCTTATACGCGAGCTTTGGGGTCACGATTTCAACGTGATGCTCGAGACCGGGAAAAAGAGCGCGACGTTCTCAATATGAAGGCCTATAAAGAGGAAAAATGCAGGCACGATACCCGTTCAGGCTAATTATAATCGCCAACGGTTTTAAACATAAATTGTATACTCTTATAGGGGATGGGCGACGAAAAGAAAGCTCCTGATCATGCTCATTGCATTGGTGATCGTCCTCGGGCTGTTGTTAGTGGCCTCCAGCGCGGGCTCCCTGCCGGACCTGAAGCAGAAGAAAAAGCCCTCGCCAAAGCCATCGGTATCCATCGACCCGTACCAGATACCGCTGCCTCAGATGGGCCATAGCGTGCGGATCGCTATGCGACTGCCTTCCAGGGTAAAGTGACCATGTTCCTGTCCGACCTTCTGAACGCGACTAAAAAGCGGATAGTATCGCCGTCCCGATGGCACGTCCTTTGCCTGGCATTCCACAGCATCGACGTGAGATTTAAGGGCTCCATCGGGCGTTTTCAGTACCAGATGAGGCATGAGGAAGTACGGGCGGCCGAATGGTCCCTGGGCCATTTTCCATTACTGGCAAGGGAGTGCTCCTGCGGCCTCGTTGAAGTGGCGTATGATATTCTGCACATATCCCGACCACTGTCAAGCCTAACAAATATGGGCGGCCCTAAATACTGGCCTTCGCCCGACGATGTTCGTCCTGAATTATTAGAGCATGCTCCGGATTATGATTCCGTCTTCGTATTCTGGCCCAGGAACGACCTGGAACGCGGATGCACGATACCATCGGGCGGCTGGGGGCTCGCCATAGGCCCGGGTAACATACCAGGAGGCGGCACCTATTGCAGCGTCGCCAGCGCGGCCGATGCCGACTGGAACGTACCCTGCGTTGGCGAGGTCTGGCTGCACGAATGGCTTCACGGGGTCTGCGACTTTTACGAGAGCAAGGGCTTTCCGATGCCTGCCTCTAATGCAGACGGCGGCGGTTCTCACGGTTACGCACGGTCGCCGGTGACCGGGTGGTGCCGCTATTACCGCGACCTCATGACCGGCCGGGTACGCGAGAATGGGCGCTCGTTGGGCATTACGCCCGAAGCCTGGCTCGGCGGGACGATAAGATCAAAATAAAAAAAATGATACCATGAAGGCACGCATTAAAAATGAAAATATCCAATTTAAGTTATGATGTTAGAAAATAAAAAAAGAGATGATCATAGCACCGTCTTCATGATGCCGACAGCTTTTTGCAGATTCGGCATCGACGTCGCATAGCACAGCCGGATGAAGCCCTTGCCGTTCGCGCCGAAGGCGGTGCCCGGCGTGGTGATGACGCCCTTTTTCAGTAATTCCGCGACCTTCGCCTGCTCGTCGCCAACGTATGGGAACGCATAGAAGGCGCCCCGGGGCGTGATGCACTCGACGCCCATGGCGTGCAGCTCGCCGACGAGATAGTCTCTCCGGCGCTTGAACTCGTCCCGCATGAGGGTGACGCAGTTCTGGGGGCCGGTGATGGCGGCCAGCGCCGCCCGCTGGGAAATGGAGCACGCGCACGCCTGCACGTTCTGGTGTACCTTGAGCATCTGGTCGATATAATCGAGACCCGCGGCCAGGTAGCCCAGCCTCCAGCCCGTCATGGCGTAAGTCTTCGAGGCCGCGTTGACCGTTATGACGTTATCCCCGTACCGGGCCGGGCTGTCGTGCACGCCTTCGTAGATAAAGTGCTCGTAGACCTCATCAGATATGACCGTCACGCCCTTATCGAGGGCGATCTCCACGATGGCCTTGATCTCGTCGGGCGCCTGGACCGCGCCCGTCGGATTCGACGGAGAGTTCAGCACGATGGCTTTGGTCCTGTCATTGATGAACTCTTTAAGGGTTTCCGGGTCGTAGCGCAGGTTCTCGCCCAGCGGCACCGGGACAGGCTTCGCGTCGGCGATGGTGGTGAGCGCCGAATAGGAGACGAAGCCCGGGTCGGGGACGAGCACCTCGTCGCCCTTGCCGCATAAAGCTTCAAGCGCGATGTGGAGCGCCTCGCTGGCACCGGACGTGACCATGATCTGGGCGGGCGTATAGTCCAGACCGTTCTCGCTCTTGAATTTTCTCGCCAGGGCTTCCCGCAGCTCGGGAATGCCCATGTTGCTGGTATACCCGGTGAAGCCTTCTTCGATGGCCTTGACGGCTTCGGCCTTAATGTGCTCCGGCGTGTCGAAGTCCGGCTGCCCCAGGCCGAGGTTGATGGCGCCTGGCCCGGCGCCCTCGAACGCCTTGCGGATCCCCGAGATGTCGATCCCGGTGACCCTCTTATCGAATTTAACGGTCATTCTATTTGCCTCATTGCGACATTGTATCATTGCTAAACAGTAGCATGCTTATGTTTAGCCCAGCGGCAAATATACCTTTCGCCGTGCCCGGGGAAAGGAGATATGCTCGTCTGTATAATTGCCTGAACGTTACGATGGATTATGAAGTTTCTCCGGCAAAATGTGACTTTAACGACGATGCGCAGGTGCAAAAAGCGATAGTAGACCGACTGGCATCCTGGTCGGATAGGGCAGCGAGGGTGAAAGACCACGGCGACACGGAGGCACCACGGAGGACACGGCTAATTATTCACCACGGCGACACGGCGAACACGGCGCCTTTTATTTCCTGAAGGGGGCTGATGCCCCCTCGGAGACCCCCTGCTTACTTTAATATCCTGAAGGGGGCTAATGCCGCGCTGAGCGCCCTTGCTTACCCCTCGGAGACCCCATGCTTAATGATATTATCTGGAAACCGTGTCGCCGTGCGTCCGCCGTGCCGATCATAAAAAAGCGCCGTGTTCGCCGTGTCGCCGTGGTAAAAAATTAGCCGTGCCCTCCGTGGTGCCTCCGTGCCGCCGTGGTCTATCGCGGTATGACGATCGTCCCGTCGGCGCCGGTGAGCTCCACGCATTTTCCCCGGGCGTAGAGCCATGCGGCCAGGGCCGCGGCGCAGGCGTCGTCCTCGTGCTCGCTCCCCGCTTCGGGAAAACGGCCCAGGCCCAGTATGCGCTTAGTAGTGCGGGGATGGACCTCGATCACTCTTATGCCCTCGCCCTCCAGCCTTTTTCTCAGGGAGACGCCCCTCACGGTCAGCTGCCTCATGAACGAGAACCCGGGCGGGAACACCCTGTAGCCCATGCCGATGAGCATACGGTCGCAGGTGCGTATCTTTCTGGGCCCGCAGCAGGCGTCGTCGAAGCAGCACCGGCCGAAGGGCAAAGATAGCGGCGCGTCGATGGCTACAACGCCAGGGCGGCGGCCCAGAATATAGTCGATGATGTCGCTATCGCCGTAAACCGTCGAGCACTCGTAATGCCCGCCGGCGCAGGCGGCGGCCCCGGTGGGATTTTTCGGCAGGGCGGCCAGGTCGATGCCTATGGCTGTATATTCATCATCCATATGACCGATTTCGTGATGTCGAGGTATGTCATCGGGTTATAATACTCGCCGCTCTCTCCCCAGGACAGGTCGGCCTTGATTAGAATGGACGCCGCCTGGTCGTGCTTATCGGTCACGAGCGTGAAGTCCTTGCGCTCGCCCCGCTTCAGGTCGCCGACCTTGAAATTTTGCTGCACGAGCATGTTCCCGCCGTGGGCGTCCGTCTCGGTCAGCGCCACGACGACGTTCTTCGCGTCCGCCGTGCCGTCGTTGCCCAGCACGATGATGATGCTCTCGTACTGCTGGTCGTCGGCCGGCTCCGAGTCGAAGCTGACGAGGCCCTTATCGCCGTACTGCATTATGACCACGTCCGGGCTCATCTGCCGGGCCACTGCCGTCGGCGCAGGCGTCGACGTCGGCGCAGGCGTCGCCGTCGGCGTGGCAGTTATAGTCACGACCACTGGCGTGCTCGTCGGCCCCGGGTTGCTGATGACATTCTGGAAATAAACACAGCCACTGGAGGCTATCGCCACGGCCGCTAAAAGAGTTACCAACAGTAGAGCCTGTGCCTTAATCGTGTTTGGACCCACCCGTGATCTTTTAATGAAAGAGCACTCCCGAGCCATATATACATTGTTGTCTTACCGTGAGCGATCATAAAAAAAGCTCATCCTCGAAATCGTTATTACGGTTGAGCGTCCACAAGCTAGGTATACTGAAATCCACGGGGTGGTTTCGACGACCGAAATAAAAAATAGGGCCAGGTTCGGCATACAGGACCTGGACAACGCGCTCGATGGCGGCATACCGAGGGGGTCGCTCGTGCTCATCGAGGAGGATACGGGGGCCAAATCCCAGATACTGCAGAGCAAGTTCATCGCCGACGGGCTGCTCAACAACGAGTATTGCTACATCTTTAACATGGAGCACCCGCCGCAGGCGATCGTGAGCTCGCTCAACGTCTTCGGCCTCGAGCCGGAGGAGAACATCAACAACGACCAGCTCATCATCATCGACGGCTTCACCGACGCCTTCGGGTGGGGCGAGTTCGTGTCGAAGTGGAAGTACGTCTGCCACGACCTGGCCAGCATCACGGAGGTCCACAACGTGGTCAAGGAGGCCATCGCCGACATCAAGCCGTATAACAATTTAAGGGGTGTCGTGGACTCGCTCACCACGCTCATCCTGGCCAGCGACTCGGAGCGGGCCATTTTAAACTACATTCACCACCAGATGGCCATCCAGAAGAACTACGGCACGACCACCCTGTATACCATCCACATGGGAGCGCACCGCCCCGAGCTAATAAAGGCGCTTGAGCACATCGTGGACGGCGTCATCTGGATCAGCAAGGTAGAGGTGGACGACGAGCCCCGGGACGTCATCCAGATAAAGAAGCTGAGGGACTCGAAATATTCGTCTCGCAAGTACTTTTTTAACGCGGACGAGGAAGGTGCCACTCTGGAAATAATGAAAAAACGCCCATGAATGAGGAGTTGCTCGATAAGCTTCGGGACCCGGACCCCGAAGTGCGCGCGTTCGCCGCATACTATCTTAAAAACCTGGCCGGCGAGGAGGCCATCGAGCCGCTCATCGTGGCCGCGGGCGACCCTGAGGCGCCCGTCAGGCAGGGGGCCGTACACTCGCTCGCTGTGCTCGGATTTCGGACAGGACAGGGGAGAGTTGTCGGCCACGTGGAATACGCCCTGGGGGACCCGTCCACGGAAGTCCGGCGGGAGGCCGCCATGGCTTTGGGCGCCTGGCTCTCTGGAATGGTCGACGACGGGCGGACTGTCCGGTCATTAATAAAAACGCTGAAGGACCCCGACCCGGAGGTGGCCGAAAGGGCCGCCTTCGCGCTGGAGCGCATTTACGATAGGCGGGGAAGCTATGACCTGGCACGGCCGCTGCTCGAGGCCCGGGACGACGTGGACCCGGCCATCCGGCAAAAGGTCAGGGCGATACTGGCAAAGGCTATCCGCATCGAGGACGGTTAAATATTTGGAACAATATGTTCATTAACAACCCAAAACAAAATATATTATTCCCTTTAAGGTGAATAATCGGTAGTTTAATTAGGTATAACTACATAATTTTCGATTACCAAGGGGAAATATATAGATACCTGCGCAGAGCGCGGAGCGTAAGGGGGCATGATGGAAGACCTGAATAGTGCCATAGGCCTTATAACAAAAGGCCTGGTGGTAGACGACCGGATGTCCGGCGGCATTTATAGCAGGCTCGGGGAGCAGGAGCCTCATATCGAGAATGCCCGGGCGCACATGGGCAAAGGAGACTACTCCGGCGTGATCGGCGAGCTCAGGAAGGCCGTCACCAGGACCCCCAACGACCCCGAAGTCTATTACGATCTGGGCGTCGCCCTCTTCCGCGAGGGGAAGCTCGACGATGCCATAGAGTCTTTTATATCTGCGATCAAGCTGGACCCGTTCTTCGCGGAAGCGCATTTTAACCTTGGCGTCGTATTCTCAAAAAAGGGCATGACGGACGACGCCATAAGGGAATACAACCGGGCGGTTCGGCTCAGGCCCGACTACGTGAAGGCGCACTACAACCTGGCCCTGGTGCTCACTAACAAGGGTCTCATCGACCACGCGAAGAGCGAGCTCTCGGTCGTGGGGGACATCCGGCATAAGCAGGCGCTGGAGCACTACAACAAGGGCGTGGAGCTGGCCTGCAAGGGCACGGTCGTCATCGCCATGGCCGAGTTCCGGGAGGCGCTCCGGCTCGAGCCCAGCCTGTACCAGGCGCACAATAACATCGGTGCCCTACTCGCGCATAACGGCATGCTCGATCGGGCAGTGGCCGAGTATGAGCAGGGGCTCAAGATCAACCCCGAGGACCCGGACCTGCACTATAACATGGCGCTCGCCCACAGCGCCCGGGAGAACCACAACGCCGCGTTAAAGGAGTTAGGTGAGGCCATACGGCTGAACCCGAGGTTCGCCGAGGCCCACTACAGCCTGGGAAAGACGCTGGCCGTGCTCGACAAGATGGACTGGGCCATATCCGAGTATAAGGAAGCCCTGAGCGTCGACCCGGACATGATCATGGCCTATTTCGACCTGGGCGTCGCCCTCGAGGCCGCGGGCGACCTGAAGGGCGCCATCAAAGCGTACCGGTTCTTCATCCAGCGCTCTCAGGCGGGAAACGATGTGCTGCGGGATTTCGTCGACATGCGGCTGGCCGAGCTGGAAAAGAAGCTTGAGCAGGCGTGAACTATTTTTTCATCTGCCTCCGCAGTACGGGGGCTCGCCGGGCGGCACTGATAGTATGACAAGGCTCTGTGCCCGCGCCTTTTATATCTAACGGCCGCCTTGTAGCGTGTATGCGAGTCAGGTTCCTGGGCACGAACGGCTGGTTCGACTCCGAGACGGGCAACACGGTCTGCACGCTCCTGGAGGCGGATGGCAGGCACGTCGTGCTCGATGCCGGCAACGGCATCCACAAGCTGGGCCTTTACGCCTCGCGCGCTGCGGTGGACCTCTTTTTAAGCCACTACCACTTCGACCACATCGAGGGCCTGCACACCATCGTCAAGCTCCCGCTGAAGAGCCTGAGGATATTCGGCATGGAGGGAGCCGAAGATACGCTCCGTGCCATCATTAAAAAACCCTATACGGTCCCCCTGGGCGAGGGGCCATTCCCGGTCGAAGTATGCGAGCTTCCCCGGGATAAGGCGAAGGCGCCCTACCTGGAGGACTTCAGGCTTTTAGTCCACTCCGACCCGTGCATGGGCTACAGGTTTCGGCTTGGCGGCCGCACCATCGCCTACTGTACCGATACGGGGCTCTGCGATAACTTAATAAAACTGGGCCGGGACGCGGACCTTCTCATCACGGAGTGCTCCGAGCTTTCGGGCCGGCACAGCGATCTCTGGCCGCACATGAACCCCGAGGACGCCGTGGAGGCGGCGAAGAGGTCCGGGGCGAAGAGGCTGGTCCTGACCCACTTTAACGCGCATCTCTATGATACGCTCGAAGCCCGAAAAAGCATCCAGGCCCGCATGGGCGGAGCCCTCACGGTGGCTTTCGACGACATGACGCTCGAGGTCTAGCGCTTCCTCCTTTTTTGCCGGATGCTTATGATGCCCCGCCTGACCAGCGTGGTGACGACGTACACGTGTAAGAGCGTCGAGGCCAGGATGATGACTATGCCGGCGGCCACGCTGACCAGGACGCCGTAGGCGTCCGACAGCTTCGGCAGAACGAGAAAGAGTATGGCGAGGACGAGCGAAAAGTACAGCGAGTTGACCAGGCTATAGTAGAGCCTGGACTTCTTATCCCCGTACTCCGTATACATGGGAGACGTGAAATAATAGATGAAAAAGAGTAGAGCGAAGCCTATCACGAACATAGCGGCCGTGACGGCCGCAGCATCCATAAGCATACGTCCAATAACATGCTCTTAATGCTCATAAGGCTATGTCAGGCGACGATGTATTGCCGGGCCTTTTCCTCGGGCGTGTCGGCGATGCTCTTGAGCAGTTTTTTGTACTCCCTGTCCGACACGGGCTGCTCGTAGAGCAGTGCCTTGCCCGGGCATACCCGGACGCACTGGTAGCACCGCATGCCGTCCATGCACTTCCAGCTGAACACAGGGTGCGCCTCTCCTGAGGAAATGCTCTTCGTGGGGCAGGACTTCTTGCAGGTCTCGCAGAACAGGCACATGTCCTTGTTGAAAATGACCTTGCCCTCGACCTTCCTGCGCAGGGCGTCCACGGTCTTCTTCCTGGGCTTATCGCGTTTTTTCACGAAGAACGGGTTCGAGCTGGCCAGCGCCATCGGGTCGATGCTCCGGCCGTCGTTATACGATTTTATGACCATCGTAGCGAACTCTTCGCTCCGGGCCAGGTCGATCTCGTTCGGGCGGCCCTCGTTGATCTTAAGCCATATGCTCTGAGGATAGTTATCGGAGGCCTCTATCTTCAGGCCGCCCAGGACCTTAAAGCCGCGCTTCACCAGGGCCGTGGCCGCATCATAGAGGCTGTCGCCCGCCGTGCTGCCGCCGTAGGTCGTAAAAACGAAGGCGCTCCTGCCATTGCCTTTCAGGCCCTCGATGAAGCGCATGACGTGAGGGGGCGGGTAGCCGAAGAACGTGGGGAAGCCGATGCCCAGGATGTCCACGTCCTCGTAGGCCTCGGGGAAGTCGTGGGCGTCCTCCAGGTGCAGCGTCACGTTTTCCAGGCCTTCACCCTGGAAGCGGCCGGCGATCGTATAGGCCACCTTCTCGGTGTTGCCGGTCTGTGAAAAATACAGGATGCACGTGGTAGCCATGGTCGCCCCTTTTTTCATATTGCCGGGAATACTATGTATATTTTCCCCGGCAGGTAACCCTTATATCGCCTGCCGCCAACTATGGTACGATAACATGTTCCCCCATGGCCATCCCCTCATCATCGCGACGGCCGTGGCCGTCGCATTATCCTTTTCGACCCCCGCCGCGCTGGCCGCCACGTACTCGGTGCCCGTGGACTACCCCACGATCAGCGCCGCCATAGCCAACGCCTCGGCCGGCGATACCGTCAGCGTGGCCAGCGGCACTTACCACGAGAACGTCGTGATCGATAAGACCATCAGCCTCATCGGCCGGGACACGGGGGGCAGCATGCCTACCATCGCCGTCACGTCGGGCACGGGCATCACGGTCGCCGCCGACAGCGTCGTCGTGCAGAGGCTGCGCGTCCAGGGCGGCGCCACCGGCATACTGGTCCGGGACTGCGGCCTGGTGAACGTCATGGAGTGCATCGTGGTCGGCAACGGGTACGGCATCACGGTCTCCGGGGCGCATGGCTGCGCCGTCATGAACAACACTGTCAGCGGCAACAGCAACATCGGGATCTATATCCTCAACTCGAACGGCTGCCCGGTTTATCTGAACGAGGTCAAGGGCAACCAGTATGGCATATCCTTGGCAGGGACCAGCTCCTTGTGCTCGGCCTACATGAACGCGCTGGAGTCCAACGGCGGAGGGAACGGCCTGGCCAACGGGTACGTGAACAGCTGGAACTCGTCCATCCCGCTCTCCTATGGCTATGGCGGAAAGCAGTTTTCGGGCTACCTGGGCAACTACTGGGATAACTTGGGCGGCACGGACTCCAACGGGGACGGGATCGTGGACACGGCGGTCCTGCTGGCCGAGAACAACGGCGACCACGCCCCCCTCGTCGCGCCCATACCGGAACGCCCCGCGGCCGACTTTACTTCCGATAGCACAGGCGGCCCCGTGCCCCTGCCCATACAGTTCACGGACGCCAGCGTCGGGTACCCGGTGAGCTGGCTCTGGGACTTCGGGGACGGCACCGCATCGAACACGCAGAACCCGGCCCACATCTACCAGAATAAAGGCTCATATACCGTTACGCTGACCGTGAATAACGTCCGGGGCGAGGGCCAGATCGTGCGGAGCAACTACATCGTGGCCGGCACGACGGCGACGCCCACGCCCACGGCCACGGCATCGCCCACCGCCACGCCCGAGCCCTGGCCTACGTCCACCCCCACCCCGGCCGCGACTGCAACCCCCCCGGGAAGCCCAACCCCGACGGCCACGCCGAAGCCGAGCCCGGGCATGGGCTGGCTTGCGGCGCTCGCCGCAACGGCCGCGGCCTGCGCCCTCGCGCAAAGGGAAAGTTAATACTGGTTCCCCCGCTTCGTCACGAGCTTCCCGGGAAACTTCCGGGGTACGATCTCGTTGACGAAGTCCGCCCTCTCCATCAGCTCAATCGGGGCGAATCTCCCGGTCATCACAACGTCCGTTTCCGCCGGCAGATCGCGAATAAGGCCGAGCACGTCCTCCACGGCCAGGATGCCCATGTGGGCGGCCAGGCAGATCTCGTCGAGCACCAGCAGGCCCGGCTTTTCTGCGAGCTTCTGGCCGGCGAATTCCAGGCCCTTCCGTGCCATTTCCCTATCTGCCTCCTCTATTCCTCTCACCTTCAGTACAACGCCGCCCTCGTTCACCTCGCCCCTCCCGGCGTTCCGGCAGATCCAGCCCGGCCTCCCGAACTGTCGGACCTCGTAGTCGGGCTTGAGCCGCCCCGTTATTTTATACTCGCCAGTATCCTTCCACCACTTTAAGAACTGGACGATCACCACCTTCCTGCCCTGGCCTATTGACCTCAGGGCCAGGCCCAGGGCGCTGGTCGTCTTGCCCGCCCCGGTCCCATAATATATATAGACATATCCCATACAGGCTCACCCGCAGACCTGGCACGTGTCCGACGGCGTCCCGCCCGCGAATTCCCCGGACACCGTCACCGGTATCTTCTCCCCGTCGCCCGCCCCAAGATTAAGTACTTGCCTACCCTTACTCCCATACCTGTAGACCGTGACGCCCTTACACTTCAGGTCATAGGCCAGCCTGTAGACCCTCTCGATGTCCCCGGAGGTCGCCTTCCCGGGCAGGTTAACGGTCTTGGAAACGGCGTTCTCGGTATATTTCTGGAAGGCTGCCTGCATCCTCACGTGCCGCTCGGGGGATATGTCGTGAGCAGTGACGAATAGCCTTTTAACGTCTTCCGGCACCTCCCCGATGCCGTCCACCGTGCCCTGCCTCACGACCCTGTCGAGAAGATCGCTGCCATAGAAACCGCGGTCCTTGGCTATTCTCTCAAATATCGGATTGATCTCGAACAGCCTCTCCCCTCCGAGCACGTGCCTCATGAACGCGACCGCGAACAGGGGCTCGATGCCCGACGAGCACCCGGCGATGATGCTGATGGTCCCCGTCGGTGCAATCGTGGTCACCGTGGCGTTCCTTCTGGGGCGGCGCCAGATACTGCCCGGATAGTTGGGGAACGGCCCGCGCCGCTCCGCCAGCTCCTCGGACGCCTTTACCGCCTCCTCATCCAGGAAGCGGGCTATCTCCCCGCCCCGATCCAGCGCCTCGTCCGAATCGTATGGTATGCCCAGCCGGATGAGCATCTCGGCGAACCCCATGACGCCGAGCCCTATCTTTCGGTTGGCCCGGGTCATGTCGCCGATCTCCTCGAGGGGATATGGGTTCACGTCTATGACATTATCCAGAAAGTGAACGCCGATCCATATGGTGTCCCGTACCTTCTCCCAGTCTATCGCCTGACCTTTGACCATCCTCGACAGGTTAATGCTGCCAAGGTTGCAGGACTCGTACGGGAGCAGCGGCTGCTCTCCGCAGGGATTCGTGGCCTCAATGCGCCCCACCCGGGGCGTCTGGTTGTGC
>Ga0335071_10000762_pt1 | contig 34800 bp, 41 predicted proteins | sample Lox_Sample_15_FD_206724 | JGI IMG/M metagenome (GOLD analysis project Ga0335071, IMG submission 206724) | Soil microbial communities from Loxahatchee National Wildlife Refuge, Florida, United States - Lox_Sample_1.5 | ecosystem: Environmental > Terrestrial > Soil > Wetlands | place: USA...
GACCGCGCTCGAGATCAGCAGACCGCGGAACGAGTCCATCGTGTACCGCATCATCTGCGTTTGATCGGTGATGTAGTAAGTGAGAAGCAGCCCGTCCCCTCCGGGCATGAAGTGCACTTCCATGAGCGGCTCGAGGCCGTGCTCCTTGCATACCCGCTCCGCCCTGGAGGCGATCTCTTCCAGGTGCTCGCGCGGCGCCTTCACCTCCGAGCCCATCAGCCCGGGGCCGAGCTTGCGGAACTTCATCGGGAAGAAGCGCTCGTTCCAGATCAGGTGGGCGAGGTAGGCGTCCGCGAGCTTCGCGCCCGCAGGCACCGCGGCCGCCGCGGGCATGCTCTTCTCGCTCTCGTAGCAGGCCATGACGCCGTGCTTCGGGGTGAAGTGCGAGGCGCCTAGCAGCTTGTTGATCGCAACGAACTTCGCGGGTGAGTAATAGGTGAGGTCCATGGGGGGCTTGGGGCTCATGGCCAGGAACTTCGCGTAGTGCAAAGCCACATCGCGGTCCTCGAACAGGACCAGGGTAGGGACGGGGTTCTTGACCCTATCCTTCACGTTCAGTGTGACCGAGGCGATGACCGCTACGCGCCCCTCGCTTCCGAAGAGCGCCATGAAGTCCTTGTCGGTCGGCCTGAGACTGCGCACCGTCCCATCGCTCGCGACGACCTCGAGCTCGTCCACCCAGCGGCTCAGGTGGCCGCCGGAGACGCTGCCCACTCCGATGCCGCCGGTCGCGACCCATCCGCCGATCGTCGAGAACCTGCTCGAAGGACAGGACCGAAGGCTCAGGCCGTACTGCTCGAGATACCAGTCGAGGTCCGCCCAACGCATTCCCGCTTGGACCTTGACCGTCTTCTTGGCCGCATCGACATCGAGAACCTTGTCGAGAGCGTTCATGTCCAGGACGATCCCGCCCTTCACAGGCATCGAGCCTCCGAAAGGCGAGGACCCGGCGCCTCTGACGATGACCGCGATGTTCCTCGAGGCCGCGTACTTCAGCACGGCGGCAATGGCTTCCGTTGAGAAGGGCTGCGCGACCGCGCTCGGAACGGTCTTGAAGAGCAAGGTGCGCAGAAAGTCCGGAACGTCCGCCTGGTCACGCGAGTAGAGTGCGAGCCAGCCTTTCGCGGAGATCACCTTGAGATCAGGGATTTTGAGGGCGGCGAGGTCGTTCGCGACCCGGCCGCTGCCGGAATCGCTCTTGGCGTGGAACAGTTGCTCCGGTCCGAACCTGGTCCTCCATGGGTCGACCTTCGGGATCGCTGGAGCGGGAGACGGAGCTTCGAGCTGGGTTTCGTTGGTTGTTTGTGCAGAGGTCGCCTGAGCGCTCTCCGCGGACGCTGCGTTCATGTGGTCACCTTGCGGTCCTCGGTGTTCTTCGCTGACTTGGACGCGGAGCGGAATGCGACGTCTTGCGTTTGAGCCATCCGAGCCCTCTCGTGTCGCGCCCTTGCGACGAACGCGGATCGTGAAGCGAGCCACTCGTTTGCACGGGCCGCTATGGCGGCTGAGAAAGGCAAATCCTATCTTATAGGTATCGCGCGATTGGCCACCGCGGGACGCGGGTCGCGTCGGTTCTCTTCCGTTGATATGGTTCATGTTAGACAATTGAACAGCGCACTGTCCGTTTTGCGACTCGGCGCCTAGGATCGGACCATCAACAGACACCCTCTTACGTCCCGCCGCCGTTCCGGGTCTCATGCAGGGCACCGATCACAAAGCGCTCGTCGAGAAGGCCAAGGCACTCGGGGCGGTCGAAGTCGTGGAGATAGATGCCTCTCAGGTCATCGTCGACGAACGAGTTCGGCTGAAGTGCCAGATCCCGCGCTGCGCGCACTTCGGGCAGAACCTTCAGTGTCCTCCGTTCGTTCCGAGCCTGGACGAGTTCCGTCGGGCTCTGGCGAAATATCACCACGCGATCCTGCTTCAGTTCCCGATCGGCACGAGCGAGAAGGAGATCGAGGCGAAGATGAAAGGCAAGAGCATCGAGAAGCTCGAGAAGGACAAGGCCTACAAGGAGCTGATGCGCAGCTCGATGCGCAGCATGATCACTTCGCTGGGCGAGCTCGAGAAGACGGCCCTTTACTCCGGCTATCGCCTCGCCCTTGCGCTCTCGGGCGGCACATGCGCCCTCTGCGACGAGTGCGTCGGGCCGGGCGGTGAGTGCCGCCATCCATTCGTGTCGAGGCCGAGCATGGAAGCGTTGGGGATCGACGTCGTGGGCACCGCTATGAACGCTGGGCTGGTCGTCGAGTTCCCGCCCAAGGAGCCCAGATGGGTTTGCCTTCTCTTGGTGGACTGAGATGAGCGGTTCGGAGGAGCTGAGGGGTCTTGTCGAGCGCCAAGCGATCGAGGAAGGCGCGGACCTCTTCGGAGTCGCTGACGCGTCCGGCTTCCTGGGTCGAGAATACCAGGGCAAGCGGCCACAGGAATTCATGCCTGGCATCCGGTCGGTCGTAGTGATCGCGGTTGTGATACCGAACGGAGCGATCGAGCCACTGCCAAAGGGAAGGCCGGAATACACGAACACGCTTCTCGCCGCGACCGTCACGTTGCGTGCGATCGGGTTCAAGCTGGCGCGCACGATCGAGAAGGCCGGCTTTCAAGCGAGCATCGTGCCGAACGAGGGGAGCGAGTTCGGGTACTGGTATGCGGACAAGGAGACGCTCTTCGCGGACCTCTCGGTCAAGTACGCGGCGTACCTCGCGGGTCTCGGCAGCTATGGAGTGAACAGCCTCCTGCTCACGCCGCAGCACGGGCCGAGGGTCAGGCTTTGCGCGGTGCTTACCGATGCACCTCTCAAGGCCACTGGACCGATGCTTCCGTTCGAGGACGCGCGGTGCCAAGGCTGCCTGAGATGCGTCGCCGTGTGCCCGGTGGCCGCGATCTCCAAGGACGGCAAGGTCGACCGGCACAAATGCGCGGACTACATGTTCGCCCGTCTGGGCGGGCTCAGGTGCGGGCTTTGCCTGAAGGCCTGCCCGCTCTGACCTCTGATACCTTTACGTTGCCGCTCTTCAATCATCGGGCATGGTGGAGGTCGAGGTCAAGGACTGCAAGGGCCACTACGCCCTGGTCATCAAGTCCAAGGTGAAGGTGGAGGATCTGCCGATGAAGCTGGGCGAGCTCTACGGCGAGCTGTTCGGCTATGTCGGCGCCAAGGGCATCGCCCCATTGGGAGCGCCATTCGTCGACTACAACAGCATGGACCCTGCCGGTTGGGATATCGAGGCAGGCGTGTACGTGCCCGAGGGAACGATGGGCCAGGGAAGGATCGAGACGAGGAAGTACCCGCCCCAGAAGTGCGTCCACGCCTGGCACATCGGGGCCTACGACAACCTCAAGCAGACCTACGACGGGATATCGGAGTGGGTCGGCAAGCAGGGACTGGAGTTCGCGGCCGGACCGAGGGAACTCTACCATTCGACGCCAGGCACGGAGCCCGCGAAGATGCGCACCGAGATTGTCTGGCCGGTAAGGAAGAAGGCTTAGTCCAGGCTGGAGAGCAGAGATGGCGAGATCCAAGCGCCGCGTGCTCATCATCGAGGCCATCCCGAAGAGCGAGAAGCACAACGAGGGGATCATCCTCGAGAACTTCCTGGACATGGTGTTCGACACCAAGCGCGATCGCGTCTCCGCCTACCGGGTCGAATACAAGCAGCAGGTGGTCGGGTACCTGGCGAGAAAGGAGGACCTGGACAAGTTCGGTTTCGTGCACATCTCGGCGCACGGGCAGAGGGACGAGTGCGCGGTCAAGCTGCCGAAGGGGCTGCTCTCCCCGCTGGACCTCAGGCCGCAGTGCTTCGCGGGAAAGACCGTCTCCTTCTCCGCCTGTTCGATGGGCTGCAGGGATTTCGTCGCTCAGGTAATGGAGCGCACCGGAGCGGAGAACGTGATCGCTCCGGTGAATGACGTGTACTTTCCAGACGCCGCCCTATGGTTCGTCAACTTCTACTATCTGGTGCTAGGCAAGAAATACTCCCCGAGGGATGCGCACGCCCGCGTGAACCGGATGCTGAAGGATAAGGTGAAGGGAGGTTTCCGGTTCTACTCCAGGAGAGAGGTGCTTGGCCGCTCCCCGGGGAGAAAGAGTGAGTGAAGCGGGCCCTCAGACCATCCGCTTGCCCGCGTCGTAGTTCGCGCTCTGGTTGTAGACCTCGGCGACCTCCATGGTCCAGACCGTTCCCGCCTTCAGTCCGAGCTTCTTGAGTTCCTCGTTCATCTTGTCGAAGAGCGGGCCTGACTTGATCGCGTCCTTGATCTTCCCGCGGATCTGGTAGGACTTAAGGCCCGAGAACACGAGCACCGAGGCCATCGCGCCCTTCTTCTTCATCGCTTCGAGATTCTCCGACGTGTGCTTCATTAGGACCGCGCCGAACGCGATGGTCGTCGGAGCGGGCGCGATGATGCTCCCGACGTGGATTACGTGCGGGCTCCCGTCCTGCCTAACCGTGGCCAATATCTTTCCTGCTTTTGGATCGTTCACGATCTGAATCACTTCTTCCGGCATCGCAACCATTTTTCCACCACTCCGGGAAACGGGAGTCGCAATACTTAAATATTGTCAAAGCATACTTTTCTATTCAATGGCGAAGGACGCGTTGATGAGCGAGCTGCAGTCGCTGCGGACGGATCTTGACGTCATGAACCAGCGAATGCTGCACATGCGGTATGCCGATCTCAGAACGGTGTTCGCGCAGGAGGCCAGGACGATCATCGGCGAGGAAGCGCGCCGGTCCTGCTCGGGCGACATCACTCAAGCTGGTAGGGAGTCGGCCTGCGAGATGCGCGATGCCTGCATGAAGAAGCTCAACGAGTTCGTGGACCTCGTCGCTCGCGATCTCTCTGTTGGGGATGTCGGAACGGCCAGGCAGCGCCTCGCCAAAGTGAAAGCAGCCGTCGCCGGCGGAGATCCGCCATGTCGCGACAGCTCTTGCCAAGAGGTGGCGTTCAGGGCGCTGGAGAAGATCGGGCTCGTGCTCGAGATCTACGTGCGCCTGATGGACGATGCCGGGAGAGGGGCAGTCTTGGACGAAGGGAAGGAGGGGCAGAGAGCGACCCCGGAAGAGGAGGAAAAGGCTCTCGCACCGCTCGCGAACGCCCACCGCCTGCGCATCCTGGAGATGCTTACCGACGAGGATCTGGGCATGACTGGTATTTCGCGCAGGCTCGGCATCCGCACGGGGCATTTGCAGTTCCACGTCAAAGGGCTGGTCGCGGCAGGATACGTCGCGAAGGACCCAAGGACGAAAGCCTATTCGATCACGCCCCGGGGCAGGAGCGCGATGGTCGGGGTGCACAAGCTATTGGCGGAACTGGAGCCTAGACCGGGCGCCCAGTCCCATTGAGAGGTTCGCTCGCCCACTAGTGGCCAAGCGGCCAAAAGCTGAATACCGGCGCCGCTCTTCACTGCCACATGCGTCCGATGGAGAAGTTCACCCCTCCGAGCATCAAGAGCGACACCTGGTTCAATTCGGAGCCATTGACGCCCGCGATGGTGAAGGGCAAGGTCCGCCTCGTCTACTTCTTTTCCATCGGGGAGAAGGACGCGCTGTCTGAGGTCCCTCATCTGAACTGGTTGCGGAACAAGCTCAACGGAATCGTTGCGATCGTCGGGGTCCACGTCCCGAAGTACGAGCACGACGCGGAGGCGGAGAACGTCGCTCGCGCGCTCAAGGCCCTGGAGATCGAGTTCCCGGTCGCGATGGACAACGAAATGAACGTCTGGAAGGCCTATCGCAACCAGTACTGGGGGCAGGTGCACCTGGTGGACGGGGACGGCGTCGTGCGCGACTATCACGCAGGGCAGGGAATCGAGGACGAGGTCGAGGAGGACCTGCTCTTCCTGCTTTCGGAGCAAGAGAAGGAGGTGGACCTCCGGCCGAGGACCGGCGAGATCGAGGTCGAGGGCGACTGGTACCTAGCCGAAGGGTACGTCGAGCACACGAGCGCGGAGAAGGACGAGGTCAAGATACGCTATGTCGGCAAGACCCTGGCGATCGGGATCGAATCGAACGTCCAGACGCACGTGCGCGTGCTCATGGACGGCAAGCCAGTGCCGAAGGTATCTGCAGGCGACGACCTCGAAGTGAAGAAGGACGAGAGCGTGCTGAAGGCGGGTAAGCACCAGCATCATCACGTGATCAACGAGGACATGGAGCGAATGCACGAGGTCACGTTCGTCTTCAGCGTGAAGGGCGTCAAGGTGACGGGATTCTTCACCTAAGGTCGCGAACGCGCAAGCATAATGAGCGCGGCGCTGCAACTCAGTCGCATGCCTCTCTTCTCCAAGTCGAAGGCGCCGGAGTTACGCGCCACACGCTGGTTCAACTCGCCCCCGCTCACCTGGAAGGACCTCCGCGGCAAGGTCGTGCTCGTCGACTTCATGGACTACAGCTGCGTGAACTGCGTGCGCACCTTCCCGCACATGCGCTATCTCTGGTCGAAGCTGAAGGACAAGGGCTTCGTTCTCATCGGCGTGCATACGCCAGAGTTCGTTTTCGCGAAGGACTTCCGCAACCTTGAGGACGCGATCAAGCGCCACGGCCTCGAGTACCCCATCGCCGTTGACAACGAATACGAGATCTGGAACGCGTTCGGGAACCAGTACTGGCCGGCGCAGTACTTCGTTGACGTCGAGGGCAACATCCGCCACTTCCGCGCCGGCGAGGCAGGGGAGCAGGAGATCGAGGATTGGATCACGCTGCTGCTGAAGCAGGCTGGAAGGGAGGTGTCGCTCGAGCCCGGGCCGCACGAGCAGGAGGTCGTGCTCAAGGACCCGATCAGTCCAGAGACCTACTGCGGTTTCCTTCGGAACACTGGGATGGGCAACCCGGTCGAGTGCGATCCGCAAGGCCATTGCGCCTATCACGACCGCGACAAGTCGCATCAGCTGGGAGTCGTGTACCTCGACGGCACGTGGACGCAGACGGAGGAGTATCTCGAGCACCTCGGTTCAGAGAGAGGGCACATCCTGCTCGCCTACCAGGCGGGCGAGGTGAACTTAGTGATGGTCGCGGAGGGTCAGGGCCGGGTCGACGTGCTCATCGACGGCGCGCCGATTCAGAAGGGGCTGGCAGGCGCGGACGTGCGCTTCGAAGGCGAACGCGCGTTCATGATGATCGACCGCCAGGACATGTTCCGGATCGTGAAGGGAAAGGGCGTGGAGCGGCACGAGCTCACGCTTGCGACCTCATCTCCAGGCTTCCGCTGCTACGCCTACACCTTCGGACCCTAGCGCGAAAGCGCAAGCTAGAATAGCTGCCGTGCGAGTTCCTGTGAGGGATCGAAATGCCAGTGCAGAAGAAAGAACGGATGGAAATCCTCGGCAAGAAGCTCGTTCTCAAGGACCTGCTGTCGTACCAGGACGGCGCGATAGTCTCCCGCACCTTAATCGACAAGAAGGCGGGAACGGTGACGCTTTTTGCCTTCGACGAGGGCCAGGGACTGAGCGAGCACGCCGCGCCCTACGACGCGATGGTCGAAGTCCTCGATGGCGAGGTCGAGATTTCGATCGACCGGGCGCCTCATCAGCTTCGTGCTGGCGACATGATCGTCATGCCCGCGAACCATCCACACGCCGTGCGCGCGCTCACTCCGTTCAAGATGCTGCTGACCATGATCCGCTCGGAAGACACGCCGCCATCGGTCGTCGCGATCTCCTAAGGCTCACTACCTTCGCTGATATCCATCCCTTACGGGCTTATCTAGTCGGCTCAGGCTTGACTTCTCGGAGGATGCACGTTGTCGGGCCCTGATAAGGTCGCAAGCGCAATCGAAGGATCGGGCGTTTCCGACCGATGCCAGTACGATGAGGTCGAGGACGGCTTTCACAATCTTATCGAGCACGCCCCTTTCCCGATCGTCGTCACGAACGTCGCCACCTCCCGCCTGATGTTCATGAACAGGAGGGCGCAGGAGCTCTTCTGTAAGAGCGAGGACCAAGTGGCTGGGTTCCCTGCGGTCGACCTCTACGCTGATCCGGCAGAAAGAGAGCGCGTCCTGGAGCTAGTGAAGGAGAACGGCAGGGCGACGGAGTTCGAGGTGCGGCTTCGTCGTGGGAACGAGGTGTTCTGGGGGCAGGTCACGATGGACCTGGGCACTTTCCGGGGAGAGAGGGCGCTCATCTCCGCATTCAACGACATCACGAAGCGCAAGGAAATGGAGGAGGAGCTTCGCCGCTCGAGGGACGAGTGGGAGATGACGTTCGACGCCCTCCCCGACCGCATCGCCATCATCGACAGGGATTATCACATCGCCCGGACGAACAAGGCCATGGCCGATACGATCGGGATGACGAAGGAGACTTCTATCGGGCTGACCTGCCATAGCGTCGTGCACGGATTGGACGACTGCGCGCCGCCGATCTGTCCGCATCGCAAGACCCTGAGCGACCACCTGACCCACATCGAGGAGATCGAGGAGCCGCGCATGGGTGGCACTTTCATCGTCTCCACCTCGCCCATCTTCGGAAAGGAGGGCGAGCTCTACGGCAGCGTGCACGTCGCGCGCGACATCACCGACCGGAAGCGCATGGAGCAGGCCTTGCGGGCGGCGAACACCAAGCTCAACCTTCTCGCCAGCATCAACCGCCACGACCTGAGCAATTCGCTCTCGGTGGCGATCGGGTTCCTGCACTTGGCGATGACGAAGTCGCCGGACTGCGGACACTCCCTGGAGCTGATGAAGGCGGACGCATCGATGAAACGCATGGACTCGCTGTTGCAGTTCAGCAGGGCGTATCAGGAGTTCGGCGTCAAGGCTCCAGGTTGGCACGACCTCGGGGCGCTTTTCAACAAGCACGCCTCCCTCATCGAGACCAAGGGCATCAGGCTCGAGCTTCCGAGCGACGCCCTCGAGATCTACGCGGACCCTCTCCTCGACCGAGTCGTCTACAACCTCCTGGACAACGCCGCGCGGTACGCCACCGGAGCGCATGTTGTGGGAGTATCATGGAAGGAGGACGCCGAGGGCGTGAGGATCGTGGTCGAGGATGATGGGCCGGGCGTGGCCGTGAACGAGAAGAGGATGATCTTCGAGAAGGGCTTCGGCAAGAACACGGGCATGGGGCTCTTCCTCGCTCGCGAGATCCTCTCGATCACCGGCATTAGCATCACCGAGAACGGGGCGCCGGGGAAGGGAGCGCGCTTCGAATTGCGCGTTCCTCAGAACGGCGTTCGCATGAAGAACCGGTGATAATGAAGCGCCGTCGAGCGGGATCGAACCGCTGACCTTGTGATGACCGCTCCCCATCGATTCAGGGGAATAACAGTCACACGCTCTACCGACTGAGCTACGACGGCCTCGGGCGACTAGAACGAACGACCATTATTAATGACTTTCCTTCACGTTCGAGGGGCTGTCCAGATTCTCCCGGATCGACTTCACCTTTTGGTCCATCATGTCCAGGATGTCCTTGAGCTCCACGAAGAAGACCTTGGCCTTCTCGGTCGTCACCGCACCCTTCGGAGAGGGCGCGATGAGCCCCTCGTGTTCGAGGATGCGCAGAGAATAGCGAACCTTGTGCTGCTCGATCTTCGTGAGCTGGGAAAGGCTGATTATTCCGATCGGCTCGTGCTCCTTGATGACCTTGAGCATCGTGACATGGCGCTCGAGAAGATCGATCTCGCTCTCGAGCTTGCTCGTGAGTACGCTCCTCCCCTTCATGGTACCACCTGAGACAACCAAGCGTCCTGCTACGTGATAACATTTGACCCTTTAAAGGGTTACCCCCGCGCCCTCATTTCGTAGAGAAGCCAGATGCTCGTTGGCATGCCGTAGAAGCGTTTCGGGGGGCCGTGAATTGTGGTCGTAGGGAGACGCCTTGAATGCCGGCGCTCATCGACCGCTCACGTCTTGCGTGCGTCGCAGACCCAGTTGTCGTAGAAGAGTTCGCGGGTGTTCTCGAAGACCTCTGTCCTTCGGTTCTTCGCCTTTGCCCACTGTTCGAGCAGGCGCGCCTCCTTCTCCGTTCCGGTTGTGAGCAGCGAGTTCTCCGCGAGCTCAATCGCCTCGTTGACCAGGATCTTCCAGATGAGCTGGTTATGCGGGGTGATCTCACCCGCCATGAGCATGATGCCGAAGCGCGCCGGGCTCAGCAGCTTCGTTGCTTTCATGCCGTCGATGCAGACCGTCTCCTCGGGCAGGAGACGTCCGGCTCGCAGGCCGAGCGAGAGCAACGATGGGTCGTTGTCGTAGGATATCGGGGACATGCCGATACTGCGAAGCGCGGCAGATCCGGCCCCGGAGCCGCAGCAGGCGTCCAAGCACTCCTGTCCTTCCACCACACCCCACCGTTCCTTCACGAGGTCGGCAACGCTCTCGGCCCGCTTCGGATTGAAGTCATCGACTGCCGGCGGCACGCTATTCACTATCTGAAACGAATAATACTCCCGGACGGCCGCCTCCCACTCCTTCCTGGGCTCCTGGTAGACGTCGCCGTCGAGCTCCTCGACCTTCTCGATCACAGTTTCGGAGGGCTTGCGATGCGTGAAGCTTCCGACCCTCCATTTCTTACCCGTATTGAGCGCGAGGGCCAAAGGCCATTCGTCCTCAGAGATCAGCAGGCGCGCCTCGGTCGCTTTCGTCCCTAGGAGCATCGCGGTGTACTGGTCGTCCGTCAGCCTTTCGTAGTTCGGTTCGACGAACACCACCTCGTCCAGGTCGAGCAGTACCGCCGCGCGCATTTCTCTTCCTTAGTTGCCAGGCAACGCCCGGGTGCGATATATAGATGAAGGTGGGGGGCTGGTCGAAGGCTAGGGTTGATATCGAATACCTTGGCCATTTGCAGCTTCCAGCGATATGAGTCTCTAGGCGCGGATTATTGAGGCAGGAGTTAAGTAAGAACCTACTAATGAGCGCGGGCATGGATGCGGTCTCGGTCAAGGACCTGACGAAGAAATATGGATCGAAGGTCGCCTTGTCCAGCATCACATTCGGCGTCGAGGGCGGCACGTTCTTCGGCTGCTTTGGCCCTAACGGCGCTGGCAAGAGCACCCTTCTGCGCATCTTGACCGGACAGATCCAGCAGACGAGCGGCGAGGCGAAGGTGCTCGGTCTCGATTGCCGCACGCAGGGGGTCGAGATCAAGCGCCTGGTCGGGATCGTGCCGGAGGTGGAGAGCCCGCCTTCCTATCTCACCGCTTCGGAGTTCCTCGAGTTCGCCGGGAAGGTGCGGGGCATCGATGACCTGGACAAGAAGGTCAAACGCTGGCTGGACTTCTTTGAGCTGCAAGAGGCGCACGGAACACTTTGCCGCGACCTCTCGAAAGGAATGCGCCAGAAGGTGATGCTGGCCGCTGCGTTCATTCACGAGCCGAAGCTTCTCTTCCTGGACGAGCCGTTCATCAACCTCGACCCCATCTACCAGCGCAAGTTGCGCGAGTACCTCACGGAGCTCAGGGACGAAGGGCGAACGATCTTCCTCAACTCGCACATCCTAGAGATCGCGCAGCGTCTCTGCCAGGAGGTCATCATCCTCGACAAGGGCAAGGTGCTCACGCGCGAGAATATGAGCGACATGGCGCGGCGCGGCGAGGACCTCGAGGGGCTGTTCATGCGGCTGGTCGGGGGGAACCATGCCGGGCCTCCTTAACCTGATGCTTAGAGAGGAGTATCGACTGCACGTCTCCTACTCTTCGTCCAGGGTCTTCTTCTCTCTGCCTCTCTACGTGCTATTGATCGCGTTCTTCCTAGGCGCTACGCTCAATACGCTACAGCCGAGCATCAACCTGAACGAGATGCTGCTCTTCGTGAACGGCGGGGTGTTCGTGTACGGCATGGGGGTCGGCGCCTTCGGGTTCCTGGGCCAGACTTATCTGGAGCGGCGCACGGGACGGGCGAACTTCCTCGTGGCGATGCCCTTCCTGCTGCCCTTCTCATTCCGCAAGGCGTTCGCTTCGCTGTACCTCCGCGACATCATCTTCTACACGCTGCTGATCATCATCCCCGGGATGGGCGGCGTCATGATCGCCAGCCTGGTGGCGCACTTCAGACTGACCTCGATACTGCTCGCGACGCTCGCCGTCTTCCTCTCCTTCTTGCTGGGCATGTCGTTCTCGTTCATGGCCTCGGTGGCCTACATGCACAGCGTAAAGCTGTTCGGCGTGGTGATCGGGGGTTTCATGGTGCTGCTGGGAGGGTATGGGTTCCTGCATCTCTACCCGCTCGCGAACGTGCTCCCGCCGCTGCTGTTCCAGTATTCCGTTCCTCCGTTCGGGACCGATATCGCGTCCGCGGCCCTTTGGCTGGTCGTCAGCGTGGTCGTCGTCGTGGGGTTCAGCATGGCGGCGATCTTAGGGGTCATCGCGGAGCCGCTCACCGCCGCCACGAGCGTGAAGGACCGCTACCTGAACTATCATCAGCGGATGGCATGGGCGAGGTCGTACCGCTCCTTGCTGGCAAAGGACATACTTGACATGCGACGGTCCGGCGCGGTCAGCAAGATGCTATTAGCGTACGTGGCGCCGCTCGTCTTCCTCGGCTTCACCACCTGGTACGTGAACCATGGACTGCGCATACCGGTCGGTTTCAACACCGTGTTCTATGCCGCCATGGTCGGCTCCTTCGGCGTGATGTTCTATTCCTGGCTGACGAACCTCGATTCCGTCGATTACTACGAGACGCTGCCGGTGAACGTGCCCCAGCTGATCCGCACGAAGCTCATCACCTTCTTCGTCCTCACGAGCATCATCTCCACCGCCTTCGTGCTCGCGATCACGCTCGCGAACGGCGAGGACCGGTTCCTTTGGGTCGCGCTGCCGGTGCTCTACATTACCTCGGCGTACTCCGTTATCTCGACCGCCTACCTCACGGGGCTCAGTCCGAACTCGGTTCTCTTCTCCCCTGGCATACTGTCGAGGTTCGCGATCATCTCCATCCTCCCGGACCTTTGCATCACCATCCTCTCCTTCAGCCTCGACTCGACGCCGCTGATTGCCGCCGCCGGCATCGGGCTGGTCTGCTTCGCGCTCCTGACCACCACTCTCATCTTCTACCGCTCTCTCGACAAGAAATGGTGCTCGACCGGGTTCACCTGAACAGATATTAGTAATGCCCGACCGATGCCAGCGCATGGACCAAGGGCACGTGCTCCGGCGCCTCGTGCACCTAGGCACGCCGCTCTTCCTCGTCTACTACTGGCTGCCGTCCAAGCTGTGGATGGTGGACAAACCCATCCTGCTTCTGATCCTGCTGGCAGCCATCCTCAACTTCGAGTATGTCAGGATCCACAGGCAATGGCGAATCATCGGGATGAGGGAGTACGAGGCTCAGCGGATGTCGGCGGCCGCTTGGGCTGCGCTCGCGCTCGCCTTCGCCTTCCTCTTCTTTCCGGTCGAATACGCCGCGCCGGCGGTCATCGGCATGGGGCTCATCGACCCCCTGATCGGGGAGCTGCGGGCGAGGAAGAGCAGCCTCTACCCCGTCCTGCCGACGATCCTGCACTTCGCTATCATCCTGACTGTACTATCGTTAATGATCGGGTTCGATTATCGGGCCGTCGTTGCGAGCCTCGTAGCCACGCCTTTGGCGATATTCTTCGAGAAGCGACGATGGCTGTTCGTCGACGACGATTTCCTGATGATAGTCCTACCGCTCCTGGGCATCGCGGCGGTCTACTACCTCACTTCTTCTCTTTTCTAAAAGCCTGACCCCAGGGAGCGCGGTAGACCTCGCGCCTAACCTTCGTCTCGATCGACTGCACCGGGCCGTTGTGACACTTCTCCGCCCTCTCGAGCGAATCGTAGCGTTTTCCGCACACCCAGCACTGATGGACGACCTTCATTTCGTCTAGGGAAAGTGAACTAGGATTAATAACCTTTTCATGATTTGCTCCCTGGGGATAAGTTGCTCCGAGCGACGATGTACAATTGTTAGGAGTGTTGGCTCCGAACCTTCGCCGCCTCCCACCCTTTTATAGTATCTCAAACCAATTAGGTGCATTACATGAACAGGATAAAGGTCATCAACGAGCCCTCTGAGTTGGTGCCGATGTTAAGGGCCGTTGATACCAAGGTCAAGAGGGAGGTCCTCAAGGAAGTGACCTTGGAGTGGAGAACCTCTAAGGAGATCGAGGCGAAGTACGGGGAGGAGGGCAAGGAGGCCCTGCAGTTCTTCGAGAAGATGAAGCTCGTCGAGACGAAGTGGCAATCGTCCGGCGGCAACTACCCCGAGAAGGCCTATCATACATACTACAACTCGTTCCACATCAACGCTTCCTGGCCCGTCTACGAGATCTCCGACGTGCTCAGCGCCGCCATGATGCCGGAGAAGGAGTACAACGACCTCGAAAAGAAGATAATCCAGTTCGTAGGCATGGAGGGCAAGTTCTCCGGGGACGTGGCGGAGAAGCTCGGCATCACCTCGACGATGCTCAAGAGCCTGGTGAAGCGCTCGATCAAGCTCGACTTCCGCGGGCACCGCATAGAGCGCCTCAAGGAGTGAGCTCGATCTCATGTTCGACATCTATGTGCTCAGGCTCGGCCATCGCCCGGCGCGCGACAAGAGGATCACGACGCACGTTGCGCTCGCCGCGAGAGCGCTTGGCGCCAAGGGCATTTACGTTTCAACGAAAGATGAGGAGCTCGAGGAGAGCGTTACGGACGTCGCCAAGCGCTTCGGCGGAGGATTCTGCATCGAGACCGGCATCAAGTGGCGCACCTTCCTGAGAGAGTTCGATGGGGTCAAGGTGCATCTGACGATGTACGGCGTGCAGGTCGCCGACGCCATTCCCAGGATCAAGGCGGGCCCCGAGCGCAAGATGCTCATTGTCGTCGGCGCGGAGAAGGTTCCGCCAGAAGTCTACCAGGAGGCTGACTTCAACGTCGCCGTCGGGAACCAGCCCCACTCCGAGGTCGCCGCCCTGGCGATATTCCTGGACAGGCTGACGGACGGCGAGGCGCTCACCAAGGACTTCGGCGGGAGGCTGCAGGTGCTCCCGTGCGAGAGGGGGAAGAGGGTTGTCGAGCGCGATCCCTGACGACAAGGCGTGCATCCGCATGCACCTCGAGGAAGGCAGCAGGCGCAGCATCATCGAGCACGTCTGCACGGTGCGCATGATCGCGATGGCAATGGCGAAGCGCAGCGGCGCCGATCTCCGATTGGTCTCCGCCGGCTCCCTGCTTCACGACATAGGGCGCTCGAAGACCCAAGGGCTGTTCCATGTCGTCGAAGGGGTCAGGATCGCGCGGCAACACGGACTGCCGGAGCCTCTCATCCAGATAATCCAGCGCCACATCGGAGCGGGGTTCACCTGGGAAGAGGCGAAGGCGATGGGCCTGCCAGAGGGCGATTACATGCCGGAGACGCTCGAGGAGAAGATCGTCTGCCACGCAGACAACCTAGTGAAAGGCGCCGGTGGGATGCAGACGCTCGCGGAGGCGGAGGGCGAGATCCTGAGGCGCGGATTCCCCGTGACCGCCGAAAGAATGCGCGCGATGCACCAGGAGCTCTCGCGGGCCTGCGGAGCCGATGTCGACCAGATCGTCTTGTCCCTGCGCGAGAAGCCAGACCTCAGCGGCCCATGCGCCGAGTATACTTACCGGCCAAATGCTCGTCCCTGAGCTTCTGATAGGCGCGCGCGTTCTCGAGGGCGCGTTCTCCGAAGCTCGCGTCGCCGGTCTTGACGACCTTTCCGGGCACTCCGACGACGAGCGATCTGGGCGGGATGACAGTTTTACCAGTTATCACGGAACCGGCCCCGACAACACACTCGTCCCCGATGACCGCGCCCTCCACAATCGAGCAGTTCATGCTGATGATGCAGCGGTCCCCGATCTCCGCGCCGTTGATGACCGCGCCGTGCCCGACGGTGCAATCCTTGCCGATGATGGTCGGGAAGCCCGGGCCGACGTGCAGCATCACGTGGTCCTGGATGTTGCTCCCCTCGCCGACGACGATGCGCCCCTCGTCCCCGCGCAGAACCGCGTAGGGCCAGACGCTGACGCCGTCGGCTAGCTTCACGTCCCCGATGATGATGACGGTGGGATCGATGTATATGGGCATGAAAATAGAAAGGCGGCCGACCGGCCGCGTTGCTTACTTCTTAGCTGCCGGAGCGGCGCCCTTGCGGGTTGTGACGCGCTTCGGGAAGTACTTCAGCAGAACGATGTCGCCGACCGCCTGGATCCAGCGATACGGGACGTTGACGGCCTTCGAATCCTCTACCAGGAGGGGGTTCGTCTCGCCCACGAACAGCCCGTCGATCTTCTTGTTATCGAGATCGATGACAAGGTTGTTCACGTTCCCCAAGAACACGCCGTTCGGCGTGTACACCTGCAAGCCGATGAGTTCAGAAGCTTCCTCGTTCATGAGGCCATCACCGTCGCGGACATGGGAATGTTCGATTTTAAATCCTTCGGAGCCAGCAATAGCCTGCGATTCCGACCGAACAGGGCCTTCGCGCACCGCAATGTTTCTTTACCGGGCGCTCACAAAAAGCAAAGGTATAAACCCGAAGAGCAGAATCGGTTTTGCCTTATCGAAGCACAACCGAATAGGTGAAACGATTGGACGATGAACTAGAGATGATCCGGAGGAAGAAGATGGAAGACCTCAAGAGCGGCGCGAAGTGGCCGACGGCACCAGTGGCACTGACAGACTCGGATTTCGAGACCTTCGTAGCGAAGTACCCCGCAGTGGTGATCGACTGCTGGGCGCCGTGGTGCGGACCCTGCCGCATGGTCGCACCGGTTGTCGAGGAGCTCGCGAAGGAGATGTCCGGGACGGTGGCGTTCGGCAAGCTCAACACCGACGAGAACGCGAGCATCCCGAACAAGTATCGAATCAGCGCCATTCCGACGCTGCTCGTGTTCAAGCAGGGGAAGATGGTGGATAGGATCGTCGGCGCGCAGCCAAAGGAGATGCTGGCGGGCAAGATCAAGAAGAACCTCTAGATCTGGATTAGGGGGCTGAACGCCTCCCACACATTCTTCTTTCTTTGGATCGGTCCTCACAGATCCCACCTGCAAACTCAAATATCCTCGGAAAGCGCATCATGCCCGGGGGCGGACAATGGATTTCGACGTGTTGATCCTCGGATGCGGACCCGCTGGACTGCAAGCGGGCATACACGCGGCGCGCAAGAAGGTGAAGGTGGGGATCGTCGGCCACCCGGATAGGAGTGCGATCAACAAGGCGCACGTGGAGAACTACTTCGGCGTCGAAGGCAAGGTCGACGGCGAGAAGCTTCTGGCGACGGGAATCCAGCAAGCGGAGAAGTTCGGTGCGAAGATCGTGCGCAGCGACGTCGTCGGGTCGGGGAGGGACGGCGAGCTCTTCGTCCTGACGACCGAGAGCGACGAGGTGCTGAAGGCGAAGAGCCTGATCATGGCGATGGGGGTCTCCCGCGCGAAGCTGAACGTCGAGGGCGAGAAGGAGTTCCTTGGCAAGGGCGTCAGCTATTGCACGTCCTGCGACTGCGGCTTCTTCCGCGGCAAGAAGGTCGCGATCGTCGGCAACGAGAGCACGGCGGCGAGTTCCGCCATGCTCATGACCGAGTACGCTTCGGCGGTCTACTGGGTGACAAACGAGACGAAGGTCGCCGAACCGCTGATGGACAAGGTGAGGAAAACCTCAGTGCGGATCGTCGCTTCCTGGCCGGCGAAGATCGCCGGAAAGGAGGTGGTGCAAGGTCTGGTCCTTGCGGACGGGAACAGGCTCGAGGTCGAAGGGGTGTTCATCGAGCTCGGCGCGAAGGGGGCGATCGACCTGGCGTTCGACCTGGGCGTGGTGCCTCAGCCGGACGGCTCGATCAAGGTCAACGAGAAGATGGAGACGGAGGCGCCTGGCCTGTTCGCCTGCGGCGACGTGACCGGTGAGCCTTGGCAGCTGGCCAGGGCGGTCGGGCAGGGCTGCATCGCCGGGAATAATGCCGCGAAGTTCGTGAAGAAGGAGGTGTACTGATGTCGCTGGTCGATGAGCTGATCGCGGGAATCATGCGCGGACCGGACGGGTTCGGTGATGCGCTGCGCAAGATCCTCGAAGAAGATCTGGAGATAAGCGTGAACGAGTTTTGCGAGCGAACGGGCATCTCGCCGAGCACGATCTACAAGATCCTGCAGGAGCGCCGGGAGCCGAACCTGCGCACCGTGAGAAGCGTCATGCGCGCGGTGCGCCAGATCGAGAAGACGCCGCAGGGGCCGTTCGTCGCGGTGATCGCCGCGAGGGGCGTCCTCAACAAGATCGAGGAGCGCATCGTGCAGGTGGGGGACAAGAGCATGCGCGTGAAGGAGTACCCGGCGCAGACTATGGAGGACGCGATCATCGCGGCGGTGCTGGCGGAGCGCGACGGAGCGCTCGCAGTGGTGTGCGCGCCGGTGGTGGCGTCGACGGTCGAAAAGATCCTTACGATACCTGTATCCCAAGTGATTCCGAAAGATTCGGTGCTCAGGGCGATCGAGGTCGCGGCGAAGAAGGCGCTTTAGGGCACAGCAGGAACGCTCTGGACTTCCTTCTCCAGTTGGGCCAGTATCTGCTTGCGCAGGGTGGCGAATTCCACCGAGGCCCTATCCCTTGGCCTTTCCCACGAGATCGGGAAGATGTTGCGGATCGTCGAGGGCCGCGTGGTCATCACCACGATGCGGTCGGCGAGGAATACAGCCTCATCCACCGAGTGCGTGATGAACACCACCGTCTTCTTGGTCTCGCTCCATATTCGCAGGAGTTCCTTCTGCATGAGATTCCTGGTCTGGGCGTCCAAGGCCCCGAAGGGTTCGTCCATGAGCAGGATGGCCGGGTTGTTGGCTAGAGCGCGGGCGATCCCCACGCGCTGCTTCATACCCCCCGACAGGGCGTAAGGATGAGTGTTCTCGAACCCCGTCAGCCCCACCAGCTCGATGTAACGGTCCGAAATCTCTTTCCTTTCCCCTTTAGGCACCCCTCGGATCTCGAGCCCGAATTCCACGTTCCGCCTCACTGTGCGCCAGGGGAAGAGCGCGAACTCCTGGAACACCATTCCCCGATCGGACCCCGGGCCGGTGATCCTCTTGCCGTTGATCTGTATCTCTCCTGAGGTGGGGAAGTCCAAGCCCGCGATCATCCGCAGCAGGGTGGTCTTGCCGCATCCCGAAGGGCCGAGGATGCAGACGAACTCCCCCTCGTTGATTTCCAGGTCAAATTCGCTGATCGCGACTAGGTCCTCCGGAGTGGATGGGAAAGTCTTGCGCAGTTTGTTGATGGAAAGGATCGTCATTTCACTCCCATCCTCTGGTTGAGCCTACGCTCGATCAGACGGCTCGCGCCTACGGTGCAGATGCCCAGAATCGCGATTACGACCATTCCTGCGTACATCAGGTCGAACCTGCCGAGGTCCTTGGTGTAGTTGATGTAGAATCCAACCCCGCCTCCCACTGCGCCAATGATCTCAGCCGCCACGATGCACATCCAGCCGATTCCCAGACCAATCGTGATGCCGGTCATGAGGAAGGGCACAGTGTACGGGAACACCACCTTCGTGAACTGCTGCATCCGGTTGGCGCCCATGGTCTTAGCGGCGTCGATCAGTGGTTTGTCTACCGACTTCACCCCGAATATCACGCTGGATAGGAGCGGGAATAGCACCCCCAAGAAGATCACCATCACTGGGCCCCAGTAGATGCCGAATATCAAGAGGAAAATCGGCACCCAGGCGATCGGTGGCATGGGCCTAAAGATCTCCACTATCGGCTTGAAGAAGCTATCCGCGATCTTGAAGAATCCCATCACGAGGCCAAGTGGCACCGCCACCAGGAAAGCAAATATGAAACCGATGGCGAACCTCTGCAGGCTCGCGGCGATGTTGCCCCACATATCCGTCCCTAGAGAGGCGTCCTGCTTGGTGAACGATTCCACCAAAGCCCAGAACACCTTATCCGGCGGGGGTAGGTAGGGAAGGTTCTGCCACAGCGCGACCGCCCACCAGACGGCGATGAACGAGACCAGGGCGACGACCGTGATTATCAACTGACGCGCGTAGTTCTCAAGCAACCCTTTGGGCAAACTTTTGAAGTACCGCAAGGGGCCGTCGCTCATGTGGGACACCATTAAAGAATGAAAGGTTAAATGGTTTGGGGGCTCAGGTCCCTTTCAGCTTCACAGTATACCCGTTCTGCGTAGCGTAGTAGAGCAGGAGTAGGTGCTGAATGGAAGCCGGCCCGGGGGTCGCAACCAACTTGCCGTTTAGCTCGGCGAGGCTATGGATTGGGTATCTAGCGACGAGCGCGGATCCCTCGTTGTTGACCATGGCGATGATCGTGATCGGGGTGCCAACATTGATGCGCCTTAGGATCGCCGGTGGGCATCCGAGGTATCCCATATCGATATTCCCTCCTGCGAAGGCATCCATGACCGCTCCGCCATTGGCCATCGGCGCCGGCGACGTGATCGCTACGCCATATTTGTGGAACAAAGTCTGGCCGCCCCAGAGGGTTGTATTCATTGCCACAACGCGGGCGAACTGATGGAGGTCGCCGTTCAGATAGCCCAAGCGGATGGTTCCGAGTATGGTGGCGCTCGGGGCGATGTCCATTGCTTGGCTTACGTAGCTCGTGTTCGTGATCCCGTTGACGAAGTTGGTGATGTTGGAGTATCCGCCATGGCCAACGATGGTCTGTCCGAGGCTGTCGAACATCCCGGTGAAGTTCGCCATTCCATCCTTCGAGCTTTGTGTGATCTGGTACTGATATTCGATGTGGTTGAGTGCATCCTGCACGACTGTTGGAGAGGTGCCGCTGAAAGCGGCCCCCATGTTCAACATCATCGTGTAGTTGGCTCCCGAGCCCTCTTGGATGGTCTCCAGAATCCATTGGGTTGCGACGATGTCTGCCTTGACGACTCTCTCAACAAGATTGATGTTCGTAGCATTCGCAGGGAAGCTGGTAGAATACTTCACCGCGATTACGCAGCACGGGTGGTGAGGCCATATCTGGTCCGACCAGATGACTGCCGACGAATTGCCATTCAAGATGGCATCCGAGGAGTACGGTTCCCAACCCACTGCGGCGTCCACCGTTCCAGCGAGTAATGCGGCCTTTTGGTTGACGGGAGCGATTTGCGTCCAATATATCACCTTGGCCGGAGCTGGCGTCCCTGTAGGCCAAAGGACAACGGCTACGCCAGCGACCACGATGATCGCTACCACGACAACAGCGATTATGGCTGTCTTGATCTTCATGGAAGGTCACCTAATTTCGTCAAGGACAGTACGGTATATAGCCATTCTCTATAACTGGGTGAAATCTGGCCTAATTGTGCAAAAAGTCGAACGACCTGACCTTAACGGGATAAAGAATCCGTGACACCCGTTAAAACGGCAATCTGAAAAGACCGCGGAAAAAGAATAACTACGCTTAAAGAGATTAGCCGCCGGCGAAAATATGTTCGAGCTACAAGTGGTCAGCAACACGCCCCTCACGCCGCTCGATGACGTCGACGACGTCGCGCTGCAGTTCTTGATTATGATCGGGTACCTGCCGAAGGGCTACGACCCCAAGACCGAGGCCAAGAGCGTCCAGGATAGCGTGCCGTATCAGCTTTTCGCCGAGTGCTTCCTCGGGAACCTGAAGCGGGCGTGGACGGTCGAGGAACTCGCCGCCAAGCTCAAGACCACGAAGCCGACGGTCTACAGGCATCTCAACAAGCTCAAGGGCATCGACATCCTCGAAGAGGTCGACGTGGAGAAGAGCAAGGAGCGCAAGAAAGGGTACCGCGTGAGGTACGGGGACCTGTCCAAGGCCTGGAACTTCACCGAGGCGAACGTCGAAATGGCCATGGACTCGTATCGAAAGACCATCGACCACTTGCAGAAGCTCGTGGAGGAGTGAACATGGCGCAGAACAAGAACGAGGAAGCGATCACGCTCACGCGCGGCTCTCGCTATCGAGTGATAAGCAGGGGCAGCGGTCCCGAGCCGATAGTCACCATCGGCTTGTTCAAGGGATACGCCTCGTTCGGGCATGACACCGCGTTGACGATGGAGGTGCAAGGTAGCGAGGGCGAGAACCCGATCCTGCGCCTGCTTCCCTGCCTTGCCGTCCTCTCCGTCGACGTGCTCGAGTTCAAGCCCGAGGACAAGGCCAAGGAGAAGACAGAAGCTGATACCTACATCGGTTGAGCCACGATGGCGAAGATCAGGGGCATCGAAGAGTGGAAGTGGTACGCCGCTATCTCCGTGGCCGCCGTGGTGATCCTGGTCGCGGGCGAGATTCTGGCTAACAGCCTGATCTCAGGCGCAGGTGTGCTCATCCTTCTGTTCTCGGGGATTGGAATCGTGTACGCAGTGCTGAAAGAGCGCCCGAGCTGACGGCGATTCGCCAAAGCTTTTAGCGGGATGAGCATGGGGAAGGACGTGGGCTATCACGAGCGCCTCCTCGCGCTGATCGCGAACGGAGAGATCAAGGACAAGGCGTCGCTGCAGCGCAAGAAGATCGAGCTCTGCCGCGAGTTCGTGATGGAGACGGTGCCGCCGAACTCGGAGACGCTGGCTCGCGCTCCCCCGGAGCTCGTGCCGATCGTCCTCGAGGTCCTGCGAAGAAAGCCGGTGCGAACCCTCAGCGGGGTCGCGGTGGTGGCTGTGATGACCTCTCCGGCACCCTGTCCTCACGGCAAGTGCTCTTATTGCCCCGGAGGCGTCGAGAACGACTCCCCCCAGTCCTACACAGGCAAGGAGCCGGCGGCCCGACGCGCGATCTCGAATCACTACGAGCCCAATCGTCAGGTCTCGAAGCGCATAGAGCAGCTAGAGGTAATCGGCCACCCGACCGACAAGATCGATCTGATCGTGATGGGCGGCACGTTCACATCGAGAGCCCTCGACTACCAGGAATGGTTCGTGAAGGGATGCTTCGACGCCATGAACTCCAGATCATCGTTGTCCTTGGAGGAGGCCCATTCCGCCAACGAGGAGGCCCCGCACCGCTGCATCGGGATGACCGTGGAGACGAGGCCGGACTCGTTCGATGAGCCGATGGCGGAGCACGTCATGCGCCTCGGAACCACTCGGGTCGAGTTCGGGGTTCAGATCCTCGACGACGACATACTGCGCGGCGTCGATCGCGGGCACGGGATCGCCGAGGTCGCGAAGGCGACACGCATTGCCAAGGAGAACGGGCTGAAGGTCTGCTATCACCTCATGCCCGGCCTGCCTGGCTCGTCACCGGAAAAGGACATCGATTCGTTCCGCACGATGTTCGCCGACGACCGTTTCCGTCCGGACATGCTCAAGATCTACCCGACGCTGGTCGTCAAGGGGACGCGCCTCTACGAGGAGTGGAGGAGAGGGGAGTACGCGCCCTACACGACCGAGCAAGCGACCAGGGTGGTCGCGGAGATGAAAGCGTTGACCCCCAAATGGGCGCGCATCCAGCGCATCCAGCGTGACATCCCGGCGCAGCTCATCGAGGCGGGCGTCGACAAGTCGCACCTGCGAGAGCTCGCCAAGTCCATGCTGAAAGCCGAGGGAAGGGAATGTCGCTGCATCCGCTGCCGCGAGGTGGGGCTGAACCGCGTCCACGTCTCCAGGCTCAAGGAAGCGAGGCTGGTCGATGACACATATGGGGCTTCGGGTGGCACAGAGCACTTCATATCGTTCGAGCTGCCGCCGCGGGACCTCCTCGTCGGATACGCCCGCTTGCGACTGAACGAGGATGGGCGAGAGGCGCATCTGCGCGAATTGAAGGTCTTCGGGCAAATGGCCCCCCTGGGAAAGGAGGGGGAGTGGCAGCACCGGGGGTTCGGGAAGGAGCTGGTGGCGGAAGCAGAGAGGGTCGCGGCGAGCTCCGGGTGCGACGTCGTCAAGGTGACGAGCGGAGTGGGGGCGCGCCGCTACTACGACGCCCTCGGCTATGTGCGCGACGGCGTCCACATGAGCAAGCGCATTCCGGCCAGATAATTATTTAATCGGTTCGACATATTATTCCCCGGGTTGAGAATTGGCCTGTGTGTCGTGCGGTTCTGAGACGAAGCCAGGCGTGCTGATGTGCGCGGAGTGCCTCAGCCGCATCGACGATCCGACGAACTTCCTTCTGAGAATGCAGGACCCGGCCGCCGATGCCAGGCTCTTTCAGCGAGGGTCGCCGATGATACGCATCGGTCCGGTGGTAGGCGAAGATCTGCAGCTCGGAAGGGGTATCGAACCGGCGCTGCGCCTGCGTGCGCTCCTCGAAAAGAAGGACAAGGAGCCACTCGGGGCTTTCATCGACAAATACCTCGCGAGCGCGGGCGTGCGGCTGCACCTCTGGGGCGACGAGCGATTGCCGAAGAGATCGATGGTGTGGAGCGTCGTGAACGCGGCGAAGGGAAAGGATGAGAGCGGCCCGCGGTGGGCGAGGGCGCATCTGCGCGCCGCGAACGTGCACGTGCTCATAGTCAAGAGGGTCCTCGAGCTCCCGGTCGATCCGGATTGGCTGGCGAAGACCGTCGCGAAGCACTCTGGAGAGGCGGAGATGGGCTTCGCGCAGGCGCGTCTTTCCCCGGATCTCGCGTCCATCTCCGACTCGAACCTCGCACTGCTCTGTTCCTGGACCGGCAAGCGCGACGAGGCCCTCGCTCTTCTGGAGCCCCTTTCGGACAAACCAGATGACAAGAACGGCTCGCTCTTCACGATCAAGAAAGCCATTGTGCTATCGCGCTCGGGAAGGAACGACGAGGCGCTCGCGGCGCTCGGTTCAATCCCGCTCGAGCTCATGGACGTCAGGGCGCTCGCGCTCAAGGCCCGGCTGGAGGGGATGCGGTGAGCCCGGAGGAGAGCCTCGAAAGCCGCCTGGACGCGAGAATGATCCGCGCGATTCGCGACCTCGACCTGGACAGCTTCCGTTCCTTCATGGTTCATCTGGCCAACGAGATGGGGCTCAAGGTCACCGCCGCCGTCGCGATGGACGACGTGGTCTACATCGAGGCGGAGCGCGAAGGCACGAAATACCTGATGGTCGCGTCGCGCAAGCCGGAGCATGCATCCGACGCCGGACTGAAGCTGGTGCGGGAGCGGGCGATGCTGGAGGGCAGGCAGCCCGTGCTCCTCGTGACGGGAAGGATGGACGAGCAGGTGATCAAGCGCGCGGACGAGCTGGAGATCTCGCTTGCCGACCGCGAGAAGTTTCTCCTGTTGCTCCGCACGTACGGGCTGAGCGCGACGTTGCTGCGCGAGATAGACCGCAAGATCCTGGAGAAGGAGGGGAACAGATTCCTGCCCTCGATCGGGCGGTTCGACGCGCTGCTGCAATCGGCCGAGGACGCGGTGAAGCACGAGCGCTATCGCGACGCCATCGACGACCTGGATAGGGCGCTCTCCATCAAACCGGAGCACGACCTCGCCTGGCGCATGAAGGCGCAGGCGTTCCTCGGCCTGAAGCAGAACGAGCGGGCTCTCGAGGCGATCACCCAGGCGATCAACGTTCGCGACACGGACCCCTGGTCCTGGTACACGCTCGGGGTGATCTTCAACGGTCTCGGCAGATACTCCGACGAGGTGGCGGCGTACGATCAGGCGCTCCGGTTGTATCCGAGGCTTTACCCGGCGACGCTGAACAAGGCCTCGACGCTCTTCGCTCTGGGACGGAAGCAGGACGCGCTCAAGGTCCTGGACGACATGATCCGCTACTATCCGAATGACTTGCGTGTGCTGGTGAACCGCGGGGTCGTGCTCCGATCGCTCGGCCGCACGAAGGAGGCGCTCGAGGCCTTCGAGAGCGTGAGCGCGCTCGACCCCTCGAACGTCGAGGCGCTGTCGTATCGCGCCGCGACCCTGGACGATATCGGGAGCGTGAACGAGGCGGTCGACGCCTGGAAGGAGGCGGTGCAGGCGGCCCGCAAGCGCGCCGACCTCTGGCTGAAGCTTGGGGAGGCGCAGAAGGCGGCGGGAATGCTCGACGATGCCGCGCGCTCGTTCAGCGTGGCCGCCACTCTCGATCCCACTCTCGGCGAGGCGGTCAAGCGCAGGGACGAGGCGTTGGCATCGACCGGCGCCGTGCCTGAGCCCGCCCCGACCGGAGGAGAGGAGGCGCTCCTGCGCAAGTATCTGGACGCGGCCATTCTGCTGCAGGCGGCGGGGGAGTTCGAGGGAGCGTTGCGCGAGGCGGAGCGATGCATGTCGTTCGAGCCGCGCGCCCCGGAGGCGTTCGTGCGCAAGGCGAGCATCCTCATGGACCTCGGTCGGATCGAGGAGGCGATCGCCACGCTGACGGCGGCGGTCATGGAAGGCGCCAGGACGGAAGAGGTCCTTCTTGACCTAGAGGCGCTCACTAACAAGCTGGGGCGGAAGGAGGAAGCGATTCGCGTGCTCGCCGGTGCGCCGATGAGCACGGAGGTGAGGGTGCGTCGCTGCCTTTCGTATCTGGATGTCGGCAGGGCGGAGGCCGGGCTCAATGCGCTGCCGGAGAAAGGGGACGATGAGCCCTATCCGATCGCGATGGCGCGAGGCATGGCGCAGCTGGCGATGAAGCGATACGCGGAAGCGGCGGAGACTCTGGCTTCGTTGCGCGAGCGGTTCCCTGGATCGCCTCATCTGGCGAACGCGCTTGGCACCGCGCGACGGTTCTCGGGGGACATGGAAGGAGCGGAGGAGGCGCTACATGAGGCGGTCGAGTCGGAGCCCCTCTACGCGGACGCCTGGAACAACCTCGGCTGCGTGAACTACCTGCAGGGGTCTTACGAGCAGGCGGAGCGCAGCCTGAACGAAGCGGTGCTGCTTGACCGAAGGCCGCAGTTCCTCCTCGATCTCGGGATGTGCCAGCTGGGACGTGGAGATCTGGATGCAGCGGAGAGCTCGTTCGAGAGCGCGATGCAATTGGAGCCGAGCGCCGAGGCGTTGAACGGGCTCGGGGTCGTGGCGGAGCGCAGGAAGGAGAACGCGCGCGCCCTCGAGCTTTACGAGGCCGCGCTGAAACGCGTGCCAGAGTTCAGGGACGCCCAGTACAATCGGGCGCGGGTCAAGAGCGTGCTGAAAGAATAAGGAGAACCGGCCACAGGGGGCCGGTCGGGATTGTCAAGTTTACTTCGTGATGTTCATCACGACGACGTCGCGCACCGCGTTCATCTCGCTGAACGGCAGGATGAGACGGCCCTGCGCATCGGTGCGGAACAAGCGGACCTCGATCTCCTCGGCTGGGACGACGAGGACGTGCTGAATCTCGCCAGTGGTAGTGTCGACGACGAAGTTCTCGATCATCCCAAGGATCTGTCCGTCGTTGGTCATTACCGTCTTGCCCTTCAACTCAGTGATAAACTTCCTCATGAGCGCTCCCTCCCAGCACCTCGGCTGTCTGGAGTTGGAACGGTTTGTCGATATTAGAATATTTCCCACCGCTTGCCACAGAGCCCAACTGCCCCGGGCGTGGGACGGTCAGCCGCCGAAGGAGAATTGAAATACTACTTGTGTGCATACGGTGATAATGGTGCTAAGTATGCTAACAGTGCAAGACACGAGGCGGCAATGGATATGGGTGGCGCTCACAAGCGTGTTCAGGTACGAGAGAATCGCCAACGATGACGGTCCGAGGCGGGCCGGACGCGACGGCAAGAAGAGACCTGCGGGACGAGAAGCTCTGCAACCACCAGAAGCGAGAATCCCGTACGACTTCGGCAGGATCAGGGGGCCGGGCAGGGTGCTTTAGACGGTGTCGATCGAGGAGATCTTCAGTCACTCGCACCCCGAAGAAAAGGATAATGGTGCGAACGGTGATATGGCAATGAGCGCAACGGCCAAGGAGCCGAAAAGAAGGGATCCGGGCATGACCGATGTGACCATCAGGGGAATCGACGACGATGTCTACGCACGTTTCGCTGCCGAGGCAAAGCGGAGGGGCACCGCGATCGGCGAGCTCACGACGAAAGTGATGAGAGAATTCGTTGATGCGTCTTCTGGCAAGCCCGCGTATCACATCAGCGACCTCGCCCAACTGACCGTCTCGAAGAACGATCTCGAATCGATCGACGGATTGGTTTCATTCACGGACGTGGAAACGCTCGAGTTCGCCGACGACGTCGATTGGGAGATCTTCAAGTCCAAGGTCGAGAGGATCGAGGACGTGAACGTGATCGTCCTACCCAAGTCCCTTTCGAAGTTCCAGGTTCTGACCAAGGCTCGCGATGTCCAGATGGTGAAGAGCAAGAAGTGAATGATGGTGGTCTCGACTATCGGTACATTCCGAGGTCCTCGCGTCCCAGCCGCGCCTTCTCCAGCACCTTCCCCATGTTCTCATATTGCTTGGCGACGTCCTTGTCCACCGACGCTTTGATGACCTTCAGAGCGGCCTCGAAGTGCTTCATCTCGACGATCTCGGCGTCCTTGTTCTCGCGCAGCGCGACCATCGCCGCTTCGCGGCAGAGGTTCTCCAGGTCCGCGCCTACGTAGCCGTCGGTGTGCGCCGCCAGCGCCTTTAGATCGACGTTGCGCAGGGGCATGCCCTTGGAGTGCACGCTCAGGATGCTGAGCCTGGCCGCCTCGTCCGGCACCGGGATGAACACGAGTCGGTCGAACCGTCCTGGCCTCAAGAGCGCGGGATCGACGATGTCCGGGCGGTTGGTGGCCGCGATGACCGTGACCTTCTCGAGCAGCTCGAGGCCGTCCATGGACGTGAGCAGCTGGTTGACCACGCGCTCGGTGACGTTCGTGTCCGCCCCTCCGCCGCGACGGGGAGCGATGGCGTCGATCTCATCGAGGAACACGATCGCGGGCGCGACCTGTTTCGCCTTCTTGAACGCCTGCCTGACCGCCTTCTCGCTCTCCCCGACCCACTTGCTCATGATCTCCGGGCCCTTGATCGAGATGAAGTTCGCCTTCGACTCGTTCGCGACCGCCTTCGCGAGGAGGGTCTTCCCCGTTCCCGGCGGTCCATAGAGCAGCACGCCCTTCGCCGGCCGGATGCCCATGCGCTTGAACGCCGCGGAGTTCTCCATCGGCATCTCGATCATCTCGCGCAGTTGGCGCTTGACGTCGTCCAGACCGCCAACGTCGTCCCAAGTGATGTGCGGTATCTCCACCAGCACCTCGCGCATCGCGCTTGGCTCCAGGTCCCTGAGCGCCGACTGGAAATCGTCGGCGGTCACTCTCACCTTCTCGAGCACTTCTGACGGAATCGGCTTGCCGAGCTCGAGCTCTGGAACGAATCGCGAAAGGCACTTCATCGCCGCCTCCCTGGCGAGCGCCATGAGATCGGCGCCGACGAACCCATGCGTCGAACCTGCCAGGTCGTCGAGGGACACGTCCTCCAACATCGGCATTCCCCGCGTGTGGATCTCGAGTATCTCCTTGCGCCCTTCGCGCGTCGGCACCCCGACCTCGATCTCGCGGTCGAATCGTCCCGGTCTTCGCAGCGCCGGATCGATCGCGTCCTCGCGGTTCGTTGCCCCGATCACGATGACCTGGCCTCTCCCGCCTAGTCCGTCCATTAGAGTGAGCAGCTGTGCGACGACGCGCCTCTCCACCTCGCCGTGCACGTCCTCGCGCTTCGGCGCGATCGAGTCGATCTCGTCGATGAAGATGATCGAGGGCGAGTTCTTCTCCGCCTCCTCGAACTTCTCGCGCAGCTTCTCCTCGCTCTGGCCATAGTATTTCGAGATGATCTCCGGACCTTGTATCGAGAAGAACTGCGCGCCCGCCTCGTTCGCGACCGCCTTCGCGATTAGGGTCTTGCCCGTTCCCGGAGGCCCGTACAGTAGCACGCCCTTCGGTGGGTCGATTCCCAGTCGATCGAAGAGCTCCGGATGCTTCAGCGGCAGCTCGATCATCTCGCGCACACGCTGAAGCTCCTCCTCCAGCCCGCCCACGTCATCGTACGTGACCGAAGGCGAGATCGCCTCCTTGGCCTCCGCCGCCTCCGTCTTCACGTTGAGCTCTGTCTGTTCGCCAACGATTACCACCCCGGTCGGCTGGGTGCTGATCACCACGAAAGGCAGGAACCCTCCCATGAGCGCGATGTTGGGGATGAAGAACTCGTCCCCTTTCACGAGCGGCCGGTTCGTGAGGCCCTTCTTGAAAAGCTCCTCCACGCCAGCCCCGAACCTCAGGTGCTTGCCCTGAGGGATCTTCGGCGCAACGAGAACCTTGAGCGCTGGCTGGGGCGCGGACTTCGAGACCGTGACCTTCTCGCCTATGGACACGCCAGCGTTGGAACGGATCATGCCGTCGATGCGGATGATGCCCTTGTTCTCGTCCTCCTGCGCCGCCCGGAACACCTTCGCGGCCGTGGAGCGCTTGCCCTGGATCTCGATGACGTCGCCTACCTCCACGCTCAAGTCCTTCCGGGTCTTGGTGTCGATGCGCGCCCGACCGAAACCGACCTCTGATTGATGCTGCGCCCTTGCCACCCGCAGAGTTATGGAGTCGGCCATGTTTCCCGTCGCCTCCGAAACGCCTGGAGCGGAGATATACCTTTTGCACCGGCCAGGTTCCATGGGAAAGCTTATTGGGGCTAGAGTGTTCAGAAGGGTCATGCGCTTCGCGGCCGAGTGCGTCCCCTGCCTGTTGAATCGGGTGCTCTACGAAGTCGAGCTGGTTGCGCCAGAGAGGGCCGACGAGGCCATGGAATCGTCCCTCGCGATACTCGATGCGGAGTTCCGGCGCGGGGTCAACTCGGCTGCGCTCGCGACCAAGGTGCATCGCGCCGCATACGCGATCGCCGGCACTGATGATCCCTACTCTGAGCTCAAGATCCGCAGCGATCAGGTCGCGGAGAAAATCTTCGCAAGGTCGTCGGCGTTCGTCGAAGGCTCCGCGGACAGGTTCGAAGCAGCCGCGCTCTGTGCGATCGCAGGCAATGTTCTCGATTTCGGCATCGCGGTCGGAATCGAGACGCCCGAGCAACTGGAGAAGGCATTTCAATCGCTGGTCGCCGAAGGGCTGGGAGTGAACGATCTCCCCGAGGCAAAGAAGCTCGTCAAGCGCTCGAAGACGGTTCTGTACCTCCTCGACAACTGCGGCGAATCGGTCTTCGACAGGCTTCTCGTGCGCGAGATCAAGCGCCTCGGACCGAAGGTGATCGGCGTTGCCAAGGGCGAACCCATCCTTACCGACGTCACCCTAGAGGACGCGAAGCGCGTCGGTCTGGACAAGGAATTCGATGAGCTGCTCACGACCGGGCAGTTCGCGGTCGGTCTGGACGTCGCGAAGGTCGGCAAGAAGCTGAAGGAGCGGTTCGACTCCGCCGACATGGTGGTGTCCAAGGGCATGGCGAACTTCGAAGCGCTTTCCGACGAGTTGGTGCGCCCCGTTCTCTACCTGATGAGGGCGAAGTGCGAGCCCGTAGCGAGGGCTGTCGGAGCGAATCGGAACGATAACGTCGCTCGGCTCGTGACTTAGCCCCGCCAGAGCTTGCGAGGGGATCTCATTCGTTCATGCCCCTCAAGGTCATGCTTGAGCTCCAGAAGATGCTCGTACTGCCACGCGCGTTCCCTGCTCGTCATGATCTCCGCGTTCTCTGGATCGCTCGCTTTGATCGCCTTTGGCGCGTACGCCGCCGGCCCGAGAGCGTGCAACGGAGCATGCGCGGTGGCGATCGCCTGACCGATGGCGCGCGCGGCGTAGCTCGCCGCGGATCCCTTCGGAGCTTCGCGGGCGGCGGCGTGGCAGGCGAGCGATAGTCGCCGGACCTCGTTCATGCTGAACCTGCCGGTGCGCGCGAATTCGCGTAGCCCTCGGATGGCCTCCTTGGGGCGCGCATCCATTGGATAGTCCTTCTCGAAGAGCGGCAGCAGGCGCTCGGCACAATCGGCGGCCCAGAAGGCCAGCGTGCGGTGGTCGGTCCGCTTGACCAGCTCCGTGATCGGGTTCTCGAAGCCCTCGTCGAGCCTGCGCGCGGCCTCTCGATTCAGGTTCATCTGCGACGTCGGCCGCCTCTTCTTTCCAGCCATTCCGGATCGGTAGTGAAATCGAGCCCCTCAGGATAATTGTTCGTCTTCGTCGGAGAACGCCTCAGTTTTTAAATAGACCGGCCAGGATTCGATTCTCGACTCAGGAGGCGGGCGATGATTCACGGGGTGGAGCAGGCGGTCGTTCTGGTCGGCGGAGAAGGCACGAGGTTGCGTCCCCTCACGAACCGAAGGCCGAAGCCACTGCTCCCCGTGCTAGGGAGGCCGTGCGTCGAATACTCGCTTCGCTCCCTGTCTGCGGCTGGCATCGGACGCGTCTTCCTGGCGTGTGGATACCGTTCTGATGCGATCGTTCACTCGCTCGGCAACGGCAGCTCGTTCGGGGTGAACATGACGTACGCCTTCGAGGACGTGCCGATGGGCACCGCCGGAGCGGTAAAGCTGCTCGAGCCGAAGCTCGACGACACCATCGTCGTCGTCATGGGCGATACCCTGATGGACATCGACCTGGCCGCGATCATCAAGGCGCACAAGAGAACGGAGGCGACCGTGACCATCGCGCTGACGGAGGTCGACCGACCGACGGAGTTCGGGATAGTCGGCCTCGATGACGCCGGGCGCATCGTTCGGTTCAAGGAGAAGCCGAAGGCGGAAGAGGTGTTCTCGAACCTCATCAACGCCGGCGTTTACGTGATCCAGCGGGAGGCGTTCGAGCACGTCCCCGCGAACACCAAGTTCGACTTCTCGAAGAACTTGTTCCCGAAGCTGCTGGAGGAGGGTTATGCCCTCTTCGGTTCGAAGCTGAGCGGGATGTGGAAGGACATCGGGAGGCCGACGGACCTGCTCGATGCGAACATCATGATGGCAGAGCGGCGGGGCACGGAGCTCTCTATCCCCGGGGCGAAGTCGAGCGGAAAGATACTCGCCGACGACATCAGGGCGGAAGGCGCTGAGATCGCCGGACCGGCGTACTTCGGGGAAGGGGTCGAGATCGCTGCGAAGGCGAGCGTTTCCTCATCTGCGATCGGAGCGCGATGCAGGATCGGCGCGCGCTCGGTCGTTTCCGGCTCGCTCCTACTATCGGGCACGACGCTCGGCGAAGGGGTGGTGGTCGAGGACTCCATCGTTGGCGACGGATGCCTCGTCGCTGACGGCGTTTCGTTGGAGCGCTGCGTGCTCGGTGACGGGGTCACCGTGACTTCAGGCAAGCGCCATCGGGACCTTGTCCTGGAGTAGCTTGGCAAACAGTGGCATACCAATCGCTAGAAATATCAGCTTGGGGTATCGCGGGGCGTGAGGGTCCGGGTCGATAAGTTCGAGCAGGTCCTGCTGATCGCCAGCCTGCTCTGGGGCACGTCCTTCGTCGCCTCCAAGATCGGGGTCAGCCACGTCGATCCGTACTTCTTCGGCATGGGGCGATGGATCATTGGGGCAGCAGTGCTCGTCCTCGTCGCTCTGGCTACGAAGACCTTCGCGCCCAAGCTCTTCTCGAAGCCTCTGGTCTGGGGACTGGGCCTGGTGAACGCCCTCGGCCTCACGCTGCAGAACGTCGGCATGACGCAGACCACCGCGACGAACACGGTGTTGCTTGTCGACATCAACGTGGTGTTCGTGGCGGTCATCTCGTTCGCCGTGCTGTCGGAGCGCATCACGAAGTACACGATATACGGGTTGCTGCTGGGACTGCTGGGCGTCGGCATCGTCTCCACCGGCGGCGACCTCTCGCAGATGATGCAGGGATCGTTCGTCGGCAACGTGCTGGTGTTCGCTGCGGGGATCGTGTGGGCCTTCTACATCGTATACCAGAAGAAGCTCGTGAACGAGCATGTCGAGCCGATCATGACGTCGGCGGCCGTGGTCACGACCACCGCGGTCTTCTCGATACCGATCGCCTTGGTGTTCGCAAGCAACGTCGCGCTGGATGCGACGGGCGCCTGGAGCATGCTTTACCTCGGCGTCGTTTGCACCGCGGCCGCCTGGCTGCTCTACATCATGGGGTTGCGCGGGAAGGGAGCGACGGACTCCTCGGTCATCCTGTTCATGGAGATCGTCTTCGCAATGGTCTTCGCTTTCCTGCTGTTAGGCGAGACGCCGGACTGGTTCACGGCGATCGGAGGGGTCCTCATCCTCCTATCGGTGCTTCTCGTGAGCGCGTCGCCGAACGGCAAGAAGAGAGAGGGTTGAGGGTCACTTCAACAGCAGGTTCTGGGCCCTCTCGCGCTCGTCCACGCTTATCGCCACCTCGACCGACGGCGCCCTCGGTCCGAGGAGGAAGAGGCTTTCGATGTTGATGCCCGACTTGGAGAGCTTCTTCGTGAGCTTCGCGAGCTCCCCGGGCTTGTCGGACAATGAAACAATCATGACCTCGCGTTCGACGAACTCCTCGGCGCTCCCCTTGAGCACGCGCCGGGTGCTCGCCTCGTCGTCCGTGATGATGCGGATTACCCCCCGGCCTGCTCCCAAGTCGGTGGAGATCCCACGGATGTTCACTGCGTTCTTGGCCAAAACTTCCGCAAGCCTGGCGACCTCGCCGGGCTTGTTCGCTACAAAGACCTCGAACTGCTTCATTTCAAAGCCCCTTCATTCTATAGTCAGCGATTGGTAGAAATACATTGCGATAACGGTACGACAATAAGGGAATTGGTGCGAAATACGCATAACTTCTACGGTTTAGCGGGCTGACCGCCCATCATCAATGCGATTGCGATGATCGCGACGAGGATAAGCAATCCGACCACCCTCCCCGCCTTGTTGATGAAGAAGAACTCGACCGTGAAGCTCGCGACCTTGCCCAACGACCCGCACTGCTTCAGCAATGAGAGGATGATGTCCGAGTTCAGCTTCGAGTTCCCGCTCACCCGGTCGCCGAAGGTGAAGCTCGCCTCCGCGACCTTCGAGTCCCTGGGCACGAACTTGAGCAGGTCGAAGAGGACCTTGAACCCTTTCGGCTCGAACTTGTCGCCCTTGTTGCGGAGGATGTTCTTCGCGATCTCGGTGCGTCCCCCGAAGAATCCCGACATCAGGTCC
>Ga0335071_10000763_pt1 | contig 34779 bp, 30 predicted proteins | sample Lox_Sample_15_FD_206724 | JGI IMG/M metagenome (GOLD analysis project Ga0335071, IMG submission 206724) | Soil microbial communities from Loxahatchee National Wildlife Refuge, Florida, United States - Lox_Sample_1.5 | ecosystem: Environmental > Terrestrial > Soil > Wetlands | place: USA...
GGAAAGTCGAGGCCGGCCACTACTCGGGCCGTCCTGATGGAGGCATCGAGCGCCCACTTCAGGTCCTCCGTGAGTGCACGCAGCTCGTGCTGGGCAGGGGCTTTATAGAATCCGCCGACGCACGCTGAGACAGGGTGGATCTCGCGTCCGCCCATCAGGCCGACAATGCGGTTGCCGATCTTCTTCAGCCGCAGCCCGGTTTCCACCAGATCACGCCGGTCGTGCGCCATCTGGATTGCGTCTGGATATCCGAGAAAATCAGGCGCGTGCAGAAGGAATACGTGAAGGGCGTGACTCTCGATCCATTCGCCGCAGTAGAACAAGCGGCGCAGCAATCTCACTGCGGGATCGATCACCACGCCGAGCGCCCGCTCAATGGCGTGCACCGCGCTCATTTGATAAGCGATAGGACAGATGCCGCAGATGCGAGCTGTAATGTCGGAAGCCTCGGAAAAGTGGCGTCCGCGAAGAAATGCTTCGAACAGACGCGGCGGCTCGAAGATTTTGAGCTTGACCTCGGTGACTTTGTCGCCCTTCAGTTTGACGAATAGAGCGCCTTCGCCTTCCACTCGTGCCAGGCAGTCGACCTTGATGGTCCGGCTTTTGTGCGTGGTGTCGCTCATGTCCGCTCGCATTCCTCGCTGGCCTTTCGGAACTGCCAGGCCCAGGCATTGAAGGCCCGAAACGCCCGCGCGATCTGCTGATCGTCCTGGCCCAGCAAGCGAAATTGGTTCGCGAGCGAAGCAGTGTTGGGTGTTTCCATAGGCCCATAGCAGCCATAACAGCCGCGATGGAAGCGGGGACAGATCGCACCACAGCCCGCCTGCGTCACAGGCCCCATGCACGCCAGGCCTTCGGCCACGGCAAGACAGACCGCGCCGCCGCGTTTGCACTCCATGCAGACGCTGTAAGTGGGGACAGTGGGCCTCCGTCCGGCCAATGTGGCACTGATGAGTTCCACCAACTGACGTTTGTTGATGGGACAGCCGCGCAGCTCGAAGTCGACCGGCACATGCTCGGCAATCGGCGTCGAGAGCTTGAGCGTGCTGATGAACTGAGGCGTCGCGTAAACCACCCGGACGAATTCGTCGACGTCCTGCGAATTGCGCAGCGCCTGAATGCCTCCGGCGGTCGCGCAGGCCCCGATCGTGACGAGCACGCGGCATTGCCGCCGGACTTTTTGGATTCGTTCGGCATCCTGGTGTGTGGTGATGGAGCCCTCGACCAGACCTATGTCGTAAGGACCCTTGCACATGGTCCGGCTGGCCTCGGGAAAATACGCGATCTCCACCGCATCCGCCACGCTCAGCAATTCGTCCTCTGCATCCAGCAGACTCAGCTGGCAGCCATCGCACGAAGCGAATTTGAAAACGGCAATCCTCGGTTTGGCAGCGTGATTAGAGCTCATGTTTTCCCAGCAATCCCCGGAGCTTCTGATAACAGAAAACCGGCCCGTCTTTGCAAACGAAGTACGGCCCGTACTGGCAATGGCCGCAGAAACCGACGGCGCATTTCATATTGCGCTCCATGGAGAGGTAGATGTCGCGGGCCATTACGCCGCGGTTCTCCTCCAGCTCGGTAATCACGTAGCGCATCATGATTTCCGGCCCGCAGATGAAGGCCGCGGTCTTATCCGGATGCATCCGCAGGTGCCGGAATAGTGTGGTCACCACGCCCACACGCCCACGCCAGTTGATACCGCCGTAATCGACGGTCGTGAGCACTTGCGTATCCGGAGATCTCCCCCACACCGCCAGTTCCTTCTTGTAGAGCAGATCGCCCGGGCTGCGGGCACCGTAAAGAACAATCAGGCGCACATAGTCATCGCGATGGCGCAGAATGTGGTAAATGGCTGGCCGCAGAGGCGCCAGGCCAATGCCCCCCGCAATGATCAGCACATCTTTCCCGCGAACGGCTTCGAGCGGCCACGCCGTGCCGAACGGCCCTCTCACCCCCAGCCAGTCGCCCGGCGCGCGACTCACCAGCGCCTGAGTCGCAGGACCAACCGACCGCACCGTGTACGTCAGCCGCCCCGGCTGCTCCGGATCGCCGCTGATGGAAATGGGGAGCTCGGCCACGCCGAACACGTACAGCATGCTGAACTGGCCCGGCCCAAAACCAGCCGCGGGGACGCCGTTCGCCGGCTCGAGTGAGAGCGTAAATGTGTCGTGCGTTTCCCTTGAGACCGACGCAACAAGGTATGGTTCCGGGCACATCGGGTCAGACGCCGCCTGGGAACCCCCGGGTTGCTCAAGCGTGAGGGGCATAGACGTCCAATAGCTGTAGCCGCGTGGCTTGCAAGCGCTCGGTGACGATGTGAGAAAAACGCTTCAACAGCTCGTAGCCCAGGTCGTGATTCTCGTCGCACTTCATGCGCAGGCACTTCCCATCCAGGGCGAGTGCCCGTGTGGGCTCGACGATCCGGGCATCAAAGCGCCAGAGATACGGCGGAATCAGCCACGACCACCCCAAAATGTCGCCTTCTTCCAAAGTCTCAATCACGATCGGCGGCCGCTGTGGAGCGCGGGTTTCCAGTGCGATTCGGCCCTGCCGTATCAGGTAGAAGTGGCTGGCTTCCTCTCCCTGCCGGATCACGTACGCGCCTGGATCGAAACGCACGTTGCTTGCGCACCCCACCAGCAGTTTCAGATAAGCCGGTTCCAGCCCTTCAAAAAATGGGTGTTTGGCGAGTATGGTTTCCAATGAGTCCAATGTCGTTCCTCCTCAGTTCTGCAGCTTGATCCCGGCCAATTTCCGCACGATGACGATGTCGTCGGGACCATTCACATCGATCCGGACGCCCGTTCCCTCCGCATACCGCTTAGATTCACTGATGATCCGCATCACTCTGCCGGGAAGACCGCTTTCACGCGCCGCGGCTACCGCTTTATCGCCAAGCGCGAATGAAGCCCGAAAACTGCGGCGACACGGCGACAGGTACAGGATGTTCCTTTTTTCTCGCTTCAGGCGCAGCGACCATCCGGCCTTGCGGGAGTGGGAGTTCCACTCCTGGGTGACAAGATCGTATTCGGCGCGCAGCTCATCCATAAGCTCATCCCACAGCCGCTTCGCGGGGCCGAGCACGGCCGCCAGTTCGTCGTTCGTAGGTGCTTCCTGCTTACCGATAAAAGCGTTGGGGTCCACCTTCGTCTACTCCTAAATGGGTGTGGTATGTGCCGCACTTCCTCGGATGGCGCGAATCTCTTCCGTGATGTCGATACCCACCGGGCACCAGGTGATGCAGCGTCCGCAACCCACGCAACCGGAGGTGCCGAACTGATCGATCCAGGAAGCCAGCTTGTGCGTCATCCATTGGCGGAATCGCGATTTGGCTGACGTCCGCACGCTGCCGCCATGAATATAAGAAAAGGATTGAGTGAAACAGGAGTCCCACCGGCGCCACCGCCCGGCGCACTCACCGGTGACTTCGCTAGCGTCGTCCACCGTCGTGCAGAAGCAGGTTGGGCACACCATAGTACAGTTGGCGCAGCTTAGACAACGGCCCGCAACGTTATCCCATTCGGGATGGTCGAAGTTCTCATAGAGAAGATCGCGGATGCCGGTCGTGTCCATTTGGCGCGTCTGCAAACTGGCACGCCGTACCGATTCCTCGGCTTGCTGACGAAGTTCGGGAGGCGCAGGCGTGGCATGCAGTTCCTCGAGGAGTTCCGCGCCCGCCCTTGTTCCGGCCTCGACGATGAAAACGTGGCGGCTTCCATCGATCAGCTCAGTGAGCGCGAGATCAAATCCCGCACACGCCCGCGGTCCTGCTCCCATGGATGCGCAAAAACAGTTCGGTCCTGCCTGCGTGCAATGGACGGCAACGATAAAAACCCGATTCCGCCGGCCCGCGTAGTGAGGTTCGCTGAAACGGCCGCCTTGAAATACGCGGTCTTGCACCGCAATGGCAGCCAGTTCGCAAGGGCGCACCCCGAGAAATGCAAAACGGCGGGGATCCCCTTGGTTCTTGATCGTTTGAAAACCGGCCCCATCGCGCCGCAGCTCGACGAGTTGCAATTCCGGTGGATGAAGGAACTTCTTCCAGCTCTGCGGCCCAACCGAATAACCGAACAGCGCCCCGTCATCGCGATGCTTGACCCGGTACCTTCCCGGAGCCTGCTCGTCGGTCCAGCCTTCGGGGAGATCTTCCAGCTTGTGTATGATCTCGCAGGCTATGGCTCCGTCTCGCAATGCCGGGCCGGCCACCTCGTAGCCGCGACGCTGCAGCGATGTGATGAGCTGGGCAACCCCCTGGACATCGATGACCGAACGGTCGCTTTCAAACATTGGGTCCATCTCTGGACGCATCCTCTCGGGTGTTAGCCGGTGGACGCTCCTCCTTATTTGCTTACTTTCGAGTGCGACCGCTGCTACTCGCGGTTATCGGCCGCGGCGTTGCAGCTTCCTCCGCCCGGTGAGCGCAGATTGCTTTCAGGGTCTCGGCTACGTCCTCATAGGAGATGCCACCTCTCGCTGGAGCCCTCTCGGCGTGGAGCGCAATGTCATCCAGAGACAGAATGCCAACCAGGCCGTCATCCTCCGCAGTCACCGGAATTCGCCGAATCTGATGCACGCGCATGAATCCGAGTGCTGAGTGGATCTCGTCTTCCGGCCCGCACCGAACTGCGGGTTTCACCGCAACATCGCCCACCGTCATCGCGCTCGGCCTCACGTTCTTGGCACTCAAAGCCAAACAGATATCGCGGTCGGTAATCACTCCGGCGAGCTTGCCGCGGGAATCCACAACAGGCAGGATGCCGCAGTGGGTGCGCCGCAATATTTCCGCTGCCGCCGCCAGATTTGTCTGCGGTTCGCAGGACTTCACGTCCCGCGTCATGATTTCTTGAATCTTCATGGCTACCTCCTGGCGCCGTTATCTCGATATCCCTGTATGTTTCTCTTGCTGCGGACTAGAATCTCGCGCGCGATGCCGATCACCGCGATCAAAACGCACAAACTCACTCCAACCCCCAAAACGACGTTGGTTACGGTCAACCAGAAGGTTTCTGAATCCGGCATATGGTCGTCTCCATAGCCTGGCGTGCGCCGCACTTTGATTGTTGTTGTCGCGCCCTAGAGCGTTTCAGTTCGCGGCCCTAGAGTACCTAATAAGTTGAGTCCGCGAGGGCTGATTGCGATGGTGACCGGCTGCGTATGCAGGTTGAACCGCCGGCTTGCTCGGTCGTGGCGTTACGTGCAACCGCGGCCAGTGTGGGGCAGGTCGAGGCAGTGTCAGGCAGGCCACACGGAAAAGATCCTCACCCATATCCGGATCTCCTCAGACACTTCCGACGTGATGATAGCTCTACAACGCAAGGCAGTCAATGCCGTTAATCTTTAGTCACCCCTTGATCGTGATCACCGGTTCCAGGCGTGCAACCTTCCGCGAGAGCCCCGCCCGGTCGGCCGCCTCCACCACTGCGCTGACATCCTTGTAGGCCCCAGGAGCCTCTTCCGCCACGCCCCGGTAAGAAGGACTGCGCACCAGAATACCGCGCTTGCCTAGATCGTCCACCACCTGGCGACCCTGCCAGTTCTTCAACGCCTGATGCCGGCTCATCTGGCGTCCGGCGCCGTGGCACGAGGAACTGAACGAGTGCTGCTCACTTTCTTTGGTACCGACCAAAATGTAAGACGCCGTTCCCATCGTGCCGCCGATCAGCACCGGCTGGCCGATCGTCCGCAGCGCCTCCGGAAGGTCGGGATGGCCCGGTCCGAATGCCCGCGTGGCGCCCTTGCGGTGCACATAGAGGCGCATGGACCGCCCGTCAACCCCATGCTCCTCCACCTTGCACGTGTTATGCGAGACGTCGTAGATCAGCGTCAACTCTGCGTTGGGAAAGACTTCCTCCATGGCTTGCCGTAACAAGTGCGTGAGAATCTGCCGGTTGGCCAACGCGCAGTTGATGGCTCCCCGCATGGCTCCCAGGTATCGCTCGCCGATTTCCGAATGGATGGGCGCGCAGGCCAACTCGCGATCCGGTAGATCGATGCCCGAGTCCACGGCTGCAATCGCCATGTCTTTGAGAAAATCCGTGCCGATTTGATGTCCCAGCCCGCGCGACCCGCAGTGAATGCTGATCACTACCTCGCCTTCCTGAATGCCGAGTACGGAAGCGGCCTCTGCATCGAATACCTTCACAACGCTTTGCACTTCCAGGTAGTGGTTGCCTGAGCCGAGCGTGCCCATTTCATCGCGCTGGCGGTTCTTGGCATGATCGGAAACCACCATCGGTTTGGCGCCCTTCATGCATCCCCGCTCCTCAATTCGCTCCAGATCCTGTTTCACGCCGTAACCGCGCTCCACTGCCCACTGCGCCCCGCCACATAACATGGCGTCCAGGTCATAAGTATCCAGGTGCACACGGCCCGTGCTACCCACACCCGCCGGAATCCGGCGGAACAGGACATTCGCGAGCCGGGTTTTCATGGCCTGGACGTCCTCCGCTCTCAAGCCCGTGCGTAGAGAGCGAACACCACAGGAAATATCGAATCCAACACCGCCGGCCGATACGACGCCGCCAAGGTCCGGATCGAACGCCGCCACACCGCCGATCGGGAAGCCATAACCCCAGTGAGCGTCCGGCATCGCGTAAGAGCCTTGTACGATGCCGGGCAGGCAGGCAACGTTGATGAGCTGGTCGAAGACCTTTTGGTCCATCTGCCGAATCAGCTCTTCGGTGGCGAAGATGACCCCCGGAACGCGCATCCCGTCGAACGCATCGACGCGCCACTCGGTTTCCGATAGTCGATCGAACCTGTGCAAATCCATATCGCCTCCCGCGACTCAGGCGTCACACATCCACCACGCACTGCGCGATCCATGCGCCAGTCGTATCTTGTTTCACCCTTAACTCGGTATAGCAGGCGCCTTTTGGCTCTACTGCCGGCTCATGGCGCACCACGTCGACCTTCTCACCCCAAGCCTTCGCCTTCAGGCAGCCGCCGGTCAGGCACACCTCAAAGCGTGCAAACAGCATCTTTCGGGTGGCCATTTCGTAAATCAGCGCATTGAGCCAGTCCACCAGCAGCAGTTCGTGGTCAGGAGCGCTACAAGTGATCGGCACCTCTTCCAAAGGTCGAATCCGTCGCGGGTCCGTCACAATCGCTGCCAGCGCCACTGCTGCTTGTTCGAATGCCTCCCGCGGTGAAGCCCCAATCCCGCGAATGCCGACGTCAGCCTCGTGCGAGAAATGGGCCCAATAATTCATGTGTAAGCAAGTGGCCGCGCTGTCCCTACCGGGTCAGAAGTACGCCGGTCGCGCCGTCGGGCGTTCCACCTTGTACCGCGATTGGAGAAACGCCACCGTGTCGACTAACTGCTGCACGGTCATCCTGCCGTTGTAATCCGGCATACGCGACTTCCCACCCACCGTGATCGCGTCCCTGGGATACGGTGCAAGTGCGTAGGACGGGTTGATGATAGATGTCACCAGGTAGCCATCGGTCGGTTCACTTGGGACTACGCCTCCCAGAACGACAGGCACCGGAGGCTGGACCGTGGGTTTCGGAAACTCCATTCCGGAAACTTCGTGGCATTGGTTGCATCCCAGTTGAACGAAGGCCACTTTCCCTCGATCAGCGTCTCCATTGACCGGCAAGCGAAAACCGGCTGACGAATGCCGGCCGCTTTGGCATGCTACGGTTCCACTCAGCAGAACAATAATCGGCAACAACTGAGTAACGCGAAACATACTTCACCTCCTTCGGTCCGGGTTCCATCAGCCGGACCTGGATCCCGATTGAAAACGCATCTGGCGATTGCCGTCAACGGTCGAACCGGACCAAACACCCGGAATCCGGTTCGCGCATGTCGGGCACGCGCCTCCTTCGCCGACTCGGTTCTCGATTACGCGAAAACCAAACCGGCGAATAACCGTGGCGCCGCATTCCGGACAACGTGTGTCCTCCCATGTGCCCACGCCGCCCGGAAGATTCCCTGCATATACGAATTTCAGCCCTGCGCTCCGCCCGATCGCCGCTGCCCGCAACAGTGTGGCAGCGCTGGTGTGCTCGTGCCACGTCATTCGGTAGTCAGGATGGAATGCGATCACGTGCCATGGGATTCCGGTGGAAACTCCGGCGAGAAACGTCGCGATTGAGTTGAGTTCCGCGGCTGAGTCATTAAACCCCGGCACGATGAGCGTTACCACTTCGAGCCAGAAACCCATTTGGTGAATGAGCTGGATCGAATCGAGGATCGGGGCCAAACGTCCGCCCAGTTCCCGGTAACGGCGGTCATTGAAACTCTTCAGGTCAACTTTATACAGGTCCAGCCACGGGCGAAGATAGCGCAGCACTTGGGGCGTCGCATTTCCGTTGGAGACGAAACCCGTGAGCAGCCCAACTCGACGCGCCGCGCGAAAGATCTCGACCGCCCATTCGGCGGTGATCAGAGGTTCATTGTACGTGCTGACGACCGCATCGGCGCCCTCAGAAAGCGCGGCGGAGATGATCTGCTCCGGGTGAATTTGCGTGAAGTTCGTAGTTGAGCGCGCATCGCGCAACGCTTGCGAAGTAATCCAGTTCTGACAGTAGGCGCAGTGCAGATCGCATCCCAGCATGCCGAAGCTCAGTGCTTGGCTCCCCGGCCGGACGTGATAGAACGGCTTCTTCTCGATGGGATCGCACTGGAGGCTGCTCAGGTAGCCGTTGGGGGCATACAACTTGCCGCCGCTGTTGAAGCGGACTTTACAGACCCCCGGAAAACCGTCGCGGATCGGGCAACAATGTCCACACGCCAGGCACCTTAGCCGACGGCCGTCGATGATTTCGTAAAGCTCCGATGCCAGAGTGTGCTCGGCGAGCTCGTGGGCAGCCATCTGCATCGCGGTGCCCCCGTGAACAGTGTAGCTCTAAACCGCGTTAAAGGGCATTGCATTTCGGATGCTCATGACCTATATTTGCTTCGGACCGCGATAACCGGCGGTTCAGAGAGGTAAATACCATGATCGGGATGAGTTTCTTGTCCTTTCTGCTTCTCCTGGGAATCGGCGCGATCGTGGCTGCGGTATACCATTTCGTCCTTCGCTACCGATTCCTGGATGGATTTGACTCGTTCTTTGCCAAAATCGCCTTGGGTTGGCTCGGTGCCTGGCTGGGCTCACCCGTGTTCGGCTACTGGTGGTATAAGTTCGAGAATGTGTACATTGTGCCGGCGATCCTCGGCTCGATTGCCGTCGTTCTGCTGAACGTGGTTACGTGGAAGGCGTTAGCCAAAGTGTTCACACCTACACCCGCGGCAGACAAATCGGCGCCACAGTTCAAAGCAGCCGCCTGAACGGCTGAAACAGACCAAACCTGCAACTACGTCTGAGCGGGAGTTCCGCTTGATGCTAAGAGGACGGAGTTTTCGCCGTCAGGTGTTTACCGGCAGGCTTCGGCGATGCATCAGAAACAGAATTCCCGCTACGACGGGCGGTATCGCGCCAACGACGATCGTGGAAACTCGGCTGATGACCGGCAAGTAAGTCGGCGACCACACGCCGTAAGTTACTCCCGCGCCTAATCCAGCCGCCATAAGTAAAAGCCCTCCCGCTATCTCCCAACGCCACGCTATCAACGCTAAAACGACAAAAAGCAAACCCAATCCCACCCACAGTAAGGCCACCCGTACAGGCGTGCGCCACGCTGCCGATTCTGCCACGAAAAAGAACAACCAAAATCCGGCCCACGCCAGCGCCAGCGTGCGAGCCACCACTGCCACCGGAACTTTCATACGAGCCTCCGCGTAAAGTATGCGCCTGGCGTCTCATTGCCGCAAGCCGTCGACGGATTCGGCAAGCGTCGTGCAACTTGGATCTGGAATCGCAGCCACGCTGGAGAATTAGTGGTTTCGCATTATCGCGCGTGCCTGCGCGGAAGGTGCGTCATGCCAAGTTTGCTGACGAAATTCGATCTTCTCGAGAAACACGGGCTGGAAGTCCTTGGCGCGAGCGAGCCCGAACGCTTTCACTACGAGTCCCAGGGGGGAGCCTATCTCGACCTCAAAGGTCTGGCGCTCGAGCCTTTACCGGAAATCGACGAACAAAAGATTGCAGCGCTCGCCCGCATTGTCCGCGGTCTCGCCTTCGCGGCGGTGGATGGCGCCAAGTCGGGCCACCCCGGCGGCTCATCATCGAAAACCGAACAGGTGCTCGCGCTACTGTTGAGCGGCGTTTTGGGCTTTGACGCGCGCGACCCGAAGCATCCAGGCCGAGACCGCATCGTCTGGTCCGCCGGCCACTGTACTCCCTTATTTCACGCCACCGTCGCACTAGTTTACGAAGCACTCCGAAAACGTGGCGAGCATCTCGGAGGCGACGCGGCGCGTTGCGCGGTCTATCCCGAACAGCTTGCCCGCTTTCGCAGGTTCGGCGGACCCAGCGGCCACGTCGAATCACAATACGCGCTGGCCGATACCTCCACCGGCTCTTCCGGCCACGGCTTCTCCGCGGCGCTGGGCCTCGCTGTCCTCCACCGATCCTGCGGCCTGGGAACCAGGGTGTTCGTCATCGCAGGCGACGCCGAGACCGAAGAGGGCATGAGCTATGAGGCCCGCAACGTCGCCTCCAACCTGGGTGTCCGAAACCTGATTGTGACGCTCGATTACAATGGCTTCGGCATCGACGGCCCGATCACCGATGTCCTCCCATCGCCCTATTTGAGCCACTGGCGTGCCCACGGCTGGAACATCATCGAGGTGGAAGGCCACAACCCGCTGGAACTTGCCTACGCTTATCGCCTGGCGGATCACGGTTTCGGCAGTGCTCGACCCACTGTCGTCATCTGCCACACCGTCAAAGGGATGCACTACGGCAAGCTCGAGGGCACTGCGGATTCACACGGCACGCCGCTGGCTCATGCCGACTACGTCGCGGCGGTACGACAGCTCGGCTTCGACATTCCGGGTCGAGAGGGCGATGTCGCGGCCGATATTCGAGTGATTACGGAAGCTTTGGGCCCAGCGGAAATTGACTATCTGATCGAGCGCCTCGATGCCGCCGCGGAGAAGATCGTGCCGGAAGGCGAGCTCGTGGCGCAGATGGAGATCGCCTTGGGCGACAGGCCCATGGCGGATTACACGGCTTTGCAAAGGCCCGACGTGTTGCCGCCCGAGCTTGTCTTTCGAGAAGGTGAGCCGGTTCCCACCCGCAAGGCCACCGAGGCCTGGTTTGCCTGGGCCATGAAACGCACAGCGTTCTTTTACGTTGGCGCCGGCGACCTGATGAAATCGATCCTCACGGGGAAAGCCGAGAGCGTGTACGGCGTGATCACACCGGATAATCCTCTCGGCCGTGGTTTCCGGTTCGGTATCGCCGAGCAGAATATGGCGATGATGTCCACCGCCATGGCCCAGGACACGCTACCCGGCGGCTTTCGCCCCATGAGCGCCTTCGCCACGTACGGGGTTTTCACGCCCATGATGGCGAATGCCGTCCGTATGACGCTCATCAATTCCGCCGTTAATCCTGAAGCCGCCAGCTTTTTCATTATGCTGGCGGCGCACGATGGGCCGGAGACCGGCGAAGACGGCCCCACCCACCAGGGCATGTTCTGGATGTCCCTGTTTAGCGCTTACCCTGGGATAAAAGTTTTCAAGCCGCTCGACGCCAATGAAGCCGTCGAGATGCTGTTCTATGCGGCGCATCGCGGTGAGCCGGTGGTGTTTTCCGTGGTCCGCCCGGCCACGCCGGTTTTCCAGCGCGGTGACGGGGTTCCGCCGGCCATCGAAGCCGTCAACGGCGCATACGTGTTCAAACCGTTCCGCGGCACTCGAAAAAAGAAACTCGTGCTCGCCATCAGCGGCGGCCAGGTCATGGCCAACGTGCTCAAGGTTCTCCCCGAAATTGAAGAGTTAGCCGATATCAAACTTGTCGCCGTGACTTCGCCTCAGCGATTCGAGGAATTGCGGCAGCACGATCCCAAGCGAGCCAACGAAGTTCTTTCCGATGAAGAGCGGCAGTATGTGGTCACTTTGCACAACGGCTGGCATGGGTTCCTTTACCCGTTTCTCCTCCCGGCCGACTATCCGAGTCGCGTATTCGGCATCGACGATTTTTCCAGGTCCGGCAAGCCCGATGAAATCTATCAACATGCCGGTTTCGATCCGCCAGGGCTGAGGGAGAGAATCCTGGGATTCCTCAGGTGAGTGGGAGTTTTCGCGGAGCCGGTGTGCGCGAAACCACCCAATTGGGTTTCTCAATTAGTGAACCAGCGTCCGCAGCCCACCTGCTTTTTGGGTGATTCGCTTGCGGCGACATGACATCGAGGTGACAGAATGATTCTCACCGCCGACAAGAAAGCAGATCTAGCCGGACCCGGCATCGGCAGCTACGAGGAAATCGAGAAGATCCTCCCGGCCGGCTACCGCTCTCTGCTGGACATTCGGGAAACCCAAGACGCCATTTTTTCGGCAAAACGATACATCGAGGAGAACCTCTGCCGGGAACTGCGCCTCATGATGGTTACAGTTCCTCTGATCGTGGATGTGGAGAGCGGCGTGAACGACCTCCTTGACCGCGATGGGTCGCGCACCCCCATTCAGTTCCACATCTCCAACGATCGGGACAAGCACCCCATCGAAGCGCAGGTCGTGCAAGCCGCCACCAAATGGAAGCGGGTGGCGTTGCAGCGGTTTGGCATGCAACCCGGCGAGGGTCTGTGTACCGACATGCGCGCCGTGCGAAAGGATTACTTTCTGGACCACGACCACAGCGCGTACGTTGACCAGTGGGATTGGGAAAAGGTGATCACCCCGGCCGAGCGCCATCTCGATTTCCTGAAAGACACGGTTAGTAGGATCTGGAAAGTCTTGGTGGGAGCCGAACGCCACGTTCAGGAGCTTTTCCCGAAACTGAAGACGGACCGGTACCCCTGCCTGCCCGAGAAGCTGACATTTCTGCATGCCGAAGAGATCCTCGAAATGTATCCCGATCTGCCCCGCAAGCAGCGTGAAACGCAGGTGCTGCAGCAGTACCCGGCTGTTTTCATCATCGGAATCGGGTGGACCCTGCCCGATGGTTACCCACATGAGATGCGGGCCGCCGATTATGACGATTGGGTCACCGAAACGCGCTCCTCTGGCGGCAAGCCGATGCATGGTTTGAACGGCGACATTCTGGTGTGGAACCCCGTGACGCGGCGCCGGCATGAACTCAGCTCGATGGGGATTCGGGTGAACGCGGAAACGCTGCGCAGGCAACTGGAACTCACCCGGCAGTTAGATTTCCTGAAGTTTCCCTACCATCAGTCGATCGTTCGCCACGAGCTGCCGCTCAGTATCGGAGGCGGCATTGGACAATCCCGCACCCTGATGCTCCTTTTGAAAAAAGCGCACCTCGGCGAGGTGAGCGTCAGCGTGTGGCCGAAGATCCTGAAAGAGATGTGTGCGCAGAAGAATATTCACGTGCTTGAGTAGAAGGCCGATGCGATGCAGCTTCTATGTCTAATGCCGTTGTTGCTGGCGAGCGTCGGATCAACGGACACAAGTGTCCCCGTCACCGGCCAGTACCTCGAAGACCGGTCAAACCGCGTATACGGCTGCCCTTGTGAATGGTCGAGCGAATACGCAAGCTACGGGCGCGAGGCAATATTGGCGTGGAAAATTGATTCCGGCGCATACGAAGGAGAAAACCTGGCCGGCTTGCGGCTGGCGGCCGTTCTGTCAGGCGAAATGACACTGAGCGACGTAACTTCCCCGCGTCGGTCAACTCTGTTTGTGGATGCCGGCGCGCCAGTTTTGCGGCGCCGCGCCGGAGTGAACTGGCTTCGTTCGCAGTATGGCGAGATCCTGGGTCACGTGCTCGGCATCCACGAAGCGCCCATTGAGTTCCATCTCGACGCGGATTCCGCCTCGCTACGCGTTGGAGACGTGATCGATGTCCGGATGCGGCGCGCCAATCTCCTCGCAGACACGCCGTCGTGGGCTTCGCTCCTATACGACCCGTTCATCAAACTCAGTTCTTCAACCCTTGGGACAACGGTCAACAATGAGTACAACGGTGCGCCGGATCTGTTGATGCGTTGGATGCGTCAGGATCCGGCCGTTACCGGGTATTACGGCACGTTTTCGTTGAAGTAGGTTCGTGCGTTTCGCACAGACGGTGTTATAGAATGGCACTTCTGAAATATCAATTCATGCCCCGAAATTATTCGTTCCTTGCGACCATGGTCGCTCTCAGTGTTGGCTCGGTGGTCGCGCGAGCTGCCGACGAGTTCACCACCACCGCGAATGGGTGGACCATCGTCAGCGACCCTGCCGAAGGCCGGCTTACGATCACCCGCGATGGACTCGGAACTTTAATGCGCAACGTGCACATCGGTCTGCGCGGCGCTCCCCCATTCACCGCCTGGACCGCCGGGACGGATGAGGGCAACCGCCTCAACATTCGAACCCGCGAACCACGAACCGGCTGGCGGTTCGAACTCGCGCCGGATGCATTGATCATCTCAAGTACCTCGCCTGACGGCATCCTGACGGCCGAGGTACCCGCCTCGCCCGATCGAATCGTGGCACGCACCATGGACCCGCAAGGCGTTCCCGTGGACTGGACCGGCACCGAGGAAGTCGCCGGCAATTATGGCGGCGACATGACGCACAATCGATCCTACTTGCCGCAGAAGAATCCCGACGTCATGTATTTCGCCCTCGGACAGATCTCGGCTTCGACCCTCCACAGCCTCTTCGATCGCACGACGGATACCGCCATCGAGTTTACGTCCGACACAATCCTCGCCCGATCGGATTCTGATCCCGCTGTCCTGCGTCTCACCATGCCGGTGCCGGGGAATTCCATCGTACGGATCGTTCCCGACTATTTCACCAAAACGTTGGGCGTACCCTATTACGAGCCCTTCGATGACCACGTCTTTAGCCGGGCGCCCATGGTCTGGTCGAGTTGGCCCAATTACTACGAGGATGTTCGCGAAGAAGATATCGTGAAGAACACGGACTGGCTCGCCGCCAACCTCAAGCCGTATGGGTTTCAATTCGTGCAACTGGATGACGGCTATGACCGCGATGCGGACGGCCAGCATTACTGGATCGAGAACTGGGACCGCACGAAGTTCCCTCACGGCCCCGAGTGGTTAACCACTTATATCAAGTCGAAGGGTTTGCGTGCCGGAATCTGGCTGGTTCCGAATGCCTATGCCGGAGCCCTACGACAGCACCCGGAATGGTATCTGCGCTATAAAAAGGACGGCAGCTACATTCGCGACTATCTTACGCCCTCGCTCGATCCCACGAATCCCCAGGTACTCGAGTTAGTCAGGAAAATCATGACCACGCTCGACGACTGGGGTTTCGATTACTATAAGTTCGACGGCGAGAACGCCCTGCCGCAATACGTCCCCGGTGTAGACCATAGTAAGTTGTACGACCCTAAGATTGATCCGCTCGCCAACTATCGGACTCGCGTAAAGCTGATTCGCGATACCATTGGTCCCGACCGCTTCATTGAAGGTTGCCCCGCGGGTACGCCGCTCAACGCCATCGGTTATTTCAATTCTTACTTCACAGGGCAGGATGTCTATAGTAACTGGCAGGGCATGTACCCGCTGTTCAGTTCGATCAGTGGCAACGCATTTCTCAACCATCTGGTCGTATATGTGATGCCTGGCGAAGGCATTGAATTGGGTACGCCCATGACGACCGAAGAAGCAAAGCGCAAGCGGCCGAGGGTCGTCAAGGAAATCTACGAGAACCGCGAGGATCCGGTCACAGGCCTCGGCTTGAACGATGCCGAGGCTCGCACGGTGGTCACATACGTGGCGCTCACCGGCGTTGTCTACCCATTGTCCAGCGTCATGCCGGAGTTGCCTCCAGATCGTGTGCAGTTACTCAAACAGACGATGCCCACGTTGCCGATCCTGCCGGTCGACCTATATAGCCGCGGCACCAACATGCGTTGGCACTTATTCCAGCATACGCAGGCCGATTACTATATTGATAACTACCCTGAGATACTCGACCTCAAGGTGAACGGCATAACCGGAACCTATGACGTGGTGGGACTCACTAATTGGCAGAGCACACCGGGCACCAAGATTCTGAAGTTCGCAGACAAGTTAGGCCTGGAACCGGGACGCGAATACATCGCTTTCGACTTCTGGAACCAAAAGCTGCTCGGAACCTTCAAGGACAGCTTGCAGCTCGACATTGCCACTCACGATACACGCGTGCTGCTCATCCGCCCGCTGCTCGATCATCCGCAGTTGATCGGTAACTCAAGGCACATCTCCGGAACTTATTCGATAAATGACCTGAGCTGGGACCCCGCCACCAAGCAACTGAAAGGAACTTCGGAAACGGTCGCGGGCGAACCGTACACTCTGTACGTTCACGTTCCCGCAGGCTACAAACAAAAGAGCGTTCACGCGTCCGCGGGCGCAGCCACCGCCAGGGAGGGTTCACAGCCCGGCCTGTTGATGGTCAAACTCGAAGGCCAAAGCCAACCCGTGAAGTGGCAGATCGACTTCGCGAACTGATTGACCTTGTCTAAACTTCAACCTGGAGCGTTTGCGCGTTCCATTTGATCCGCCGCCCCTTCTCCAGCGAGAGGTTGGCCATCTGGATCACCAGCGCCGCCTGAAAGCCCTTCTCGATCGTGCCGTTCGGTTGCTGGCGCGTTCGCACGCATTCCAGAAAGTTCTGGACGTGCGCGTCGCTGGCCGTCTCGAAATCGCCCGTCCCCGTAATCGCCGCCGTTTCCGGCTGAGCCTGCTTGTAAACCGAAAGGAATTCCCGTCCGACGTCCATGCGCGCTTCGTCGCCGTCGAACTGGTTCAGTTGGTCCAGCCGGGTTGGATAACGCATGCCGGCGTAGTTAATCGTAAACACACCCAAAAAGTCCTCGGGATATTCCGCCGCCACCACCACGGTTTCCGGCGTATCGCCCTCGGCACTGTGCACTTTTCCAGCCGATGCATTCACCGCCGCCGGAAAACCCACGCCCCGAATCAGATGAATGCTGTCGTAGATATGCGCTCCCTGGTCCGCCACGATGCCGCCGGCGTAGTCTTTGTAGTTGCGCCAGTTGCGAAATCGGTCGAGTTCCATCGGACGGTGCGGCGCCGGCCCCTGCCATTGTTCCCAATCGAGTGGCCCGCTCAACTTCTCGGCAGGCCCTCGCTTCAGATTGTTGTTGACCCACCATGTACGTACCAAACGCACGTTCCCCAATGTTCCCGCGGCACAAATGTCCCGCGCTTTGAGATATAGCGGATAACTCCGCCGCTGCATCCCCACTTGCACAATCTGCTTCGAATTCCTCGCCGCCTTCATCAACGCCACGCCCTGTTCCGGCGTGTGACACAGCGGCTTTTCCACGTAAACATCTTTCCCGGCAGCCATCGCGTCGAGCACCATCTGGGCATGCCAATGCTCCGGAGTCGCAATGATGACGATATCCACGTCCTTCGAGTGCAGCAGCTCCTGATAGCGCCGGTACGCCTTTGCCTTGCCCTTCGCCAACGACAGGCCCGCCTCGAGGTTTGGTTCGTAAACATCACACACCGCAGTTAATTGAACGGCTGCGTTCCTGGCGAACCGCTCCATGAGAAATCGCCCGCGGCCCCCTGGGCCGATAATTCCCACCCGGACTTGATCCGAAGGCGCAGCCTGCGCCAGCATGGCGCCGCCGGCGCCCATAACAAACGTTCGACGATTCATGGATCGGAGGTGCCCCTGTCCTAATTTTGTCCGTTGCGGATTCGAAAGACCCACGCAAACTCGCACGGACGTTTTTGTTCGATCGCAGCGGGAATCTCGATAGTCACGGCGTCTCCCGAACGATGCCAGGCGAGCTTCCCGGCAACCCCTAGCATATCGATCGTCGCGCCGTCGTTCACTTTCACGAGCTTCGTGCCAATCTCTTTTCCCGGCCATTCAAGGGCAATCAAATATACCGTGCGCCCGTCCTTGCTGCGCGTGAACCGGATGCCGTCACCTTCGCGGAAGCTGGTGTAGGAACGAGTGCCGTATATCGCCTCACCATTCACGGCCATCCATTTACCCACAGCCCGCAAACGCTCAACCACGTCTTCTGGAAATCGGCCATCCGGCATCGGCCCGTAACCGACTTCGAAGTTCCCACCCTTGGCTACAACATCCGCCAGCGTGTGCACAATCCATTCCGCGGGCTTGTAAATATCGTTCGGCAGATAAGAAAATGCCTGTCCGCCCGGATAGATCTCCTGCCACGGGCTCCCCGGCTGAAAACCTGCGGGGATAACCTGCTCCGGCGTGTACATGTCTCCATACGCGCCGATACCGCGATTTCTCAGCAGCACTCGCGGCTGTAGCTCGCGCGCCATATGCGCCAGCGCAGCCGCGTCCCGAGCCGCTTCCTTCGGCCACCCGATATCGAACTCAAGCGCGTCAACCTGCCCGTACTCGGTCAACAGCTCGCGCACCTGCTCCCGCTCCTGTTGAATGAACTTTCCCCAGCGCGCCGGATCGTTCTGCTTCGTGAACCCCGCGTCGTAATGAAAATTGAACGGATCCCATGCAAACGCCGGGTCCTGCCAGTCAATGTGCGAGTAGTAGAGGCTGATGCCGAGACCTTTCCGCCGTGCCGCCGCGACCAGTTCCGCCAGCACATCGCGGTGAAAGGGCGTATCCATCACGCTGTAGGGAATCGTCACCGTTTCGTAAACGCCCTCGCCGCTGCGTATGCCCTTGGGAGTGAGGTGCAGCGACTCGCGCACCGTCTTCGTCGCCCACATCGAGAATCCGTCGTGGTGCTTGGTGGTGAAAGTAAAATACTTGATGCCGGCTTCCGACATCATCCGCATCCACCCATCGGCGTCGAAGCCTATCGGATTGAAATACTGATAGCGCGTGCCGTAGATCTGGCGAAACTCGCGCGACGAGTAAGGCAAGGCCCAGGAAGCGTCGCTGCCCATCATGGCGTAAAGGCCCCAATGAATGCGCAGCCCGAATTTCCAGTCCTTCCAGCGCTCTACGGCTTCCGCAGGCGCATGACAATATCCCGGATCCACCTCCGTGAGCGTGCTGGTCTCCATGTCCCGGTAGATGTATCCCTGGCGCTGCGCCAATAAGGCGGCTGCGAAGAGTGGCAGGAGAACAACGGCTGCGGTCCGGGACATTCCCTGTTCCTAGACGATTCGCATGCTCATACCACCGTCAATGGTCACCGTCTCACCCGTGATGAAGTCGTTCTGGATAAGCGCCAAAACGATTTCGGCAACCTGTTCCGGGGTTCCCTCACGGTGCAGCGGAATCCGGTTCTCCACGTTATTGTGTACCTGCTCCGTTGTCAGATGTTCCTGGAACCGGGTGCGGATTACGCCCGGCGCCACACAATTCACCCGGATATTCGATGCGGCGAAATCGCGCGCCAGGCTGCGTGCCAACTGCGGCAGCGCCCCCTTCACAACACTATAAGCTACCGAGTTCGGGCACCCGCGCAGCCCCGCCACGGAGGAAATGAAAATGATCGCTCCCTGCTTCTTCTCCCGCATCGCGGGAAGCGCCGCCCGGCAAAGGTGGAAGGCGGCGTGAAGATGTAAGTCGAAGGCTGCGTACCAGTTCTCCGGCGTAACCTCGAGAATGTTCCCGGGCGCCGGGCCGCCCGCACTGTGCACTAGAATATCGGGATAGCCCAACACACCGCTGGTTTCCTCTACGCAAAGTTGGGCTGCAGCCGGGTCGCGCAAATCTGCACAAACCAGATGGCCGCGGCGGCCGAGCTGTTCAATCGCGCAAAGAATATTGTGCGCGGCGGGGTCATCATGCCTGGCATTGATACACACGTCGGCTCCAGCAGCCGCAACCTGCAACGCGGTTGCCGCGCCGATCCCCCGCGATCCTCCGGTAATCAGGCAAACTTTTCCGTTTAGCGTCACGAATCCAAAATTGATATATCACAACTATAAGCTGATTCATGCGTAACCGTCAATAAACAGTGAAGTCGGCGACTCTTATGGTTAAACCTGGTGATGGCGAATTGACATAGCAAAATGCCACGTGCCATAATCCCGTTTCGTGCCCTCTGGCCAAAATGCCCGCAATGGCGGCAAAGGTGTCCCCCAGCCTTCCCTTTCTGACCGTGCCTATTTAATGATCCGCGAAGCGATTCTCCGCGGCAAGGTGCGCCCCGGGACGGTCTTCTCGCGGCGTAAGCTGGCCGAGGACTTCGGCATGAGCTTCCTGCCGATCTCGGAAGCGCTGCAAAGACTGGAAAATGATGGACTTGTGGAAAGCCGCCCGCGCGCCGGCACACGCGTTCGCGTTCCGAATATCGAGGAGATTCGCGGCCGCTATGTGGTCCGCGAGGCTTTGGAAGCGCAATCGGCGCGACTCTGTTGCGAGCGCGCCACGTTCGAAGAGCGCCTCGAGCTGCAACGCATGGCCGATCAATTGGATACCTTGTATAGTCATGCCGAGGCGGGCGGTCCCGATTTTCAGTTTGTGGTCCATACGCACCATCATGAGCTCCACATGCGCATCGCCGAATATGCCCGTTGCGAGGAGCTGAAACAGGCCATCGAAAAGAACCATGTGCTGATCTACAACTGGTTTTTCGATGTTACGGCACAGCGCCGCTCGCTTCCGCCCCATTTCCACGCCGATCTGGTGAAAGTGATTTCGGGCGACGACATCCATGCGGCCGATAACGCCATGCGGCTGCATGTCCAATACGGTCTTCCGGATGTGATCGAAAGAATTGTCCCCGAAACACCCGGGGAATGGCGGCTCAAGCGGTAGGCGCCGGCATTTCCGGCAAAAGCCACACCAGCGCGGCAGCGGCCAACGGAATGATTCCAAACAGGATGAACGCCGGCGTGAACGAATAATGGTCGACAATCGGTCCCGTGATTAAACCGAACAGCATCCCGCCAAAGCCGGCCCCCATACTGGCAAAACCCCAAACGGAAGCCACGGCATTCTTTGGAAACACATCCGCCGGAATGGCAAGCATGTTGGCGATCGACGCCGTGTAACCGAAAGCAGCAACGGCAACAAGCCCGATCGCCCAAGCCGAACTCGCCACAAGAACCGACGGGATGGCGGCCGTCATCAGCATGGAAAACAAAACCACGGAAAGCCGATGTGCCTCAAAAGCGCGAAGCCCACGGCGTAGAAAAAACATCGAGAGCGCGCCGCCCAGCAGATTTCCGGCGTCTGCCGCCAGAAACGGAATCCAGGCCGTTTTGCCGATTTCGATGAGCGTGAACCCGCGCGCTGTCTTTAAATACTGCGGAAACCAGAAGATATAGAAGTACCAGACGGGATCGCTGAGCACCTTGGACGCAGTGAATTGCCACAGGAAACTGCTTCCCATCAGGCTTTTCACGGGAACCGATTCTACCGTCTCGACCGCTTTTGTTTGATCGGGCGTACGGTAGATCAGCCACCACGCACCCAACCAGATAAAACCAGTAACACCAACAATTAGAAAGGCTTGTGACCAACCCAAACGGATGACGATCCACGCTACCAAGGGAGGCGCAATCAGGGCACCGATCGACGAACCGCTGTTGAAAATTCCCGAAGCGAGCGCCCGCTCTTCAGCCGGAAACCATTCCGCCACTACTCTTACGGCGGCGGGCCAGTTCCCTGCCTCGCCCATCCCTAGTAGAAATCGAAAAACCCCAAGCGACACGACGCCGCGTGAAAACGTATGGAGAACCTCGGCCGCCGACCACCACGCAATGGTCAGCGCATATCCCGCCTTAGTGCCGATGCGATCGATAATCGGCCCGGAAAGCCCGTTCATGATCGTGTAAGCCAACATGAACAGGAATACAATGCGGCTATACTCGGTAGCGGACATCCGGAACTGATCTTGCAGTACAGGCGCCAAAACGGAGAGCGTTTGCCGGTCCAGATAGTTGATTACCGTGGCAAGAAAAACGAGAGCGATCATCAACCAGCGTAGGGGTGACCGGCCATTGATGATCCGCATTCCTCAAACTAGAACATCAGTTAGCTTCGCGATTTGTCAACTTATCTCCACTTGGATGAGCCCGGGAATGCTGGCCGACCCGCGATGCGTCGCGTGCCACGAAAAGGAAGTCGCCGCTTTCGCACGATCGGCGATGGCCCACTCTCTAGCAAAAACAGTCTCACTGCCCGATGGTGCTTTCCGGCAGATGATCTCGGGGACCCGTTTTTCGATTCGAACCGGGTCCGCCGGAATGGTTCAGGAATTCGAGCGTCGTGAGGAATCTTCAGCGCAACCCGTCGCATACGTGGTCGGATCGGGAAAACACGCGTTTGGCTTTCTGATACAAATCGACGGCCACCTGTTTCAGTCTCCGATCTCGTACTATGCAAAGGCCGGCGTTTGGGACATGGCGCCTGGATACGAGGAAATGTCGAATCCGGATTTCTCGCGGCCCGTGACGCCGGAATGTCTGCTTTGCCACGCGGGCCAAGCAAACCCGGTCGAAGACACCTTGAACACCTACGCGGCTACTCCATTTGTTCAAGAGGCAATCTCGTGCGAGCGCTGCCACGGTCCGGTGGAGTCGCATCTGAAAAACCCGGCGCCCGGATCGATCGTGAATCCCGCGCGCCTCACGGGCGGTGCGCGAGACAGTATCTGCGAACAATGTCACCTTCGTGGCGAGATCCGCATTCCCAACCCTGGAAAAGCAATCGGCGATTTCCGCCCGGGGCAAAGCACGGAAGATATTTTCACGATCTATGTTTCGAAGCGCTCCGAAAATGGGACCGTCAAAGTCATCAGCCACTCCGAACAGTTGGCGTTGAGCCTGTGCGCACGCAGCTCTGGGGGAAAGCTCTGGTGCGGAACATGTCACAGTCCCCACCAGGATACGGCCGCCACGCCGGATCTCTACCGGTCGCGTTGTCTCAGTTGCCACGGCGCAACTCTCGAGAGTTCGCACGCCGCGGCCGGACGCGATTGCGTAGCTTGCCATATGCCGCGTCTGCCGGCGCGTGACGGAGGCCACACCGCGTTCACCGACCATCGCATCCGCCGCCGCCCCGAGGACTCCATGCAGCCCTCGCCAACAGACCTCACCGCGTGGCGCGAGCCGGCCCCGGCGTTTCGCGAACGAAATCTCGGGCTCGCGCTCGTGGCTTCCGGTCTCCTGCATCGATCGGTGGTGGACTTGAGCCGTGGCTACCGCCTACTCAACAACGTTGAGAAAGAATTTCCGAATGATCGTGACGTTCTGACCAGCCTGGGTTCGGTGGACCTTCGCATCCGGCAGCCCGGCGCAGTGCAACGTTTTCTCAAAGCGCTTTCGCTGCGGCCCAACTGCGCGTCGTACGAGGTGAATGCCGCGGCGGCGCTGATCCAATTGGAGCAAGACAGCGAAGCCTTCCAGCATCTCAACAAGGCGTTAGAACTCGATCCGCTCCTTCAGCCCGCAGCGACGATGCTCAGCTCTTTGTATCGCGCACACGGCCAGACGGCAGCGGCGGGCCAGACAATCGCAAAGTATCGCGAAGCCATGTCTATCGTGGAGCGCCTGCACCCTGCTCAACGAACTTCGCAATGAATGGTGTGATACCAGTTCAACTCGTAATTATCGATGCGTAGATTATCGCGGGCCGGCGGCTGCACATTGCCCCGATCGTCGGTAGCTCGTACGGATAATGTGAAGACACCGCGAGCCCGCGCTTCCCAGGGGTAGCTCCAGAGGACCCAGGTGTACGGTCGAATATCGTTGCTGAGGATCACCGGTGTCCAACTCTTGCCGCCATCGGTAGTTAGTTCGACCTGAGCGATGCGATTCTCCCCTGCCCATGCCACACCACGAATCGTCACAAGTCCCGGCGCGACCGAAGCGCCGTCGCGCGGGTCGATGACCAGCGATTTAACTCGCATTTGGCGCACCGGCCACTGGTCGGAGCCGACCACCGTTTGCAGGCGGGTGGCGATGTAGACATGCGTCATGAAATACCCGGTGTCAGCGTGATCCAGCGCCTCAATGCCGACGAGCCATTTGACCGAGTCCATTCCATACCAGCCGGGCACGATGGCGCGCATTGGATATCCGTGCTCCGTGGAGATGGCCGCGCCGTTCATGCGGAAGGCGACGATGGTATCGGGATGCAACGCCTTCTCCAGAGGAATGCTGCGCGCGAACGGGATGGAAATCTCCGATTCCAGGTTGCCGCGATCCGCGCCGACCAGACGGATGAATTTGACTTTGGAATCCAAGCCCGCGCGTTTAAGCAACACAGCGAGCGGAACGCCTTCCCAATCGGCTGTGCTCACTCCGCCGACGGCGTTGCCCGCGCATTCGGTCGTCACGGTCACCGAGTGCGCCGGCAAGTGGCCAAGATCGGCCGGACTGATGGCAAACGGCGAATGAACCAGTCCGGATACCCGCAAGGCCGACGATGCGGGCAGCTTCGGCACATCGAAATGATTTCTGACGAAGTATTCGTCCGCAGGAGTCAGCAGCGCTTGCGGCGTGGAAAAGCGGGTCGGGATGATGGCCGCATTTTGCGGGGCCACCGGCGGCACAAAGCGCGATCTGCTCCAGAGAAAAGGCGCGACGAAAGGAGCGAAGACTCCGCGGCGCGTGAAGGAACGTAGATGCTCGTGGGCGCGCCGCTTGGAGTTCATTGGCCGGCACAACTCCGGTGCGTCGGACCGCCGTTATCTTTGGGATAGCTCGCCAAGGTGGGTAGTTTTTGGCTCTTGATCAGGTCCAGTTGCTTCGCGTTGAAGAATCCGGCGCCGTCGGTGAACTGGGCCAGCATGGTGCGCTCGCGGTAATCGCGGGCGTCCAGGTCAATCGTTCGGAAGTTCGCCTGCCGGCCGCTGTAGTCCCAACGCAAGGCCCCTTCCGCGTCCCATACCTTATATAAAAGGTTGCGTGCGTACTCGATGCGATTCGAGAAGTTATCGAGCGCGGCCGTTTCGAGTTGAGGCTTTCCCGTGTCGTCGAGGTCGCGGCGAATCTTAATCTCGAACATGCCCGATACATGGACTTCGAAAGTGTTGGCATCGGGCCGAGCCAGCGCCAACGGAACGCGTTTGACATCGAGGAACAGAAAGGGCCGCATCGGATCGAAGCTCTGGAAGATGCGTTCGAGCGCGATCAATTGCTCGTCAGAGGCGGATGCGTTTACATAGAGTGCGGATGGAAGCCCGCCTTCGCCCATCGCAGCGTCAACGGAGGCAAACGTGAAGCCATCGAGAGGGACGCCGCCGTAGTGTCCCTGGGCGATACGAAAGACGCCTGTATTTTCGCAGTGCCGATGCGTGGGATGGCCGTTGGATCGGCAGGGGCAGGGGACATTGCAGGGGCAGCAGACCAAGCCTTCGCCTTTGAGGTGCCAGTCCGCGGTGTAAGGAAGGTGGGCGCGTTTGGGCATCCGCTCCCTTTCGAGCACCGCGAACAAGAGCGGAACCTCGGGATCCTGCGGCCAGCGGTTGCTCGCGCTCGAAGCCATTTTCGCGGCTTCCGCGAGATCGCCAGCCATCAGCAACGCCCATGCACAGCGAAAAAATAACTCGGGGTTGGATGGATCCAATGCGACAGCTTGACGCAGACGCTCCTGAGCTTGCTGCGCTTTTCCAGCGGCGAGCAAGCTTTCTCCTTCCACCTCGCGGGCAAAAGCCTTTGCTTGCGGCTCCGCCGCGGCCCAATCGAACTTATCGAGCGATTGAACAGCACCCAGGTAATCGTGCCGGTCGAATCGCAGGTGAGCGATCTCGAGACGAATGTCGGAAAGGCTGTGGGGAAGCATCGGGCTGCTCTCACCGTCAGCCAGCAGGCCGGCTGAGCGATCGAGCATGGCATCGGCATCATCCAGCAGGTGCTGTTGCTTGAAGAGACTTCCGAGCTGGTAATAAAGCGCGGGATTACGCGGCGCGAGTTTCTCGAGCTCAGCGAGATGCCGCCGCGCGGAAGTCACTTGCTTGACTTCGAATTCAGCCGCCATCAAGGTGAACAGGCGGGAGAAAAAACCTTCGGAGTCCTTTGGGATGAGTTGGACAGCCGCAGTGAAGTGCGGGATGGCTTCCGCGGTTCGCGAGTCCGCAACCAGCGCCAGGCCCAATCCATACTCCGCGTTGCCCGTGGCGTCGCCGAGTTTCTGCGCTGCGTGGAATTCCGTTTCGGCATCGCGCCATTGTTTGGATTGGAAGTAGAGTTTTGCGAGATCCAGATGGGCGGCGGCGAGCGATGGATCCAGTTTGATGGACTGCAGCAGGTTCTTCTTGGCCTCGTCCTGCTCGCCCTGCTGCAACTTGATCACCGCGGTCAGATAATAGGCGCGCGCGGACGCGGGGTTGAGCTTCAAGGCATCCTGGCACTTTGCCAGCGCGGCATAAACGCGTCCGGCCCGAAGGTCCTGCTCCGCGTCATGCAAAGCAGCGTCCACTGCCGGGTCGGAGTGCTGAGAAGAGGAAGTTTGCGCAGCGGCTGCAAAAGGCACCTGACCGGTATGTGAACTTTGGGGCACGAGCAGCAAGACGACAAACGCGAACGCACCCAGCGGCCGTGTGATCGGCATGATTCTCATTCTCACCCGATTGCAAACCCCGCGTTGAGCCAATCGCCGTGGCCATGCGGATCGGTAATGCGGCTGTCCACGTCGCGCACAGCAAGAGTGATCTCGCGAGAACCCGAAGGAATTTCGACGTCAATTCCCCAAGCCCGGTCCCCGTTGAACATCGGGGGCGTCTCGGCAACGCGGCGGCCGTCGATCCGCACTTCGAAGACGACCTGGCTGACGCGATAAGAGGTCGGCCCATGAATCGGCCGCGACCATTGCGGCCACTGATCCAAGCCGTCGGGAAAATCCCAACGCATGCATTCGTCATCCACGCCTGCCAGCGCTACGAATCGCTTATACGCAGGCTTCAGCTCGAACACCAACTCGGCCGGCGATTGCACACCAATGCCCTTAATGAATTTGGCGTCGCGGTTTGAGAGCGCATGGCCGTCGACCGATCGGTTGGCGCGCGCTCTTTTCGGAACCGCGTAACTGCGCGGGCGGATTTCGCCGACGACTTCGCGCAGGGGATCAAGATCGGAAACGAAAACGTCCGGCGGATCGGGCACCGGGGGAAATTTCCAGTAATGAGCTTCACTGATGCGTGTGACAGGTTTCTCGCCGCGGAAACCGGCTGCTTTGAGGGTAGTTGTCTTGTCGATTTGGATTGGGCGCTGGTAACGGGGCGAGGTGGGCGTGGGATCGCTGCCATCCAGGGTGTAGCGCAGTTCCGCACCGGCGACATGGCGGCAGGTCAATTCCGTCTGGACGGGCACATCGAAACCGGCTCCCCCAAAGTATCGGCCCCAGGGAGCGATGTGAACGAAATCGAGCGCTGGATCGCCTTCCCAAGCGCCCGCGCGCCGCAATGTCTGCTCCAGATCTAAGGAAGGCGCTAAATCGCGCTCGATTTGCGCAATGACTTCGAGCGTGCCCCGAGTCGGGTTGAAGCTTTCCTCGATGTAGCCGGTTTCGGCCTCTGTCATATCGCGCGCCACCATGCACCGGAAGCCCAACTGCCGCGTGTACTTCAGACCGATGGGTTTGCTCCAGAGGCAAACATTGGTGGCAAAACCCGTATAAATGATATGGGTGATGGCGCGGTCTCGCAAAACATTGAAAGCCTCCTGTTCCGTGATTGCAATGAAGTCGGAGTCAGCCATTCGCAAATCGGGGTGTTGATTGTTGGAATTGTAGCAACGGTAACACTCGTCACCCGCACCGCACTCGCATTTGCCGTAGCGGAGATTGTCAGTGTACGGATCGGGCAGATTCCTCGGCTGGGGCAGCGGGTAATGTGCGAGGGCAAGAGTGGCCTTGCGTTGCGGGGTTTCGTTCAGATCGCGCATGGCTTCAGTGGGGCTGAAAACCATCGTGATTCCGAGCCGGCGGGCGGAATCGAACGACTGATTGAAGCGGGGAATGAGGGAGCCCGCGCGATTGCGCCATGTCCGGCACCAGTGATAATGCCAGGCGTCCACGACGATGATGGCGACGCGTTTCGGATCGACGAGCTCGGTTGTTTGGTGTGGCCGGCCGCCTCGATCGCGGGTCTGCAATGCAAGCTCGATTCCCTGGTCTGACGGAGCGGATTTTATGGTTCCGGCGACAGCGCCCAAACTGGCGCCGGCTCTCAGGAGGTCCCGCCTGGTGACGCTATTTGGCACTCGGTCCTCGTCTTCCATCAACCGTTATGATATATCAGTTAGTGCTGCTTTATGGAGCGAAGAACCTTTTTGAAGACTACGGTCGCCGGTTTCGGCGCGTTCGGGCGACTGCCTCGCGGGATGGCCGGCGGTGTTGGGGCGTCGCTGGAACCGATTCCGAGCGACGGTTATAAGGTACCGGATTGGCTGCGGTATTCACGGGCGGTGTATTTCGACGGGTATTCCCCTCCGGTGTACCCGCACTTGGACGATTTCGACGCACGGCGACTCTTGCAAACGGTGACCGAACTGGGCGGCAATCTTCTGAGATTTCAACCGATTGGCTATTTTGCATACTACCCGAGCAAGGTGTTCCCGGTTCACGCCGAACTCGGAACGAGAGACTTGATCGACGAAGTTTCGCGCGAGTGCCGCCGTTTGGGAGTCCGACAATATTGCTACACAGGCTACGGTGCGCCGTTCATGCTGACACCCGAGATTGTCGAGAAGCAGCCGAAGTACAACGATTGGTTGATGCAAGGGCCGGACGGAGCGCCGTACGGAGTTTATGGGCACAACGGCTGGATGACGCCGCTGCCGCGGCTGTGCATAACCGGCGATGTTTATCGAGGGGCGGTCCGCGAGGTTGTGCGGGAATTGTGCCAGCACGACATCGAGGGGATTTATTTCGACGCGCCGAGTCCGTTCGGCTACTCGGGGATCTGTTTCTGCAGTGACTGTCGCAGCAAGTTCAAAAAATTCAGTGGTTTGAACTTAGACCGCCTTGCCGACATGGCCAAGCTGGGCGGGCTTCCCTTCGAGTGGGACAGTTTACCGGAACAGGTCGACATGGAGGCATTGATCGCTTGGTACAAATGGGCGAACGATCTGACCAAGCAGGACTTTCTGGAGTTCCGGAAGATCATCCATAGCAGCGGAAAGTTCATGTTTTGCCACGACGGAGCGTGGGTTGGAACGTCGCTTCCACTGGAATACCAGATACCGGACGGGTTTATGGTGGAAGCCAGCCGGGAAATCTACGATCGGTTAACGACTGGGATGATGGGTGCGTCGATGACTCATCCGCGCGGAAAGGTCGCGCAGATGTACATGGGCGGTTACGCGGTCACGTGGTTTGGCGAGCCGCCGCACGAGAGTCCGGGCATTGTTCACAACAGCAATCTCGAAGACGGGGACGAAATCCTGATGGAGGGTTTCACGAACCTGGCGTGCGGAAACCTGCCGCTCTATGCGACGGCGAACCGGCTGCTTTTTAACGTCGGTGACGGAAGCGCGAAACCAGCACGCGAAGTGTTTGATGTGATGCAGCAAGTCGAGACAATCCACAAAGACAGCGTGGGAGTTCCGTATGTAAGTATCGTGCCGACTTGGAGTTCGCAGCAGTTGTGGCAAACGAAGCGCAAGACTTGGAACTGGCCGTTGATGAGCCAGGGGATGGCATTGGCCATGCTTGATGCACGGGTGAGTTTTGATATCTACCCGAGCACCGAGATGACGGAGCAGTGGCTGAAGACACAGAAAGTAATCGCCCTTTGTGGCGCCTCCGGAATTTCTCCTTTTGAGGCTGAAATGTTGGGCAAATGGGTTGAGAACGGCGGGGGCTTGCTCGCTACCTACGATACCGCCCTATACAACGAACGGGGTGAACTGCGAAAGGACGGGGGTGCACTGAAGCATGTGCTCGGGGTCGAAATCAAAGGCGAGCCGCTAAGGAGCCAACCCGAGTGTTTCTATCGCATCAAGGAGAGACACCAGGCGCTCGGCGAATACGCGGCCGGGGCAATCGTGGAAGGAGATGGGCGATTATTGCCGGTCGAAGTGGTTCCTGGAGCCACGCTCCTGGCGGATTGTTGGAATCTGGGCACACGGGAGGTACGGGGCCCCGCCATCGTCGCCAACACTTACGGCAAGGGGCGGACCATTTACATTAACGGTAGCATCGAGGCGAATTATCTCTACGACCGCGTCGTATCAAATAGACGGCTGCTAAAGTCGACGGTTCAATACTTGTCCGGCGGCTTGGCGCAGCCTTTTCAGTTGAAGGCTCCGGAAGGAGTATACGGAGTCTTGCGCCGGTCAACGCAGGGAGATTTGGTTCTATGGGTGCTAGCTAATGTCGGATTCAAAGATGCATCGGCAGGGCGAATGCGTCAGACTTACGTCCCGGTCACTGACGTTGAGGTGAGAGTCCGTGTACCTGAGGGCCGCCGGGTGAAGGAACTGCGCCTCGTCAGAACCAACCGGCAAATTCCGTTCCACGAAGAGCACGGTTACGTGATCGGGCATATACCGGCGTTGCGTATTGCTGAGATTGTGCACACGGTACTCGGATAAGGTCATATCTGTAATACCGACTCTTTCGCGGAGGGCGTATAGACCCTGCCATTCACCCTGACCGTTGCAATCTCATTTTGCAGTGGCGGAGGAATATGAAAATGAACTTCGCGTGGCTTGAGTTGGTTAGGATTTGGGGTTAGTCTGTATTCCACATTTAGGACCGACGCGGACCGCCTAACGTCACAATCGACCGTACCAAACTTCGTCGGAGCGCCTTTGACCGACATATGGGCTCCGTCTCCCAACCAATCGGGCGCCACGCCCCAACACAATTCCAGGTTATTGCCTTCCTCGTAGACGAGCGAATTCCTGTACAACAAGATATAGGACGCTGCTGCCCATCCGTGCGGAGTATCACCTGTTCCAAGCCGTGACTTGACGTAAATGCACTCTGGCCAACCATTTGTCGGGGAAGCATGCTTTGCATAGGCCTGGAATAGCTTGTAAAACATCGATAAGTCATTGCTAAACAGATAGCACATGGCCCAATCGGCTGTCATGTAAGTCCACATGTCACCGTTGTTCAGAGTTTTGAACCATGTATAAAGACCCTCTTCGCTGTGAGAGGCGATGTGCTTGAGACTGCTGCTCATCATGGGATCGCGAGGGTCGAGAAAGCCAGTCGGATACACCGCTGCGATATCGCCGTTAATGTCAAGCGTGGGGTCGAAAGGATCCGCAGGTATAAATTGACCCTTTCCCACCTCACTGAACGCACGTTTGACTGAAGTCAAAAGGTTCACGCGAAAGTCTTCGGAGGCCTCTGTCATCCAGCGCGTGTCACTGTCCTCCTTCAGCCGCTGGCTGGCCACAATTGCACTCTTTAGACCAAATGCGGCCCAGAAGTCGTGCTCGTAAATATAGCTTGGCTCAGACGAGCCCGTGTCTTCACTTACACCTTTTTCAATGAGGCCCCAACAAATGGGCCTTTCACCGTTGCTTCCGAGTCGCTTGGTCTGCTGCGTGGATCGCTTGATCCATAGGGCACCGCGGCGGATACTTTCGTAGACACTGCGAAGCCACGAGATGTCCCCGGTGAGTTCGAAGTGGTGGACGAGTGCCCAAATGGCCTGGCCCTGACTGTCCCACTCGGCAGCGGGGCTTTCCCATAGGCCGCTCGCTTGCTGACCCCAGGTTTTAAGAAAACCGTTTAGGCCACGGTCCGTAAATAGTCGTAAGGACTTCTCAGCTTCCTCCGGATGACCCGCTGCATCCATTGCGGCAATGATATAAGAGCCGTCACGGTACCAGAACGAATCGTAAATTGTTAGCCCCGGCTTTACTGCATAAATGTCATGGCCGTCAGTTCCTTGACCAGAGTACTTTGTACGCAGTAGAAATAGGTTTATTAACGATGTTTTGTATAAATTATCGAGCCGGGGAATTCCCGTCGTAAATTGGGCGCCCTGGTCCAGGAACGACTTCCAGCGCAATTTCGTCGCGGCCATGGCGCTTTCAGGGGACACATTGCGCGCCCCTGCCAGGTTGGGGGGGGAAAGCGCATAGGGCAACTGTATCCAAGTAGTTGAGTTAGCTGCCCCAGAGTTATGATATTCCAAGTCGACCGAGCTAATGATCTCCTCAGAAGGCTCTCTTCCGCACCGCGCATAGTAGAGTGCTTGCCTGTTGAGCTTACCTGACATCACCAAGTCTGGATTTGATGGTTTATCAAAAACCCAGATACCGCTCAAAAGTGGACCGCCAGCTACACCATTAGATCGTACCCAAATGCTCGGACCCGCAGCGGTTACTTTAAACTCTCGAAGAATCGGCTGATCACGAGGTGCATCGCGGAGGTCCACGGTTTGACTCTGCTGATCAACAGAGAGCTTTAGAACCCGGAAGTAATCCGTGTTGCCGACCAGCCACCGCGGATTTCCGATCCCGACATAAACTCGATACGTTTCGCCCGGCACGACCGGGAAAGAGTACTCGACACTGGGGCCCCCCGTTCGTGCGCCGGAAAACGCTACATCCAGGGACGGTGGGCACGTAAGGTTCGGTAGTCCCTCCCACGCGACGGCGGAGGGGAATGTCCGGCTGTTGCGCTCTGGAGTCATGCAGTTATATCGCGCGTTATGCACGCGGATCACACGGTCTGTAGGCGCGATCACTAGAATTCGATCGGGCGTACGGACAACACCATGCTCGACGGTGATGCGCGTGGTGGTGGGGCAAAGTAAGGTAATGCGGCATGAGCTGGCGCCACCAATGATTCCAACGTAATCGGACTTTACACCTCCCCAATCCGAACTGAACACCACCGATTGGAATAGCCCGTGCGCCGTGTTTACCCGGGTATGAACAATCGGCAAATAACCGTCTTCGAGCGATTGGACAGCTTGGAAAGTAGAAATGGGCCGCGCTGGGCTGCCGATTTCGATCAGGAGATTACCATTACGCGATCCCCCGCCTCTCGCCGCGTTTGCAAGCTCGGGGACATTCGCATCATCCGATTTCAATTGTCCGAAGCGATCCACCACCGTTGCGGGTTCATCTCCGAGTCCAATGGCTGTCTGATAATTCACGTTATATAGCGACGGTGAAGAGTCACTGCCATTGGTAGGGGTCACGACGCCCAAGGTTCCGACGCAACCCATGGCGATCATGAATTGGCGTCTGGTCAGATATGCACTATCCATGGGCCACTGCTGCGGGCGGTTAGCGCTAATGCGCAACTGCCGCCGATGCGAACAATCCCGCTTCTTTCGCCGCGACCTGCGCTTGCTCTTCGCGATTCGTTTGTTTGTAAACCTGCGCAAGGAGCAGATAAGCCTTACTGGAGGGAGTCAAATCAATCGCGGTTTGCAATTCGTGCTCAGCCGTCCCCCACCGTCCTTGTAGAGTTGCCACTTGCGCCAGGGCAAGATGTCCGCGTGCTAACATGGAGCGTTTCGTCCTAAGCCACGTGTGCGGCTCACTAAGAGGTGGCAAGGATAATGCACGTAGCCGATCCAGTGCGGCCCTGGCATGCTCACTGGCCCGCTCCACCTGCGCCGCATCCACAATGGTTTCGCTCGTAAAGCCTGTCAAGCTGATTTCAGCCAGTACCAGCAGCGCCTCAGGATTATTTGGATTCAGATTTAACACGGTAGACGCTGTCTGCTCGGCCAACCGTGTATCTAAAAGGTCCATGGCAGCTTGCATTTGTGCGACGCAGGCGTACTCGTAAAACTCAGACTTAGGGAATAAGTCCCGAAATCTCTTTGCTGCCGTGGCAATCGCCTGGGGTGAGCCGGAGTCCATGACCGTTCCGAATGCGTCGAGTTCCTCCCTGGTCTTAGCTTGGGGGACACTCTTACCTGCCGGTTGCACGATCATTTGGGCAGACAGAGGCGAAACGACAAGAAGCAGCCACGACAATGAGTTACTCAAATGAGCCATGGTACAGTTGTCTCAAGCGTTTAAAGATCGTGATTTCCTGTTGCGCCAATTGATCTTGTCCTCGCGCAGCGTACACGCGGCTCAATAAATAGTGCGGCTCGGGCGATTCCGGATCCAGATCGCCGGCGGCCTTGAAGGCAGCCAGTGCTGTTGTCTGGTCATGGGTTGCCCAAGCGGCTTTGCCGAGTGCCAGCTGAACCTTTTCAGAGTGGGGCGTAATCTGCGCAGCACGTTTGGCGTAATTCAGCGCATCAAGTGGCTGATTCATCTCAAGCTCTAAAGAAACGAGTATCTGGAGCGGCGTTATGGTATCGGCACTCATCTGCGAAGCGCTTCCGACTGCCTCTAGAAGAGTTGATTCCGCCTCCTTATACTGCTGCATCGCCTCCAAACATAGGGCCAGATAACATCGTGCCAGTAAGTGCTTGGGATTCCTGTCCAGTGCCTTTCGAAACCACTCCGCAGCCTTCTCATTCGCCTGCTCAGTTTGAAAGCAGAATAGGCCAGCCAAGTAGTAGATGCCAGATTCTTGTGGAGTCATGCTCTTGGCGGCATCAATCTCCTCCCAGAAGAATTGCTTTTGGCCTAACTCGTAAAAGGCTTCCGCCAAGAGCAAATGGGCGCCTGCATCTTGCTGCCTGCGCAAACTGTCTTCAAGGGCGCGTATGGCCGCAAATGAGCGTCCCCGACGCAGATAACTGACGCCGATCCAGTGATACCCGATGGCAGAATCCGGGCACGCTTTGACTAACTGATGTCCTACCGTCTCCAGTTCCCGCCAACTGGCAGATCTCACTAACTGAGGTATCGTTCTCTCACTTTCGGGGATAAATTGGAAAGACGTGCAGTTCCCACCCGAGGCTAGCGCTGACTCCGGCAACGCACTATATGGTTTGTCGAGAGATTGGGCGCGGGCCATTAAAGAAAAGCAAATGGCGGTTGTGACAACCAAGC
>Ga0335071_10000764_pt1 | contig 34658 bp, 49 predicted proteins | sample Lox_Sample_15_FD_206724 | JGI IMG/M metagenome (GOLD analysis project Ga0335071, IMG submission 206724) | Soil microbial communities from Loxahatchee National Wildlife Refuge, Florida, United States - Lox_Sample_1.5 | ecosystem: Environmental > Terrestrial > Soil > Wetlands | place: USA...
CCTTTGCTGCCGTGGCGATTACCGCTGCGACCGCCGGAGTGATTGCCCCACCGCTGAGAGCATCAGCGACAATCGTTGCTACTGTCGTCACCACATCAACGATTGTGGGGAGATCATTGATTGCCGTCGCGATCCAATCCGTATTACAACCCTCCATGGTGAGAGTCGAACCTGCGAGGATCGTGGCCGCCGCCGCACCTGCAGTCAGGTGCCCTACAAATTCCCGTCTGGTAGGATTCATCTGTATCTCCTGTTTTTTATTTTTCCTGCCACCCTCCGTTCTAAAAATGAAAAAAGTCGGGGACGACTCGTGCCTGAGCCGCCCCCGTTTTATAGTTGAGTTTTCAAGACTCAAATAGTCTTCGCGGTTTTAACCTGAGCGAGTCTTGGAGTCCTGGAATGCTAGTCTAATCCCGATGCTCTACCCACTGAGCTAAGGGCGCATTCAATGTTCTCTTTCGAAAACATTCAGGGGCGCCCTCTTGGAATTGAACCAAGGACCTCGGTTTGGAGCCTTCCATATCCACTACTCTTGTTTGGCCGCTTGAGCCTTTTGGGTGATAGCCTGATTAGTAAGCCTCATCCCATTAGCCTTAGACTGAGCCTGAGTAACCCTCTCGGGCCACCCAAACTTTTTACACTTGCACCTTGTGCTGACCCTTCTTACGCCGCTGGCGCCGTTTGCGAGCCGGGTTCCGACGATGTCCGTTTGAGTTCTTATACGGAACACCCTGAGCCCGTGCTTTCGAAGGACGCAGCTTGCAGAAGATGCAATGCTCTCCCTTCGGACATCCAAAGCGGCGCGCACGATTACGGTGCGCATTGCCGGCCATGACAGCCTCACCTCCTTTCGACTAGTGAGTTGTCATGGATTGTTCCCCTTTCACATTCAGCATTTCTACTTCTCCCTTCAAATTCTGGTAGCGGGAGTGGGAATCGAACCCACTTCGGTCAGGTTATGAGTCTGACGTGCATCCGGAGCACCTCCCCGCAACCGAAACTACTTCTCTTTCTCCACCAACTCCGAAGCAGGGAACACGGCCGACTTCAATCCGGTGAACTTATCCGAACCGGCCACATCCCCTTCTTCCAGATCGTTGACACCGAACCAGTTGCCTCCATAATTTTCATGACCAACCGGCTTCGGAACCTTGACACCTGTGATCTCCTCGAATACTTCTGCGTTCACCAGATAGAACGCCATCGTAGAGATCGGTTCTTCCTTCCAAACTTCCAAACCGTGAGGGTCGGGATAGATCTTCTGGATGATCTTTCCTCCCCTGCCGATGCCCATTTCAGAAAATGAGACACTTCGCTTGCTTGATACCAGACCCTTCACAACCGGCTCTTCACAGGATGCCGAAGCTACAGAGCAAGAGAAGTTTGCCGACTTCAACAAACCTCCATAGCCCCCGCAGCTCTGTTGCCAGTTAAAATCCTGGTCGGTCATACTCTCCGACCAGCCTTCAAACTTTGGCATCTTCGGAGTCAACTTGGCAGGATCTTTGGATTCGAACAAGGCAATTCCAAGCGCCCCTGTTTTCGACTCTTCACCAATGAGCTGTTCAGCAACACTGATACCCTTTCCCTTCTGGTAAGGTGTTGCCACAAACTGGTAGACCGTTCCGTCGGTATCCTTCCAACCATCCAACCAAGGCTGTGGAGGTGTAACCAGATAGTTGTCCTTCTCCAGTTTCGTCCCCAGCTTCTGTCCGGTCAGTGCATTGATACCTCCTGCTCCGATCATCAAAGCCAAGGGATACTTTCGCGAATGAAAACTCATCCACATCGCTTCGGTATCATGAAGAGCCATAAAGTACCCGCTCTTCTCCCAACTCTCAGGACACTTGTCAGCGTACTTATGAACCGGATACAACGACATCCGTCCAAGACTGGGTGGAAGATTCGATGGCTGTCTCCCATCCGGCACCCGGACTGTCCGATGAAACGTTACTTCAAGCTTGCTGTCAGCAATTAACATATGTACTTCTCCTCTGTTTAGATTTTTCCTCCCTTTATTACCGCCATTCCGGACACACAGTCCGGAGATCTCGTTATTACTTCTTCAAGCTAGGTCCTGTGTAGGACTCTTCGACGAACGGAATCCACGCCCCGCATTGTTCACAAAATCTTTCTTTTGCCTTTTCCGTTCGGATCTCTTTCATGTGAGGACAGGTCGCTGTCCAGATCGTTCTCTTCACCAACGTTACTTCTTCGTGTGCCATCCCAATCTCCCCCAAGAATGGGGGAGGGTCACTCTTTTCCCTCCCCCGTCCCGCCTGACTCACCCAGTCAGCTACAACAACTCTTACTTCTTTTCCTCAGCTGCCTTATGCAAAGGTTCAAAGATGAACTGCAGCAACTTCTTTCCGACACGCTGTTGCTGCACATCCACTTCCTGTTCGTTGGCCTTCGCGCGGGCCTTCTTGATCGCCCGTGCCAACCGATCACACCGATCAAGCACATCGGCCTTCAGTGCCGGAGTGATAAGCGAAGACCACTCCTGCTGCTGAACCACGCCGATGGTCTTGTCCTCGTACCCTTCCTTCACCTGTGCCGGATGTTCCTTCGTTGCCGCCGCCAGAACCAAAGGTACGAACACTTTCTGTGTTCGGTTCTTCCGGACTTCACGGGCCTTGTAGACTCCCGCCTTGCGATCCGGGTCCGGTGTGAATCCCTTCGCGGGATCCAACGTCGGAATTGCCGACACAAGTTCCTGTACTTCTTTCACGCGCTTCTCCAACTGAAGAAGAGACGTTGCCGGCACATCCTGCAGAATTGGTTTGCCTTCCTCCTCGTCGATCACATCCGCCTTCGCCAAGGTATTTGCCACATCGATCTGATGCCCAGCATCCCACGCCTTTGCAAGGATCTTCGACAACCACTGAATCTCGTCAGCAATCGTAGACTGAATGTCCGATTGCGTCTCGGTGACCGGCTGTGCCCCTTCTGTGGAAGGGATGAATGTCACCTTGGTCTCGCTGAACAGATGACGCTTATCCACAAACGTCTTCAACAACTCGGCTCGGGTCTTCCCGGCCTGTCCGTCCAGATTGGATTCAACCGCCAACAGTTCGTGCAGCTTTGTCGCCATCTTCGTTTCTCCATTCCTTAATTGATTAGTACAGCATTAGCCTCATGTACTTCTGTAAACCTTTTATTCAAGGCGGTAGGTCCGTAACCTCGAATAAGAATCTTCTTTTCGAAGGCTTCCCCTAACATAAACAGAAACCCAGACCGTAGCTGTGGATAGTCGAGGTGGTTTACCGCAAGATAATCCACCCCACCCACAATCGTCAAAGATTTCTTTAGAAGTTCAAAGTCGAAATGTGCCCGGCGAAACTTCCCCTGCCTACCACAATCTTCGTTATGCATTTCGGGATAAAGAGAATCCAACATCTTGTCTTCACCACGCAAAGGCCCATCGCCGTGTCTTGTAAGATACATTCGAACCACACCTATGCGAAAAACTTCCGGGAGCAATCCTTTCACAAGCTCATCCGCATTGAAGAAAGTGCAGTTCGACCAAGTATTAAACCCCTCCTCTCCATGCACTTCATCCAGAAGCACACCTTGCGCGCCTTCGAAGACTGCAACATCCGACGACCTTAGAATATCCTTCTCCTCCGCGTCACTCACAATCCGAACCTTCTTAGCCCACGAAAGCATAAGCTCGTAATCGGATTCCACTCGGAGATAGGATACCAAACCACGAAGCTCATCGTTCACAGCATCATAGACGTCCGTTGATATACTTTTTTTGGACAACCATGATCCGACGATACTCTGAGCATCAAGCCGAGAGACTTCCCTCAGGAAATAAATCTTCTCCCACGCCTTCTTTCCGTTTCTCAAATCACCAGCGAAAAGTACATTGTCTCCATACCTCAGATGATTCGAAACGGCCACGCCGATTCCCATTCCACAACTGTTGTGCCTTCCATCCAGCAACAGCTGAATCCTGTTTACTGCCGCCTGATAAGGCGTAACGATCAAGCTGTTTTCCGACACGCTTGTTCTGTCGTATGCATCCCTCACGCCCAGCTGACAAAGATGTGCTTCCTCTCTATTCATGTTCGCAGGATTCACCAGCATAAATCTAGACAGATGCGTTCTTACCCCCGGAACGAAAGTTCCGCTTCCGAACTGTGAAAAGCAATGGTGATGTCCTTCCGGGGTCACCACATTATGACCGGCCTGTGGTCCGCCATTATAGCGGACCACCAAGTCGGCCTTGGAGTGGCGGACGAGGGCATCGACCACAGAGCCTTTGCCCTCGTCTCCATACATCAACCCCGCAACTTGAAAACACTTCCGCACGTATCGTTACCTCGTGTAGTTTCTTACTGCCTCGGAGATTGTTGCCGCCTCTGCCTGTGACGCACCGTAGGACACGAGCTTGTTTTCGAGCACCTTCGCAGTGAGCTTTTCTTCCGTCAGTCCCACCAGCGAACCAATCAGTTCACAGATAAGGCTCGGATCCTGCAACGTCACCACGCTCTTCTTCCCGAACAGACTTTCGTACTGTGCCCGTGCTTCGATATAGCCGCCGTCCGGCCAGATCACAAACACATGGTACATCTCTTTCAACTTCTCGATGACGGCGCTTACAGGAAGACGACCATGTGCTTCGATTCCGAACACGTCCGCGACTTCGTCACTCTTGACGTGAGTAAAGATCGGCTCGTCCGCGTACATGAAGAAATATCCCTTCCGTCCGCGTTTCTCGAAACAGTCGAGAACCGTCATCTCTGCTGCCGCCAAAAGAATCAGGTCATACGACTCGCCCTTGTTTCCACCGCCATGCCCGACGAGAATGATGTTACGAAGATGTTCGTCGATCCTGTTATCCGACTCGAAATCCGAAATCTGCACGCACTTCTTTGGCTCGACGGTGTAGTCGTCATTCGCCGCAAACAATACCTGCGGATCAGTCAGATACTGTGCAAGCATATTCATCAGATTCGGCAGCTTCTTCTGTGCGTCGACGGCACGTTGCAGATTCGAACCGGTCACATCGAACGAAACAAACACAGCATTCGATTCCGGATGTTCCTTGCTGTCCCGGCTTTCCAGCTTCTTAAACGGCTTGTCCTTGATCCTCTTCGGATCCAGATTCGGATGCACGACTTTCGCCGTATCCGAATAATGGAAATCCGAAATCCCGCTGGACCGTCGCGATCTTGTCGCCGAAGTATATGTACTATCGTCCCAACGTCCTGAGCCCATCGTATCCTCCTAAAAATCGTTGAACTTCCCCGTGCATAGATATTATACAAAAACAATCCTAAAAACAAGTCAGAAAGATTTCAGTCAAGGGCATTTCCAAATTCTTTCTCGAAGAGTCTGTATCCAATGCCGATGTCCCACATCGCCAACCCCATCGGAGTCACCAAGACAGGATAATCCGCTACCTCCGGTTCGTACCCACCGATAACCAGATCGGCTAGTGAAATTTCCTTCTTCACCCAGTTCTCCCTCCAAGCAAAACTGTGTGTTGTGCCCTCGCTCGTTGCCAACACATGATCATCAACCACAACCAAGCCGAATTGCTCTTCCAGTCTAGGCTGCATGTCGCGAAGAGAAGTATGCAACCAAACAGGCGAAGACCCCTTCAAGTCTGTTCGCCACGACATCCATCCAACCGATGTCGTTCCGGCTGTTGCCATACTGAATACATCACTGCCCAGACCTTCACGCCATCCGGTAAGTATTCTGCAATCGTGAACTTTTGCGAATTCTTTTTGACGTTGCGAATCCAGATCGTAGACATAAAACTGACAACCGGGCCACAACTGCCTAACGAATGTCGCTTGCCATGCATGGATTTGTCCTGTGCCAATCAATGTCATAGAACGAGGGCCATACTCGGCGAAAAGTCTTTCCAGCGCAAGACAGTTCACCATCACTGTTCTCGCCGCACTTACTGGAGTGCTGTTATACGCGATCACCGGATAGCCGGTTACGGCGTCATTCAGAATCGTTACAGCACCGCCGCGTGGAAGGCCGTTCTTGACATTTGCTGCCTTGGAAGAAATCCATTTCATCCCTGCCACAGGCTGATTGGGGAATTCCAACCACGCATTCATAGAAATGATCCGGTCGAAGCGTTCCGGATTGCCGGAGTATAGATATGCTTCCGGCCCGATTACTACCTTGTTCTCCACCGACATCTTGAGAATTTCTTTTCCCTGACTCAACAACCAACGTGCGGTGCGAAGCTTTCCGAGCTTCTCTCCATCCCATTCTATCCAGCGCATATCATCTCCATCACATTAAAATCACGTTCTTTCAACCAGCTTACATTGTACAAAGTGTCGGTATAAATGTCGCCCGCGTCCGGGAACACACCGATTACCAGATCGTCTTTTTTGAAGGCCGATATCTTCGTCTTGATCGCTGCCGCGACCGCCCCTGAGCTTCCGCCGACATAGGGTCCTGTCTTTCTTAACTCCCAACACATCTTGAATGCCGTTCGATCATCAACAAGGATGGCATGATCGATCAAGCGCCTGTTCAGATTCGGAGGATTACACAAACTACTACCAATGCCGTTAAGATATCTCTTTCCGGGAGGTCCGAAAATCGCCGATCCCTTGGCATCCACAGCATACACAACGAAATCCTTTTCTGCTGGAAGGTGTGTATTCATATACCGTGCAACACCCGTTAGAGATCCTCCGGTCGATACGGCCATAAACAAATGCACACCCAGTGCCTTATCTATCTCTTCCTTCAGCTGCCCCATGATTTCTGCACCGAGCTCTTCGAAGGCCAAAGGATTCCATGGATTCTCATACTGGTTTACCCAATACCAATCCGGATGCCCATCGAGATATTCCTTAACAACATTCAACCTTGTCTTCAACCAGCCATCCGTATCATCCTTCACATAAACATCATGAGGATACACTCCGTACGCATTCATCTCTTTTCTGTGCCACGGAGATAGCTTAGGATCAACAACAAGCTTGCAGTCCAGCTTTCTTCTGCTTGCCTCAGCCGCAAGAGCAACTCCCATATTACCGGAAGTCGATTCGATAATCACAGATCGTTGCGGAAGGTTTGCCATATCCAGAATCTTCCGCGCCGATCTGATCTTCATTGATTTCGTTTCGTTACAACCCTCCAGCTTGGCAAAGATATTGCCACGACAACCTCGAAAGCCGGAAACAAAATCCAGAGGGATAACCGGAGTCTTGATCATTTTCCAAACCACCTTCTGTGCCAAGGGATTCCCTTGGTCTTATGAAACAAAGCCCCCACAAACAGAGCATCATTGATACCCGCCGCATTCGTAAAGTTCGTCTCGAACAAACGAGCCGAGCCAAACTGGGCCCCTCCGATGAACGCTTCTTCCAGATGTGCCTCCTGCAAATTGGCATGTCGAAGATCCGCACATGACAGATAAGCTCCGATCAGTCTGGTTTCACAAAGCTTGGCCCAACTAAGATTTGTATGCTCGAAATAAGCACCACTCATGTCCGCTTCGCAGAGCTTGGCCCTGTTCATATCCGCTCTGTTGAAACAAGTACGTTTCGTAATCGTACGATCGTTTCTAATCTCATAGAAGTACTGAAACTTAGCTTCGCAAAGATTAGCGCCGCGAAGGTTCGCATTCTCGAAGGAAGCGCCAGAAGCCTGCACAGCATAAAGATCCGCTTCCCACAAATTCGCGTCGACGAACCGAGAACCGATCAGGTTCGAACCGGAGAAATTGCACCAGCGCAGATCACATCCGGTAAAATCCATTTTGGACAAATCCTGTCCGTAGAAATCGAGCTTCGTGAAGATACGATGCCCTTCCTTCAACAAGTCGAATACTTCAGCTCTTTGCATCTTCGTACTCCGTCGGGTCTGTAACCCCTGCTTCCTTAAAAGCCATCTTGCGATCCTCACAGTTATGACACACGCCGCAATGAAGCTCACCCGGGCGATAGCAGGACCAAGACTTCGACAGTAAAAGTCCGCGCTGATGTGCCGTCCTAACCACATCACCTTTCGTCATTCCCTGCAACGGAGACCAGATCCTGTAAGGTTCCTGTGCCCCTTTCACACCCATACCCCAACGAAGCATGGTCTGAAACGCCTCGACAAATTCCGGTCGACAATCCCCGGCTACCCTGTCCGACCTGTGGGATGAGAATGCGATTTCGCGGATACCGGCATCGTATGTGGCGATAGCCGTGTACAAGAGGAAAAGAATGTTCCGACCCGGAACGAAGATAAGCTTGCCGTCCTGCTTGGCATCTGGAGCGATGCCACCGACGATGGAGACTTTCTCAACATACTTCTTATAATCCAACAAACCTACATAGTGTAGGTCGATCGCCTTCCTGCCGTATGCCTCCTGCAAATCTAATACACAGTTTTTTGCTGCTTCCAATTCAACATCAACAGTCACCTGGCCGTAGTCAAAAAAGAAGGCTTCAACATCACGGCCCATCCCCAACAACAAAGCCGACGTAACATAACTATCCAGTCCGCCGGAGTGCAGCATTGCAGTTTTCATTTCGGACCTCCGTCCTAATCCTATTATACAATAGCTTCACGAGAATATCTCACCACGTTCCGCATTGCCCAATCTCAAGCGCGACGTTTTAGACAGATCGTAGCCCCACGACTTTCCTCCATGATGGCCAACTGCGCTTTTGAAAGAGGCCACAGTGACGTATCCGAGTCGGTTGAGTTCGTAGCTAAGATATCGATCGGAATTGATATGGGCCGCTTCTTGGTGTAGTTCATCGAGGTACCAACCCGGCTGGCCTCGTCGTTCAGAAACTTCGTAAAGAACCGGCATCGAGAGAAGAAGGCAATGGCCCGTGACGTATCCGGGCTCGACCATTTCACAGTAACGTCTCGGTTCCTCAGCAGATAAATGAGAGCCGACAAGACCAACCCTTCTTCCACAAAGTAACTTCTCTGCTTCCGTCCAGACATCATAAAGCTCCTCCAGCCAACCTTCATCCACAACACAATCCGAGTTCAACAACACGCACCGCTGAGTCCGCACCATTCTCAATCCGAGATTACTCGCTCGCGTAAACCATTTCTGCTGTGCTGTTCTTATGTACAACGAAGCAGGATCCCTTTGCAACACACCCATCAGATAGGCAGTCGTTTCCACGCCGGAATAGTCATCGGCGAGGATTAGACGAAAGTTTTTCGTATGTGCATAAAGAGAATCTATGCAAGCCTTGGTAAAATCCAACGCATCATGAACCGGAATGATTACGTCCGTCTCGGGGTGCATTCTTTTCATCCTCTTCGTACATCCAGTGATCGTCCAACACACAATTCGCAATCGGAATTTCCGACTCTGCCTGTGCCTTTTGCAAGGCCGCGTACCATACCGGATCGGCTTTCGGATCCAGATTTCTTTGTACCATCTTTTTCACTGCCGACGCTCCGATCTCGCCCTTCTTAAATACCCTGTGCCACTTGTTGTACTCATCCTTCGTAGCACCACAACCGAAAGCATCCAAAACCGAAATATCCTTAAAATCGAACTCTTCGAATGGATTGTGCATTCCGACCATCCATTCTTTCTCACCTTTGTGAGCCGTAAAGAGGTGCGGAGAAGCCTGATGGCTGGCCCAGATATTATCTGGATCGACCTTCATGCGGATCTTTAGGCTAGAGGAAATTCCCAAATCCGCTCTATCCGACCAACAACTGATGGCGTTGTTTGCGATTTTTACCTTCGTCAATCCTTTCTTCTCCGCTTCACGCATTGCCGCAACGATTTCTCTCGCCTGATCACCGGCTATGTTCCTATACACAATGTTGACATTGTTCAGCTTTGCGAACTCTCCCGAATAGGCTTTCAGAGCCATTGCCGCCGCTTTCATCTCAGCAGCTTTTTCGTTCCCTTTCGCTGTCCCGATCACCTTGGTACTATAGCTCGTGTACTCGTTGTCCGGATTACGATGGTAATATTCCATCGCCACCTGTCGCCAATTTTGGGCAGATGGATCGTTATTACTTCCGGTCCAGATCTTTACAGCATGCTCCAGTGCCATCTTACTTCCCGGTGACACATCCATCTGATTGAATAAGTCGTAATGCAACTTCTGGCTGGCCAAAGTATCCATCTCGTGACCCGCAGTGTCGTAAGCCTTCTTTGCAAAGGAAGCTGCCAGTGTTTGTTTGGAATCACTAACATCAACAACCGCGGTCTGTCCTTTCTCAAGGGCCTTCTGCATGAACAAGCGAATCGAATCGCCGGAAATCTCCACCGACCACAAGCCGGTTTTCTTACCGCCCTGCTTTAATGTATTCTGTGAGATATTGTACAAACTCTTGCCGAACTTCTGTTCAAGATCAGCTTTGATCTTCGAGATACTATGCCACTCGCCCTGTTTCTCGGCTAGCGTCGAATACACACTGGCCAACACCGTGTTCTGTCGGAAGTACCCACCGATGAGTTTTGGATTCGGCTCACCCCAAACACGCGCCTGATACTTCTTGCCCGTATCAGTCTTATCACCGGTCTTGGGAACGTCACTCGTCGTTGGTTTTCCGGATAGATCTTCCATCTTCTTTTGGAAGTTCGATTGCGTCTGCTGCTCCGCCAGATTTTTTAGGAGGTTCGTTCTGGCCTCCAGCATCAGAGCAATCTTTGCCCGTTCACCCATAGGCATGTCCGGATCTTTAGCGGAAATATAAGAAGCCCAATCCCCATACTTCTGTCGCAACGCGACAATGTCGCCGACCTGTTCCTGCAAGGATTTCGTTCCGGTCTGTTCCCCCAGATCAGCCGCAGACTTCACACCCGCTTTTTGTGCCACATCAGCGTAGTGCTTGTTAACAGAAGCATCGAAAAACTTATCCGCTTCGGTAATTTTGTTCAGCAAAGCTTCCGGCTTGTCACCACCCTGTGCCCTCTTAAGAAAAGTACCGCCCTGATCCAGTCGAACTACATTTCCGTTCTGATGAATAAAAACATTGTCCTTGCCAGTTCCAACCGCATCCCAATTCGCCGTCAGAACATCAGCAGCAAAACCATTCATAAATGTCTTAGCCTGTTCAGGCGTCATCGCTCCCATCTGCTGAACGGTCTTGCCTTCCATCTGAGGTGCTGCAATCGCATCCTTTCCGTTGTGTTCGAACAACTGGGAATGTGGTGCATCGACACCAATTTCGTTGTAAATGTGATTCGCAAGATGCTCACCGCGAGATTGTTTCTCATCCGCATAGAACTTGACGTAACGATAGATTCCATCCGTTCCCTTGAACATGCCGCCGGGATTCGAGCCCTGTGCCCCGCCTACCTTCTCGTGCAGAAAATAATGCTTCGGAGGCCCTGCCTTCGGACCACAAGTCGTTCCGTGCTCTTCCGCCACTTCAGGATTGCAACCGGAGCCCTCACCACCCGCTTCGATCTGAACCAGATCTTCGCCCTCTTCGAAAGCGCAACAAGCTCTCGCCGTGACATGAACTCCCCAATTCAGACACCAGTATTCGCGCCCGTCACTGTCCTTCTGTTCCGCTTCCTTCCCATACTTACAACGAGGATAGCAACCAAATCCCTTTACCTTCGGACGCTCAGCATAGCCCGATGCCTCCTTCGAATACCTGTGATGTGTCGGGAGTGGATTCCATTCCGAGTCAGGATTACCGTGCCGATAGAACGAGCAGGAGCCGGTCTCCATCGAGACCTTTCCGTCAACGATGTAGCAATATGGAGTATCACCCCAGTCCATCAACTGCCTGTAGTAGCAAGAGCCGCAGAGATACTTTCCTTCTGGGTCGAACGTTGGACCGGACTCAGCATAGAAGGCCGCTTGTTGCATCAACTCCCGTTTCTGTTCTTCACGTTGAAAATTGTACTTGTCAGAGCCCGGATCTTTCTGTTCCGGTCCTTTGTGAATCCCGACAGCCCGCAACGTACCGTATGGTTCCTCTTTTGGATCAAGATCCATTACGATATCTTCCAACAAAGATTCATCCTCGGGAGTGAGGTTACCCTCATACTCCGCGAGGATATTGTCCAAAATCTTGTCCCTGTCGTCACTCACGTCTTGTTATCCAAACCCACCCACAGTCCCCGACGGAAACCCGGAGACCAGCTGAGTGTTCAACGGTTTCATGTTCTGGTCCGTGTGTTGTTTCGTCAACCTGTTCCGGAAAGCCTGATTGGCCTTTGACTTTCTTTTCGTGACATCCAAAAATCTATTGTCCTTTTCCATGGGGTCGTCTGTAGGAATTCTTTTTCCCTTCCTATCCGACGGAGGTCTGTACATCGTCTGTGTGTCAGCGATGTGTTGATAGCCTCCGTCGTACAACTGAGGCTCACCCCATGCCTCTATTTTATGAGGCCCAGTTTCTGCAGTCTCAAGTACCTTTTTCTTAAACTCCGCCATTGGAAGTACTGTAATGCCACCAAAGAACCTGGGACTATCGTAGTGAGCCATGAAAGCATCCTTGGCCTCTTTCTTGGAATTGAATCCAAGCATGCATTTGTCTTCGTCGTACTTCTTGAAGTCGGGAAGCTTCAGGATGTGCACCACGTATGCGTTCTTGGCATTCGGATTCGGACCGATGAAACAATCCACGCCACCGCCGTCCATGCCCTTCGAGCCTTTCACATAGCCGTAGTCGTACTTCATATGCGTCTCCCACGGCCCCCAATGTGGAGACGAACCGCGACGAGTCGAACCAGCTCTGTTCTCGACAGAGATATCCAGCCCCTGAAACACCAGACGCTTGTGCAACTTCCTGTTCGCGTACAGGTCAATTGTTGCTTGGAGTATCATCAGGTCACCTTCAACTTCAAAGTTTCCTTCGGGTTCTTGACATACTTCACAACCGTATCGGCAAGTGACTCATTCTGATTCCATGGAATCGCCCTGTCATCAATATAACTAGATGCCGGAATCTTATGATTCGTGACAAACATCCTCGGAAATCCATGATCGCGAAGCCAGTTCGAAACCAGATCGGTCTCTCTCCGCGCCGTGAGGATCACGACATTATATCCCTCATCCAGACATCGGCGAAGAAGCTTCAACCCTTCCAAATTCGGTGATCCGAAATGGCCCCATTCGTAGGGACCTTCGGAATTGTTCAATACACCGTCAAAATCAATGCAAACAGTTGTATCTTCCGAATCCGGATGACCAACGTTGTAATTGAAAGCCTGTATGGTCTCGATTAAATTCATCACGGCACCTTGAGGTACATTTTCTCCAAGCACTCGAGCTTAGCATCCGACAATGTACCTTTTCGATTCCACTCAGCTTCCCACTCTTCCAATCGATCACATTCCCAAGAGTTCAGCCGATCAACGTTGTCACGCAACTGTTCAAACACATACGACAGCTTTGAAACATCCAGCGTGTGTGACATATCCATCCTCCGTCGCGTGAGTTTTCGGTTCCTCGTCGGTTCCTACTCACGCGAACTCCTTCTAAGCGCTCGCCGGTGCCTTATACGGAATCGGAGATTCCAAAGGCCGACGCCAGTACCGTCCATGCACTGTGGAAGTCGAGACGTGAATCACACTGCTCTCCCGTTTGATCTGGCGACCATAGCTATCATGCATGTCAGGGTCGCTAGAAACATAAACGAGATTCACAGTCGGATTCTCCGTTCCTTCCCACGCCGAAGTGAGCAGAGCATTATGAGCAACACCCCGCTCGTCGTGATAGATGACAACGTCTCCAACTTTCATTTTCCCTTCCTCCTTATTTGTTGTAGTATTGCAAATCAGCTTCGGTGATCTGCCCAACATTAATTGCGATGCAGTCGTTGGCATACCCTTCTTTCTTCTGCCATCCAACCGCATTCGCGTGTCCGCTCATTGAAACCGAAACGTACGGACCCGGAATGTTGTGCGCCACCAACTTCGCTGCCTGCTTCGCCGTCCTGAACTGATCCAACATCGGACCGTCCATGTAGGATGTAGGTACAATCGAATCGATTGCCCCATCCACATCTTCTTTCTTTACTGGCTTAGGTAGACTTACACTCCAGCTCATAAGTCACCTCTTTCTGTCCGCTAGCTACGTGCAGACTTCAATAGATGGACGAACTTCTGGTCCACCCTTCTTTTCCCTCCCCGGTCGAAACCGATTGTCAACATCCGGTCACGACGTTCCATTATTTTCCCGCGTCCAACTCCCTCCACAACCACAGGATCCCCGAGCTGTAGAGTACAACCGCATGGACCGGTTACCTTTCTTTCTTGCTGTGCACCGATCTCGAATGGATCCATGTTTCGCCGACGAGCCTTCTCCAACACTCTCTTGTTTCTCCATTGCTGAATGGTCACATCTGTCGACGATGGTTCCTCATACAGATGATGGCTCGCCAGATCGGAGGGAGAGGCGTCGGCCCTGATATGTTCCGAACTGCGGAACACAGGGCGTGTCCGCCCCTTCAGTTTCTTCATGTGACTTGTCACCACCCCGTTATGTCGCGGAGTTGCTACATGCGCCGCCCCGGGACCCATCAAATCAGCTGAGAACTTCAGTAGAGATTCAAGATTCATCACAACCTCATTCTGGATCAAGACCCTTCGCAGGACCCATATCCGTATTCGGTCCGAAGTACTGATCTGCTTTCATATGTTTGAAGTACTCAACCTGCTTGAGTCTCTTCTTTGCACCGCTCGCGGACTTGTAGCATCCGAGATTCTTTCCGCTGTGGGATTTCACGCAGTGTTGATCCCCTTCCTTTCGGATGAAGCAATGCATCTCCCGAAGTGATCGATCCCTCAATGCAGTAAACTGCAATGTCTGTTCGAGATTCATTGGCCACCCGCCTTCGTCTTCAAGTTCTTCGGATCGATGGGATTGTTGCGAGGTTGTTCCTTGAGCTTCTTCAAAGGATCCAACCTCTCGTGGTCCCCGTAATGTGACCAGTTATCCTCTCCATTCATCTGCATCAGAGGTGAACTGGAGTGGAAAACATCTTTCAAGTCAACCATCTTTTTTCTTGGTCCTGACATCAGTCCCCCTACGGAGTTGGAGTCTGCCTCGAACCGCCGAAGTAGAAGTACGCTCCTGTCGGCCAGTTTACAGGCTGTGGAGTCGTGCCTGCCTGCTCTTCCCCAACCTGTTCGGTGTAGCCGACCGATGCCAGCTCAGGAAGAAGACCCGCTTCAACCCTTGCATTTTCCATCTGCCGGATAACCGGAGCCACGTGCCACTTGTTCTTAACAGCCATTGTGTCCTCCTGAATAATTAGATTCCAGTACCACCACCCGCTCCTCCTGCTCCAGCACCACCCGTACCTGCCGAGCCCTGACCGTGAGAGCTTGGTCGTCGATCGCCCAGTCGTAGTATGTCCGCATCTTGTACTGCTCGCGGCTTCGGATGCCGCAAAACCTTATGCTTGTTCCTCGTCTTCTCCTGCAACTCCGGAGTATCGAAGATGTCAGCTGCTTCAACATTCAGAATATCGTTCGTCGTAACTTCATCCTCATCCCCCAACTCAACGACCCTCGCACCGCCCGTCGGCCCTGTAGCCGATGGTTTGATTCCCCGCCACAAAGGCCAAGCAGCCGCATCCGCCTCTGCCTTCGTTTCCCATCTTGAAAGGATTTCTCCGTCCGGAGTAATTACCGCCCATCGACCTGTGCCACCAACACGCCCCGGCTTCTGTAACGGAAACAATTTGTCGGCCCGGAACGCCGCTTTCATTTCAGGCCGCATATATTCGTCTAGCTTGGGTGGTCTGTCGAGTAGATTGTGAAGTGTCTTCCTCAAGTCATCAAGTCTTTTCTGTTTGTCACTCAGATAATTCTTGATCCATTCATCAGCAGAACGCGAGTCGGCAACCGTCGCCTGAGTACCGGCCGCTGCCGCCCGTATATTCTGAAACCGTATTACATCTTGAAGTTTCATCTTACTTCTTCACGACAACAGGGCAAATCGGTTTCTTTGTCGGATTATCGGCCACGGCCTGATTCACATCCGGCTGCCCTTGTTGTCTCCAATTCTTTGTCGAGCAATCCGCGTTCTCGACGACTTTCGACGTGGACTTGTTTACCTGTACGGGAGTTAAAACATCTTTCATAACTGTGCCTCCTTTAGTTTTGTCATCACACGGTCATATTCATTACTCGCCATCATCGAGACAAGCTCATTGAATTTGACCTTCGGTTCCCACTTCAGCTTCGTTCTGATCTTCGAGTTGTCCGCCGTCATACTGTAGATTTCCTGTGACCGAACCAAGCGTTGATCCGTTGCGATGTGATCCTCGACAAACTCCCTATCGATATTCAAAGCCTCGGCACAACCATACAAAAACTCTGCAACACTGTGAGTTTCGCCTGTTCCGACGGCATAATCATCAGGCTTGTCCTGTTGGAGCATCAGGTGCATTGCCTTCACATACTCTCCGGCAAATCCCCAATCCCGCCGCGAATCAACATTGCCGAGACGAAGGATTTCCCTCGATCCGGTTTTCCATTCAGCTACATGGCGTGCAATCTTTCGAGTGACCATCTCGTAGCCGCGTCGAGGGCTTTCGTGGTTAAAGAGTATACCTGCCACAGCGTAAAGCCCCCGCTGCCGATACAAGCCGACAAGACGATGAGCCGCGTATTTCGAAATTCCGTATGGAGACGTTGGAGACATCGGTGTCTTGTCATCACAAGCTCCTTCATGATTGCCGTACATCTCCGAACTAGACGCCTGATAAATTCGAGTGTCCGTTTTAATCTGCTCGCAGATCTTTAAGATCCTCGATAGACCGCCGGTATTGGTGTTGAAGGTCTCCTCAGGAAATTCCCAACTGACAGGAACAAAAACCTGTCCTGCCAGATTGTAGATTTCGTCCGGCCACGATCTTCTGATGGCACTGCGAAGGGACTGCTCGTCTCGCACATCCCCAAAGATAAACTCAACCTGATCCTTCCACAACTGATGAGTCATCCATCTGTAGGAGTATACATTCGTTGCAGGCCCACGACGAACCAATCCGAACACCCGATACCCCAAGCTAATAAGGTGTTCGGTCAGATACGTTCCATCCTGTCCGAGTACCCCCGTAATCAACGCAGTCTTCATCTTGACACTCCCCGTTCTTTTTTGTTCAACGCACGAAACATAGACTCATTCCAATTTCCACCACCCGAGCATTCCGCTTCAACATCGTATTGCCAACCGACTTTTTTCGAAACAACAAACCTTTTCGAAACTCTGTACAACGTTTTTGTTCCTTTTTCCACAACAACCTGTCCAATTCTAAACTTCGGTCTTTTCATTCCGATCTCCTGAGCGCCATACTGGCAAATCCGTAATCATTTATCAGTCTACACTCTGCGTCCCACGACCAATCAGCTCCACCATCCAGAAGCCTGAAACCCATGTCGCGAGCAATACCGAGCAACTCCATGTACGTATCCTTCGTAAACATCTTGCCGGCCCGAAGATTGTTGAACGCGTAATGATCCGCTTCGTCCTCAGCGAAGTCCGTCGTCAGAAATGCCAACCCACCTTCTTTCACCGTGCCTAGAAAATCCCGAAAAGCCGTTTGATAGTCTCGAATGTGCTCCAATGTCGATATGCAAAAGGCAGCATCGATTTCCTTGTCGTCTTCAACCAACTGCCCCAACCCACGAGCCCGAAGTTCATAGAAACCTACCTGATCCTTCTTCACCAGCCGCACCCGATTCATTTGTTCCATCATGAACTTGGAGTCGTCGCCCCACGTCCAACACTCGTACATATACACATTACATCCCAGCCACAACAACAACGGACTCATATATCCACAACCACATCCGTGATCGCTCACAACCAATCGCAAGGGCCAAGCATCCCCCGTATCACAATGGTAACCGGGGAACACTTTGTTCAGTGCATGCAATGCCATCGAATATTCCCAAACCCGGTGATGATGCTGATACGCATACCACATCTTAATCGAATCATGGAGTTCCGTTACGATTGCATGTTCCGTCTTCAAACTTTCGTAATCCTTCTCCCGCATTGACTTCGACGAAATCACATTACCTCCTGCACACCTTCTAACTGCCAGAACTTGCGGATGTGGGAAATCGGAGGTCCGAGACTCGACTTCGCGTAGTAAATCTCTTCCTCCGTCAGAGGCCACACATACCACGGAGTGTGTTCGGCCACATAGGGGAAATCAAGTCTGATACAAGCAGACGGATCTGGTCCTGACCACGTTCCGTAACGATACAATGCAAACGTTGTATCTATCGCTGCGGAGAAGCATTCGTGATCCAGTCTTGTCGTCCAGAAATCCTTGTTCTCGTCGATGATTCTTTGCTTCCACGGAACGGAGTCAGGAATATTGTCAGTCCGCAGGCTCGGCCCACACTTACATCGCTGCGGATATCGCGCCAATACCTCCTGCATCTTTGCGATCAGATCCTTCGGACAACAATCCGAAGGCACCACATCCGAGTCCGTCAGGATATAGTCCTCCTTTGTCTCTTCCACCAAACCAAGATGGTAGAGAGAATGTGGCCCGAGATTCTGATTCACATAGATCAAGTCAACTTCTCCGGGCATCTCATGCTCGTAATAGTCCACGAGTGGAGGATAGTCAGAAGCATTATCCAGAATAACCACACGTGATGCATTCGCTTCCAACAACCAGTTAACCAACCGACGTAATGCCGTCACCCGGTTGCGATTCACTACATACACTGTCGGCTGCATCCTTCATCCTTTCTATTTCTTCAATTAGCTTTTTTCCGGTGGAAGCCACCGGCATACGATAGTAACTGTCCTTCGTCGACTTCAAAATCATCTGGATGACTTCTTCCAGAACGTCGTTTCTCTTCATGCCAGTATCCTCTTGTAAAGATTCATGTACTGTTCAGCGCACTTTTTCCAGCTCATGTCTTCCAGAATCTTGTTTGGACATCTTGCCGATTCACAAAGAGCAGAAGAGACTACATTACAAAGATGTTCGAAATCCGCACTCTCACAGACATAAACCTCCTGAGGATACCCTTCGAAAAGGTCGTGAAACTGTCTGTCTCGTGTAATAACACAAGGTCTTCCCGACATCAGACCCAATCTCACAGCTCCGGAAATCCCCGACAGATTGGACCAGCGGAAAAAGACAGTTGCCGCGCACGTTGCCATCTTCGATGCCACTTCCTCTTTGCAAGTCCACTTCGTAAACACTTCCGCTTCGGGATACACCTTTTTGATCTCACGCTCCGTCGCCAAGGCATCACCATGCGGAGACTCTGCCGTTATCACAAGAAGACCCACACCCAGTTTCTTTGCCACTTCCGCCGTCAACAAAAACTGCTTATGTGCCTGAGGAAACCCGACCGTACCGATTTTCATTTCGGGTTTGATTCCCGGATTCTTCCAATCATAGATACCGTGTGGAATGTGGAAGAAGCCGTCATTCGTTTCCTCATGCACCACAACCGCATCAAAGGCACTGTCGAAATTGTTTCGACAATGGGGGAAGCTGTTATGCTTCGTCAGGATTGTCCTCTTTCCATTCCGTCGCAATACACGAATGTCATCGGCGGTCCAGTGTCTGAACAAACCATCTTCATGATTCACATGCACAATGTCAAACGGAAACACAACATTGGGCGGAGGAAGTAGTTTGCAATGAATCTGGAACTGCGTTTGATCAGATGCATTTGAAACAAGATCATTCGCATACTCAGCGATCCCACACCGCTCATTCCAAGGCGTTACCAGATCCACTTTGGTCATCATACAGGTATCCGGTCCATCTCTTCATCAAGTGCCACGGCCATCGGTATCTTTTGATTCTCGTCAATTACGGACATCTCCATCACTTTCGGAAAAGGCAGCGGAATGATGAACTTGCCTCCCGACAACATCCAATTACGTTCCCGTTCCCGGATGGAATTCCAAAAGTGATAGGGCAACAGAAGAAAGTAGTCGGCCTTCTTCCTTGCTTCCTCTTCGGGAATAATAGGAATGTTCAAACCCGCCATAAGACGCCCATACTTGTTTTCGTCTCGTTCCGCCACCGCAATGATATAGTCTTTTGCTGGTATATTGCCGAAGACCGTCTGGAGCAACGACATTCCTCTTGTTGAAGCCCCATACGCATAGACCTTCTTTCCGGCAGCCCTGAGATGCTTCAGAAAGTGCACGAACAAAGGTCCGACCGTTCTCACCATCTCACAAAAATGCTCCAGTGCCAGGCTGGAACACGCCCGTGTGTCCACAGCCATCATCCACTCAACAGAAGATCCCACACTGGCTTCCGGATTCTTACTGGCGTAAACCCGGACCGAACCGCCATTGACCTCATTCTGTTCCACGTCTGTAATGACCAAACCGACGGAATGGAACAACCGCTCCAGTGCATGCAGAGAATAATAACAATTGTGCTCGTGACTGATGTTATCGAACGTCATGTTCTTCAACATCAACCCGAGATAGTTCATCTGCACAACGAAGATTCCGTCAGGATGCATCGCCCTGACAACTTCCTTCAGAAAAGTTACCGGATCGTTGAGATCATAGAACATTGCAATTGCCGTAATGATACGGCAACTATCCGGAGCGAGATATCCTTCTTTGAAGTAGTCGTTATAAAAAACAGTCTTCCCGACACCATGATACGCAGCCTGCTGTACCAGTTCCAGTGCCGGCTCGAATCCTACACGAATAAGATTCTGTGGATAGTTAGTAAGCAACTCACCGTCGTTGCAACCGATGTCCACAACCACATCGTCTTCTTTCAACGGTCCGACCTTCTTCAACGCACCATCCACAACATCCTTCAGGGCCTGCCTCATCTGTTCATTGAGGCTGCTACGATACCAGAATTTTCTAAACAAGGTGTCGTCGTCAACCGAATGCCTCAGCTGAACAAGATTGCAGCGACTACACATAACAAGAGTCAGAGGTGCCTTTCCTCTTGTCTTCTCTCCGGGCAATGGAAAGTCCACGATCTCTTGTTCGCCAAGATCCAATAACACATTCTCGTAGAACTGACAACCACATGCCCTACACACACAATGCTCCGTTATCTTCATGCCTCTCTCCTAGACCATTTGAAAGTTTCTCGCATATTCGGGAACGTCCGGTGTGCAGTGCAACCCGACTCTTCCCGTGTGTTCGAGCCAACTCTCTTTTGTCACCCAGCGTTCTCCGGGCCGCTGATGTGGATGCATGATATCCAACGTCGCTCCGGGTTCAAGCTCCCATGTCTTCGGATCATCCCATTTGATGCCCCAACCCAACCACTCGTCCTTGGAAAAGGTCATTCCGTGACCGCAAATGGACCGAACAAGAACCGAATCCTCGACAACCTTTATCGTTCTGTGTACAAACTCGAATGACGAACGATAAACCGACCAAGCCCTTGCATTCGGGTGTTTCTGGATCAACGAATTCAACTTCCACAACCACATCGGATGGAACAACGCATCATCCCCCATCCACGTTACATATTCTACTCCATAATTGTCGATGAGAAAGGAAGTTCCATACGCGAGTGTTTGTTCCGTGCCCACCAGTCCTTCGTCCGTTTTCACGACGACTGTAAACTTTCTCGATAGCCTATCCAACATGGGCAGATAGTCCTGAGAATTCCCTGCCTTTACCAACAGCAGAAGCCGCGTTTCTTCCATCAACGGCTCCGTCTCCATCAACGAATAGAATGTATCTGCTGCGAGCTTTTTTCTTTCATCGGAGTACATCCAGCTGGGTAACACGATTCCGAGCTTCACATGAGCCTCCATCATTGAGCTGTCTTGTGCAACTTCTCCGGTGCCTCCTCGACACCATACAACTTGTCCAGCTCACGGATGTGCCGAGCCCTCGCATCATTCCATGACGCTATGTTCTTGGCCAGTGCCGCAAGCTTGAACGCCTCAGTCTGTGGCAGTACCCGAACTTCATCCTCCGCGTTCCAGAGGATACCATTCACCGCCGCCAGACCGTTCTTTTGTTCAGCAATCTTCGATAGACGGGCTTCCCACAAATCTCCATCGTCGTAGGAAAGCTCTTCAGCCAGACCCCCTTCCCATTCATGCAGAAGATTCTGGAGTCCTACCTTTTCGGCTTCCCAATGGGATGTCTCAACGTTCTTCTTTGCCCCGTTCTCAATCTTCAATTCAAGAATTGTCAGCCGGTCGATGATCTCTCCCGGTCTCGGATGAAGTAGACTCATTGTTTCCTCAACAGCTCCGGATACTCTTCCTCCACTTTCGGTTTGTTCTTCTTGATGTTCCAACCGCGCACAATGGTTTGTGTTGTGCCAATCAACCAACTTGCCTTTGTCAACGATTCAATGGAACTGCCGGCGTCGATCCATGTGCCTTTCGTAATCGCATGACCCAACAATCCAGCTTCGGCATAATTGTTGTTCACATCGGTGATCTCCAGCTCGCCACGGCTGGAAGGCACGCATAGCTTGATGCGGTAGAACACGGAGCGATCATAGAAGTACACGCCGATGATACCGTAATCGCTCATCGGTTTCTCCGGCTTCTCTGTGATGGTAACGATCCTGCCGTCAGCGAAAGTCGGCACTCCGTAGTTCTGAGGATCGTCGACCTTTGCCGCAAGAACCATCGCGCCGCATCGCTGCCAATCCCTGTTTCTGAATGTTTCAGCATACGATCCTAACGAATCACCGAGCATGATGTTGTCGCCAAGCACAACACAACAATCATCATTGCCAACATACTGCTCGGTCAGGGAAAGTGCTTGAGCTATACCACCCTCACCTTCCTGATAAACATAATACAGTCTTTCGAACCCGAACTCTCTTCCGTCCTTACAGAGCTTGACGAGCTCCTCTGTTGACTTCCCTCCGATCACCATCATCACTTCCTTGAATCCGGCCTTCGCCAGCATCTCAAGCGGATAGTAGATCATCGGCTTGTCGTACACTGGCAAAAGGTGTTTATTGAGTACCGACGTTAACGGCTTAAGTCTAGCACCCAATCCACCCGCCAAAATTATTCCCTTCATGCTACTCTCCTTTTACTTTATCACCTTCAATGGTGCCCGTCGCACCCACCCGGGGAAACTGAGTACGATTGTTCACCGAAGCCTGATACATGAACTCTTGTAGGATGAACTGCTGACCCCAATGCCACAAAGAATTTGCAATTCCCCAGAACGTCAGGTTCATCAGCAGCAGGGTATGTGCCTGAGGATCCCAAGCGTAGTGAATTCCAGTCGCACCGAACAACGAAACGACAATCGCCAACGCTCTGTTCGCATACTTCGTTCCCATCTGCTGTGCCCACGGGAACCACTTCGCATTCTTCAAGTACTGCATAAAAGCAATACCGAAAGAAGAAGCGATAAACATGTGCCACAATGTCTGAACGTCCATTTACTTTCCTCCGTCTGAACTGCGAATCAGAGCCGCTTCCAAACTTCTCAACGGAACGAAACTCCAACCCGCATCTCTTGTGTCCACCTCGCCATCTTCCTTATTTCCTTCCGGTGAGCAATGCCACCGTCGGCACATCTTTGGTCTTGTTTTGTGGATCGAACAAAGTCCACTTATCTCATCCTGATAAATACATCTCAGCCCGTCAGCGGAAGTCCGGAGAATCTGGATTCCGAGCTTCGTAGGGTGAGGTCTGGACAAAAGCCTGTCCGCCTCATCCGGTTCCAGCTCAACTGAAAACCCACTTCTTGACGTGCAACAAAGGCCGCGACAGACAGGCAACGCATCAAGACAGTTGCAATTCATCTCAATGCTTGCTATAACTCCATCCGTCACAACCTCCAATCTTCCCGAAATAACGTGTCGTAAAACCTCCCGACGTACATTCATAGGCTCATCCCTTCGAAAGCCCGCTGTAGGCGGTTGTATTCCGCAAGAATCGGGCCTTTATAGGCAATCAAAACCGCTCTTGCATCATTGTTAGACCTCTTGGAGTGTTGAACTGGATACGACCATAGCCGAGTTCTTCCGCCGCAGCGAAGATTCTCAAACGATGTCCCAGATGCTCCACCGTGTTTGTGTCATGAACAAGAACGATAGCCCCCGGAGACAATTTCCCCTTCAGAGCCTTCATCTCATTCACTCTCGATTCGTCTACCCCCGAATCCAGAAAGGCCAAATCAATTGGCAGCTTCATGTTTTCAATCAAATGATCGCCACCAAGACAATAGCCCTTAACGTTGTCAAACCCACAGCACCGATTCAACGCTTCTTTCAGATACTCTAAATTCAATTCCGCTGTAAACACCGTTCCGATCTGTGGTCGGGCCAGATGGTAAGTTGCGAATCCGAGATAGCTTCCGGTTTCCACGATGACCTTTGGCTTCATCAGGCGAACCAGTGCTTCCAAAAACTCTACAGTTTCCGATTCGGAACTGTATCCGTCTTCGCAACTCCACCTTTCAGGATGAGGACATTCCGGCGAAGGACCACTCACCTCAGGAATGAGACTCATTCTACTTGCCCGGAGAAACAGTCGAACGGACTGAACCTTTGTCCGTGCTGAGTGCCTCTTCCGGAGACTTTGCTCCGCCCTTCTTCCAGATATCCGCAGTCGGTTCCTGTTTCTTCAACGGAGTCGGAGTGTCCTTCGGAGACTGCCGTTCCGCTTTGATGCTGTTGACCTTGTTCATTGTGTTGCTCCTTTTGAAGTCACTACGGTCCCTTCGTTCTAGGCCTTCAACTTTGCTTCATCCAGCGCCATCTCTACATCCGAGAAATGCTCTTCCGGGTTCGGACCCACTGCGTAAACCTTTACCGCGTTCGTTTTGAACGTACTGATATGCTGTGCCGTATGGCCATCCGGGTGGTTATAGAAAGTCCCGATGTTGCTCTTGCTTCTATCCCGCGAGTAACCAGCTTTGCCCAATACATCAGCAACCTGATTACGCGTAGCTTTTGTCGTCAACGCAAAAGACGTCTTGTGTCGACCACTGCCGGGACCACCTGCTTCCACTTCCGTTGTCTCAGCCTTCATGCTCTGTGGTGTTGAACAGCAACCAAAGGATTGCCCGGCCAGCATGTCGCGAATGGTCATAGGCATTAGAATCCTCCCCGTCCGCCGAATCGCCCGCCAGCCGCACCACCGCGAGTTCCTCCAGCCCCTCGAGTACCCGTCGTATTGCCGAATCTCTGCTGCCGGCGTTGATCAGACTGCTGTTGTTTCATCTGTTGTGTTTGCAACTTCATCTTCATCATCTGTGGGTCCTGATTGTTCATCTGCTCGTTGCCTAGGAAGTCACGCAGCTTGTTCGCACCGCGACCAGTCCCACTGGAATGTCCCCATCTCCCGTCTTTCGTTACATGCACGGTCGCCCCGGTCTGGGGATGTTTGTAGTAGCTGTTGCCCTGCGAGTCGGTGTGAATCTTGCTGTACCCCGCCTGACGCAATGCCGCATGAGGATTCTGATCATCTCCCTGTTGCAACGAATCGCGTACCAGAGCATTACCAAGATCCTGAACAGTCTTGCCCTGCGATCGCTGAGCCCCCGGTCCCATTCTCATCCAGCCGCCGTCAGGACGAACGAAGATCATATCACCCTCTGGTCCCTGAAAGCTGCTGCCGATCTGGTTTCCGCCAAGCTCTTCATCCGATCCCTGATACTCATAGCCTAGCTTCGTCAGCAACTTAATATATGGTGCAGACGAAACCTCGCTGGGCATCTGAGGACCCTGCGGCTGCGAGCCCGGACCCATTTCGGACTGATCATCAGCAACTCCCCGACCGGAAGCCGGAGTCATTGCCAATTGCTGAGCCGCAAACAAGTCACGTATTACTGTATGAGACATTTACTTGTCCTTTCCTTTCTCTCCGCCCGGAGAATATCCTTGTTCATCCATCCACCACGCAAGTGCCCAAGGGTTTGTGATGTCCTTGTGCTTCTTCATTCTTTTCACAGTGTCTTCCCAACCGGGCGGGGAAGTCGCCTCTATACCATCCTTCTTCCAGCCTGCCGCCACAGCCTGTTGAAACGAGCTCCAGATTTTCTTGACGTTCATCTCGTCCAGCTTCAACTTCCCACCGGAGTAGGTCGTCCCGATTCTCTGTGCAAGCTTCGCCGACTGTGCAGATCCTTTTGCGTTTAAGCGGGCACCCGTTGCAGGTGTCGTTGACTCAGGCGATGGTCCTCCACCAGATCCGAACGCCCGCACATTCTTTGCGTCGCATCCCTTCATGCCTTCGGCCGCAACATCACCGACCCAAGCCAAAATGTGAGTTTCACCGCGCAACATCGCCGCCTTGAAACGATGTTTTCCATCGATGACAATGACCTGCGGAACAAAGCCGTGTAAGGATTTGCCGACCTGATTCCGATTGTAGTCCACGATAATGGGCTTTGACTCCATCGCGTGAATCTTCTTCAGAACCAGATTGCCAATCTTCGGTTCACACGGCATTGCCGCCGCATTCAGGGGCATCCTCACCAAGTGAAAAGTCTTCGATGGCAGCCACTTCCGTGCCCACGATTTCGGTGTGTGGTAGAGAAATGGCTCTTCTCTTTCTTCCGCTTCAGCAAAAACATCCTCTGCCAACTGCAGTGCCGATCTCGTATCCTTGGGAGTCCGTCCCCTGAGCCCTTCCTCCCGTAGCGAAACAAAACCAGCAGCTTCTGCTATCCTCATCGTCATGCTCCCTATACCTGAGCTGCTTGCCACACGCCGTTCAAACCTTTTACGCTATAAATCTCTCTCACTTCGTCCGTCGGAGTTACCGGGAAACGACCCGTCAACTGAAAGTGTGGTTCATCCTTCCACGATATCCCCGAGGTCAAACCCAAAGCTGTACCCTTCGAAATGATCTCCTGCCACACGGGATGATCCGTATCCCAGTCAGGCTCACCGCTCGATTCCAAAGGCACAACATCTACCGCCAAGCCGAATTCATGCCAGCTGTATCCCGGCTGTGCCTTTGTTACTGGTTCGATATTCGCGCTTACGTCCAGTGGTGCCCAACCAACAACCAACCTCATTGCATTTACCACATCCAAAGGCTGTCGCCCCTGAGCGAAGAGAGCTGCCTGTTCCTTCTCTGTCCGTAATCCCTGTGTGACTCCGATTGTTTCCGACATCTGATACGCCAGCCGCTGAATCGTCTGTGCGAGAATCGGATTCACCAATGCCAACCTCTTCATACTAACCGGTCCGAGTGTAGGCATATTATAGTGTCCTTACCGACAGAGGGTCCAGAATAATTAACTTCTTCTTGTCGGTATTGGTAAACGAAACACTCACCTCGACACGGCTACCAAGTCTTCTTACCTTATCAACGGTGAACGGTCCAGTCGCCAAAGCCCGTTCCGTTACCTTTTCCATTTCTTTTCTGCTCAACTGTCGCCGTGCTTCTGTCAGAGTCATCTCGTACCTCACTTGAACTTGAAGGTGATTCCATACCTCTTGTTCAGGAATCCCGCCGCTCGTCCGATGTTGTTAAACGTTACTTCCCGGTGATTGATGATCGAACCATACTGTCCGATGTCGCGTTGAATGACCGTTACATGCTTGTTATCGCCCAGCTGTCGGTGAATTTCTATCGACCTCGCCTTGTCAGGCGTCTCGTTGTGATCAAAGAACGCATTCTTCTCGTTCTTGTCGTTGTAAGTTTCCTTGCTCAACACCTGCAAGTACTGTCCCCTGTATAAGTCCGGCTTCCTTAGCCAGTCCATCGACTTGCCCTTCGACTCATACTCCTTCGATGACTTGATCACCGTCATCTTCGTACCATCATCCATCATGAACTGTTTCTTCACACTGGACTTCGGTACCGGCTGTACATCGATGTGTTCCTTACCTTTTGTCTTCACAATACCGGGCGTGCTCTTCCCGATCTTCTTCAACTTTCCTTTCTGGATAGCACGCTGGATTCTTGCCTTGGCTTTCCTTGCTATACGAAGAGCTTCTTTCTTTGCCGATGCCCTCGCCTTTGCCCCACGAAACCAGGCATCGTAGGTCTTGACCACATCCCACGGGTTCGTTCCGCGCTTGATGCGCACACCGATGGTCTTCAGCTTCGAAACCATCTGAGCATAACGTTTGGAGGTGATCGGGCGGCCGCAGTTTGGTCCATGACAACCGGAACCGGGACCGCCCGCCAACAAGTCCAGAATGGAAACGAGAGTACTCATCAATTCTCCGAGTTACATCGGCCAAAGAGCGGCCGGCCCATACTGGGCCGGACTGTTGTAGAAGCCGCGAACATACAATCTCGATGTCATCGAGAGCTTGGTCGTCTTGCCGGTGACCGTGAACGACTGATTTCGCCCGCATGTCGTTACCACCAGCGATCCGAGGGACATGTACGTCGTGCCACTCAGATACCCATAATCAAACGATGCCGGAACCTTGTACGTCGAACAATCATAGGTCCATCGCATCGTATAGGTTATTGTCACTGGATTGTTATGACAACTGTCAGCCTTCGAAAGAAAGAAAGCCAGCAGTGCCAACAACACGAGTGAGGACTTCTTCATACCTTCCTCCTTACGGCTGCAACGTTACGGTGAAGTTCGTCGGAGCTGCGATCACAGGCTGTGCCAGTGAGCCGCCCGATGTGTTCGAAGCTGCCGATTCACCACCCGAGTTCGTTGCCGTCACATAGTAGCAATAGGCTCCCGGTGCCGTCAGCGTCGAGTCCGTGTAGGTCGTTGTCGTTACCGTTGTTAGAACCGTTGCCCCCGTTGGAAGTCCGGATGCCGGACAGGCAACTGCTGCCTTGTAGACCTTATAACCCGTCGGTGTGCACGCCGACCCGTCCACACAAGTTGTCGGTGCCGTCCAGTTTAACACCGCGGAATGTGCTCCGGATGTTGCTGACTTGATTACCGTTTGAGGTGGTGCGACGACTTTTTCTTTCTTGCCCTGCGACAACGCCATTGCCGGCACCGTCATCAGGATGAGAACCAGAACCAATACTCTTTTCATCTTTCTCTCCTTTTCGTAGATCAATACCACCCAACAAATGCATGAGCTCCGTTCTAGTTCCCACATTCGACTTTCGAAAGATCTCAGTCGCGTGAAACTTGATCGTGCTCTCACTGACGTTCAGAGAATAGGCTATCTCCTTGTTCGACTTCCCCCGAAGGATACCAGCGAGTACATCTTTCTCCTTCTTCGTGAACAGGGACATCACCAGATCCTGATCTACCTCATGGCCCATAATCATCTGGAGGACCAGACTCATATCCACCCGGATGATCAATTCTTTCGAATCTTTCGACAACTCCCATCTGATTCTTCTTCCATCCATTACTGCCTCCGCGGCTGAATGACTACCGGGATGGTCCACTGTGCATTGATACCGGCCTGTGTCGCCGTTACCACCAGCGAATATCCCGACATCGGAGTCGGTGGCTTGTACCCCGGCGGATTGAACGAACTCGGAACGATTCCGTTGTACGTACCATCCGTTCCGGGAATGTACGACATCGTGATTCCGTTCAATACAGGATCGGGATTTCCTCTCGAGTCATACAACGTTGCAGTCACCTGCGCATTCTGCAGATAGTTGCCGGTGATTTGATCCTGCAACTCCGTTATCTGAATCACCTGCGTGTTGTTCGGATACAGATAGATAAGAGTTGGATTCATACCCTCTCTCCGTTACGGCTCATCATCACCGGATACCTGTACTTCAACTGTCACTTCTAACGCGCCTGCCTGACTCTTTGCCTGCACATTCCCAATCATCTCCATAAGCACATTCAGAGATTGCAAAACAATCTTGCCCGGTGCAAACACCATCGACGTAAGGACCGCATCCAACCACTCCGCCGAGCCGGAATCACTCAACCCCAAGAACAGGGCATAGAGCAACTGCTCGTTCAACGAATCCACCATCGACATGGATTCCGTACCGACGATAATACCCCACAACGTTGTCAGCTGATCCTGCATCACACCGACTTCGTTTACCTGCAAAGCGAACGTCATGAGCTGCTTCAATGCATCCAGCTGTGAAGGCGTCGCATCCGCAATCAACAGAGAGATCTCGGCAGCAAAGGCAGCCGCATCCGCCATCGTCTGAGATTCCTTCACAATGTAACCGTAACCCGCTCCCAGCTGCTCGACAAATACCAACTGGTCACTCAGTGCCAGAGTGATGTTAGGCTGACCGGCATTGATCTGAACGAAGTCCTGCCAGAAGGCCATCGTATCGGTGATGATATCACCAAACCCGATGTATGGTCCGTCAACTATCTGCAACTGTTCCGCGATCAGGTCACCGTAACCGATAACCATCGCATCCGACATTGTCAACGAATCCGTAAAGGACAGTGGATTTGCCAACAACTTGACCAGCGAATCCGACAACGTCATTACATCACTGATCAGATCCCCGTAACCGACTCCCGTCGAATCCACAAACGAGAGCTGATCTACGTTCCCTTCGCCATAGCCGATGCCGATAAAGTCCTGCAGCGACAACTGATCAGTCAGGTTCTCTGTGATCAGAGCCTGACCTGCATTGTAGTTAAAGCTGTCACTCATCACCAACTGATCAGTGATGACATCGCCGTAACCGACTCCCGTCGAATCCGAAATCGTGAGCGAGTCCGTCTGACTCTGCCCATAACCCAGCTTCAGGGCATCGGACATTGTCAAACTATCAACAAGCGTCTCGGCCACACTGAGTAGGAAACTCAGCGCATCCGACAATACCAACTGATCCGCAAACGAGCCGAACGTAAAGAAGGTGTCCAACTCATCCGTCAGGAACATCACATCAAGGAATGAATATCCGAAGCCGAGCTTAAAGCTGTCGGACATCGACAACTGATCTGTCAGGCTTTCGGGTATTGCTGGCTGCCCCGCATTGTAGTTGAAGTTATCCGACATCGACAACGCGTCGGAGATTACATCGCCATAGCCGACACCCGTCTGGTCGACGATCGTCAACGAATCCGAAGTTCCCTGTCCATATCCAACAACCAGCTTGTCGGAAAGAACCAACTGATCAGAAAGTGCTTCGTTGATGCCAAGCACGTTCATCAGCTGATCGGACAGAACCATCTGATCAGCAATCAGGAATCCGTAGGACGTTGATAGTGAATCGGCAAGTGTAATCTGTTCCGCCAGCCCTTCGCCGTAACCGACTGCAAGCTGATCGGACATAACGATCTGATCGCTCAACGCTTCGGTAATCTGTGGCTGACCGGCGTTGAAGGCAAACGAATCGCTCATCACCAACTGATCAGTGATGAGATCCCCATACCCAACACCCGAAGCATCAACCAGTGTCAGGGCATCCGTTGTTCCCTGTCCATAGCCGACAACAAGTCGGTCGCTCAGCGAGAGTGTATCCGTTAGCGCTTCGGCAAATCCGAAAGTGAGTATGATCGAATCAACTTCCGTCAGTGCATCCGTTACAAGGTTGCCATATCCGATTGCCAGTGCCTCGACAAAGGATATCGTATCCGCGATCAGGTCCCCATAACCGATCCACAACTGATCGGACAATGACAGGTTGTCTGCAAGCGATTCCGTTCCTCCGCCAGCCAGACTGTACACAAATTGATCGGACAAACCAAGAGCATCAGCAATGATGTCCCCATAGCCGATACCCGATGCATCAGAGAACTGCAGCGAATCTGTTTGCCCTTGCCCGTAGCCGACAGCGAGAGCCTCTGAAAACACCAACTGATCGACAAGGACTTCGGAGATTCCAACGACGAAGGCAACAACATCAGAAAGCGAAATCTGATCTGAGATCAGATCACCATACCCGACTCCCGATGCATCCGAAAATACCAACGAGTCCGTCTGACCCTGTCCATAACCAAGAATTAAAGAATCCGACAGGACCAACTGATCAGAAAGCTGTTCCGTCAGCAACAATGTCGTACTGACAACAACAGCATCGGTCAGAGTCAGTGTATCAGCAATCAGATCGCCGTAGCCGACACCGGTCTGATCAACAAACGTAAGCTGCTCGGATATACCCGCGCCCACACCAACAACGAGCGAATCGCTAAATACCAACTGATCGCTGAGTGCTTTCAACAGCGACAGATTCAGAAGGGTCGAATCCGCCAAGGTCAGAGAGTCCGCTATAAGATCCCCGTAACCTATACCGCTCTGATCGATGAAGGTCAGTTGCTCGGCCATCCCTTCGCCGTAGCCAACCGCCAGTGAATCCAACATCGTCAGACTGTCTGTCAACGATTCGGTGATCTGTGTTCCGCCACCGCCCAGACTGTAAGTGAAGTTATCCGCCCAGTACTGTCCCCACTCCTTATCGGAGATCGAAGCAATCGAAGGCCGCAGGACAAAGTCCAGTGTCTCAAACGGAACAGATAACCCGTTGCCGGCCGCACCCCATGTCATCTGATCAGAAAGCCGGGCGTTCTTTGCGTCGTTGGTAAAGTCAATGTCGTCGCTGTAGTTCGCCAGCAACTCCGCGGACATCCACAATCCGAACAACCACGGAACATTTTCGGTCAATACCAACTGGTCAGTGATGATGAATCCGTAGCCAATACGAAGAGCATCACTCAACGTAAGGGAATCGGAAATGACGTTACCGCGCCCGATACCAAGTGCATCAACAAGAGTCAGCGAATCAGCGATCGAATCCCCGTAGCCGATTCCCAGTACATCGCTCATCGAGAGCGAATCGCTCAGGTCCTCATCCAACTCGACGGTACCACCACCCGCCAGATCATAGACAAACTGATCCGTCTCTGTGAGGGAGTCGGAAACGAGATCGCCGTAACCGATGGCCAGACGATCCGACAAGGATAGTGTGTCAGATACCGTTACCGTTCGCAAAACTGCAAACGAAAAAGCATCCGACATCGACATCGCATCGGGAATTATCTGCCCACCAAAGGCCGCGTTCACCTTATCGGACAACGACAGGGAATCAGAGAAGCCGAGTGCCGGATTCAGTGCCAAGGCAATAGCATCCGACATCACCAGCTGCTCGCCGGTTACAGTCATATCCCATGGCTCAAGTAGGAATCTACTCGTTCCATCTTCCAACAGAAGATAGCTTACGCCATCCTCAAGAAGGATCTTATCCGTCGTTGATATCGTTACCGGCATCTTCTTCTCAGAACGAAATCCTTAGCTTCACTGCTTTCCACTTGACCAACGTCTGTTGCAACACTTCAACCTTTTGCGGAACCGGAAGTGTGTACTGATGATACAGATAGTCTCCGCGATCCTTGATTTTCCTCTTCAAGTCAATAAGCGAAATAAACTTCAAACCGTACTTCGCGATGTTCCGACTCAACGTGTAGTCATCCACCAGATGACCGGCATCCATCACTCCCGAGTTCACTTCATTCTGTGTCAGGGTGATATTTGCAATTGCTTCAGCCGGTGTCAGTTCCGACGGCTCCCAGAGATCAATACACCAACTACTCGCAACCGTAAACCAGTTACAGCTGCCGATGTGTCTGCCGTCCCTGCGAAAGAACCTGTCGAACTTCCATCTGTTACCTGCATTGTCATTTCCGTTGTGCAACACCGTATCCCTTGGCAGATACTCTGTCACATCAAACATATCGCGATGGACCAGCGCATCCGAATCGATATAGATATTCCAATCGGCATCCTGACCACGCTCGAAGATCTGGAGCTTTTCGTAAACCACAGGCCAGTCAGGAAACTTTCTGGTCTCGATGATTCTGAACTGCGCCCCGATTTTCTTTGCGTACATCTCCAACATCGGATACGTCAGTCTTGTGATTTCAGGTGCGTAGTTTCCGATATTCAACGTCCATAGATTCTTCATTCTACCTTCACCCACCATATCGACGTTCTTAGTGCCGCTCCAACACTTGGGACCATATCTGTTTCAGCAAGAAAAGCCGCCAACGCGTATACGACTTCCTGGTATTCAAAATCATGTCCGCAAAGCAAACCATGCTTCATTTTACTTCTGGCCCAAAGCAGATCGCGGAGTACTTCTTTGTAGGTATGCTCGCCATCCAGAAAAATCATATCCGGCTCTTCTTCCAACTTCACATCAGCCAGATTCTTAAAGTCCGTTCTGATGGCTTGCAACTTCGTTCCCAACACATCCGCCATATTGTGACAAAAGCCGGGGAAGAAATTTCCTTCCTCCATTCCCACATCCCGAGGACCTTTCCAATCATCAATCGCAACGACCTTCCCCGGTGTATTGTCCGCCAATGCTCTTGTCGAACGACCAAGATGAGACCCAATCTCCACGATGTACTTGTGTTTCTGTGCCTCCTGTGCCAACCAGTTTAGTTCCGTCTCCGACATCCATCCCGCTATCGCATATGCCTTCTTCAAATCAAGCATCATTCTCTATCCTTTTATCAGCTGAATTCGTAAACAACGATCAAACCCTGCGCACCTGTTCCTCCCGTCACTCCATTGTTGTTATTGTTCGAAGAAGCTCCACCACCACCGCCTCCGTAATTCAATCCGTTCTTACCATTGAAGTTTCCTGCACCACCAACTGAAGCTCCTCCCTGACCGCCTCTTGGGGCCGAGCCTCCCTCACCGGACTGTACGAGACGCATTGCATTGTTGGAACTAAATCCGGGCTGTCCGTCCATCCCGTTCAATCCCCATGTGGACAAGTTCACAGCACCTCCCGTTCCTCCGCCCGTTAGGTAAGTCGTCGCCGCTCCCGTACCCGCCGGTGCACCGCCACCACCACCGGCGTTGGCATATGCACAGTTGTTCGAAGCATTTCCAAAGATGGTATTGCCACCACCGCTTCCGGCAGTAGAAGCCGCGTGTCCCGCACCTCCCGCACCGCAACTGTAGGAATAACT
>Ga0335071_10000765_pt1 | contig 34619 bp, 36 predicted proteins | sample Lox_Sample_15_FD_206724 | JGI IMG/M metagenome (GOLD analysis project Ga0335071, IMG submission 206724) | Soil microbial communities from Loxahatchee National Wildlife Refuge, Florida, United States - Lox_Sample_1.5 | ecosystem: Environmental > Terrestrial > Soil > Wetlands | place: USA...
CGCTGGATGACGTCGTCGACCCGGTGACCGGCGTCAAGGTCACCTTCCCCGATCTCAATTCTCCGCCGTTCGGGGGCGAAGACTTTGGGACGAGCCTCATCATGCCCGAGCCGACAGCCTTTCTGAATCGGAAACTTCCCGCAGTTTCGATCATCCGGCCAACCGCGAACAAAGGCGCGGCCATGGCGGCCTTGAGGGCTCTCACGGCCGACGGACTCTTCATCGGGCAGTCGAGGGCGTTCTTCGACTTCATGGGGCAACTGGCACTGGAAGCCGACGCGGCCCAGCGCGGTTTCTGATATCGGGGCTGGGTAGCGAACCTGCTGCCCGCGTGTACAGCGCTGCGCCTGGAACCAACAGCCGTAGCGCACGAATTTCGCGATGGTGTTGTGTCAGGCACGACCTTAGTCGGCCGCAGGACACGGGTGCCCCATCCTTTGCCTTCTTTTGGCAAAGGGTGGGGTCAAGACAGTTTTGACCGCATCACACCGTTTGCTGAGGAATAGAGGAAATTATGTTTGAAGGCATCTTCCAACCCATGCATCTACTCGTAATCGTTGGCCTCGCTCTGCTTATGTTCGGCCCAAGGAAGCTTCCCGAACTGGGCAAGGGTATCGGCGAAGGCATCCGCGGCTTCAAATCCGCCATTAACGGAAACGAAGGCCCGGCAACCGACGCCCAGGAAAACAAGCAAGCCGGATAAGTGATATGGCGGGCTTCGGCGGCGAATTGCTGTTCTTTGTTGGCCTGGGATACGTCGTCCTCGGTCCGCAACGTATGCAGGACCTTCTGCAACGTATTGCGCGTGCGAAGCGAGACTTCGATAAGACTCGCGCCGAGCTGACTGCACAACTTGAGGCGCATTGCGGGCGTGAGCGAGGCGTAGCCGAGCGGGAACCCGCAGCCGAAATCCCGAGTGCAGCGAGGGATCCTCAGCCTTGATGTACTGTAGAGAGTGGCACAACCACTCCGCCAACCCGGCCCCGTTGCACGAGCTCTCAGATCGACCGTTCGCGTGCTCTTCACTACGCTCCTCTTCACCGCGGCAGGGATGGGTGCCGGCCTGTTCCTCGGCATCCTCGGCGTGGTCATCTACGGCCTCGCCGCCGGCGTGCAGCCCGACATGCGCAATGCCTACCGACATGTCGCGATACCCGTAGCTGTCACCATCGGCGCCATCGCCTTCCTCGGCGCGATCATGTTGGAAGTCCGCGCCCGGCGCACCCGCGCCTAGCACGGGCCGGGGATAATGTACGATCCTGTACTCTTAGGATGAGAACAAGATCATGTCCATCGAGATTACCTACACGAACCTGCGCGAGAATCTTGCCTCGGTCCTAGATCGAGTCATTGACGACCAGGAAGTCGTCATCGTTCGCCGCCGTGGTGCGAGAGACGTCGCGCTCATCCCCGCCGACGAGTTGTCGAGCTTGATAGAGACAGCCCATTTGCTGCGCTCGCCGGCCAACGCGAAACGCCTACGCGGAGCGCTGCGTCGCGCCCAAAGGCGTGGGGCTTAGAGGAGAGAGGAATTGTGTGACTGACGCCACTTTCAAGAGCCTCCCACATTGTCTTGGTAAGTACCGCATCACTTCGAGTGGAAGTTTGGTATGCAAAGGCTATAAGCCCGACTTGACCGTCTCAGACTCTGATAATCGGCTCGTGTTTATCTTCGAGTGTGAGCAGAAAACCGACCGCAAAGCCTTTCTGGGGAGCCTTGTCAAAGCAGAGAAATATGCGGAGGACTGTGCTGCACATCCAATTCTGATAATAGTAATGCAGGAATTTGACAATACGACCGTCCAACAAATTGCCGGGAATCTCAGGCCCTACGCAGTTTGGTTGGCTCACCTTAAGGGCGGGAGGCCCAGTTTGGCTGACATTCTCTTAATTTCTGACCAGGAATACCGGAGTTCGGTTGAAGCTAATGAAGTGGTTGGATCAGCCGATTTTCTGCGGCGCACAGTCTCGGCGAGTGGAGTTTAGAACCGAGGTACTTTCCTCAGCGCGCCTCGATTTTCTCCAAGCCCGCTATCACTACTAGAATAGAAATTTCGGCATCTGCGGCTTGAGCATGATGACCCGCAGGGTCTCAGGGAAACAATCCATGTCCTCACTCATTCACGTCAAACTCCCCGACGGCAGCGTCAAAGACGTTCCCAAGGGCACCACCGCCCTCGACATCGCCCGCGGTATCAGCCCGCGCCTGGCCGACGCCGCGCTCGCCGCCCAGATCAAGCCCAGCACCAACGGCGCCGAAGCTGCGAATAAAGACCCACAGCTCATCGACCTGACTCGCCCATTAGAAAGCGACGTCGAACTCCGCCTGCTCACCGAGCGCGATCCTGAGGCCTTACAGGTCTATCGCCACTCGTCCGCCCACCTGCTCGCCGCCGCTGTTCTCGAGCTCTTTCCCGAGACCAAGCTCGGACACGGCCCGGCCACCGAGAACGGATTCTTCTACGACTTCCTGCGCGACAAGCCCTTCACTCCCGAAGACCTCGAAGCCATCGAAAAGAAGATGCAAGAGCTCGCCAAAGCCGACCTGCCCTACGCGCGCGAATTCATTCCCCACGCCGAAGGGCTCGAGCGCTTCCAGTCTGAAGGTGACTTCATGAAGTGCCACTTCATCGAGCAGTTCACTCAGCCCGACGAGCCGATTTCCATCTACAAGACCGGCAAGTTTCTCGACTTCTGCCGCGGACCGCACATCCCGTCCACCGGCAAGATCAAGGCGTTCAAGCTGCTCAACGTTGCGGGAGCCTTCTGGCTGGGCGACGAAAAGAACCCGCAGCTCCAGCGCATCTACGGAACGTCGTTCTACTCCAAGAAAGAGCTCGACGACTACCTCAACAAGCTCGAAGAAGCCAGGAAGCGCGATCATCGCCTGCTCGGCAAGCAACTCGACCTCTTCTCCATTCAGGAGCTCGCCGGCCCCGGCCTCATCTTCTGGCATCCCAAAGGCGGCCTCATCCGCAAGGAGATGGAAGACTGGATGCGCAACGAGTACCTTCGCCGCGGCTACTCGCTCGTCTACACTCCGCACGTCGCCCGCACCGACCTCTGGAAGACCTCCGGCCACGCCGGCTACTACGCGCAGAACATGTTCACTCCCATGGAACTGGACGACGCGGAATACCGCATGAAGCCCATGAACTGTCCGTTCCACATCCTCATCTACAAGGACTCGCTCAAGTCCTACCGCGAGCTGCCCGTGCGCCTCGGCGAACTCGGCACCGTCTATCGTTACGAGCGCTCCGGCGTGATGCACGGCCTGCTGCGCGTCCGCGGCTTTACCCAGGACGACGCCCACATCTTCTGCACTCCCGAGCAGATCGAAGACGAAGTCGTCGGCTGCATCGACTTCGCGCTCGAAGTCCTGCGCGTGTACGGCTTCGAGAAGTACACCGTTGAGCTTTCCACCTGGGACCCCGCCGACCGCCAGACCTACGCCGGCCGCGACGATCAGTGGGAGCTCGCCGTCCGCTCGCTCGAGCAGGCGCTCGAGCGCCGCAACATCGAGTACAAAACCATCCCCGGCGAAGCCGCGTTCTACGGCCCCAAAATCGACATCAAGCTGGTCGACGCCATCGGACGCCCCTGGCAGCTCACCACCGTGCAGTTCGATTTCACCCTGCCCGAGCGCTTCCAGCTTGAGTACGTCGGCGAAGACGGCAAGCGCCACCAGCCGCTCATGGTGCACCGCGCGCTCTACGGCTCCATGGAGCGCTTCTTCGGCACCCTCATCGAGCACTATGCCGGAGCCTTCCCCGTCTGGCTCTCACCCGTGCAGGTGGTCGTCATCCCCATCGGCGAGAAGCACCACGCGTACGCGCACGAAGTCGGCGAGAAACTCAAGGCCGCCGGAGTGCGCGCCCACGTCGACGATCGCAACGAGAAGATGAACGCCAAGATCCGCGAACACGCCCTGCAGAAGGTCCCCTTCCAACTCGTCGTCGGCGATAAGGAAGTGGAAACTGGCCAAGTCAACGTCCGCGTGCGCGGCCAGATAAAAGGATCACTCTTCTTGGAAAAGCCAGTGAACGTGGATGCCTTCATACAGCGAGTGAAAATGCTGGTCGAGAGTAGGTCAGCCACCCTACCTCCCGGCGAGCCGGCAGATCTTACAAAGGCTGAGAAGTAATTTATTGGGTAGGGTTTCGTTATCTGTGGGAAATGAAAGAAGGCGGCCAGGGGTTGTGTCGCTACTGCTAAGAAGGCGATCAAATGTCACTTTCTACCTCGAATGTGGGTGGTGAGCTACCGACTCTGGGCGGTGTGACCCCCTTGTACGGTTTTTCAACGGATGTTGATCCCCTTGTTATCACAAACAGCGAGACCATCACAAAATCAACCGAAGAACACCTGTCCTTCTTTCATACTGACGACGTTTTTCTCCGACATATCGGACTCTATCAGCCGCAACATTTCATTTGGCACAAGGTCGAATTGTCGCCCGATGAGATAGTAGCGATTCTCCGCTATGTACGAGGGCTGGGCACCGATGTTTTGAGGGGAGACATAACTTCAGCCGGCCCGTTTGGGAGCTTGTTACATCCTGTCTCGGACTTTTTGCGGGCGCTTCACGTCTTCAAGCCCGGCAGGCTGATCGCTGGCGATACGTCCTTCTTTATGCAGATGCAAGGCGCCGCGTCGACTACGCTATGCCTGAGTCGGTGCTCCGAAATGACGATCGATTTCCAGTTTGTTCAGGAATACCATCCGCATTACGAATTCAATGAGGACGATGTCCTGGGTTTCCTGAAGTTCATGGTGCATTTTTACAAGGCCCGGCTTAAATCCCTTGGCTACCCACAAATTGACTTAGCGCTTTGGAGGTACGCCAAGGAGACTTCGCTATATGGGGATCCGGTGGAACTAATGATCTCGCTCGAGGCGCTCTTGGTGCCGGAGGAAGAGGGAATTGCGTTTAGGCTCGCGCAGAGGGTGGCCAACCTCTTGGGGGGAGACGCGACAACACGGAAGGAACTCTTCAGACAAATGCGCGATTTTTACGGCCTTCGCTCCAAGACAGTGCACGGTGCCATGCTGAGAAAGAGAGACGCTACCGCTCTCCAACAGGTAGATTCGCTCAGAGAGATAACTCGCAGGGTCTTGCTGTCCGTTATGGCACTTGCTGCCGATATTGGGTTGGAGCAGGATCTGTATACCGCCCTAAACGACGCCTGTTTCGATGATGAGCTACGTCAGTCCATCCAATCGAAAGCAGCTGCTTTACTCCATTGCTGAAGTTCCGGCGGGTGGCCCGCCCCGCTAACCTGTTGTAGCCCAAAAACTTACAAGAGGGTGGCCCACTCCGCCTTCTTTTGGCGGGGTGGGGCTTTTCGTTCCGAACGTCCAGAGTCCTCAAGTTCTGCAATCAAAAAGCCCCACCCGGGCAAAACCGGCCCGGGTCGGGCACTCGACGGAGCCATTGCCCATCTATCCATATCGGTGATATGGTTATCCATATGAAGACGACCCTCAATGTCGACGACACCGTCATGGCCCAGTTAAAGCGCGAGGCCGCCCGGCAAGGGCGAACCATGTCGGAACTGGTAGAAACCGCATTGCGTAACCTGTTCCGGGCGCAGAAAAAGGCCGCCGATCTGCGGCCGCTGCCAGTCTTCCACAGCGGCGGCGCTCTGGTTGACATTGCCGATCGCGACGCGTTGTACCAGGCGATGGAAGGCAGATAGCGATTGCTCCTCGTCGACACCAATGTCCTGGTCTATGCGGCGGACGCTGATTCTCCATTCCATACTGCGGCGCGCTCGTGGCTTGAGCGCCAGCGCCTGAAGCCGGAGGCTTGGTACACGAGTTGGCCTGTTTTGTACGAGTTTTTGCGAGTGACCACTCATCCGCGGGTGATGAAGCGGCCATGCAGCGTACAGCAATCATGGGAATTCGTCTCGAGCCTGCTCGACTCGCCGGGAATTGGCGTACTCGTTCCCGGTTCGCGGCACGCCGAGGTGGCCGCACAAGTCTTCGCCGAGCTTCCCTATTTGGCTGGCAACGTCCTCCATGACGGTCATACCGCAATCCTTATGCGCGAACATGGCATTCGCCGCATTTGCACCCGCGACACCGACTTCCACCGATTCCCCTTTCTCGAGGTGATTGACCCGTTGAATGAATGAGAACAGCGGCGGTTAAGGAACGAGCGGAGTGGCATCGAAGCCGACGACCGGCAGGTCGCCCACATATCACCGTGGCCCATATTTGCCTTCTTTTGGCAAATGTGGGGCTTTTGCCTTCGTCTTACTTGTGGTAAGATTAATTCATGGAAAAGATAACCGTATCCTCCAAAGGCCAGATCGCCATTCCCAAGCGGGTTCGTGAGGCTCTCAACCTCAGCGCCGGCTCTAAGCTCACGCTCGAAGTGAGAGGGCAGGAAATCGTGCTGTCCAAAGGCGATGCCTGGCGGAGCCTCCGGGGCGCTGCCCGTGACCTCGACATCGACTTGGCCGCCTTCAAAAAAGCGGAGCGCGAACTTGAAGACTCGCGTTCTTGACTCTTGGGCCATCATTGAATGGATGAGTGCGAGACAGCCTGCCGAGGATGCGGTCACCACGCTTCTTGCCGCAGCGCAGGCGGGCAAGGCGATGCTGTTGATCAGCGCGGTCAACGTCGGCGAAGTCTACTACATTCTGCGGAAACATCGCGCGGAAGAACTGGCAGAGCGCTGGAAGACCCTCGCGCAGACCCTGCCGGTCACCATCGAAGTGCCCACGCTGGCGGACATCTGGGACGCCGCGTTGCTAAAAGGACAATACCCGATTGCGTACGCGGACGCCTTTGCCGCGGCACTGGCCCACAAGTATCGCTCTCCGTTGGTGACCGGAGACCCTGAGTTTCAATCCGTTCCGGACTTGCAGCTGGACTGGGTTGGACGTCCCACAGTGTAGGGTGCGTGATGGCTGGTGGCCCGGATACCAAAGCTAACTCGCGCGAACCTGGGGCACCCAGAGACAGGTTCGTTCTGGCAAGCGCGTTATTACGACCGCAATGTGCGAAATGCCCGCGAGTTCACTGTGAAACTCCGCTACCTGCATTGCTATCCTGTGAAGCGTGGCCTCGTCGAGAACCCCGAAGACTGGCGATGGAGCAGCTTCCGTCACTACGCGCTGCGCGAAGTCGGAGTGGTCGAGATCGAATCGGAATGGACGGCCCGCGACCGTGAACTGAAGGCGATGGGCAAATCCCCCAGAATCTGGCTTGGTTAATCTAGGCTGGTGGGCTGATTCGATAACCGTGTCGGCTCCGAAGGGCGGGTGGCCCACCCCGCTAATCTATTGCAGCCAATAAAGTTACAGATGGGTGGCCCATCCCGCCATCTTTTGGCGGGCTGGGGCTTGTCGCTTCCAGTATTCCAAAGTCCTCTATCCCAAAAGCCACCCCGGCAGGACCACTGCAAACCATTCGCCTACAATCTGCGCTGGTGCGAAATGCAGAAGTACCACTGCATCTTGCAGCGGTGTCCCGATTTGGCGTTAAGCCTCCGCTAGATAAGAGCTTTCTAATCAACAGCTCATCCAAAATTTAGATTTGCACTCCGCTTGCATAAGCATCAGTGGGCACGACGCCATGCGGAGCGCAATCCATCCTGTCGCACGGACTTCTGAAGCACCGACGGCGCTGGGGGTCTTGTCCAGGCTCGCTTTGGCAGGGGCTGAAGCCATGCCCCGGCAACGCCGCTTGGTGACAAAACCTCTGAGCGAAGGCGAACGGATTCGCGCCGTATCGCGAGGGCATTGTGGCGAAGTATTCATTCGGACTTGGAGTAGGGAGGCCTTATGTCGATCCTGTTTGTACTGCTGACGTTCCTTTTAATTCTTACGTTCCAATACTTCCGCAGGGAGCAGGCACCGGCGCCTGCGGTGCAAGTGGCGCCGTTCAAAAAGATGACAGCTCCGAAGATGGTGACGGTGGCGGGCATGGAGGTTCCGGAGAATTATGCGTTTCATCCGGGGCACACGTGGGTGCGCGATGAGGGCCAGCAGAATGCGCGGGTGGGGCTGGATGCGTTTGCCAGTAACCTGATTGGCGCCGTGGACAGCATTGAACCGGCGGAGCTGAACCGCTGGGTGCGGCAAGGACAACGGCTATGCACGCTGAAGAAAGGCGCGCAGTCGGTGGACGTGCTGTGTCCGGTGGAAGGCGTGATGGTTTCGTTGAACTACGAGGCGCTCAAGGATCCGAAGCTGTTGGCGGAGGATCCGTACAAGAACGGCTGGCTGGGCGTGGTGAAGGCGCCCGAGCTAGCAATCAATCTGAAAAACCTGCTGCACGGGCCGATGGTTCCGGCGTGGATGCAGAACAGCATCCAGCGGGTGGGCGGCATGATGCAGGAGCTGAGTCCGGCGCTGGCGCAGGACGGCGGACTGCCGGTGAGGGGACTTTACTTTCAGCTCGATCCGAAGGTGCAGCGCCAGGTGGCGAAGGAATTCTTCCTTTCGTAGGACGCCGGAACCGGAGAGATGAAGGAGAGTGCTATGCCGAAACAGGTTGCCATGTTGATCGATATCAAGAAGTGCATCGGCTGCGGGAGTTGCGAAGCCGCTTGCAAACAACTGCACGGATTCAACAGCGAGCCTGAGCCTGCTTTGTCAGACACCGCGTTTACGGTGGTCGAAACGCGGGGCGACAAGTTCGTGCGGAAGCTGTGCATGCACTGCAACGATCCGGCGTGCGCGTCGGCGTGTCCGGTAGGCGCGATCAAGAAGACGCCGCTGGGGCCTGTGGTCTACGACGCGGGCAAGTGCATTGGCTGCCGCTATTGCATGCTGGCGTGCCCGTACTCGGTGCCGCGCTACCAGTGGGCGAAGCTGGCTCCGTATGTGAAGAAGTGCGATCTGTGTGCGGAGCGCGTGAAGGCCGGACGGCAGCCGGCGTGCACGGAAGCGTGCCCGGTGCAGGCGAGCATTTTCGGCGAGCGCGATGCGCTGATCACCGAAGCGTGGAGCCGCATTCGCAGCGATGCGAGTTATGTGCCGCGGATTTACGGCGTGGAGGAAGCGGGCGGAGGCTCGGTGCTGTTTGTCTCAGACGTAGAGTTCGAAAAGCTGGGCTTCAAGCCGTTGCCGACGGGCAGCCAGCCGGTGCCGACGCTGACGGCTTCGGCCATGGGCGATTCGCCGAAGGTGGTGATCATGGGCGGATCGATCCTGGCGGCGCTCTACTGGATTACACAGCGACGGCGCGATGTGGCCATGGCAGAGGCAGCAGAAAAACCGGGTAATCCGGCAAGCGGAGAAAGGAACTAGCCATGCTGGAAAAGATTACTGAACGAATTACGATGTGGCGTGCCATTGTGGCGATTGTGCTGGTGACCGGACTGTATGCGACCTACGTGCGCTTCTTCGAGGGCTTTCGCGCCAGCACGAATTTGAGCGACCAGATGCCATGGGGCCTGTGGGTCGGGCTCGGGACGCTGTGCGGGATCGGGCTGTCGGCCGCCGGGTTCGGCATTAGCGCAGCGGTGTACCTGCTGGGTATGGAGCGCTACCGGCCGATCCTGCGGGCGTCGATTCTGATTTCGTTTCTCGGCTATTGCACGGTGATGGTCGGATACCTGTATGAGATCGGATTGCCGTGGCGATTCTGGCATCCGATTGTGATGTGGAACGGCAGGTCGGTGCTGTTCGATGTGTGCGTGTGCATCATGACGTACTTTACGGTGCTGACGTTCGAGTTCGCACCGGCGGTGATCGAGAAGCTGCCGTGGACCGGGCTGCGCGAGACGATCCTGCGGTATCACCATCGCATCGTCACGGGCGTGGTGCTGGCCGGCGTGCTGCTGTCGTCGATGCACCAGTCATTTCTCGGGGGGCTGTATTTGATTGCCGAAGGCAAGGTCCATCCGCTGTGGTACTCGCCGTACATGCACGCGCTGTTCTACCTGTCAGCGATACCGGCGGGGCTGGCGCTGACGGTGATGGCGGTGTACCTGAGTATGCGTTCGCTCGATGTGCGGGTGGATTTCTCGATCCTGAGCGACTGTGGGCGGATGGTGCAACTGCTGCTGATTGTCTATGCGTTCTTCCGGTTGCTCGATCTGGCGTCGAACCATGCGCTGCACTACGCATTCCAAATCACGCCAGAGGCGGGATACTTCTGGCTGGAAATGGCGCTCTTCTTAGCCGTGCCGATCGGGCTGTTGAGTATCGATTGGGTGCGTAACGATCCCAGCAAGCTGTACGTGGCGTGCGCCGTGGTGGTAGCGGGATTCCTGGTGAACCGGATCAATGTATCGATCAATGCGCTGCAGAGGGCGATGGGAACGCATTACGTTCCGAAGTGGACGGAGCTGGCGTCGAGCGTGCTGGTCATCATGACCGGGGTGCTGGCGTTCCGGTATGCGGTGATTTATCTCGACATCCTACCCAAGGCCCCGCGGGCGGCGCGGGCGCTGCCGGCGAAGTTCACGCCTTGGGTCGCGGATCGAGGAATGCCGGCCCAGGCGTGAGAATCCGAAACGAAAATCTCTCTGCGTGACGAATCCGTGGCGGCAGCCTTGAATGTGCTGGGGCTGCCGGCCACGGATTCGTGCTTGCGAAGCAGACTGAAGAAGGCCGCGCCGTCACCGCGGGCGCGGCCTCAAGGGTTCAGCGACACACTCTCAACTCATCCAGCGTTTGCGGGTGAGGACTCCGACCGCAGTCAGTCCGCTGCCGAGCAAGGCCAACGTGGCCGGCTCAGGCGTGGCCGACGCGATTTGGGACTGGTTGATCCGAACGAAGTCGACCGGAGTGAACTGATAGCTGTGGCCACTCCAAAGAATGGAGTAGTAGCCGCCGTCACCGCATCCGCCCGACGGGGTGTAGGTGCATAGGTTGACATCACCAAGGCCGGGCACGTTGAAGACGATGCCAAGGTAATCGACTGCGAAGTCGGCGTAACCGGGTTCGTAGTACAGGTTGTTGTACAGGAAACGGGGATCGAAGCCGGGGGCCACGATTTCCGAGACCTGAATGTTGTTATAAGTTGCGTCGATGCCGGTGATAGTCCAGGAACCGTTGGCGTTGTCGCTGCCGAAGAAGGTTCCTGAGACGGAAACACCCGGCCCGCTGTAGGCGAATGGAATGGCGTCCGCACACAGCTGCATGGGTACGGCCAGGGTACAGACAACCACGACTGAAATCAGTACGCACTGCTTCATAGGAAAGCTATCGGCAGGAAGGGTGTCGACGTTTAGCGGTCAGAAAAACCAAGGGCCAATGCATCCACGGACGAACACGGATCGACACCGATCAATCGAGGGAGGAAAAAGCAGCGGTTTATGTCCGGCGCACCTGGAACCACGCGTTGGCACGGGGGTCAAACAGTAGCAACGCGAACACCAGCAGGATGACGGCGTGCATGGCAACCTGCGTCCAGGAATGCCAGAAGCTGAGGATGACGTGGAGAGTGATCCAGATCATGGCGAGCCAGCGGGCCCAGTTGCGGCCGCGCAGCAGGAAGATGCCGGCGACGATGGCGAGCAGGCGGACGAACTCGATCAGCAGGGTGTCGTTGGCGAAGGGGTGATGAAGGTCGAGTTCGCGGAGGTGATAGACGAGGCCGACGGCCCCGGCGAGGATAAGCAGGCAGGCAACGAGGGTGACGGAGATGGGGCGCGGGAGCATGGGGACGAGAGACAGTGTAAACGGAGTGGAACCGGGGCATCATTTTTCTGTTGACGCGGGTCGGCCGATTGCATATTCTATGCATCGGACTGCGAGGTATGAGATGAACTTCAAGGGGACGCTGCCCACGCTGATTCTGGAAGCCCTGGCGCGGGAGACGAGTCACGGCTACAAGATCGCGCAGCAAATCAAAGAGCGCTCGCACGGCGTGCTGGACTTCAAGGAAGGGACGCTCTATCCGGCGCTGCACAAGTTGGAGAACGAAGGGCTGGTGGAGTCGTACGAAGGCGTGGAGAAGGGGCGTCCACGGCGGTATTATCGGATCACGAAAAAGGGGCGGGCGGTGCTGACGAAGGACCGCGAGGAGTGGCGCGAGCTATCGCGCGCGGTGAACATGATGTTGAGGGAGGCGTAGATGGCGAACGCATTGGATGGCTGGGTGAGCGAGGCGACGCGCTGGTTGTCGAAAGATTCGGCCGCGCAGGTGAGGAGCGAAATTGGCGAGCACTTTGAGGAATCGCGGGTAGCGGCGGTACACGCAGGCGCGAACCAGGCCGAGGCGGAGTACGCGGCGCTGGCAGCGTTGGGCGATGCGGGCAAGGTGAACCGGGAGTATCGCGACGCGCTCATGACAAACGGCGATGCGCGGTTGCTGCGCGAAGGCAACATGGAAGCGAAATTCTTCTGCGCCAACAGGCCCGTGCGGCTGGCGCTGTTGGCGCTGCCGGGATTGGCGCTGATGGCGTCGGGACTGCTGTTTTACCAAGGGAAGGCGGATATCGCGCGCACGTTGTTGCTGGGCGGTATTACCCTGGCAGTGGTGTTCGTCATGCCGTTTCTGCCGGTATACACGAAATCGCGCAGCCGCATCGCGCGGTTTGTGAAATGGATGGTGCTGGCGGGGCTTCCGCTGCTCGCGTTCGGAGGCGACGCGCTGAAATATTCGTGGCTGCTGATTGCCGTGTGGTCGCCCATTGCGTGGGTGGAATGGCGGCGAATGGCACTTCGCCGCAAGCTGCCGATTGAGCAGTGGCCGAAGCAGTTGTATTTGTAGAACGCTGGGCCGTTTGCGGGGACAAATCAGAAGATCTGAAAAATCGGTACACCGCCGAGGCCGCTATCGGCGTCGGGTTCACGGCGGAAGCGGAACTTCCAGGAAATCGGCCGGGCCTTGGGATAGCTGTGCGCTGCGCCAAGAGCCTGGCCACTGGCGACCTGCAGCGAGCGGATCGCCATGAGATTGAGCGCTTCGCGCACGGTGATGTTGTGGTAGATGGGATCGCGACGATGGGTGGAAGGCAGACAGTCACCTAGCAAGTCGCCGGCGAAACCTCCGGGTTCTTTCCCTTGCGCGTGATACCACGCACGTTTGTGTTCCCACAAATACTTGCTGAGCTCCGGCGTGTAAGAGAAGAATCCCATGGGACTATCCATGTAGGCGAACTGTTGTGCCACGCAGTCATCAGGTGGAAGGAAGAACTCGGTCAGCCTCAGGTCGAGCAGACCGGGAGGATCGGCGCTGCCGTGCGCAGGGTAGACGTGAACAAGATTACCGGGAAGCAGGTCGACCTTGTACTGCGGGTTGTCACGGCGCATGCGGGCGAGGACGTCTTGCAGGCTCGCGTTAGGCGGGCCGAGATCGATGTGCGGCTCGGTGTCGGGGCGCGGATCCCACAGTTCTTCAAAGCCGACGACGATCTGATTCGGAAAGCGGGCGCGCAGTTGATCGATGGCGGCTTCCATGGGCGTGGAAGGCACGCCGGCGGTGAGGGGCATTGCCGCACACAACATGCCGATACATGCAAGCAGTGCAATTGGCGTGAGTTGGTGTGGGGCGCGCAGAGCAGCCTCCAGGTTCGGTGATTTAGACACCTGCGGCGGTTGTGTAGTTCCTTTCAGCCAGCGACGGAGATCCGCCACGAGCGTTTGGGCTATGCGCGCTCAAACGCGTGCTTGGCGTGGAGGTCGTCGAGAGCCTTCTCTTTGGCGGTGTGGAAGGCTTCTGCCTTGCCAACGAGCGCTTCGGTGGCGCGGGCGTGGTCGCCATGCAACTCGACGAGTCCCTGGCTGCCCAGCGAGCTCGCGGCGGCGCGCAACTTGTCTTTCATTTGCGGATCGGAAGCGTCAAGGTAGATGGCGTCGCAAGGGTCGGCGATGAGGACGGGCTGGCGGTCGAGACCTCCGGCCCAGAAGACCTTGCGCGCGACAAAGTCTTCGAGTTCCCCGGCTTGGACGCTCCAGAAGGTCCAGACCTCGCGGCGGATGCTGTAGCAGCGGCTGGAAACGGGTACGGGCTGACGCTTGCCGGATTTGAGGAGCTGGAGCTGGCGGTCGTCGAGCGCTTTGCGCGCGGTGTTTACGGCGATCCAGAAGGCGAGCTCGCCGTCTCGCGAGGGCAGCACCTCGTTGATGCTCTCGGAGAGGTTGAGGGCGATGTCGGCGTGGAGGTCGCTGCCGTCGGCGAGCCAGAGCCGTCCGTGGCAGACGTACCAGTCGCTGCCGCCTTCCGAGCGGTGAAAAGGCCACTGCAGTTCGATACGCACGGGCAAGCCGCGCAGGGAGATACCGGAATAGGTCGCGAGAGTTTCCATCGTGTTACAGGTTGCAGACCAGAGGGTGCGCCGAGGCGCGGGGAAATCCGGGCCGCAAATGCTACGTTTCCTATTATGCCGTACGGCTCGACTGGGAGCGCACCGTTCGTCCGCAGTCACGTGCCGGCTCTGCCCGCGGTTCACCGCCCCGTCCGCCTCGCGTGGAATAATGGTGGCGGCGCGCGAGCGCACGTCCGATGAACGACCAACCTGCCACATTGTGGGACATCGCGAAGCTGTTCCTTAAGCTGGGGACGACTGCGTTCGGTGGTCCGGCGGCACACATCGCCATGCTGCAGCACGAGGTGGTGACGCGGCGAGGGTGGCTCAGCCAGGAAGAGTTTCTCGACCACCTCGGCGCCAGCAATCTCATTCCGGGGCCGACTTCGACCGAACTCGTCATCCATGTTGGCCGGAAGAAGGGCGGCTGGCCGGGCCTGCTGGTGGCGGGCGCGTGCTTCATCCTGCCGGCGGCGGTCATGGTTTGGGCGCTGGCTTGGGCGTACGTGCGCTTCGGGAAGCTGCCTGCCGTATCAGGCTTGCTCTACGGCGTGAAGCCGGTGGTCATCGCCGTAATCCTGCAGGCACTATGGAAGCTGGGGCGCACGGCGCTCAAACGCGTGTCGCTGGCCATCGTGGGGGTGGTGGCGTTGGTGTTGAGCGCGGCAGGCGTGTGGCCGCTCTGGGTACTGGCCGTCGGCGGATTTTTGGCAGTAGTGATTTCTATGGATGCCCAGCGAGCGAAAGCTGTGTTCTTTGGGTCAGGCGTAATTCTGGGCGGCGCGTCGTCGGCGGGAGCGGCGGCGCCGGCGGTTTGGCCGATTCTTTTGGTATTCATCAAGATCGGCGCGATGGTGTTTGGCAGCGGATACGTGTTGCTGGCATTTCTGCGCGCAGACTTGGTGGAGCGTCTCGGCTGGCTCACGCAACAGCAGATTCTCGACGCGGTGGCGGTGGGACAAGTAACGCCCGGGCCGGTTTTTACCACAGCGACGTTTCTCGGTTACCTGCTGCACGGAACGAGTGGGGCGGTAGCAGCCACGCTCGGTACATTCGTTCCTGCTTTTGTGTTTGTGGCAATCAGCGCGCCGCTGATTCCCAAGATTCGAGCTTCGCGGGTCGCTGGTGCCGCGCTGGATGGCATCAACGTCGCATCGCTGGCGCTGATGGCGGTGGTCACGTGGCAGCTCGGTCAGGCCGCGCTAATCGACGCGACGACGGTAGCGGTGGCACTGGTCAGCGCAGTGGCGCTGCTGGTGTTTCCGCGGCTAAACTCGGCCTGGCTCATCGCAGGCGCAGGACTGCTGGGGGCGATGCGATACGTCTGGTCGTGAGCGGTGAGAAAAGGTTCCGCATCGGACATGGCGCACAGGGAATCAAGGAATGTATGAGTCAGCAAGACGCTTCCGAATCGCGACGCCAATTCCTTAAAACCACAGGTCTAGCGGCGGGAGCTGCCTTGCTGTCGCGGGCCGGCGTGGCGCAGAGCAATCCGACGCTGGTGAGCGCATCCCATGGTGTGGGACAAGCGTCTTCGAACGTCGATTACACCATCAGCATCCAGCTTTCGCCGATCGAGATCGCGCCCGGCAGGATCATTTCCACGACCACCTACAACGGGCAGTTTCCGGGGCCACTGCTGCGATTCACGGAAGGCAAGCCCGTCACGGTGGATATCATCAACCACACCGACACGCCCGAGCAGTTGCACTGGCACGGACAGTTTCTTCCGACGGATGTGGACGGTGCCGCGGAAGAGGGCACGCCGTGGATCCCGGCGCAGGCAAAGCGGCGCATCACATTCACGCCGAGGCCGTCAGGATTGCGTTTTTTTCACACCCACAATCGAGCGGGCGCCAATCTGTATGAGGGTACGTACAGCGGACAGGTAGGACCTGTGTACATCGAGCCAGTACAGAACCCCGGTCGATATGACCGCGAAGTGTTCCTCACGTTGAAGGAGTTTGAGCCAACGTTCAGCCGCGGAGGCGACATGGCGATGGATTTTCTGTCACCGGCGACGCGGGTGGCGGAGTTGGAGAAGCAGGGCGAGGCGGCGATGAAGGCATCGCTGGCCAAGGGCATGCCGCATGGCTACGAGGTGGGTTACGGCTCGTTCACCATCAATGGGCGCATGCTGGGACACGGCGAGCCGGTGCGGGTTAAGCGCGGCGAGCGAGTGTTGTTCCACGTGCTGAACGGCAGCGCCACGGAAATTCGCAGCCTGGCGCTTCCGGGGCATACGTTTGAGGTCGTGGCGCTCGATGGAAATCCCGTGCCTGCGCCGGCCAGTGTGCCGGTGCTGTGGTTGGGCACCGCGGAGCGAATTTCCGCGATCGTCGAGATGAATCACCCGGGCGTATGGATCATGGGCGATACATCGGATGACGACCGCCACCACGGCATGGGCATCGTCGTCGAGTACGCAGGAGTGAACGGCAAGCCGCAGTGGGTTGCGCCGCCCAGGTTCAAGTGGACCTATGCGCGCTTTGGGGCGGCAAGTTCAGCGGCGGTCGAGCCGGATGAGACATTTGAGATGCTGTTCGCCAAAAATAACGCGGCCGACGAGGGATTCAATCGCTGGACGATCAATGCCGTGGCTTTTCCCATGAGTAACGAAGTTGTACCCGCGACCTTTCATCTGCAGCAGGGCAAGAGCTATCGGCTGAAGATGCGAAACGCCAGCGACGACATACATCCCATTCATTTGCACCGCCACAGTTTCGAACTGACCAAGCTCGCCGGGCAGCCGACCGCGGGCGTGATGAAAGACGTCGTCATGGTTGGCGGGTATCAGGAAGTAGAAGTGTCGTTTGTCGCCGACAATCCGGGCCTCACGCTGTTCCACTGCCATCAGCAGTTGCACATGGATTTCGGATTCATGACGCTGTTCGACTACGTGTGACCAGCGCGCATTACAATGGCCGTGCGGAGCAGCAGAGCATGCAGGTCGAATCCGCGAACCCCGAGAATCGACAACAGAAGCTCTGGACGGCGGGAAGATTCCTGCAAATCGTTGTGTTCCTCGCAGTGTGGGTGGGGGCACTGTTCGTCGCAGCAGGGACCGCACGGTGGCTGCGCGGGTGGATCTTCACGATCGGCACCCTTGGTCTTTACATCTTGGCCACAGTTTGGGTGATGCGAAGAAACCCGGCGCTGCTGCCGGCACGCGCCAAGTGGCACGGCCGTGAAATGAGGCCGTTCGACCGGGTATTTATCGGGCTGTTGTTCGCGCTGTACCTGGCGCAGCCGATCGTGGCCGGCCTGGATGCCGTGCGCTACCAGTGGACCTCGATGCCCTTCTGGACGGTGTATGGGGGGTTGGTTCTGCTGACGTTCGGAATGGGAATCATTACGTGGGCAATGCTGGTGAACCCGTTTGCGGAAGCGGTGGTGCGAATTCAAAAAGAGCGACACCAGACCACGGTGACCACCGGGCCGTATCGCTACGTGCGGCACCCCATGTATTTGGGAGCCTTCGTGATGTTTCCTGCCACCGGCCTGGTGCTTGGTTCCTACTGGGCGCTCGCGACCGGTGTGGCCATGTCGCTGCTGTTCGCCTGGCGCACGGCGAGGGAAGACCGCGTGTTGCAGCGCGAACTACTGGGATACCAGACGTACGCAGAGGCGACGCGCTATCGGCTGATTCCAGGGGTGTGGTAGGCGCGGCCTGATCGCTCGTGGCGATGCCGGGCCGCGCGAGGTCGTGTTTGTCTACAGCGCGTTTTCCCCGCGATCGTCGTTGCGAATGCGAACTGCGTCATCTACGCGGGTGAGGAAGATCTTGCCGTCGCCGATCTTGCCGGTGCGTGCGGCGTTAGTGATGGCGGCGACAGCCTTGGCGACAAGCTGGTCGGCAACCACGGTCTCGATCTTGATCTTGGGCAGCACGTCAACCTCGTATTCGCGGCCGCGATAAAACTCGGTGTGGCCCTTCTGGCGGCCGTGGCCGCGAACTTCGATGACCGTCATACCCTCGACTCCAATTTCGAGCAAAGCGTCTTTCACGGCTTCAAACTTAGTCGGTTGGATGATGGCTTCGAGCTTGGTCATAGTCTGTCCTTAAGCGAATTTGTGATGCGCACAAGCGATGGCCGCCATCGACGATGCCTAGGGCAAGCCGCCCTCCCAGTTGTAGCCTTCTTCGCCATGCTGGGTGATGTCGAGGCCTTCGACTTCCTGTTCAGGCGAGACGCGCACGCCGATGATGAGGTCCACCAGCTTGAGGATCAGCAGGCTGCCGACGCCGCCGAGCACAATTGCGACCAAAACGCCCACGACTTGGTTGCCGATTTGCCTGAAGTTGCCGTCAACCACGCCCAGGCCAAGGGCGACGCCTTGGTTGTTCCTGAAGATGGGGTTGATGAGGCTGGTGCCGAACACCCCGGTGAGGATGGCGCCAATAGTGCCGCCGACTCCGTGCACGCCGAAGGCGTCGAGCGAGTCGTCGTAGCCGAAGCCAGCCTTGACCTTCGCGACCATGAAGAAGCAGATGACGCCGGCGATGAGACCGATGACGATCGCCGACATGGGAGTGACGAACCCGGAGGCGGGCGTGATGGCAACGAGCCCGGCGACACATCCGGAGATAGCGCCGAGCGCACTGGGCTTGCCGTTGTGCATCCATTCGGCGGCGGCCCAGGACAGTGCCGCTGCGGCCGCGGCGAAGTGGGTTGCTACAAAAGCGCTGGTGGCGAGGCTTCCCGAGCTGAGCGCGCTGCCCGCGTTAAAACCGAACCACCCGACCCACAGTAGGCAGGCACCAACAAAGCTCAAGACGACGCTATGCGGAAGCACGGGCTCCCTTGGGTAGCCGATGCGCTTGCCCAGATACAGCGCGCAGACGAGGGCGGAGATCCCGGAAGTGATGTGGACGACGGTGCCTCCGGCGAAGTCGAGCGTGGGAAAGCGGCCGCCGAGGGCCGCGTTGAGCAGTCCACCTTTACCCCACACCATGTGTGCCATGGGCGCGTAAACGATAAGCGACCAGAAAATCATAAACACAGCCATGGCGCCGAACTTCATGCGCTCGGCAAAGGCCCCGCTGATGAGCGCTGGCGTAATGATGGCAAACATGAGCTGATACACCATGAAGGTCTGCAACGGAATGGTTGCGGAGTAGGTGGGGTCGGGCGAGGCTCCGACGCCGCGCAGGAAAGCGTGGCTGAAGCCGCCGACAAGGCTGTTGCCATCACCGAAGCACAGGCTGAAGCCGACCAGCGCCCAGACCAGGGTGATGATGCCCATCATGGCGAAGCTGTGCATCATGGTGCTGAGGACGTTTTTCCGGCGAACCAGGCCTCCGTAGAAAAGCGCCAGGCCGGGGCCGGTCATAAGCAGGACGAGCGCGCTCGAGACGAGCATCCAGGCGTTGTCGGCGTTGCTGCGGGCCTCAGCGATTTGCTGCTGAAGCTGGTCGAGAGTGGGCTGGGCGCCGCAACTCGCAGAGGTTTGCCCCAGGAGCGACCCGGCCACTAGGAAGAAGAAGAAGATGAACATGATGATGGGTAGCACGTAGCACTTAGGTGAGACCATGAACCTCCCCCTGAAGTAGAGGGACAGTGTACGAGATATTCCTCTAAGACGAAAGTGGGGTGTGGGTTCGCTGGCGTATAGTCGTCGCATGTTCTTTCGAATGTTCCGGTTGAATCTCGCGGTGACAGTGCTGATGGTTGCGGTCGCTTCAGGCCAGACTCCTAAGCAGGCCGGAAACCAGTGGCGCATGGCGCACGAACAGCAAATCTTGCAGGAGTTCGCGGCACTGCTTTCGATCCCCAACGTCGCCGGCGACAAGGCGAACATTCAGCGCAATGCGGATGCACTGGTGGCAGCGCTCGAAAAGCGTCATGTGGCCGCGAAACAACTGACGGCTGGGGAATCGAATCCGGTGGTCTATGGCGAGATCAAGACGCCAGGCGCAAAGCATACCATCGTCTTCTACGCTCACTACGACGGGCAGGCGGTGAATCCGGCCGACTGGGAGACGCAGTCGCCGTTCACTCCGGTGATCGAATCGGTGAACGGCGAGCCGCGCATCTTCGGGCGCTCGGCTTCCGATGACAAGGCAGCGATCCTCGCGCAGCTCACCGCGCTCGACGCACTGCAGGCAGCCAAGCTTCCCTTCAAAGCGAACTTGCGGTTTGTATGGGAGGGCGAAGAAGAAGCGGGCTCGACCAATCTCGAAGCCGTGCTGAAGAAGTATCGCGATGAGCTGGGCGGCGATGTCTGGCTCATCTGCGACGGACCGGTAGACCAGAGCGGACGGCAAACGGTGGTCTTCGGCGCGCGCGGCGTGACCCACATCGCCATCACGTTGTATGGTCCGAACCGCGAGCTGCACAGCGGCCACTATGGCAACTGGGCGCCGAATCCCGCCATGATGCTGGCGCAGCTGCTGGGCAGCATGGAGGATGCGGATGGCCATGTACTGGTGCCCCACTTCTATGACGGCATTGCGCCGCTCAGTCCGCTAGAGCAGCAGGCGATCGCCGAAGCACCAAACAATGGCGCGTTGTTGATGAAAGAGTTCGCGCTGGGTCGCGTCAATGGCGGCGGCCGTCCGCTGCTGGAACTCCTGAACGAGCCTACGCTGAACATCGATGGATTCGCCTCTGCACGCGTAGGTGCGAAGGCCAACAACGTGGTGCCGTCCACCGCAACCGCCGACATCGACATGCGCCTGGTCAAAGGCCTCGACTGGAAGACCCAGCAACAGCGCGTCGTGGACTACATCGCCTCGCAGGGATACTTCGTCACCGACGCCACACCGGACAAAGTCACGCTGATGGCCCATCCCCGGGTCGCCTACGTCCTGCGCGATGCCGTGGGCTACAATGCTGTGCGCACCCCGATGGACCTGCCGATCGCGCAGGCCGTGATCGCCGCAGTCGAGAGCGCGCGCGGCCCGGTGGTCAAGCTGCCCACCATGGGCGGCAGCGTTCCGCTGGAGATGATCGTGAAGACGCTCGACACCAACACCATCACCGTGCCGATTGCGAACTACGACAATAACCAGCACTCGGCCAACGAGAACCTTCGCATACAAAATTTGTGGGACGGAATTGAAGTGATGGCCGCGCTGGAGGCGATGGAGTAGTTTCCGCAGCGCTTTGGAGCAGCTACATCACCTAAGTGCCGTCGTGGCAGATATTCGTACAGTCCTGTCGAAGAACCTCGAACAAATCCTTGACAACATCCCGCCCCAGGAACCAATAATCAATCGGCCTTGGCGCGATTTGGAATGTCTGCCAAGCCGCGCGCCAAACCTTCCACCTCTCCCGGCGCTACTTCTCCAACGTTCAAGAACAATCAACCGCCAACCGTTCCAGGAGGATCGAGATGTATTCGTGCCTGATGAAAACTCTCCTTCGACTCTCCCTGCTGGTGCTGGCGTTCGGCGCCGCCGGCCAAGCCGCGCAACCTGCAGCCAACAACAACGGATCAAAAAACTACAACGAATGGACGGTTCAACAACTCCAGGCTGCTATGACCTCGGGGAAGCTGACCTCCTATGACCTCACAAAGTATTACATCCAACGGATCATCGACCTGGATCAAAACGGTCCGGGAGTAAACGCGGTGATCGAACTCAACCCCGACGCACTGGACCAGGCACGCGAAGCCGACAAACTTCGCAAGAGAGGGATCGTTTTAGGTCCCTTGCACGGAATTCCAGTGCTGGTGAAAGACAATGTGGATACCGGCGACAAGATGCAGACCAGCGCGGGATCGTTTGCACTGGTCGGCCGCCCTGCGCTGCAGGACTCGACCGTGGCGGGCAAGCTGCGCAACGGCGGTGCAGTGCTGCTGGGCAAGACAAATCTCTCTGAGTGGGCCAACTTCCGCTCGTTCGAGTCGGTGAGCGGTTGGTCCGGCCGCGGCGGACAAACCAATAATCCTTACGGCATTGCACGCAACCCATGCGGATCGAGTTCCGGATCGGGCGCGGCAGTCTCGTCGAATTTCGCCGCTGTCTCGTTCGGAACCGAGACTGACGGCAGCATCGTGTGTCCTGCCAACGCAAACGGCGTGGTGGGTCTCAAGCCCACGGTGGGTTTGACGAGTCGCGCAGGCATCGTGCCGATCTCGCACACGCAGGACACGTTCGGCCCGCACGGTCGCTATGTGGCCGACGTCGCTGTGGCGCTTGGCGTTGTCCAAAGCCGGTATTACGACGGGCGCGACCCGGCTACTGCGGGCGTGCCGCTGGGATGGCAGGGTCGGTTTACCCGCCCCATAAACATTCCCACCGACTACACCCAGTTCCTCAACCCCAATGGACTGCAGGGCGCACGACTGGGCTTGACTCGAATCGGGCTGATGGGCTATGACCCGTACGTCGTTACACCGCAGCCGGTGCAGGACGCGTACGAAGCAGCATTCCAGGCTCTGACAGACGCGGGGGCAAATGTCATCGATCTGGATGCGGCAGGCTTCACTTGGCCCAACGGCGGCGGAGGTCCCGGCGAGCTGCTGGTGTTATGCTACGACTTCCGCAATGACGTGCAGGCGTACTTCGCGACGCGCAACGGCGTGCCCGTGGCCGGAGGTACGCTCCAAACTGCTATCGACTTCAACAACGCCCATGCCGCCGTGGAGATGCCGTACTTCAACCAGGATCTATGGGAGTTGTGTGAGTCCATGGCGCCAGGACCGGACGATCCGCAACCAGCATTCGGTGGCATGACTTACAACCAGGCGCTGGCCGCCGACCAGGCCTTCGGTGTGAATGGCATCGATGCCGCGTTAAGCCAATTCAACCTGGATGCGGTAGTCACCGCCACCGACAACCCCGCCTGGGCGACGGACTTGATCTTCGGCGACCACTTTATCTTTGGCAGTTCGGGGTTGGCGGCGCCGGAGGGTTATCCGATTATTCAGGTTCCGGCATCGATGGTGTTCGGCGCGCCGATGGGCATCAGCTTTTTCGGCACGGCCTTCAGTGAGCCAACCCTCATCAAGCTCGCGTCGGGCTTTGAGGCATACACGCAAACCCGCGCGCACAACCTGCCAACCTTTGCCCAGACCGTACCGTTCGATCACATTCAAGGAACGACTCTGCATCCGTCGAAGAACCTGATGGTTCCTCCAGCAAGCAGTTCCCAGGGACCGACCGCAACGACCAAGGCTCCCGTGGCGCCGGATAAGAAGCAGAAGGTGCTGCATCACTTATAAGGCAACGGAACACTTGAGCGAAGGATGCCTCATCGCATCCTTCGCATTTCTATTTCGGTTTCTGTGCAAGGAAGCCAACTCGTCCGGCCGGCAGCCGCTGCCTTCCATATCGTGTTGGGTGACCCATGCAAGCGGCCTTTTTTGGCCGCTTGCATGAGGATTTTCGCGCCCCGCTCCCATCACGCAGCCATGTGATGCACGCCCTTTCCCGGCGCGGCTTATTTTTCGTAAACCATCTATTGTGAGGAGAGGGATTGGTGTCTCTCTTTCCCTGCCCGCGCTCAGGCTGCGGGCCTTGTAGCTCTTTGACAGCTCATTGCCGAAACCGGGGGACGCCGTCGCAAACTACCAGCATAAGAACGGGTCGCAGTTGGTACATAATGTACATAAAGTACATACTGACAGGGCCGAATTCGGTACATACAGTACATACTTTCTGCGCCAAATTCGGGTGAAGTTTGCCAGCTAAGTCCAATCTTTACTAATGGATAGCTATAACCCGCTGTCTTATCAGTGAGTTAGAGACAATTTTTCCCTAACCCGCTGATTCTAAACGGTCGCAAATTCAGTTTTTCAGAAAGCGCTGTTGGCCTTCGCCTGCTGCCGCGACTGGATCTCGATGTATACGTTGATGAGCGACACCGCCGCGGGCGTGACGCCCGGAATGCGGCTGGCCTGGCCCAGGGTGCGCGGCCGGACATGCATCATCTTCTCGCGCATCTCGCGCGAGAGGCCGGAGACCTTACCGTAGTCGAACCAGTCGGGGATGGCGCGTTGCTCGGCCTTCTTGAGGCGCTCGATGGACTTAGTCTGCTGCTCGAGGTAGCCGGCGTACTTGATTTCGGTCTCCACCGAGCGCAGCTCGTTTCGAACTGCAGTTGGTAGTGGATAGTGGTTAGCGGATGCGGAGTTGTTGCCATCGCCTTTTCCATCAACTATCCACTGCGCACGATCCACCTGTTCAAAGAACGACGGCTCCAGCTCTGCTAGCAGCGGAGCTAGCTGATCAATCTGAATTTCAGGCCGTTTGAGGACCTGCGACAATGTCAGACCCCCACATTGTCCGACTAGGGTGTCGATAATTGTGCGGGCATGATCGTCGTCGCTGGTCCGCTCCAGAAGCTCGGCGTTCACGCGCGTACGTTCGAGTAAATCCCTCATCTGCCCCATGCGTTCCTGCTTGGCGAGGTAATCAGCCCACGCGGCATCGTTGATGAGTCCGACGCGGCGGCCGTGCGGAGTGAGGCGGCGGTCGGCATTGTCGATGCGCAGGTGCAGGCGGAACTCGGCCCGTGAGGTGAACATGCGGTAGGGCTCGTTGGTTCCCTTGCTAATGAGGTCGTCGATGAGGATGGCCGTGTAGGCCTCGGTGCGGTCGAGGATCAGTGGTGGCCCGCCCTTCACTTTGAGCGCGGCGTTGATGCCCGCCATGATGCCCTGGCAGGCCGCTTCTTCATAGCCGCTGGTGCCATTGATTTGTCCCGCGAGGTAGAGCCCGGCGATCTTCTTGGTTTCGAGCGTGCGCTCCAGTTCGGTGGGGTCGATGGAGTCGTACTCGATGGCGTAGCCGGGGCGCAGCATGTCGGCGTTTTCGAGGCCGCGGATCGACTTGATGACCGCGAGCTGCACTTCGATGGGCATCGAGGTGGACATGCCGTTCACGTAGATTTCGTGCGTGTTCAGGCCTTCGGGCTCGAGGAAGAGTTGGTGGGTTTCCTTGTCGGGAAACTTCGCGATCTTGTCTTCAATGCTCGGACAGTAGCGGGGACCGATCGACTGGATTTGCCCGCTGTACATGGGCGAGCGCATGAGGTTGTCGCGCAGGATGCGATGCGTCTCGGCGGTGGTGAACGCGATATAGCACGGCACCTGGCGGTCGTGATGCGCGACCTTTTTAGTCCGGAAGCTGAAGGGCGTGGGGTCATCGTCGCCCGGTTGCACCGTGAACTTGGACCAGTCGATGGAGCGGCCATCCAGGCGAGGGGGCGTGCCGGTCTTGAGACGGCAGCCGCGCAGACCGAGAGACTTGAGGGCTTCGCCGAGCAGGACAGCGGGTGGCTCGCCGCTGCGGCCCGCCGGGTACTGCTGCTCACCGCAATGGATGAGCCCGTTGAGAAATGTCCCGGTGGTAATGATGACGGTTTTTGCGCTGACCGTGCGCCCGTCTCGGAGCTTGATGCCGCGAACGATAGAAGGTGTCAGTTGTCGGTTGTCTGCTGTCGGTTGCGAATACTCAGTGTTGGAGGTCGCGGTGGTTTCTGACAACTCAGAACTGACAACTGGCAACTGCTCCACCACGAGGTCGGCGACTTCCGCCTGCTTGATTTTCAGGTTTGGTTCGGACTCGAGCACCTGGCGCATCTTGAGGCGATATTGCTGCTTGTCGCACTGCGCGCGCGGCGACCAGACGGCAGGGCCGCGCGAAGTGTTGAGCAGGCGGAACTGGATGCCGACGGCGTCGGTCACTTCGCCCATGATGCCCCCGAGGGCGTCGACCTCGCGGACGAGATGTCCCTTGGCAATACCACCGATGGCGGGGTTGCAAGACATTTGCGCGATGAGATCGAGGTTGAGCGTGTAAAGGGCGGTCTTCAAGCCCATGCGGGCCGCGGCCATCGCGGCTTCGCATCCGGCATGACCGGCTCCGACGACCACAACCTCGTAGTTCTCAGTGAAGGTTACGGAGGGCAAACGAGTACTTCCCCACGGGCGCCGCAGATGCGGCGCATCTCCTCTATTTTAGCGGGAATTACAGCGTTTCTGTGTGTCGGCTCAAATCACGCGCGCAACCGCTGGTATGCGCCGCAATGCAGCAGTAGTTCCCCAACTCAGCAAGATTGCACCGAGGGTGACGAGCACACCCTTGACGAAGCCGGACAATGACGCCGGGAGCAGCGCGTATTGCAGCCAGCTCACGAAGGCGTAGTGGATGAGATACATCCCGTAGGCGTTGTCGGTGAGGCTGTCGAAGACGGCCCGGCGCGTGGTGGCAAAACGCGAGAAGAGCGACATAAACCCGAAGCACGAGGCCGCACAGGACAGCACCCAAAGAATGCCGAGCAGCGGTCCCCATGGCAAACTCTTGCCGACCCCGCTGATCATCGTGATGAAGGCTGCCGCCAGCGCAAGATACATTAGCACCATCGCGTTCGTCCACAGCGGCCAGCGGCGGGCGAGTTTTCCGTCGCGCGCAAAGAGCCCGCGCGACATGGCAACGGCCCCTATGCCGATGGCAACCAGGAAATAGGCGAAGTAGTGAAGAGGGCGGCTAGTCTGGAAGAAGAAGGGGCCAAAGTCGGACCAGCGATCGGCGCCGAAGTGGATGGCCAAGGGGATGTAGGTGACTGCCGACACGACCGCTACCAGCAAGTAGAGCCGGATCGGACTGTCGGAGGCTTCAGAGGTCACGCGTTCCAACCAACAGATGAGTTTCGGCGCGAAGACGAACAACCCGGCGGCTACGACATCAAAGACCAGCAGCACCCAGATGAACCATGCCGGTCCTGCGGGCCAGTCGCCAAAAGCGCGCCATTGTTGCCAGAATCCCGTGATGCCAGAATGCGCCGGTAACAAGAGGTAAGTAGGGTAGTAGGCAAGAGGAGTGATTGCAGCGGCGACAACGAAGGGCAATCCGAGTCGCAGCATGCGATCGCGCAGAAATTGGCCGGTGCCTTTGCGTTCCATGCTGTGCAAGACGAATAATCCCGACAGGAAGAACATCAGCGACATGAAGAAGACGTCGTTGAAGCCGGTGAAGAACGTCCAGCCGAGCCATTTGTGCGGATCGACCACTGGAAACGCGAGCCACCAGCGCGGCTGCGCAGTGAGTGTCGCATTCCTCGCCGGAGGATACGGATGATAGGCGAGCACCGAGTGATGCGCCACCACCAGCAAAGTAATAAATGCGCGCAGATATCCGATGGCGAGGTTGTAGGTGCCGTGCAACGCATGCGTCGAGCGCGGACTTGGAGCTAAGATCGATTTTTCGCTGGCGACTGAGGTCATATGAATCCATTCCTGCAGACTACAGAGAAGCGATTTGTTGGGAGCCGGCGTCACGGAACAAGGTAGTGTACAAGTCCCAGGCGATTTGCATGGCTACGATGAGGGCAGTGATAGCCAGCCCAAGGTGGATGCCACGATTGATGCCGCCCAGCGCCGAATGCAGATTGGCGTCGGCGGCCTTACCCGGGACGAGCAGGTCGTGAGGGTTTACGAGGAAAAAGAGAATCATCAGCGTCATCAGGCGATAGAAGATACGAAACGCGAAGCGTCCACGGTCCCACCCGGGACGGACAAGGGCGACCGCGTGGCGTAGGACATCGACAATCACCATCACGACGTACAACGGGTACACGGACTGGAAGATAGGGCCGAGCTGTATGAGATTTACGGCGGGCCCGAAGAGCCAGAACTGGTGCTTGAGGGCGACCAGCCACCACACGCCGAAGACAGACGCAGCGACCATCCCCGCAATGCTGTCTCGAGTGGAAGCGCATTTGTGCGTCTTTGTCAGCTTGGGCAAAGAACGCGGGTTCCACTTGTCGAAAAAATTCAGCTTAGCTTGGACTATGTCAAGAATCACGAATACCAGCGTTACCCAGGCGAAAACTTTGAGCGCGGCCATGGGGTATTCGAAGAGGATCTTCAAGGCAGCACCAAATCCCTGGCCCGTGGCCGCCTGCGCCACAGCCCCGAGAGCCATAGCGAAGAACACGACGACCAATATCAATCGCAGCACGATCCAGTAAACGGCGAAGATCGACGGATCGATCAGATACCGCTGCTTGCGATAGCGGCTGGCCAGCAACCAGGGATGGCCGAGCTGCTTGAGCAACGTTACCTGCTCATCTTCTGTCAGTGGACGGCCGAGCGCATCTTCGCGCTCTTCGACGCGCGAGAGGACCTCGTCGGTCAGCTCGCGAACCACGTCCTCCTGCTGACGTTTGGGCAGCGCAGACTTCACGGATTGCAGGTAGCGATCAATGAGTTCCATCGTGTGACTCCTGGGGATGCTCAGCTTTCCCGGGCGTGACGGCCGTTGCGGAGGGAGCTGAAGTGCTCTTCAGAATCGAGCCGAGAGTATCGGAGAGCTCCTGCCAGTCAATAAGCAACTGGGTCAAAATGAGCTGGCCCTGCTCGGACAGGCGGTAGAAGCGCTTGTTGCGCTTGTCCTGCTCGCGCCACTCGCTGGCCAGCAGACCTTGGCTCTCCAGCCGCCGAAGAAGGGGGTACAATGTCCCTTCCTCCAATGCTAAGCCATTTATTTCCAGAGATTTACGCAAAGTATAGCCGTACTGTTCGGTACGCAGCTCGGCCAGTACGGCAACGATCAGTGACCCGCGGCGAAGCTCGGAACGCAGATTCTCTAGGACGTCGGCGCTCGACTTGTCCCCTATGTGAAACATAGTAGCTGACACATAGTGTGTGCCACACAGTATAGATTGTCAAGCAGAAATTTGCGCAACTCGCCGGATCTCAGGATCTCGTTTGAATTTACGGCATTGGGAAGCTGTAGGTCTGGTCACCCAACACTTCACGCATGACTACAGCGAGGTCGCGGAGGGCCCGGTGGCCGTCGCCAGCGAACGACGAGCCGTGCATCGTGGCCAACAGGCGCGGCTTGAGGCTGGCCAATCCGTGAAGGATGACCTCGGTGTTCGGCGTGAAGGGAACGTAGTTAGCGAGCGGACCCTGCTGGTAGGCAACCAGGCTGTGCGGCATGGTCCCACAATGTCAGACTCGGTAAGCGCGACAACATCGCCTTCGTGATGAAATAAGTCGGAACACAGCAATGTGGAAGTCGTTTCTTCAAAGAGGACACCGGCGTCCCAGCCGTGGGGCACGTGGGGAGTGGGGTAATAGCGGAAGCGATATTTGCCGGTGACCAGGGACTCTGCGGGATTCATCGCGCGGGCAGGACGGCTAGCGAAATCGTTGACGCTGACGAGGGCACCGACGAATCCGCACGCAGTTTCGGCTTGGGGTGACGCTGCAAGCCATTCATTCAGTGCGCCACACTCGTCTGATTCGAAATGACTAAAGCTGATCCAGCGGAGTTTCGACGGAGGAACCACAGTGGCGACGGCGTCATGAACTTCGGGAAACATGTGCCGCAGCCCAGTGTGAAACAACAGAGGTTCGTCATCACGGACTAGGAAGTGATTGAACTGCAATTTGATCTCCGGGACGAACACGGAGATGCGAAACAGATTGGGCGCGATTTCAGTAACATTAGCCACGGCATGCTCCTCGGCGGAGGAAGTGAGCTTAACACGAACGTGCCAGTGCGCGACATCCTACTTTGCCTCGCGCTAAGCTGTCGTCATGCCCAAACCCGTTCCTCTCGGCACGCGCGGCGAAACCGAGACCACCGTGCAGTTCAAAAACACACTTACCGCATGGAAAGATCATCTGCCTCCGGTATATTCCACGCCCGGCATGATTGGCATGATGGAGGCCGCGGCGTACAACGCGCTTGAGCCGTTTTGCGAAGGCGATGAAGTCAGCGTGGGGACGGCGATCAACATCGTGCATCGCGCGCCTGCCGTCGTAGGCCAGACGATCAAGACCGAAGCCGTGTTGGAATCATTCGACGGGCGCTTCTATACGTTCAGAGTCAGCTCCAGCAATGGGCCCGAGATCATAGGGTACGGGACGATCGGGCGGGCCATAGTGAGCAAAGCGAAGTTCGAAGCCAAGCAGCGGCAGAAAGCTGCGGCGGCCCAGAGGTAGCGGCCGCGATTTTCCGACGGTGTTCGGCACGTGCGATCCCAGCGTGACCGCGCCCTCAGAAAATATAGATCGCGTCGAACTGCAGGCGCTCCAGCCAGGGCTGGTTCTGGCCTTGCAGGCCGAGCGGCTTGCCGATCAGCGCAGTGAAGCCGAGCTGCACATTGCTCTGGAACATGTAGAAGAGGTCCCAGCGATGTTCTGACACGTTAGTGCCTTGCCGAATATCGCTGTAGTTGAAGTTGCTTAGCACGGCTTCACGCTCGATGAATATGCGTGTGTATCCGGTCTGCCAGTCGTGCTTTTGCGCCAGCCGACCAACGCGTGCTTCAAGCCAATATCCTGTGCGTTGATCCGCCTGACATGGGAAGTTCGTAGCCTGCGCGTAAACCAGAGTAGCAGTATTGTCCGGTTTCGGTTGAATGTTCCCCACATTGGCGCAGGCGCGCGTGTTCTGCACGAAGTCGCCGATGAAACTGACGGGATACTTGGGGTGTCCGGTGTCCCAGTCGAGACGGGCGATGGTATCAAGCAAGCCGAACTTCGAACCAAACTGCGCGTTGTAAACGTTTGTGACTCCTGTGGGATAAGCCTTACCATTGATGGTCACGACATTTGAAGCAGTAGTTGCGGTGATGGAGTTCTGCGAAACGTTGCCGCTAGCGTTCAAAGGCAAGAAGCCAGCCCATGGAGTGGTCGGATTCTTCGTTCTCGCGGTGGCGAGGGCTACAGCGATAGCATCGGCGTTCTGGTAGTCGTAGTAGCCCACGTAGGCGCTAAGCTGGAGCTTTGGCAGTAGCTGCCAGTTGGTCTGGAGCTGGGTGCCATAAGTCATGGCCTGGACGATGTTCTTACTGGTATTGTAGGGAGTGACTTCCGCGAACGGAAGCTCGAATCCAACAACTGCCACACGCTTGAGCAGCGGTATATTCTCCAGCGGGAAGTTAAGGGCTTCCGCTGCTCCTTCCGGATTGAGGTCTTTGTCCCAGGTGAGTTCGGTATTCACCCACGGATAGCGGAATTTGCCGGCAGTCAGCATTAGTGGCTTGAACTGGGCGGGCTTGTACGTAATGAACGCCTGGTCGATGGCTATAGGCTTACGTGTGTAAAAGACACCTAGCGTAGAGTTTGTGCTGATAGGGTCGTAGACGTCACCGCTAGCGAGCGACAAGCCGGTTTGGAATTGCGGACCGAGGTCGGCTAGAAAGTTAATGCGGGCGCGAATTCGTACGCGAGCCCGGTCGAGCGAACCGTCTTGCGGACCGTTGAACCAAGGTTCCTCTCGAACTCGAATATCGCCGGTGATCGCAATGGGCCCGAGACGCTGGATCTGGCGCTCAAGATTGCGGACGCGCTCGTCGGTGCTGCCGGAAGTCTGCGGCGTTTGCAGAGTTGAAGCCTGCGTGGTGCTTTGTGGCGCAGCTTGCGGTCCAGCGGCGGCGTCGGGATAGGACGGCATCCCCGACGAGGAGAGCATATCCACCACGTCAGCGCCAGTACCGGGTGCCGGAGCCGGTGAGAGCTGTTGCCGTTCGAGCGCGTTGATTCGTGCCTGCTGCTGCAGGACAAGCTGCCTGAGCTGGTCAAGCTCCGCCCGCATTTGAGCGTGGTCGCCGCTCTGTGCCGACGTTTGCGTTGGCACATCGGGAGACGGCCGCGCCGACTCCGGCTCCGCACCCATTGTGTTTGCCGCAATGAGAACGCAGGCTATGCAGGCCCCCAGACAAAAGGCCCGAAATCTGCGATGGTGTTCCTGCTGCGCCATAACTACCCCCTGTCGGACACTAAAGTGTTAACCAATAATGTCTATCGACTTAGTAGGATTACAACGAACTCCCCCGGACCGAACCAAACCCCTCAAACCAAACGGAAATTTCTGGAAATTACGTTGCCGGGCTGAGGCCCCACTTGTATTGCAGCCGGCGTTCGACCGTCTTGAAGATCAGCCCATCGACGGCATACCCGATGACGACGATCAGGATCATGACCGCAACCACCTGGCTCATGTCGTTCAGATCGCGCCCGGTCATGAGGAGCTGACCGAGGCCGAGGGTGACAAAGATCATTTCACCGGCAATCAGTGAACGCCAGGCGAAGGCCCATCCCTGCTTTAACCCCGACACGACATAGGGAAGGCTGGCCGGAAACAGAACGTGAAAGAACAGCTTGAGTCCGCTAGCCCCAAGATTGCGTCCAGCCAGGCCGTAGATCTTCGGCATTTGTTTGCGGCCGGACTCCATCGCAATCGTCACAGACAGCACCGAACCCATCACGACAACGAACAGAATCGCTTTCTCCGACAGCCCGAACCACAACACAGCCATAGGTAGCCAACAGATGCTGGGCAGGCTTTGCAGGCTGAGCAGGAGTCCGCCGAGAGTTTCTTCCAGGAAGTTGCTGCTGGCCAGCAACAGGCCGAGCACGATTCCGATCGCGACCGAGATCGCATATCCGATGGCGATACGCCTCATGCTGACGACGATTGCGATCCAGAAACTGTGGTCAGAAAATCCGGCCCGCAGCGATTCATAGACTGCGTGCGGGGAAGGCACCATGTAGGGCGGCCAAATCCGCAGCCGGGCTACGACGATCCAGACAGCGAGCAGAAGCGCGTAAAACACGAGCTGGCGGAAAGCACGTTTTGTCATTTGGCGCGGTACTCCTGTTCCAGGCTTCGATTGATCTCGGTACGCAACTCTTCCAAGATGTCGCGCGCCATGCCGGCCACGGCGCCGTCTTCAATCTGGCGCGGGCGGGGCAGGTCGACGAGAAATTCCTTCTTGATGCGGCCAGGGCGAAACGTAATGACGACAACGCGATCGCCGAGACGCGCGGCCTCGCGGACGTTGTGCGTTACGAAGATGATGGTGCGACCCGTCTCCGCCCAGATGCGCTCCAACTCGTCGTGCAGAAGGTCGCGGGTTTGGGCATCGAGCGCCGCGAAGGGTTCGTCCATCAGCAGGACCTCGGGCTCCATCGCCAGAGCACGAGCGAGCGCAACGCGCTGCCGCATTCCGCCAGAGAGTTGGTGGATGTAGCTATCGCGGAACTGAGACAGGTGCACCATCTTGAGATAGTGCGCAGCCTTTTCCTTACGCTCGGTGCGCGATACGCCGGCCATCTTAAGGCCGAATTCCACGTTGTCAGCGACGGTCAACCAGGGAAAAAGACCCAACTCCTGAAAGATGAGGATGCGGTTCGGCGAAGGGCCGTCAACCACATTGTTGTCGATGAGGACGCTACCGGAGGTGGGGAGATGCAGGCCAGTAATGACGTGCAGCAAGGTCGACTTGCCGCAACCTGAGGGACCCACGATGCAGAGAAATTCGCCAGAGCACACCTGCAAGTCGATGCCGTCGAGAGCAAGCAACCGCTCACCCCTGCTAGACGGGTAGGACAGCGATACATCGCGGACCCACACCTTAGGCTTCGCGGGCGCTCCGTCGCGGTCAACGAGTGAAAACCCGCCGGCCTGGGGCGGTTCGGTTACAGCTGCGGTGGATGACGCGTTGAACGGCGGAAACATCATTGCACCGCCTTCTTGCCCTTCTCTTTCATTACTTCGTTCAACATGCTGAGGTCGTAAAGGCCTGAGAGATCGGGCATTTTCGAGCCGAGAAACCCGGCCTCAAATGCCGACTGAGCAGACTTCAGCAGCGAACTGCGAAGGGGATCGTAAGTGAAGTCGAGGCGAGACAGCGCCTCATCCATGATGGCAGGAGGCATGATCTTTCCGGTCTCGCGTTCGATCTGTTCGTCGAGGAGCTTTTCGGCTTCGGGCTGATGGCTGCGAATCCAGTCGGTGATCTCGACCTGTGCGCGAACCCAGTTCTTTACAACGTCACGATGCTGCTGCAGGAACTTCGTGCTCACGATGACATTCGTGATGACAAACTGTCCGTTGGGCCAGAGCGTTCGCTCGTCGAGAAAGAGGCGGCCGTTGCCTTCACGAATCAGGCGCGTGGCCCAGGGCTCGGGTGCCCAAGCGGCGTCGAGTTCTTTCTTGAGAAATAGATTGAGCTGATCCGGGTTGGCCATCGGCAAGATCTGTACGGTGCCGCCCTTGTTCACAGGCTTCATACCGCGCGACAGGAGCCACGCACGCAACGCTACGTCCTGAGTGTTGCCAAGTTGAGGAGTCGCAACCCTTTTCCCATGAAAATCCTCCGGCTTGTTAATGCCCGAATCGTTACGAACGATGAGTGATGCGCCTCCGCTGGCTGCGCCGGCCACGACCTTGAGGGCCTCGCCTTGGGAGCGGACATATCCGCTGATCGTGGGATTCGGCCCAATGTAGGCTAAATCGATGGCTCCCGCAAAGAGCGCCTCGATTGCCGACGGACCGGCGTTGAACGTCTTCCACTCGATCTTCACGTTGGGCCCCAGGGCCTTCTCAAACCATCCGTTGGACTTGCCGACCATGGCCTGGGCGTGGGTAATGTTTGGGAAGGCGCCGACGCGAATCACCGTCTGCTGAGCGTGAGCCCTTGCGGGG
>Ga0335071_10000767_pt1 | contig 34603 bp, 33 predicted proteins | sample Lox_Sample_15_FD_206724 | JGI IMG/M metagenome (GOLD analysis project Ga0335071, IMG submission 206724) | Soil microbial communities from Loxahatchee National Wildlife Refuge, Florida, United States - Lox_Sample_1.5 | ecosystem: Environmental > Terrestrial > Soil > Wetlands | place: USA...
ACTTCAGATCTGGCGATGAATCGGGAACCCGCGCCTGCTGCGGGCGCGCCGGTGGATGCGCCGCACAGCTCGGCGGCCGGGAATGGAGCCGATCAGCAGAACGCCGATCCGGCGTTTCCGGTGTTTTCGCCGCGGCCGCCGGTGGCGGACCGGTCGCTGCTGCCGAGCGAGAACCAGGAAGTGGTGGTGGACGTGAAGGTGAGCGCGGCGGGCGATGTGCTGGAGGCCACGCTGGTGAAAGGCATCGGCAATGCTCTCGACCAACTGGTGCTGGATACGGTAAAGACGTGGCGCTTTCATCCGGCGACGGTGAATGGGAGCCCGGTAGCGACGGAAGCGGAGCTGATTTTTCCGTTTGATCGGAAGTATCCTACCGGCGCGAGCTGAAGCCATCTGAATACTGAGGAAATCTGTCGGTGAACCGAGCCCATGAGACGCCCGCCAGATACGATGGTCGCAAGACATCCTAAAGGCGAGTTTCAGAATCATCCCTCAGGGGTTAAAACCCCATACTTTTGCCGCGTTTTTCGGCCCGGCTAAAGCCGTGCCCTTACTACAAAGCTGATTTTTGAAACACGCGTGAAGGAATCAGTGGGACGGCGCGTGCGCGCACCGCGGTCGCTCAGGATGACAGCGCATGAGAGATGCGCATTTGGCGCGGACTGATTGGTCGGCGGACTCAGCTCGCGGTTTCGAGCAAAGCGCGGACGCGCTGCATGATTCCCAAATAAAACGCGAGATTGTGGATGGAGTTGAGGGTAGCGGCGAGCGGCTCGCCGGCCTGCACGAGGTGGCGCAGGTACGCGCGGGAGAAGCGGCTGCAGGTGGGGCAGCCGCAGGCGGGGTCGGGCGGGTTCCGGTCTTCGGCGTATTGTTTGTTCTTGATGTTGAGGCGGCCTTCGCTGGTGAAGAGCAGGGCGTGACGGGCGGCGCGGGTGGGAAGAACGCAGTCCATCATGTCGACGCCGAGGCGCGCATACTGCTCGATCTCGTCGGGATAGCCGACGCCCATGACATAACGCGGCTTGTTCCTGGGGAGGAGAGGCAGGACTTCCGCGATCATTTCCAGTGTGAGTTCGCGCGGCTCGCCGACGGAGAGGCCGCCGATGGCGTAGCCGTCGAAGTCCATTGCAACGAGGCGCTCGGCGCAATGCCGGCGGAGATCGGGGTACATGCCACCCTGCACGATGCCGAAGCATTGCATGCGGCAGTCTTTTGGACCAGGACCGGGCAAGGCTTGTGCTATCCCAGGTCTCAAAATCGAAACCTCGGGCGTGCCTTCTGCTGAGGTTTGTGCGATCCCAGGCGCCAGAATCGCCTCTCTATTCTGCGCTTGAGACGCGGGCGAGGACGCCCGCATGACAGCCGGCAGGGATGCCGGCGCTACGAAACCATGCCAGGGGACTTCGAACTGATGGGCACGAAAGTGGGCGAGAGAGCGCTCGGCCCAGGCCAAGGTGAGGCGCATGCTCTCTTCGGCGCGGGCACGCGAGGCGGGATACTCGGTGCACTCGTCGAAAGCCATGCAGATGTCGGCACCGAGAGCGATTTGCACGTCGATGGAATGTTCGGGGGTAAAGAAGTGGGAACTTCCGTCGAGGTGGGAGCGGAAGCGGACGCCATCGTCGGTGACTTTGCGGAGCGAGCTGAGGGAGAAAACCTGGAAGCCTCCGGAGTCGGTGAGGAGAGCGCGCGGCCAACTGATGAAACGATGCAGGCCGCCCATGCCGCGGATGATCTCGTGGCCGGGCCGCAAGTAGAGATGATAAGTGTTGCCGAGGATGATTTCGGCGCCGAGAGATTCGAGGATCTCGTGGGGGACGGCTTTGACCGTTCCCTGCGTGCCGACCGGCATGAAGACTGGTGTCTCGACGGTTTGATGCGGGAGGATGACTCGCGCACGGCGCCCGCCGGCGGGGGTTTCGTGGATCAGGTTGAAGGTGAGGGCCACGAGAGGATTCTACTTGCGCGATTCTATGGGCGAAAACGTGACGCCCGTGGACGCTGGATGTGATCCACGGGCATCTCCGGGCAACAGTGTGAGAACCAAGGCAACGAGGATTGATGTGGGTCAGTTTGAAATGACCCCTCAGGGGCTAAAGCCCGCGCTCATTTGGGACTCTTTACGGCACGAGTGAACTCGTGCCCCTTCAAGACCGATTCCGACCGACCCACCAACGAACGGCTAGAAGCGGCGATCGCGATAGATGCGGCGCGACATGCGATTTTGCTGGTGGTAAAGCACGCGCCGATCGTAGGGCGTGAGGCGGCCATGGTCGTAGGCGCGCATGGTGCGAACCTCGCGGTGAACCGCAGCCTCGCGGCGCTCAAGACGGAATGCCTGGCCGCGCGAGAGCTGACCGCTGCGCACTCCGGCGACGATACGGCGCTGCTGGTTGACTTGACGTTGTGCGACATGGTCGTAGCGGTTAGGCATCTGCGCCTGAGTGATTGGCGCCGAGCCGAGAAGTGCAGCCGCCATAGCGATGGTTGAGAGCTTCATTTGAATTCCTCCCCAGCGGCTTGCTGCTTCATCTTCGCCGCATATGGCAGGGTAAACACGCGCACGCATTGAAGGTTGCGGAAAGCGGCGCGTACCAGTGGTACTCAATCGAATGATGGATCAGCTCGTGCCGGCGGGGATGCCGGCGCTACGACGGATTGAGCCGAGGCAGAGGCTGCTCCACCGGAGCGATCTGCTATCGACCAGTCTGGCCGAAGTGGAGATTGAAGCCGGCGCGGGCGGCGCGGGGCTGGCCGAGGGTGGTAGTGGGAGTCTTGGAGACTTCGATGGATTGGCCGGTGAGATTTTCTGCGGCAGCAAAGAGATCGATTTGCGAACCGAGAACCCGCGGGCGGAAGGTGTGCGCGGCGTAGACATCGAGGCGGAAGTAGCCGCCGAGGCGGTAAGTGTTGGCGTCATCGTCGAACATGTGCCCGCCGACACGGCTCTCGAGGCTGAGGGTACCGAAGCGGGGTCGTGAGGCATGGAGATCGAGGGTGGCGAGATTGCGCGCGACTTCGGGAATCCAGTTGCCGACGTCCTGAGTGTTTCCGGGAGAGCCGCGGGAGACGACGGCGTGCGCATATTGGTAGCCGCCATCGAGCATGAGCCAGCGGAGCGGGGAGAGCTGGTAATCGAGAGAGAAGCCGCGGCTTTCGATCTGGCCGAGGTTTTCGCGTTTGAGCAGGATGGGCGAAGAGGTCGGATTGGTGGTGACGGCGGCGATGGGGCGGTTGACCTGGGTGAGGAAGCAACTGGCGCGAATCACTCCCCAGGGGCGCTGGGAAGCGATGCCGGTTTCCCAGCCGGTGGCGCGCTCGCTGAGCAGACCGTTGTTGGCGAGGGTCAGCTGGTTGCCTACCTGAGTGGATCGGTAGAGCTCGTTGGGAGTGGGCGCGCGGAAGGCGCGGAATCCAGAGCCGGAAACGGCCCAGTTTGGCCCAAACTTGCGCGAGAGACCAAGGCGGGGATCGAAATCCTGCTGATTCTGAGTGGGCAGCGGTGAAGGAGCGGTCCAGGAGGCGCCAGTAAATTTGCGGGTTTGGCCATCGAAGTTCCGATACCAGTCGAGGCGGGCGGAGGCTGTGATAGTCCAGGCGCCTCGCGTGGCCATGAGCTCGGAGTAGGCGCCGGAGTCGCGTTGATGGTCGTCGAGATTGGTGAGAGAAGCGGAAGAGCCGTAGGTCTGCTCGAGATCCCACACGCGAACGTCACGGGAATCTGCACCGGCGATGAAGAGCAACCCGGTGTGAAGAGGCAGGCTGAAGAGAGCGGCTGCGCCAAGTTCGTTGGTGGGCACGTAAGAGTACTTGGTTGGAATTTCGCCGCAACGGTAAGTGCAGGCGGGGTAGGCGGCGTTGGGCAGGCTGGAGATGCTGGAGAAGGTCTGGCGGAAGCGCTGGTCTGAACCGTAGAGACGAAGTGTGAGCAGGGCGCTGTGCGCGGCAGACCAATCGCCGCCGGTGGCGTAGCGGATCAATCGCGTGCCGTTGAACTGGTAGGGCGTGCCGTTGTGGCGGAGTTCGTTGAAGGCGCTGGTGCGAGCGAAGAAGCGGATCGGGCCGCGATTGTGTTCGGCGGCGAGGAGGGCGTTCTGGCTGTGAACGTTGCTGGGCTGGTCGACGGGACCACGCTGAAGCGGCGATTCCTGAATGTAACCGTCGGTGCCGAGCATGGTCGCTGCGGCGAGCATGCCCCATGAGCCGAATTTGGATTGAGCGAGAGCGCTGGAGTCGTAGGTGCCTTCAGAGCCGTAGGTGGATGTGAGCGCCGCGGAGTTGTTCGAGGGGCGGGCCGGAACAATGTTGACAACGCCGCCGATGGCGCTGGAGCCATAGAGATCGCTGACGCCACCGCGAACGAGCTCGATGTCGTGGATGGACAGAGCGGGCTGTTCCTGCCAGTGAATCCAGCCGCCGAGAGGGTCGTTGAGCGGGACATCGTCTTCGGTAACGAGAGTGCGGGACGCCGAGGTGGAACCGAGGCCGCGCAAGCTGATGCCCTGCGAAGAGGGATTAGCGACGAGCGAAGGCGAGCGGCGGAAGAGCTCGACGCCGGGAAGCTGGCGGAGTTGATCGTCGAGCGTGATGGCGGGGGTTGTGGCGAGCGCGCGCGCGGAGAGAATACGGGAGGTGGCGGGGCTTTCGAGATCGCCCAGCGGCGCACGGTAGGCGGTGACGGTGATCTGCTCGGCGGTGTAAGCGGGCTGGAGCTGAATGGTTACAGAGGCAGCGAGAGTGAAGGTTTGGGAGGCGAATCCAGGCGCGGAAACGGTAATGCGGCATGACGCGGCACAGGTAACGGAGAGCGCGCCGTTGGCATCAGTGCGGCCGATCGAATGATTGGCTGTGTCGGAGACGGTTGCACCGGCGATTGCGGCACCGGAGGGGTCGGCAACGACGACCGGAATGGAGGGCGCGGGCGTTTGTCCTCGCAAAATGGCAACAGAAAGCGCTATACCCAGCGTGGCAAGGAGCCCTCTCGATTTGAATGACCGGATCTGAAGCATGGGCCAGCGATTGAGGCGTGGGCGGGAGAAGAGCACCTGTGAACATTGTTTCACGATCGCTAGAATCGGTTGCAAGAGAAGGCGGCGCGGCTGATGCCGTGCCATGGCGAGGAGACGGCAGATGCGATTCATCGATCGTGAGGAGGTTGCGAAGCGGTTGACCTATGAGAGGTGCATCCCGATTGTGCGGGAGGCGATGAGGGCGTTTTCGTCGGGCGAGACGAAGCAACTGCTGCGATCGATCCTTCCACTGTCGGAGGGTCGGTTGTTTGGCGTGATGCCGGGCGCGATGGGAGCGCACGCGCCTTTTGGGGCCAAACTGATCAGCGTGTTCAAGGAGAATTTTCAGCGCGGCATCCAATCGCACCAGGGATTGGTTGTGCTGTTCGATGCGGAGAGTGGCGCGCCGGTGTGCGCCGCGCATGCCGGCGAGATCACCGCGATTCGCACGGCTGCGGCGAGCGCGGTTGCCACAGACGCGCTGGCGCGGAAGGATGCCCACAGGCTGGCGCTGCTCGGTTATGGCGAGCAGGCGCAGACGCATGCGAGAGCCATCGCCAGGGTGCGGAATATTGAGCGGATCACGGTATGGGGGCGGTCGAGGGAGCGCGCGGAAAGATTTGCGGAGCGAATGCAGGCGGAACTGGGCGTGCCGGTGAGGCCGGCAGGCGGCGCGAAGGAGGCGGTTGCCGAGGCGGACATAGTGTGTACAGTGACGGCGGCCAGCGAGCCGATTCTGAAGGGCGAGTGGATCAGGCCGGGCACGCACGTGAATGTAGTTGGCTCAAGCCGCGCGGGACCGGCGGAGGTGGATCACGAGCTGGTGGTGAAATCACGCTTCTTTGTGGACAGCCGCGAAGGTGTCCTGGAGCAAGGCGCGGAATTTCTGCGAGCCAGGGAAGCCGGCCTGGTGGATGACGATCACATTGCTGGAGAGATCGGCGAGGTGCTGACGGGAAAGATCGCGGGGCGACGTTCAGTGGAGGAGATCACCGTCTACAAGTCGCTGGGACACATCGTGCAGGACCTGGCGGCAGCGTGGGCGTTGTACTCCGAGCAAGAATGATGGCCATGCGGGGTCTTTCAGGGCAGTCTGGAGGGCCAGTTCGGGCTCTGGGCGATGACGACCGAAGAATCGAGGGGTCCGGAAGCTTGAACCAGCGCGGCGAGCAGGTCAGCGACGGTGCGGCCGGAGCGAGGGTCGCGGAAGGCGGGCGCGATTTCATTCAGGGGAACCAGGACGAAGGCCCGCTGGGCTAGACGCGCGTGGGGGATTTCGAGGGCAGCTTCGCTGAGGACAAAATCGGCATAGAAAACGATGTCGAGATCGAGGGTGCGGGGGCCGTCGGGGATGGCGTTGATGCGGTCGCGACCGAAGGCTTGCTCGATGGTGAGGAGGGCGCCGAGAAGTTCGAGGGGCGAGAGCGCGGTTTCGAAGGCGACGGCCGCGTTGAGGAAACGGGGCTGGTCAGCGTAACCGACAGGTGCAGTGGAATACAGCGATGACTGCGCAGTGATGCGGCCATCGGCGGCGAGACGCCCGACGGCGGCGGCTACAGTGAGATCGGGAGGGCCGGCGGAACTGGGAAGGTTCGCGCCGAGGGAGAGATAGGCGAGAGGCATCTGGAAGTAGAGTAGCGGAGATGGGAGTCGGCGAGTCAGCCAGTTAGCGCCCGATGCTACAAATGAGCAGCGGTCGATCTGGTAGCATCGGACTTCGGAGAATCGGCTTATGGAGACACAGGGAATCGCGGGACTTGGAGCGCGCCGCAACGAAGACATCGCGCTCGATCTGTTGAAGTTTGTGGCGGGAACGGCTGGAGTGGGAAGGCCCGCGGCTCCGTCGACGGGTTTCAGCGGAACGGCTGGGATCAAGCCCGAGGAACAAGTGAACCAGCTCTTGGAGCTCTACTCGCGCTGCCTGCGGGCTGTGCAAGGCAAAGAGTAGCGTTCCAGCTTCAGCGCGTAGCCGGTAGCTCGTAGCCAGCAGCTTGAGCGAGGCGCGCCCCATCAGGAGATTCGACTCCACCGGGAAAGAGGCGGCGAGATAGGAAGCGGAAGGCAGTTGCGCGTGGCGGTGGCCGGCGCCGGAGCGTTTGGGCGCAATCATCTGAGGGTAGTGCGCGAACTGGAGACGGCAGGCGAAGACGCAGCGCTGGTTGCGGCCGTCGAGCCCGATGCCTCGCGAGCGGAAGAAGCGGCGAAGCAGTACGGAATCCCGGTATTTCCAAACATCGAAAAGTTGCTGCAGGCGGATCTGAAGCTGGATGCGGCGTGCGTGGCCGTGCCGACGGTAAAGCATCACGAAGTAGGGGCGGCGTTGCTCGATGCGGGGCTCGATCTGCTGGTGGAAAAGCCTCTGGCGGCGAATCTTGGCGAAGCTGACGATCTGATCGCGCGCGCCGAGCGGCGCGGGCGGATTATGCAACCGGGCCATCTGGAGCGCTTCAACCCGGCTGTGCTGGCCGTGGAACCCAAGTTGAAGCGACCGATGTTTTTCGAAGCACACCGGCTGAGCGTGTTTACGCCACGGGCGCTGGACGTGGACGTGGTGCTGGACCTCATGATCCACGACCTGGACATCGTGGTGACCTTTGCCAAGTCGGCAGTGCGCGAGGTGCGCGCGGTAGGGCTGCCGGTGGTGTCGCCCAAGGTGGACATTGCCAATGTTCGCGTGGAGTTCGAGAGCGGCTGCGTAGCCAACTTTACGGCGTCGCGGGTGTCGACGGAGCGGGTGAGGAAGCTGCGTTTCTTCGAGCCGCAGCAGTACGTTTCGATCGACTATGCGAGGCGAGACGTGTTGATCATCCGCATTGGTGACAGCGGGGTTGGCGGAGCTGGCGGCGAGCTGGCGCTGGCGGCTCAGGCATTTCTGGCGACGGGAAAGCTGGATGCGGCGGTGATGCAGAAGCTGGTGGCGTCGGGGCAGATTCCGGGTGCGCTGATGATGAAGCTGCTGGCGGCGAAGAACGATCCGGAGAAACTAAAGGAGATTGCGAAGGGCCTGGCAGGCCCGGCAGTCGAGGCGCAGGACGGACCGGCGCCGGGGTTGAGTTTTGTCAAGCCGGAGGTAACGCCCGGCGAGCCGCTTCGGCTGGAGATTCTTTCGTTTCTCGATTCGGTGCGCACCCGGCGCGAGCCGAAGGTTACGTCGACGCAGGGGCGCGCGGCGCTGGAGCTGGCGCTGACGATTCAGGCGACGATGGCGGCGCATGCGGAGCGGGTGGGGCTGGCAGCGAAGGGCGAGGCATTAGGCATTAGGCATTAGGCATTAGGCATTAGGCATTAGGCATTAGGCATTAGGCATTAGGCATTAGGCATTAGGCATTAGGCATTAGGCATTGGGCATTAGGCATTAGGGATGAGGCGGGGGCTAAAGCCCCGCTATCGATGAGGGCTATTTACGGCACGACTAAAGTCGTGCCCCTTCAAGGCCCTATTTGCGCAAGCAGTTCCAGGGCGAAAGGCGAGGTATTAGGCAGGCTGAGACTGCTGCTACTTTTCTTCGTTTCTTTACAGGCGGCGAATACATTAGCCGTTGGATACCTCGTTACAAAAGTGGAGTGCTGGGTGCGTGGCGCGGTGCTACCATCGCGGACGACCGCCTGTTAGCGGAGGAGGAGAACGTGAGTCTCGGAGACTTTATCAGCAAGCAGTTTATCCGCGTCATCCAATGGAACGAGACGGAGGATGGCGTGCTGGCGTACCGCTACCCGATGCAGGACATGGAGATCGAGAACGGCGGGCAGCTGACGGTGCGGGAGACGCAGCTAGCGGCATTCATCAACGAAGGCCGGATCGCCGATGTGTTCGGGCCGGGGCTGCACACGCTGAACACGCGGAACCTGCCAATTTTGACGGACCTGATGAACTGGAGCAAGGATTTCGAGTCGCCGTTCAAGTCGGATGTGTATTTCTTTTCGACCAGGCTCCAGATGGATCAGAAGTGGGGCACGGGAACGCCGGTGACGATCCGCGACAAGGAGTTTGGCGCGGTACGATTGCGAGCGTACGGTACGTACGCGTATCGGCTGGCTGACCCGCGAGTGTTCTTTACGCAAGTGAGCGGGACGCGCGACATCTATTTCGTGTCGGATCTCGAGGACCAGCTGCGGGCGATGATCGTGGAACGGATGGCGGGTGCGTTTGCCGAGAGTAACGTGTCGTTCCTGGATATGGCGCAGAACCAGTCAGCATTGGCAGGCAAAATTGCCGAGGCGATGAAGCCGGGATTCGCGAAGGTGGGGTTGGAGGTGAGCCAGTTCGTAGTGGAGAGCGTGTCGTTACCCGAGGAACTGCAGAAGGTGATGGACCAGCGGATCGGGATGAGCATGGTTGGCGACATGGGGCGGCTGACACAGTTCGAGACGGCCGAGTCGCTCGAGGAAGCGGCGCAGAACCCCGGGGGCACGGCAGGGATGGGCGTCGGACTGGGGGCGGGCGCGGCGATGGCGCAGTCCATGATGGGGCAGGTCGTTGCGGGACAGGCGCGAGGCGTTGCGGCAGCGGGGGCAAAGTTTTGCTCGGAGTGCGGCAAGGCGGTTCCGGCGGGCGCGAAGTTTTGCCCAGAGTGCGGGAAACAGCAATGAACTGCCCATCGTGTGGAGCGCCTTTGAAGCTAGCCGCGGGCAATACCAGCCTGCGGTGCGACTACTGCAAACTGACGGTTGCGATTGCGGCCGACGATAGCGGCATCCAGTTTCTGGAAGAAGCGCAGGGCTTGGTATGCCCGACCTGCACGGAGACCCTGTGGCAGGCCGCGATGGCTGCGATGCAACTGCACGCATGCAAGAAGTGCCGGGGACTGCTGGTGCCGATGCTGGATTTCGAAGCGCTGGTGGACAAGATGCGCGGGCTGCACCAGGAGCGCGCGTATCCCGGGCCGGTGGATGCCGCGGAGCTGGAGCGAAAGGTGATGTGCCCAAGGTGCCATCAGCGGATGGAGACGCACTATTATTTCGGCGGCGGGCACGCCGTGATGTCAACGTGCGAGGCTTGTGAGCTGCACTGGCTGGATGGCGGCATGCTGATGCGGATTGTGCGGATGCCGCAGTTGAGCGAGGAGTGAGACAGCGAGTCGGCAGGTCAGCGAGTCAGCGAGTGGTGTCGCCGCTCAGGCGTCGTTCTTCCAGGGTGAGAGGCGAGGGATCCAGCGGGGAACGTGCGCCGTGAATTGGGCGTAGTCGGCGGGAAACGACCGGCGAAGTTTCGGTTCCTCGTAAAAGAGAACAAATAGGTGCGTGATGAGCCAGGCGCAGGCAGCGTAGACGAGGAGGTGTGCGCTGGCGAAGAGCAACGCCTGTCCGACGAGGATGAGCAGAAGCGACATATACATGGGATTGCGAACGAAGCGATAGAAACCCTTCACCACGAGGTGACGGGTGGGATAGATGGGAGCAGGCGTTCCCAGGCCCTGCCAGGCGAAGCGCGCGAAGGAGTCGATAATGGCCGCAGTTCCGGCAGCGATGAGAACGACTCCGATGACGCGAAGAGGCGCGAGACCGGGAAACTGGGAGTGGACTTGCCAGTGGGTGATGCGCCAGGGGATGAGGACAACAACTGTACCGGGGGCGAGAACGAAAAAGATCGCCGAGCCGAGGATCGCACCGACGCGCGCGTTCAAATCGCTTTGAGTCATGGCTGATCTCCCATGAGTGGCGTGAAAAAGACGCTCATCAGCGGCGAAGACGCGAGACCACCAGCGATGGACGGTGAATGGTGGCCCCTGAACCGTGATGCGGCGCTGAAGAATGGCGAGCGATTACGCCAGGCCGAGGATGCTGTTGAGGAAACCGACGATGTATTTCCAAACCAGGTAGTAGAAGGCCACGGCCGCCAGGAAGACACAGGCGATGAGCGAGTAGGGGATCTGGAGCCCCTGAAACCAAATGAGCCCTGTCGCGCCGAACTGCAGCATTCCAAGGCAGTGAGCCACGAAGGCGCCCGTGGGTGCGCCAAGGAACGGAAGAATCGCGCCATGCAGCCCGATGGGAAGGTGGGTTTGGCTGTGCGAGGCGAGATAGAGCATATTCCAAAGGCCGAAGAGCAGGGGCACTATGGACATGGGGAAGATGATGAAGCGCTCGATAGGAAAGGGCCAGCCGAGTGCGAGGCGCACGGTAATGAAACCGACCAGGATGAGCGGGAGCACGAGCGTGGGCACGAAGACTCCGGCGAGATAAGCGCGCAGGTAAGCGTGGGTGGACATGGTGAAGCTCCTTTCAGTCGCTCGAAACTCGGTGGTCAGTGGTCAGCGATCACTTCACAGGTAGTAAAGGAACATGGGGATGGCGGCCGGGAATACCACCGCGAAAGCGATCAGGCCGGCGATGAGGGCCCAGTCGAACCAGGGCAGTGTCCGGGACGACGAACGTGGCAGCGCGGCCGTTGGTGAGGATTCGGCGTCGAGGCGGTGCAGCACGTCGGGCCACAGGTCGCGGGCGGGCTCGGCATCGGTTGCCGCCGGCGGCAGCGCTTGCTTGAGCAGATTCTTGATTCCTTCATCGTCGTAAGCAGTCATGGCGTGATTCCCTGGCGTTCCAGATCCTTTCTCAACAATCGAATGGCGCGAAAGACGCGCAGCTTGGCTGCGGTGACGGAGATGCCTAGAGCCGCGGCGATTTCTTTGTGCGGTTGATCCTCGACGAGCGAGAGCACAGCCGCGATGCGCAGGCGAGGCGGCAAGCGGGCCATAGCCTGGGCGGTTTTCAAGCGAATCTCGGCGGCGACGCCGGGATCGGCTACGGGGGCGGTGGGAAGGGCAGCGCCGGCCTCGTCGAGTTCGCACTCTGGCGGTCGCGAGCGAAGCCAGTCCAGAGCCAGGCGCGTGGCCACGCGGCGCGCCCATGGACCGAAGGAACGCCCGGGGTCGAAGCGTGCGCAGGCGCGATGCATGCGCAGGAAGGACTCGACGGTGAGGTCTTCGGCGGCTGCAGGCTCGCGAACAATGCGCAGGATCCAGCCGTAAACGGCGCGCTGATGTTCGCGGAAGAGCGCCTCGAACGCGTCGAGGTCGCCTTGCCGGAACCGATCGAGAATGGCGCTTGAAGTTACCGAGCCCGAAAGTACGCTGCTCGATGGCTCCCACATCCCTCTTCCCTTTCTGTTGAAGTGTACGGTGGGCGGGAAGGAAAGGTTACAGGAGCAGGTTTCAGGGTTCAGGTGTCAGGAATCAGGGATCAGGTTCGGAGAGGCGTACTTTTTCCTCAGCAGTCAAGGGCATCCGAGATGGGAGTCTCACGGTATGGACCGTTGTTTCATTCTCATAAGCTATTCATTTTGTTGGCATTAGCAATCGGACGACGACAGGTATGAGCCGCTTGGGATACTGACGCTACCGAGGGTCTCACTGGGGAAGAGTTAGACTTGTTACAGCCCGGTGAATCATTCCTCACTGCCGGGCAGGCAACCAAAAAAGCTGGCGGTTGTTGAGGTTTTATGCACGCCTTGATCTCTGGATCGTTTTCTTTCCTGCGCACGGGTCTTCTATTCCCATTTGAAAATCCACTTTCTGCTGAGTTTGCAAGCCGGAGGCTCGAGCGGGCCCGAAGTGATTTCGGCCGCGTCGGGATTTTCTGAATGGCTTCCACCGTCGTTGAAGTAGTCCCTTCAAGCAAAACCCTCCTCGACACGCGATGGCAGAAACCCTCGGGGCGCGTGGGCACGTGGGTCTTCCTTGTTGCGCTGGTCTGCGGCACCAGCTACGTCGGGGTGCACCTGGCGCATGATCTGAGGAGCGTTGCGGTCACGAGCCTGTGGCCGTATCTGCTGCTGGGTACCGCGCTTGCGATTGCATTGGGATTCGAGTTTGTGAACGGATTCCACGACACGGCAAACGCAGTGGCCACGGTGATCTACACCAATTCGTTGTCGCCGAGAACTGCGGTGGTGTGGTCGGGGCTGTGCAATCTGACTGGAGTGCTGCTGTCGTCGGGGACTGTGGCATTTGCGGTAGTTACGTTGTTGCCAGTCGAGTTGATTCTGAAGGTGAGTTCCGGAGCCGGTTTCTCGATGATCTTTGCGCTGCTGGTCGCTGCGATCCTCTGGAACCTTGGCACCTGGTACCTTGGGCTGCCGGCGTCAAGTTCGCACACTCTGGTCGGGTCGATCATCGGCGTGGGGCTGGCAAATCAGTTCATGAGCCCGCATCTGGGCGCTTCAGGGCTCGATTGGGCGCAAGTGATCAAGGTTTTGAAGGCGCTGCTGATTTCTCCACTGCTGGGGTTTGTGTTGGCCGGGGTGCTGATTCTGGTGTCGAAGCGTCTGATGCCTTCAGGATGGCTTTATAAAGCGCCACAGGACAACCTGCCGCCTCCGTGGCCGGTTCGCGCGCTGATGATCGGCACGTGCACCGGAGTGAGCTTCTTCCACGGATCCAACGATGGACAAAAAGGCATGGGTCTGATCATGCTGATCCTGATCGGCACGGTGCCTACTGCATACGCTCTGAACCACGCGGTTGGGCCCACAGAGGCCCAAAGCTTTCTGGTCGCATCGACGGAGACGAGCCAGGTTCTGGAGCGGTATGTGAAGGCGAATGCCGACCCTGATCCCGATCCCCGCGCGGAGATCACGAAGTATCTGCACGCCGGGAAACTGGCGGAAGGCACTCTTCCCGCAATGCAGACGATGGTGAATGAGCTGGAGCGTGAAGTCGCGGAGTACAGGGCGCTTGAGGCCGTGCCGGCGACCGACCAGAGCAATATCCGGAACGACATGTACCTGACCAGCGAGGCGTTGCGGTTGATGTTGAAGAATGGCGATCCCGGCTTCACGCGAGACGAGGCACTGACTGTGAGGGGCTACCAAACCAAGCTGGATAAGTCGACGAAGTATATACCGAATTGGGTGAAGGTTGCCGTTGCGCTGGCTCTGGGACTGGGAACGATGGTGGGCTGGAAACGTATCGTGGTGACGATCGGCGAGAAGATTGGCAAGGAGCACCTGACGTACGCGCAGGGGGCGAGCGCAGGGCTGGTGACGATGGCAACGATCTTTGCCGCCGACACCTGGGGATTGCCAGTTTCGACCACACACATCCTCAGTTCGGGCGTGGCCGGGACGATGGCGGCGAATGGCAGCGGCCTGCGGCTCTCAACGGTGCGGAACATTGCCGCGGGATGGGTGTTCACGCTGCCTGCAGCAGCGGTGCTTTCCGGCGTGCTGTATTTCGTGTTTCATTCAATTCTCTGATGAGATTCGAGTGAAGAAAATGCGCCGGCGTCGATGACCGCGCCTGAAGAAACCTAAGAAATTGCCAGGGAATTGGAGCGACGTGGCGAATTTACACGACGTTCACGTTCCTTTCACACTCGTCATTTATCCCTGATAAGGCTCGACGTTTGTCCCCTCCAACCGACGCCGGCGAAATCCTAGATCAAAATCGGAGTTTTCCCAATGGCCGATCTGGCGACGACGGCAGGAACTTTGCCCCAGAAGGGGCTCTTAGATCGCAAGATGAAACCTACGTCCGCGTGGGTGACCTCGGGTGTGATCGGCGTGGCGCTACTGGGCGGGCTGGGATATATCGGCGTCCATATCGCCAAGGACCTGAGCAACGTAGTGGTGGTGAGCGCATGGCCCTATGTGCTGCTGGGTGTGGCGCTGCTGATCGCGCTCGGCTTTGAGTTTGTGAACGGGTTCCACGATACGGCAAACGCGGTGGCGACGGTAATCTACACGCATTCGCTGGACCCCAATATTGCCGTGGTGTGGTCGGGGCTGTGCAACCTGGCGGGCGTGCTGGTTTCGACCGGCGCGGTGGCCTTCAGCGTGATCACGCTGCTGCCGGTGGAGTTGATCCTGCAGGTGAGCTACGGCGCGGGATTCGCGATGGTTTTTGCGCTGCTGATTGCGGCCATCATCTGGAACCTGAGCACGTGGTGGTTTGGGCTGCCGGCCTCGAGCTCTCACACCATGGTTGGCTCGATCATCGGAGTGGGCGTGGCGAATCAGTTGATGAACGTGCACTCTGGAACGAGCGGTGTGGATTGGGCGCAGGCGACGAAGGTGTTCCAGGTCCTGCTGATCTCTCCCCTGGTTGGTTTCTGCGCCGCCGGTCTCCTGTTGCTGCTGTCGAAGCTGTTTATTCTGACCAAGTGGGCCAAGACTTTCGCCAGTGCTTTCAATGCGAACTACAAAAAGCCTCTCTGGATGCTTCCGACGATTGCAATTACGGGAGTCCCGGGTGCCTACGCATTTCTCTGGGTCGCGCCTATGGTATTCGGCCTCTTCGGCGATCCGGGGAAGTCGGCGTGGCAGCCGTTCAAGAGCTTCGCGTCCTGGAATCCGCCGCTGGGTCTCGTCGCGACAATGATCCTGGTGGGCATCGTCGGCTGGTACCTCGTAGGCGTGTTTGCCAGGATCGTTATCGACAACGCCGAGGTGCTATTTACCTCGCCCCAGGGCGACACACCTCCACCGTGGCCGATCCGCGCGCTGCTGATCTTCACCTGCAGCGGCGTGAGCTTTGCCCACGGATCGAATGACGGACAGAAGGGCATGGGCCTGATCATGCTGATCCTGATCGGGACGGTGCCGACGGCATATGCGCTGAATCACGCGGTATCGACGCGCGACATCGCGGTATTTGCTGCGGCTTCGCAGGGAGCCGATCAAGTGATCAACAAGTATGTGGACCCGAACGGGGTCATGGGCGCAGAGCCCCGCGATGAGGTGACGGCCTACATTCGCACGAAGCAGATACAGCCCGACACGATGCTGGCGTTGCGCGAGCTGGTGAACGACCTGGACAACGAAGTAGCGGTTTACAAGGAATACAAGGCGGTTCCGGCGAACCAGCAGACCAACGTGCGCAACGACATGTACGTGGCCAGCGAAGCGATCAGGCTGATGCAGAAGACCAAGGCGTTTCCTTTCACGGCCCAGGAGAGCGCGAACCTGACGGCTTATCGCGGACAAGTAGACAAGGCGACCAAGTTCATTCCGGGATGGGTGAAGGTGGCTGTGGCGCTGGCTCTGGGACTGGGTACCATGGTGGGCTGGAAGCGCATTGTGGTGACGGTGGGCGAGAAGATCGGCAAGGAACACCTGACCTACGCGCAGGGTGCCTGCGCTGAGCTGGTAGCGATGGGGACGATCATGGCCGCAGATAACTTTGGACTGCCGGTATCGACGACGCACGTGCTGAACTCGGGTGTGGCGGGCACCATGGCAGCGAACCGGAGCGGCTTGCAGTTCTCGACGATACGCAATATCGCGGCGGCGTGGGTGTTCACGCTGCCCGCAGCAGCGCTGCTTTCGGGCGGGTTGTTCTACATTTTCCGCCAGATTGCGCACTGATCGCTGACTTCACGGGTTGGATTGAGCAAGGCGTCCGCTTCGGCGGACGCCTTTTTTGTGGGCACAAATTTGTGCACCTCAAGGGCTGCCGAGCACGCGAAGGCGCGGGCGCATCCGATACCATACAGAATGGTGATGGAATCGGAATGAGTCTGAAAGCAAAGCTCGAAGCCATTATTTATGCAGCCGAGGAGCCGGTGACTCTGGCGCAGCTGGCGGCGATGTTTGCCGATGAGGCGCTGGAGTGGAAGGCCGAACAGGAGGCCGCAGCGGCTGCGGCGGCGCCTGCCGGGATGGATGCAGCCGCGACGCCGCTGTTGAGCGAGGGGTTTGCGTATCTGGAAGCGGAAGGGGAACTTGCCGGAGAGGCTTCGCCTACAGCTGAGAAGACCACGGAAGAGGTTGCCGGGGCAACGAGCGCGGGAACACCCGAGGCAGGCACGGACGCCGCACCGACAGGCTCAGAGCCGGCGGGCGAGCCGAGCGCAGCGGCTGAACTGGATGATGCACCGACCGCGAAGGAGCAGACGAAGGCGAGGGAGCGGGAAGCGCGCGCAGTAATCAAGAAGGTGCTGGCCGGGTTGATCGAGGAGTACGCAACGGACTCGCGCGGGATCGAGATTCGCGAGATTGCGGGCGGCTACCGGATGGCGACGAAGCCGGAGTTTCACGATGCCGTGCGTTCGTATGTGAAGGGCTTGAAGCCTCCGCTGAAGTTGTCGTTGCCGGCGCTGGAGACGCTGGCGGTGATTGCGTACAAGCAGCCGGTGACGGCTCCCGAAGTCAATGAGATTCGCGGCGTGGATTCGTCGGCGGTGTTCGGATCGCTGCTGGGACGGAAGCTGATCACGACGGCGGGACGCAAGCCGGTGGTGGGGCGGCCGATTCTCTACAAGACAACGCGCGAGTTCCTGCTGCGGTTCGGGCTGAAGGATGTGTCGGAGCTGCCATCGATGGAAGAGTTCGAGAATATGGCGGCGAGCGAACTCGAGGCTGACGAGGTGGCAAAAGAAACGCCGGCCGAAGCTGAAGAGTTCAATCCCGATCTAAGCGTGGAAGGGGCCGAGCCCGGCGCCTCGGAGCCGGAAGCCGCGGCAAGCGCAGAAGGCGAATCCAACTGATCGGGCGGGATGGAAAGCAGCGCAAGCTCCTGCAAGAGACAAGAACTGAGGCATTCCCCATGAAGGAAAGAGCGAAATCGGCGGCGAAAGCGCCCGCCAAGACGGCACGCGCGCCAAAGCGCGCAGTGAAGACAGAGAAGACGGCAGGGACGAAATTGCCGGCGAAGAAGGCGTCACGGAAGAAGGCAGCGAAGGAACCGGATGTGAAGAGCCCTGTGGCTGCTGCGCGCAAGAACGCGAAAGCCGGGGAATTGACGACGAAAGCAAAGCCGAAGGCAGTTGCGGCAAAGACGGGCAAGAAGACGAAGGCGAAAACGGGCGCGGACTTGGCTGGGATCGACGAATCAGTGCTGGATCCGATCGGGGATACGACAGACGGTGAGGGAAGGACGTACCTGGGGGCGGCAGCCGTTCCGGCGGCCAATGCGGAGGCCGACGCGTTCCGGAAGGAGACCGAGATAGAAGCTTCGGACGCGATGGTCGAGGCCGGACCGGGAATGGAGGCGACGGAGGCTCGGGCGCGGAGCGAAGCCGTGAAGACAGCGGCAAGAGCGGACGCAGCGGCAGCAAGGATTGGGGACCCCGGGGCGCGGGCAGAGGCTCGTGAGCCGGCAAAGCTCGAGCGGCTGCAGAAGATTCTGTCACAGGCAGGAATCGCGAGCAGGCGGCACGCGGAGGAGATGATCACCGAGGGCCGGGTGATGGTGAACGGCCAGGTGGTGACGACGCTGGGTTCCAAGGCCGATGCGAATCACGACCACATTCGCGTGGACGGAAAGCTGCTGCACGGGGCAGAGCGGCACCGGTACTTCGTGCTGAACAAGCCGCGTGGTTATGTGACGACGGTGAGCGATCCCGAGGGCCGGCCGACGGTGATGAAGTTTTTCGAAAAGATGCATGAGCGGCTGTATCCGGTGGGGCGGCTGGATTTCCAGAGCGAAGGCTTGCTGCTGATGACCAACGACGGCGAGCTGGCGAATCTGCTGACGAAGGCCGGCTCGGGAGTGGAGAAAACGTACCTGGTGAAGGTGGCGGGGCGGCCGACGGAACAAGAGTTGGACAAACTGCGTGGGGGCGTGACGATTGAGCGCGGCGAGGCTGGTTCGGGACGCGTGGAGACGGCGCCGGCGCATGTGCGGCAAGTGCGTGTAGGCGACAATCCCTGGTTTGAGGTTGTGCTGACGGAAGGGCGCAATCGCGAGCTGCGCAAGATGTTTGCCGCGGTGGGCCACTTTGTGGAGAAGATTCGCCGCGTCGGGTATGGACCGCTGACACTGGACGTGGAGCCGGGGAAGATGCGCGAGCTGACGGCGGACGAAGTGAGGGTGCTGCGGTTGACTGCCGAGGGAAAGATGAAGCCGCGACGGCTGAATGTCGACCGGGCACTGCCGAAAGAAGCGGGCAAACCTGCGGAGCAACAGCGGAGGTTTGCTGAGAAGCGAGAACGTAGTGGGAAGCCGCGGTTTCAGCGCGAGGAACGGGGACAGAAGAAGGAATGGCGGCCGGGGAAGCCGGAATTTGGGGCGAGGCGCGAGGGCCGACCCTTCTCCGGACCGAAGCCGGAGTTTGAGAAACGGAGTTTTGGCAGACCGCGATTTGAAAAGCCGGGTTTCGAACGCCCAGCTGGAGCCGGTGGAAGGCCGGGATTTGGCGGGCGAGGAGCGCGCCGAACCTTCTCGGGATCGAAGCCAGAGTTTGAGAAGCGAAGTTTTGACAGACCGCGATTTGAAAAGCCAGGATTCGGCGGGCTACACATCGAACCGCAAACGGAGCGGCCCGCAGGATTTCGCGATCGACCGAAGTTCGAGGGACGGAAGCCGTTTGGCGGGGAAAGGAAGCCTTTTGGCGCAGGGCGCCCTTCTTCGGGACCGAGGCGCGAGTTTGACCGGCCACGATCCGATCGGCCAGGGCCCGACGGGCCGCGCTTTGATCGGCCGGAAACAGGGAAGCCCAGATTTGGGAAGCGCGGATTTGAGAAGAGGAGTTTTGACAAGCCGAGATTTGATAAGCCTGCATTCGGCGGCGCGCCTCGTGGACCGTCGGTGGGTCGGCGCGAGAACGAGCCGCGCGCGCCGTTCCGGCCGCAGGGGGATCGGCCAAGCTTCAAGCCAGGCGGGGCAGGACGGCCGAGGACGGGGTTTGGCGGAAGGCCGGGTGGATTTTCGAAGCCGAATCGACCGGGCGGGTTTGCGAAATCCAATCGCACGGGCGGTTTCAAGAGGCCGAACAAGCCGGGCGGGGCGGGACGAGGCGGGGCGCGTTTTGGTGGAGGACGGCCAGGCGGGCGGTAGAGTGGTTAGCGAAGGGCCCCTGTTCTTTTGCTGGACGGCGAATGCCGCGCGTCAATCCGTCTGGAGTATGCTTAATGCCAAATCGTCACATAGATGAACGGTATGGCTGAGGCTGAGAGCAACGGCCCGGAACAGGCATTGAACGACGTTGAGCGTGTTCCCTCGATGACGTTCTGGGAGAAAGTTGGCTTCTCCTGGTTCCCGAGCTTCTGGGCACTGATCGCGGCGCCTCTCCTGCTTCTGTTCGCTTTCTACTTCTTTACCCTCGCTCTTGCTCTTCTTCGCCATCCTCACTTGTTCAAGCAGGGCGGCGCCTCTTGGCTCTTGTTTCTCGCTGCCAGTTGCATAGTTCTTGGGTCGATTCTCGTTTACCCCGTCCGTTTCTTTTGCAAGATGCGCATGCGAAGAGAGAGACCGGAAGCTTTTTCCCGAACGGCGAAGGCATTGTGGCTTTCCGGTTTCGGAGAGAATATCGCAAAGAGCATCCTCCCGTATGGATGAGAGTCTATGTCTTTTCGTTCTTTTGCCTGATCGCTTTCGGCGTGACGTACAAAACGATTGCGACTCCTGGCCACCACGCATTCGCGGCATGGGCTGTCGTTGGCCTCCTCTGGTTGATTGCGATCGCAGCGACGATTGACGCGGTTCGGCCACGGCGGGGCAGGCAGTGGACGGGGTTTGTCGCCTCGGGAGCCTTCGGCGCTCTGGCAATCATGGCCGCGGTTGCAGTCATTCGCAACGGCGATCACAAGGCTTACGGCTGGTTCTTTTCGCTCTTGTTCGCATCCTTGTCGGGCATTGTTGCGGTTGTGACGGTGCGGGACGGAAAAAGAGAAGCGCGTGATTTGCAGCGAGTCGGGTTCGAGCTCTCAAAGAAGACTTCTGTAGGGCCTTCGGCTCCCTGAGATTCGTGCTATCCCACCCAAGCAAGCTTGGATGGGGCACCCAGTTCGTGCTGTCGGGATAACAAATCTCGACAGTTGACGATCAAGCGGGTGGAACAGTGTCGCGGACGCGGAAGCGGCGCATGCGGCCGACGAGCGATGCGGGGCCGCTGACGGTGAGATGGACAAGGTTGCCCTCGTAGGCGCGTGAATGCACGATCATACCCGCTTCAATGGCGGCGAGCGCAGCGCCTTCATGCTGCGGGACGTCCAGGCTGGCTTCGATGATGGGATCGGAGTGGAGGGCGGCGTCGATGGCGGCGAGCAAGTCCTGAAGGCCTTCGCTGGTGAGGGCCGACACGGGCACCGGGTATCCCGCCTCTCCGGTTCTCGAGCCGGATGTCTCCGGCGGCGAGATTGTCTTGGCAGGAGCTAAAGACCCATCAATTTGCCGCGTTGCATGGCGCGGCTGAAGCCGTGCCCTTGTTACAAAGCCCGGCTCAGTATAGTCTCGCCGCTCTGCGGTACTGGATGGAGCCGACGGCTGATCGGGTTCTCGTGAACCTCGACCTGGCAGCGCGGAGAATTGGCGCGTTGGCGCAGATCTTCCCGGTCCAGAGCCTCTACGAGCGACGAGAGCCGCGCGTTCGTCCTCCGGCAGCAGGTCGATCTTGTTCAGCACTTCGATGCGAGGCTTGGCCAGGCTGTCGAGTTCGCCGAGGACTTTTTCAACCTGCGATTTCTGTTCGTCGCCGTAGCCGGAGGACGCGTCGCGCACGTGGACGAGCACCTCGGCTTGCGCGACCTGTTCTAGGGTGGCGCGGAAGCTGGTGACGAGGGTGTGGGGCAGGTTGCGGATGAAGCCGACCGTGTCGGAGAGGAGCACGCGGCGGCGGCTGGGCAACTCGATGGCTCGTAATTTCGGATCGAGCGTGGCGAACATGCGCGAGGACGAGAGCACGTTTGCGCCGGTGAGAGCGTTGAAGAGGGTGCTCTTGCCGGCGTTGGTGTAGCCGACCAGCGCGACAGTGGGGACGGGAACGGCTTCGCGGCGCTGGCGCTGCTGACGACGTACACGGCGGACTGATTCCAGATCGATTTTGAGGTGATCGATGCGACGCTGGATGCGGCGGCGATCGGTTTCGAGCTGAGTTTCGCCGGGGCCGCGTGTGCCGATGCCGCCGCCGAGCTGCGACATGGTTTTGCCGCGGCCGGTGAGGCGGGGGAGCATGTATTCGAGCTGGGCGAGTTCGACCTGCAGCTGGCCCTCGCGAGTGCGCGCATGACGCGCGAAGATGTCGAGGATGAGCTGGGTGCGGTCGAGAACGCGGCAAGGCAATGCGGATTCGAGATTGCGGAGTTGCGTCGGCGAGAGGTCGTGATCGAAGAGGACGAGATCGGCCTGCGCGGAGGCCGCTACTCCGGCGATTTCTTCGACCTTGCCGGAGCCAATGAGGGTGGCGGGATCGGGCTTGGGACGGCGTTGCAAAATCTCGGCGGCAACCTGACCGCCGGCGCTGATGAGGAGCTCGCGAAATTCAGCGAGAGACTCCTCTGCCGTGAGAGCCGGCGGTTCAACGGATGATCGTGAGACCGCGAAGGATCGATTGCGATTGATGCGTGTGGCAGGGGGCAGGATAGATTCGGGAGGCACGGGAGGGTCTGGACACACGTCAGGTGTCGCAGCGCTCATGACACCGCTGCGGTTACGCGAGCGGGCGCTGAATTCAACCCCGACAAGTACAGCGCGTTCCTGAGCGATGCGCTATCTTTGCTCCGCAGTGGCCTGGGTTGGGGTCGGCATGGGAACGGGAGCCGGCCCGATGCCAGATGTGACACCAGCCGGACGATGCTCGGTGTGCATCACGCTCCGGTTGCTCACAACGGTTGAAATTGCGTGTTTGAAAATCAACTGTTCCTGGCTGTTATTTTCCAGCAACACGGAATATTTATCGAAGGACCTGATTTTGCCGGTAAGCTTGACGCCGCTGACCAGATAAATCGTAATCGGTGTTTTGTCCTTGCGAACCGTGTTCAGAAAAGTGTCCTGAATGTTTTGTGCCGGCTTGCTCTCCATGTGCCGATCTCCTGCTTTCTTGGTGAGTGTTTATTTCCTGCCGTTCTTACTGAACTTCAGATGCGCGGGAAGGACTCCGGAACCCCCGGAGCCGCCAAAACCCCGCAATGGCTTTAAGATATAGGGCTTTGCGTTCGATTTCAACTCCGCGAAAGTGTAAGCGGCGGCCAAGTAGCTGTTTTCAGGCCAGCTTACGCCCCCTTGGCGTTATGGGACGTGACCTTTCATCGGCTGATAGCATGGTCCCGTGCAAAAAACTGCTCCTCCCTCCTCGGTTTTTGCCAATTCGACGGCCCAGGCACCTCGAATCGCCGTGCCGATGCTCGATTTGAGCCGGCAATACGAACCGATCCGCCTGGAGTTGTTGGATGCGCTGGCGGGGGTGATCGATAGCCGGCAGTTCATCCTGGGCGACGAGGTTGCGGCGTTTGAAAGGGCGGCGGCGGGATATCTTGGAGCAACACACGCGGTTGGTTGCTCGTCGGGAACCGACGCGCTCTGGCTGGCGCTGGCCGGAACCGGAGTTGTACCGCCGGAGTGGGCGGAACGGGATCGTGGAGAAAGGGCCGGCACCGGTGTGACCGTGGTAACGACGCCGTTCAGCTTCTTTGCATCAGTCAGCTCGATTTTGCGGGCGGGGGCGAGACCGGCGCTAGCTGATATCGACCCCGTGACATTTAATTTGTCCCCGGCCGCGGTAGAAAAGGTTCTGGACGACAAGCGCGGGGCGGGCGCGAAGGCGATTCTGGCAGTGCACCTGTACGGGCAGTGTTCTTCTGGTTTTGGACGAAGGCCTGGGATAGCAATTATTGAAGACGCCGCCCAGGCATGGGGCGCGCAGTGGAATGGAGTCAAGGCGGGTGCGCTGGGCGATGCGGCCGCATTCAGTTTTTATCCCACGAAGAACCTAAGCGCGGCAGGCGATGCGGGGATGGTGACTACCAGCTCCGATGAAATTGCCGAGCGGGTGAAGATGCTGCGGCAGCACGGCATGCGGCGGCGGTACTTCCACGATGAGCTGGGCTGGAACGCGCGGATGGATGGATTCCAGGGCGCGGTGCTGAAGGTGAAGCTGAAATATGTGGACGCGTGGAACGAGGCAAGGCGGGCTGCGGCTTCACGATACGAAGCGCTGTTCAGGAAGGCCGGATTGGCGGAGAACGGGATTTATCCCGAACGCGGTGTGGTGTTGCCTCGCGAAGTTGAGGGCGCAAAGCATGCGTGGCACCAGTATGTGATTCGCGTGACGAGGCGCGACGCACTACGGGAGTTCTTGACAGCGCGGCAGATCGGATCGGAGATTTTCTATCCCATTCCGCTGCACATGCAGGAGGCGCTCAAAGGGCTGCGATACAAGGAGGGAGATTTTCCCGAGGCGGAGCGCGCTGCGCGCGAGGTGCTGGCGCTGCCGATGTTTCCGGAGCTGCGCGAGGACGAGCAGGAAGCGGTGGTGAGGGCGGTGGCGGAGTTTTGCTCGTAGCCGGCAGCTATCGGCTGTTCCCGCTATCCCACGTCTCAAGAATCGAGATGTGGAGAATGGTAACTTGATTCACGCTGCGCCCCTTCGTTATGTTGGCAGAATCGACTTAACGCGCGAGGGACCCGTCGATGACTCAAGTGGGCGGAGGACGGCTACGGGAGCTCGACGGCTGGCGGGCGGTGAGTGTGCTGCTCGTAATCTTTCATCACCTGGGCTCGTACCAGCACGCAGGGATGCTCTTCCACCATCATCATCTGGCCCTGGTGTTTAGGCACTTCGGCCCTCTCGGCGTGGACGTTTTCTTTGTCATCAGCGGCTTCGTGATTTGCCGTCTCCTGATCCTCGAGGAGGAACGCTACGGCAAAGTCTCACTGAAAGCCTTTTATGTACGTCGGGCCTTCCGGATTCTTCCCCCCTTTTATCTCTACATTGCCTGCCTGTTTTTCCTGCTTGCGACCGGCTTAATCCATGAGACATACAAGGGAATAACGACTGGGGCGCTGTTCCTTTACGATATCGTGCCAGCGAAGGTTGGAGGTTGGTTTATCGGGCACACCTGGAGCCTTGCCGTAGAGGAGCAGTTTTATCTCACCTTCCCGGCCGTTTTGGTGCTCACCCGGATGATCGAGAGAAAACGGATCTTTCTGGCCATTTTCTGTCTGCTCGGCGTATGGAACTACCTTGCAGCTGTCTTCGGGTGGAACTATGTCACAAACCCGTCAACTCGCTCCGGGTTTGCCTGCATCTGTTGCGGCGTCCTGGTGGCGTTCTTTGAAGCAGAAGCACGCGCAATTGCAAGGACCTTGCCGGCCCTCGCGGTGGCCGGGGTCGCGTTGAGTCTTCTCTGGCATCCTGATGACTACCTTAGCTGGCTGTCAGCTCTTTACGACAGCCTCTATACGCCTCTTGCAATCGCGGCGCTGCTCATCTTCAGTCTCGAGCGCGATACGCGGCTGCGCACGCTTCTCTGCTTGAAGCCGGTGCAGGCCATTGGTCTTACCTCTTATTCGATCTACCTGTGGCAGGAGCTGTTCACTGCTCCCAAGGGTCCAGAGGGAGACTACACCTTGTCCGGAAACATCATCGCGGCGCTGCTGCCGCTCCTCTTTGTGGTTATTCCCTTTTCCTGGTTCTTGATCGAGAAGCCCGCCATGAAGCTGGGAAGACTGTTCTCCGACCGAATTCGCCGGCGGTACGAGCGAGAAGTCATGGCGTAAACAAACCGTGGCCGGCACAATCCTTCAGGGTATCGACCACGCGGGCAGGAATAGCACAGAAAAGCAAATCCGAATCCCTTCCGGGGTTACGATCGCGCCTTCACTTCGACGTGCGAGGCCGCTTCGATGAACGTGGCGATGGCGGAGTGGTCGAGCTCTCCTTTGCCATCGGCGATCAAAGACGAGATCATCTGCTGGACCTGAGCGGTGAGGGGCAGGTAAACGCTGTTCGCCTCGGCGGTGTTGAGAGCGTTGCGCAGGTCTTTCTGGTGGAGATTGATTCTGAAGCCCGGCTTGAAGTTGCGGGCGATGAGCATGGGCGCCTTGGCGTTGAGCACGGCGCTGCCGGCGAGCCCGCCTTTGACGGCGTTGACGACGACTTCGGGGTTGAGGCCGCAGCGCGTGGCGAGCGCGAGGGCTTCGCCCATGGCGGCGATGTTGCACGCAACCATGATCTGATTGGCGAGCTTGGTGGTGTTGCCCGCGCCGACGGGGCCGGTAAGGGTGACGCTGGAACCCATGCACTTGAGGATGGGCTCGGCCTTCTGAAATACAGCTTCGCCGGCGCCAACCATGATGGCGAGGGTTCCCTCAATGGCTTTGGGCTCGCCGCCGCTGACGGGCGCATCGATGAAGTCGACACCCTTCTTCGTGCAGGCCGCGGCGATTTTCTGCGAGACCAGGGGATTGATGGAGCTCATGTCGATGATGAGCGAGCCTGGTTTCGCGCCGGAGAGGATTCCGTCGGCACCGAGGACGACTTCTTCTACTTCGGGCCCGTCGGGCAGCATGGTGATGACGACGGGAGCGCGGGCGCCGACGTCGGCGTTGGAAGCTCCGCGCTGGGCGCCGTCGGCCACGCTGGCATCGAGCTTTGAGGGAGTGCGCCCGTACGCTATCACGGTGTGACCGGCTTTCAACAGATTCCTGAGCATGGGGCGGCCCATGATGCCGAGCCCTACAAAACCTACCGTAGCCATCGATGATCTCCTGACTGGAATCTAGAATGAGGGAGTGCGGAATTACTTCAACTATTTTACCGAGATTGAAGAACGCTTCCAGAAGCGGCGGGGCTCAATTCTGCTGCTATCGACGCTGGATTGGGCGCTGATCGAGACGTGGCGCGAAGCGGGCATCCCACTGGAGGCGGTGTTGCGCGGGATCGATGAGGCCTTCGACAAGTACGAGGCGCGGCAGAAGCGGGCGCGCATGCAGCGAATCAACGGGCTGGCATGGTGCGCCCAGGCGGTGATTCAGGCGTCGGTGGAGTTGCACGAAGCGGCGACGGGATCGGCGGATGGTTCGGGCGCTGAGGCGGCGCGTGAGTCGGGATTCGAGCACGAGCGTGTGGCGGCGCATTTGACAGCGGCAGCCGAGGCTCTGGATGCGGCCGCTGTAGCTCCGGAAGCGTGCCGCGCGACGGCTGCGCGGTTGCGCGAACTGGCGGCGGAGGCCGGCAAGAAGCAGAAGCCGGCGGAACTGGAAAGTCTGGAACGGTCGCTGACCGTACTCGAAGAGAAATTGTTTGCTGAGCTGACCGCGGCGGCGCCGGAGGAATTGCTGGTGGGCCTAAAGGAACATGCGGCCCGTGAACTGGCGCCGTATCGCAGCCGCATGGGCGCCGTGCAGCTTCGGCAGGTGGAGCGCCAGTTTGTGCAGAAGCAATTGCTGGTGCATTACAACCTGCCGCGGCTGAGCCTGTTTTATATGAGCCAGCAATGAAGAAGCGCGGAGAGCGAGGCCGGCGAGGAGGCGTGCAGGCGCGGAAGCCGCGTCAATTTGGTCCTGCCGCGGCACCAGTTGACTCGCGCCCTGACACGAAACGAGATTCAGAAGTCGCTAAATCCACGCATATCCTGCAGATCGAGAAGCCGATTTATGGCGGCGGGTTTCTGGCGCGCGCCGAGGGGAAGGCAGTGTTTGTGCCACTGGCGCTGCCGGGCGAGCAGGTGCGGCTGCGCATCGTCGAGGGGAAACGCAGCTACGCAACCGCGGAGATCGAGGAGATTGTTGCGGCGGCGCAGGAGCGGGTCATGCCGAAGTGCCGACACTTCGGCGCCTGCGGAGGGTGCCAGTATCAGCACGCGGACTACGCAGCGCAGCTCGATTTCAAGAGAGCGATTCTGAGGGAGACGCTGGAGCGGGGCGGAGTCCGCACGCCGGGGGAAATCGCGGTTCTGGCTGGGGAGACATGGGTGTATCGCAATCGGATTCGCGTGGCATTTGATGCACAGGGCAGACCGGGGTACCGGGGAAGACGCTCGCATGGTGTGATCCCGATTGCCGAATGCCCGATCGCGGCGCCCTTGCTGGTGAGGGCGGCACTGGCTGCCGGGGAGATTGCGCAAAGGGCGCGACCAGCGATGCGGCCGAGCGAGATTTCTTTTTTTTGCAATGGAAACGCGCGCGAGTTGCTGGTGAGCGTTGTGAGTGCGGACGCGGGCAAAGGCGCATTCGAGGGCTTTGCGCAGGCGCTGGCGGAGCACATACCGGAGCTGAAGGGAGCGGAACTGGTACGAGAGGAGAAACAGGGCAGATCGCAGGGAAGGGTCGCCGAGTGGGGGGAGACTTCCCTCCTCTACACTGCGGGGGGATTTCAGTATCGAGTGGATCAGGGTGCATTTTTCCAGGTGAACCGATGGCTGGTCGACGGCTTGCTGGATCTTGTGACGACGGGGCAGCGAGGCGAACTGGCCTGGGATCTTTTTGCGGGTGTGGGGTTGTTTGCGCGAAAGCTGGCGGAGAGCTTTACGCGGGCCGTCGCTGTCGAGGCGGCGCCAGTTGCAACCAGGACACTAGGTGAAAATCTGCGAGGAACGCGTGCGACAGCGGTGAGAGCGTCGACGCTCGATTTCCTGCGCAGCGCACGTAAGGACGAGCGACCCGATTTGATTGTTCTTGACCCGCCGCGGGCAGGGCTGGGCGCGGAGACAACCGGGCTGCTGGCAGAGGTTGCGGCGCCGAACGTAACCTATGTTTCGTGCGATCCGGCGACGCTGGCACGGGATCTGCGTGCGTTGTCTGGATCAGGTTACTCGATCGAAAGCGTGACACTGGCCGACCTGTTTCCACAAACGTTTCACCTGGAGACGGTGGTACGGCTGCGTCGGTAGCGCACTGGGGCCGGGCCGCTCGTCATGGCGTGCGGAAGATCACCGCTCCCTCCTTCTGACTCCTGATAGGCTGGTTTCCACTTACCCGGTCTGCATGTTTCGCATGTGATGGAAGCCTCTTCGGCTCATTCCGGGATCTCTGTGTCTCGTCCCAGCCTCAGGTTAACGAGCATTCCCCTGTTTCATTCGGCGTGGTTGTTTGCAGCGGGGATCACCTTTGTGCACTGGGTGTGGCTGCGACCCACGCTGGTGCTGGTGGCAGCGGCGTCGATGGCCGTGCTTTCGGCGGCGGTAGCGAAGCGGGCGCCACGGACGGCGTGGCTTCCGCTAGCGGCGCTTTGGCTGCTGATGGGCGCATGGTGCGCAGAGATGGAGCCGCACCCTGCGCCAGCGACGCAACTGGCGGCGCTCTCGGACGGGCTGTTGCGCACGGTGGAAGGGACCGTGGTGGACGTGGCGCCGATGCGGACGGAAACGGAAGAAAACATCGGCGAGTCGCCGGCCGTGTCGTGGTCGCAGCGTGTGGACCTGCGGATTGAGAGCGTGGAGGTGGTAACGGACGCGATCGATGCACAGGCCGCGATGAGCGGAGGACTGCGGCTGACGCTGCGCTGGCCCGATGAGCTTTCAGCATCGCCGAATGTGCAGGGACTCCGCTGCGGCGAACGCATTCGTGCCGTGGTGCGGATGCTGCCACCAGAGACCTATCGCGATCCGGGGGTGTGGAACCGATCGGACTATCTATTGGACAAGGGGATCACGGCGACGGGTACGGGAACGTTCGATCGCGTGGAAAAGACCGGGACGGCGCGTGGAACTCTCGCTGGCTGCCGGATCACCCAGTGGCAGCAGGCATCGACAGAGCGGCTTCTGGCACTGCCTGCAGCGATGCGCGGGCTGCCGGCGGCACTGCGACTGAGCAATGATGATGCCGCCATGCTGGCGGCAATGGTGGCGGGAGACAGGACCTATCTGACGCACAGGTTGCGGGTGGGCTTTGAGCGCACGGGATCATTCCACATGCTGGTGGTTTCGGGATTCCACCTGGCCATTGTGGCGGCATGCATTTTCTGGATCGCGCGATGGCTGCGCATGCCGCGCGTGGCCGCGACACTCCTGACGATTGCCGTGTCGTTCGGCTACGCGCTGTTTACAGGATTTGCCACTCCGGTGCAGCGGTCGCTCTGGATGGTGACGCTGTATCTCGTGGGACGGCTGCTGTATCGCGAGCGAAGCCCGCTGAACACGATTGGTTTTGCCGTGCTGTGTCTGCTGGTGGTGAGCCCACGCAGCCTGTTCGATTCGAGCCTGCAGATGACTCTGCTGGCGGTGATTGCAATTGCGGGAGTGGCGGCGCCACTCCTCGCGGGAACCATCCATCCTTATCTGAGCGCGACGCGGGATTTGCGGTTAATCGCGATCGATATAAAGCTCGCGCCGAAGGTTGCCCAGTTTCGCGTGACCATGCGAATGATTGCAGAACGGTTGCAACGAGCGGTCAATGGGGAGGTCGCCTGGCGCGTTTTTCCGTGGAGCGTGCAGTTTGCAATTCGGCTAGTGGAACTGATCGTGGTTTCCTGCGTAGTGGAGCTGGCAATGACACTGCCGATGGCCGCGTACTTTCATCGCATCACGATTCTTGCGCTGCCGGTGAATTTGCTGATCTTGCCCCTGCTGGCGGTGCTGATGCCCGCGGCGCTGGTCACCTTGCTGGCCCTGGCGGTGTGGCCTGCAGCCGCGGCCGCTCCGGGCGCACTTGTGGCTGTGGTGTTGCATTTTGGCGTCGGATTGGTGCGGTTGTTTGGCTCAATGGCGCTCGGGGATTTCCGGATTCCGAATCCGCTCGGGTGGCAATGTGCGGTCTTTGTTGGGCTCCTGGGCGCAGCGATTGTTTTGGCGCATGCGAGTTCGGTGCGCTCGGACGCAAGCTCGAATGGTTGGTTCGAAAGGGTGTCGACCGTCGCTCGGAGGCTGAGGCCCCTCTTTTCTCCAAGGCGTCTTTTTGGCACAGCTAAAACTGTGCCCTTTCAAAGCAGCGTTGGTGACCGGGACTTCGGACCCTGGCTGCGGCGCGGAGCCTGGGTTGCGATGGCTCTTGGCGCGCTGGCCGCGGTGATGCCAAGACCGGTGGAGAGGCCGCGCGGGGCGATGCTGGTGGAGGCGATCGATGTGGGGCAGGGCGACTCACTGCTGGTGATTACGCCGGCTGGGAAGACGCTGCTGGTGGATGGAGGCGGGTTCGGCGGAGAACCGAGGCAGGCTGCTTACCACTCCGAAGACGAAGACCTATCCGCGGGAGCCCCGGGAGGTCAAGATTTCGACGTGGGCGAGGAAGTAGTGTCGCCGGCGCTATGGGCGCGGGGCATCTGGCACCTGGATGCGGTGGCATTGAGTCATGCACACTCGGATCACATGGGAGGACTGCCTGCGGTGCTAAGGAATTTTCATCCCGACGAACTGTGGGTTGGCAACAATCCGAGCGTGGTGGCGTATGAGGCGCTGCTGGAAGAGGCGGCGGCGCTGCATGTGCGCGTCCGCAGTTTTCGCGCCGGGGACGGGTTCGGATTTGGCGACACGCATGTGCAGGTGTTGGCTCCCTTTCGCGATTACCAGCCGGGCGTGGAGCCGGCCAACAACGATTCGCTGGTGCTGCATGTTCAGGTCGGCGCGACAAGCGTGATGCTTGAGGGCGATGCGGAAGCGCCGATCGAGCAGGCGATGCTGACGGAGACTGATTTGCAGAGCACGCTGCTGAAGGTGGGGCACCACGGCAGTATCACGTCCACGCGTCCGGAGTTCTTTGCCCGTGTAGCGCCGCAGTGGGCAGTGATCAGTTGCGGGTTGCACAACCGGTATGGGCATCCTCGAGAAGAGGTGCTGGAGGAGTTACAGGAAGCGCACGTGAAGACGTTCCGGACGGACATTCACGGGGCGTCGTGCTTTGTGCTGGACGGCAGGCTCGCCAGATCTGTTGAGTGTGTTGAAGATTTGACTGCGCCCTAGCGGCGAGGGGAGAGAGCGCGCGAAGCGCACCCGAGTCAAGACGATCAGCCAGCGAGAATCTGATGGCACCGTTTGATACGGACAGGTCCGATTGCGATGAATTTATATTGGGTCTATGCGAATCGAAAGAAAGGCGGGGACCTTCAACCCGCACGAGTCTGCCCGCGCCGACTCTCTGGCCGGCGTCCCTCTCGCGCCTTTTGGCAGACGGTTGGCTGCCTATCTGATCGACATGATTCTGGTGTTCGGCACTTACGGCCCCGCAATGGCTGGGTTGCGCTATCTGCTCTTCGATCTGCTGGGGATGCGCGAGGATTTGTACCGCTCAGCGCATGTGCAAGTGCGCTTCGAATTTCATATGGTAACCGAGGTCGCGTGGGTGCTCTGGCTGGTACTCTACTTTGGCTTATCCGTGTGGAAGACGAACGGGCTGACTCTGGGCAAGAGGGCACTGCGCATCCGCGTGGTTTCACTCACGCATGAGAGAATCACGTTCTGGCAATCGATAGAGCGCGGGCTCGGATATGGCGCAAGCGCTCTCGAGGCCGGTTTCGGGTTCCTCCAGTACTTCCTTTACCCCAATCACCGCTGTGTGCACGACCGGATCGCGGAGACGATTGTAATTCAGGACGGTTTACCCCAGGTTCGCGGACGAACGGAAATGCCTGCGCCGGGAGCTCCCAAACATTTGGGCCATTGAACCGAGAATGAAATAGAAACGTAACTTATCGCGGGAGAAATGCATGTTCCGATTCGTCTTTTCCGCGCCGCTGGTCTCTGCCCTCCCACCTACTTCGCGTGCCGCCCAACCAGCCGCCGTCCCTCGGCCCGTGATGGTGCTGCATCTGGATGATGGGAGAAATGTGGCGCTGAAACGGCTGCCGTGAGCAATCAAGCTGGCCGATTAGCGGCGGCGTGGATGGCAAGGAGGACTTCCAGAAGCGGTTTGAGAAGGTTGAGATCGAGGGCGTTGGCGCCGTCGGATTTGGCGCTGGGCGGGTCGTCGTGGACTTCGATGAAGAGACCGTCGATGCCTGCGGCGACGGCGGCGCGGGCCAGCAAGGGAATGAACTCGGGCTGGCCGCCGCTGACACCGTTGGCCGCCGAAGGCTGCTGAACAGAGTGTGTGGCGTCGAAGACGACCGGCGCAAGGTTACGCATGATGGCGAGCGAACGGAAATCGACGACAAGGTTGTTGTAGCCGAAGCTCGAGCCGCGCTCGGTAAGGAAGACCCGCTCGTTTCCGGTGGAACGGACTTTCTCGACGCCGTGGCTCATATCCCAGGGGGCAACGAACTGGCCCTTCTTGATGTTGACGGCGCGGCCGGTGCGGCCGGCAGCGACCAACAGGTCAGTCTGGCGGCAGAGGAAAGCCGGGATCTGGAGAACGTCGGCGGCTTCAGCGGCGATCTCGCAGTGGGCAGGCTCGTGAACGTCGGTGAGGATGGGCAGGCCGCTATCTTTGGCGATTCCGGCGAGGATCCGCGTGCCTTCGACGAGACCGGGGCCGCGAAAGCTCTTGACGCTGGTGCGGTTGGCCTTGTCGTAACTGGCTTTGAAGATGAAGGGGACGTGAAGATCGGACGTGATGCGCTGAAGAGCTTCGGCCATGGAGCGCACATGGGACTCCGACTCGATGACGCAAGGGCCGGCAATAAGAAAGAACCCGCCAGCACCCACATGGACGGGACCAATCTCGAAGGATGTACTCACGACACGAATTCTATCGTGCTGATGAGGGATTTCATCGGGCCATGGCTTATCGGCAAGCCAAGGTGGCCTCCCATCCTAAACGCAAAATGCCGCGTCCAGGATGGGGCACCCAAGGGGTACTAGTCGCGGTGGCTGTGCGACCACTCCCAGAGTGCGCGATCGAGCGTACGCAGCGGGGTGGGGCCGGGCAGTTCGCTTTGCGGCCTGACGATGTTGCTTTCGGCGAGGCGCTTGCAGAAAGCCAGATACTCCTCGTAGAAGTGGACGTCGTGGCGCGCGTGGCCCAGCGCCTCAAGGGAGCGATAGTCGAGGACCGTATAGCGGTCGGGGAAGATCGCGGCCATGATGGCGGAGGCGAGGGTGATATCGACACCGTGGAGCTCGAGCAGAGCCTTCACGGCAGCTTCAGTGGTGGAATCGGGCGATGCGGCAACTGACAGGACGCGACGGATCTTTTCGTTGCTGTTCCCGATCAAGTAGTGCACGGCGCGCTCGGACTTCCAGCGCACGATCGCTTCAAGGTTCGCGAGAGTATAGTCTCCGTTGCGAATCGCTTCGCCGGCCTGGAACGCGTCAGCTTCGAGCTCGTGTTCCTTTTCGCCGGCCTTTTGCCAGTATTGATCTGCCAACTCCTGCAATTCCGCTTCAGCGGGTTGGAGTTGAAAGTAGGCGACCATCGGGATTTCCTTTCTTTCCTTCTGCGTGCTTCACAAGGCCGGCAAACGCCGGAAGCGCGGCAATGATGGCCCAACTCACGGGGTCCCAATGCCGGCTGAGGCGAGCATTCACAAGTCTTCTTCGAGGCACATTCTCCTCAAAAACTTAGACACGATAGTTCCGCAGGAAAATGGTTGTCAATAACCCGGAGAGGGCTTTTAACAACCCTGTACCGGGCTGGTTCATAAGATGTGGATTTCCGCGAGTTTGGGTACATCTTAGCTGTGGAATTAACGGGTCCATGGTGATCCTGCTCACTTAGGTCATGCCCCGTTGGAGTAGACGGAAGTGGCAGGGAGGGTGCTCAGAGGAATCACGCCGAATCAGTCAATCCTGGGTGAATTTCCTCTATAGGGAGAGATCACAAATCGGTCCGTCAGGGATCCCTGCTGGGGATAAAAGTCTCACAATAAACAAGTTATGTTCTCGATGGCTCAGGCGCAAGGGAGGCGCGATGGGCGGCGAGCGAGACCAATTCCTGCCTTAATCGGGTAGTCGAGTTGTATTCCCAAGAGACAAAGTGCAGATCCTTGGTCGCTGTGCTCTTCAGGATGACAGGACATTGGCAAGTGTCGCGGGTTGGGGTGATGACGATTCGGTGCGCCCGAGGCGGTTCCGGTAGCTGGCAGCGATGAATTCGCGGAAGAGCGGGTGTGGCTCGAGGGGCTTCGACT
>Ga0335071_10000769_pt1 | contig 34578 bp, 28 predicted proteins | sample Lox_Sample_15_FD_206724 | JGI IMG/M metagenome (GOLD analysis project Ga0335071, IMG submission 206724) | Soil microbial communities from Loxahatchee National Wildlife Refuge, Florida, United States - Lox_Sample_1.5 | ecosystem: Environmental > Terrestrial > Soil > Wetlands | place: USA...
TCGAAGTTGCGATCACGGTCGGCCCCTTCAACAGGGAGCCGATGGAAGCGACGTCGGTGCCTTCAAGAGCAATTTTGGCGAGACGGTTCTTCGAGACCTTCACCGAGGCGCCCGCCTGCTTCATCTGCTTGCGCAGGGTCTGCATCTGGGCCACGGTGAGGCCGGAATAGTGAGCAACGATCGCGACGCCCGTGGTCTTGAAGACCGTCTGGAGCTGGTCGATCGCCTCTTTTTTTGCCGCTCGTTCCACAGCAAGCTCTCTCCGGTTGGCGGCCTTCGCTCGTCGGAGCGGGACCGCCGGGTTGCACCCATCGTCCCGCCCAAAACCTGGCCTTACGACATCGGTCGAAGGACACGCCGGGCAAGACGACGATTTGGAAGCCTGCCCTCCCGCTGGCCTTTGCGAGGCGCACGGGGTGTCGAGGTTCGAACCAAACAAGCCCGTGCCGCCAACGACGCGACGACAAAGGCGAAATCCGGTTTTCACCCGTCTATGCAGGCCATTCGATTAAGCCATTGAAGAAACATACGTTTCTTCGCAAGCGCCCGCAGTCTCGGACAGGACCGGGACCGTCCGGCGAACCGGGCAGCCCCTGCGCGATTCCACTCAGAAATGACCGTTTATCCTTCCCTTCGAGCAATCCAAGCGGATGTCCTCAGAGGGAATGATCTCCAATCGTTCACGAGTTTTCGGAATGCGCGCACGGACGGGCCAGCGTTCGCCAGCACGTCCGGAGGACGGGTGTTTAGCCGGTCTCCCCACGCTTGCCAAGGGCAAAATTCACACCAGTTTTCAATGTCAAACTTCAGCCCAAATCCGCGCGTTTTGGCGCGCATTTCCAGACCCGCCTAAGCCCTCACCTCAAAAGGTAACGCTTGCCCTGCGAAGAAGGCCTCCAGATTGGCAATCACGCAGTCCTGCATCGCCATGTGCGATTCGAGCGTGTGGCCGCCGATATGCGGCGTCAGCACCACATTCGGCGCTGATGTCAGCGCGTCCGGGGCGTGCGGCTCCTTCTGATAGACGTCGAGGCCAGCGCCGGCGATGGTGCCGTCGGCCAGCGCTGCCACGAGCGCCGCCTCATCAATAACCGAGCCGCGGGCGATGTTGATGACATGGCCGTCCTCGCCGAGCCGCCTGAAAATATCGGCATTGACGGCGTGATGGGTATCGGCGCCGGCGCGGACCGCGATCATCAGGATGCTGCACCAGTCGGCCAGCGCCTCGAGACTCGGGAAATAGGGATACGGCACATCGTGGCGGCTGCGGCTGAAATAGCCGACCTCGGTCTCAAAACTCGCGGCCCGCGCGGCGATCTTGCGGCCGATCTCGCCCATGCCGTAAACGCCGACCCGGCGTCCCCGCATCCCCGCCTGCGGCCGCATCATCGGCGAGGGTTTTGCCGCGGCCCAGTCGCCGCTGCGCACATAATTGTCCGCGACGACCAGGCGCCGCGTCGTCGCCAGCATCAGGGTGACCGCGATGTCGGCAACGGAGGATGCGTTGGCGCCGGGGCTATGGCCGACCGCAATGCCGCGCGCACGAGCCGCTTCGAGGTCGATGCCGTCGTAGCCGGTGCCGTAGCAGATGATGGCGCCGAGCGACGGAAACAGGTCCATGGCCGCACCGCCCAGCGGCCTGCCGCCCGCGGTAATCATGGCGCGGACGCTGGCAAGCTCTTCGGCCGCGAACAGCTCGTGTGCCGGCTTGCTGCCGGCGTCCATCAGTTCGAAACGCTCGCCAAAGCGCTTCAGCATGGTTCTTGGAAAGCGCGAATGGACCAGAACTTTTTCGGGCATCTTGTTGGTCTCTCCCGCCTTTTCAGTCCACCTGCCGTCGCCTGCGCTCAAATTCAAAACTCACGCCTCTCAAAGGCGAAGGGCGGAACCGGTCACCCGATTCCGCCCCATGATCGTTAACGGTCCCGTGCGCGACTAGCCGAGCAGCGTGCCCGGCTCGACCTTCACGCCGGGGCCCATGCTCGAGGACACCGCGACGCGCTGGATGTAGGTGCCCTTGGCTCCGGCGGGTTTTGCCTTGGCGACGGCATCCGCGAGCGCACGAATGTTTTCCACCAGCTTATCGGCGCCGAACGAGGCCTTGCCGACGCCGGCCTGCACGATGCCGGCCTTCTCGACCCGGAACTCCACCGAGCCGCCCTTGGCGCCCTTCACCGCGCCGGTCACGTCCATGGTGACGGTGCCGATCTTCGGGTTCGGCATCAGGCCGCGCGGCCCGAGCACTTTTCCGAGACGGCCGACCAGCGGCATCATGTCCGGGGTGGCGATGCAGCGATCGAAATCGATGTTGCCGCCCTGCACCTTCTCGACCAGGTCCTCGGCGCCGACCACGTCGGCACCTGCAGCCTTGGCCTCTTCCGCCTTGGCGCCACGCGCGAACACGCCGACGCGCAAGGTGCGGCCGGTGCCGTTCGGCAGCAGCACCACGCCACGGACCATCTGGTCGGCATGGCGGGGATCGACGCCGAGATTGATTGCGACCTCGATGGTCTCGTCGAACTTGGCCTTGGCCCGCTCCTTGACCATCTTGATGGCGTCGGCGAGCGGATAAAGTTTCTCGCGGTCAACGCCTTCGCGGGCCTTCTTCAAACGCTTTCCAATGCTCATGGCGCCTTACCCCGCAACTTCCAGGCCCATCGACCGGGCCGAGCCCTCGACCATCTTCATGGCCGACTCGATGGTATCGCAATTCAGATCCTTCATCTTCTTCTCGGCGATGTCGCGCACCTGGTCGCGCGTCACCTTGCCCGCCTTGTCGCGGCCCGGCGCCTTGGAGCCGGACTGGATTTTCGCCGCCTGCTTCAGGAAGTAGGACATTGGCGGGGTCTTCATCTCGAAGGTGAAGGAGCGGTCCGCGTAGATCGTGATGATCACGGGGATCGGGGTGTTCTTCTCTTCCTTCTGCGTCTGGGCGTTGAACGCCTTGCAGAACTCCATGATGTTGAGGCCGCGCTGACCAAGCGCGGGGCCGATCGGGGGCGACGGATTTGCCGCACCCGCCGGCACCTGCAATTTCAGGTATCCGGTCACTTTCTTTGCCATTGATCACTCCTGTTGTGCCGGTTTTGGGCCGGCGGTTTCAGGTGTCGTGGTCGGGACCGATGCGGCTGGCAGACCGCCCCGTCCTCCCACGCTCCTTTTTCACGCGAGGCGCGAGCCTCGCGCGTTTCTGGTCAGACCTTCTCGACCTGACCGAATTCCAGTTCCACCGGCGTCGCACGGCCGAAGATCGAGACCGCGACCTTGACGCGCGAGCGCGCCTCGTCGATTTCCTCGACCACGCCCGAGAACGACGCGAACGGCCCGTCGGCGACGCGGACGTTTTCGCCGATCTCGAACGAGACCGACGCCTTCGGCCGCTCCACGCCCTCCTGCATCTGGTTCAGGATGCGCATGGCCTCGGCTTCCGAGATCGGCATCGGCTTGTTTTCCGCGCCGAGGAAGCCGGTCACCTTCGGCGTGTTCTTGATGAGGTGAAAGGCCTCGTCCGTCAGCTTCATCTTCACCAGCACGTAACCGGGGAAGAATTTGCGCTCGGCGTCGATCTTGCGGCCGCGGCGCACCTCGGTGACCTTCTCGATCGGCACCAGGACCTGCTCGAACAGCTCTTCAAGCCCGCGCTGCTTGGCCTGCTCGCGGATCGATTCCGCGACCTTCTTCTCGAAATTGGAATAGGCGTGAACGATGTACCAGCGCTTTTCGCCCGATTGGAGTGCGGCGGTTGCCATCAGTGGATGCCCAAGATCAAGGTGATCAGATAGCGGATGATCTGATCCGCGGCGAAAAAGAAGATCGACGCCAACGCCACCATGACGAACACCATGATGGTGGTGATCGTCGTCTCGCGCCGGGTCGGCCAGGTAACCTTGGCCGTCTCGGTGCGCACTTCCTGCAGGAACTTAAACGGGCTGAACGCCATCGTGGATATCCGCGTCCGTCCTTAAAGACGAAACAAGTTTTGAATTTCAAGGAAACCGAACAGCCTCGGCTAGAGCCCAATCCTCTTCGCAAAGGATAAGCCGGCAACCAGGCTCGATTGTTCGGGGGATTTAAAGCCGCGCCGGATGTCCGCACAAAACGGGCCGGCAGCAGGTGGCGGGTATGTACTGCCGGAGCGCCAAAAGGTCAAGGTGCGGGACCGCCCGGAGCCGGAAAAGGCATTGCCGCGGGCGGGTCTTAACCGAGATTGACGAGGTCGGGACTTGCTTGGCTGGCAGGAGTGGCAGGGCTCGAACCTGCGACCCCCGGTTTTGGAGACCGGTGCTCTACCAATTGAGCTACACTCCTGTGCGACCGGGGCAATGCCGCCGGTCCGCGCCGTTTGAAGCACAAGCCGTCCCCGGATGGCAAGGGCGAAGCGGCCGAACACGCGCTTCTGCCTGTTCAAGCCGGCGCTTCTGCGCCAGACTTCATCCCGCCCCAACAACAAGAGCAGACGGGAGAACCCATGACCGCCCAGACCGCCGAAAAACCGGCCGCCGCTCCGCAAACCCCGTCGCTTCCCCAGGCGAAGCCCGAAACGCTCGGCCTCTCGCCGGTTCGGCTTGCCCGTGCCTCCGACGCGCTGAAGCGCGAGGTCGACAAGGGAACCATCCCGGGCGTCACGTTCATGGTCGGCCGCCGCGGCCAGATCGGCTGGTTCGAAGCCGTTGGCCGACAGGGCCCGGAAGCTGCTCGGCCAATGGCCCACAATTCGATCTTCCGGATCTATTCGATGACAAAACCGATCGTCTCGGTCGGCATCATGATGCTCGTCGAGGACGGGCATCTTCTGCTCACTGATCCGCTCGCAAAATTCATCCCGGAGTTCGCCAACCAGAAGGTCGGCATCGAGACCGACGGCACCCTGGAACTGGTGCCGGTCGCGCGGCCGATCACGATCCAGGACCTGCTCCGGCACACCTCCGGGATCACCTATGACCACACCGGCAACAGCCTGGTGCAGCAGCTCTACAAGGAATCGCGGCTGCGCAGCCGCAAGATCACCAATGCCGAGCACGCGGCCATGGTGGCGGAGCTGCCCCTGATCTGCCAGCCGGGCGCCGAATGGAACTACAGCCGATCCACCGACATCCTCGGCCGCATCATCGAGATCGTCACCGGCAAGAGCCTGGCCGCATTCCTGACCGAGCGGATCCTGGCACCGCTGCAGATGGCGGAGACCGCCTTCTTCGCGGCCGAAGAGAATGCCGCCCGGCTCGCAGAACCGTTTTCCACTGATCCCTGGACCGGCGACAAGGTCACGCTGTTCAACATGCTGGAGCGCCCGGTGATGGAATCCGGCGGCGGCGGGCTGGTCTCGACCACCATGGATTATGCCCGGTTCTGCCAGATGCTGCTGAGTGGCGGCACGCTCGACGGCACCAGGGTCATCGGCCGCAAGACGCTGGATCTGATGGCCTCCGATCACCTTGCCCCCGATGTGAAGGTGAAGGGCACGCTGCTGCCGGAGGGTCACGGCTTTGGCCTCGGCTTTGCCGTGCGCACCCATGCCGGGCTCGCGCCCTTCGCCGGCACGCTCGGCCAGTTTTTCTGGAGCGGCATGGCCGGCACCTTCTTCTGGATCGATCCGAAGGAGGACCTTTTCGCCGTGTTCATGTCGCAGGGCCCGGGACAGCGCGAATATTTCCGCAATCTCATTCGCAGTTTGGCATATGCGGCGCTGGAGTGAACGGCTCGCTTGCCGCAAGCAAAGCTGTCATGCCTCACACTCCACGTGTCATGCCCCGCACTTCACTTGTCATGCCCCGCTTCAAGCGGGGCATCCAGTATTCCAGAGGCGGCGGTGCTTGAACCGATGGGCCGCGGCGTACTGGATCGCCCGGTCAAGCCGGGCGATGACGGCTGTGTTTGAGGCTGCATCGCCCTAAAGCTACTTTCTCTATCTCTCTGTCTCTCAACTGATCGTCGCACCGCCATCGATCACCAGGGTCTGGCCGGTCATGAAATTCCCGGCCGCCGAGCCCAGAAACACCGCCGCGCCGGCGATCTCGTCGGGCACGCCGATCCGCAGCAGCGGCGAGCGCGCGGTGGAGGCCTTCAGGGTGTCCGGATTGTCCCACAGCGCCTTGGCAAAGTCGGTCTTGATCAGGCCTGGCGCGATGCAGTTCACGCGCACATTGTGCGGGCCATATTCGCAGGCGAGATTGCGCGCGAGCTGCATGTCGGCCGCCTTCGAAATCGCATAGGCGCCGAGCACGGTCGAGCCCTTCAGGCCGCCGATCGAGGACACGATGACGATCGCACCGTCCTTGCGCGCGATCATCTGCGGCACCACCATCGAGATCAGCCAGTTGTTGGCGACGATGTTGTTGTCGAGAATTTTTCGGAACTGATCGTCGGAGATGCCGCCGAGCGGACCGTAATAGGGGTTCGACGCCGCGTTGCAGACCAGCACGTCGATCCTGCCGAACGTCCGGTTGCTCTCGTCGACTAGGTGCTGCAGGTTGTCCTTGCTGGAAATGTTGGCCGGGATCGCAACCGCCCTGCCCGCTCCGTACTTCGCGCTGATCTCCCTGGCAACCTTGTCGCAGACATCGGCCTTGCGCGAGGAGATCACGACTTTTGCGCCGTGCTCGGCCATGCGCTCGGCAATCGCCAGCCCAATGCCGCGGGTCGAGCCGGTGACGACGGCGACTTTTCCGGTCATGTCGAACAGGGTCATGTTTCTCTCCCATCATTGATCCGGCGAAGCCGGTTCTTGTTTTTCAATTCTACGCAAGCTTGCTCGTCGTGACCTCGGGCCCCGCCGGCTGATGCATCGCCCGATGCAAGGCGTCCGCGATCCACGGCTGCTGGTTGACCATCGGCAGCCGCCAGACGCTGCGGCTTTCGGTTGCGAAATGATCCAGCCGCGTCACCGAACAATTGTCGATGTCGAAGGCAAGGCCCTTGTCCGGCAAGCCACCGAGCGCCAGCCCGAGCGCCGCCTTGATCGTGCCGCCATGGCCCGCGACGATCACATCCCTGCCCGCGTGCTCTGCCGCGATCCGCTCGATCGCACCGATGACGCGGCGATAGAGATCCATGAAACTCTCGCCGCCCGGCGCTGGCACGTTGATATCGGCGAACCAGCTGCTGCCGGGCGGCTGGCTCGCCAGAAACGCTGCGCGGTTCATCCCCTGCCATTGTCCGAGATTCTGCTCGGCGAACGCGGCTTCCTGGATCAGCATGTCGGGTCTTGGAAATCCCGCGGCCCAGATCGCTTCCGCGGTCTGGTGCGTGCGCATCAGGTTGCTCGCGTACCACACGGCATCGCGCGGCAGGATTTTTGCGACTGCATCGAACACCTCGGTATCGGAGGTGTCGCAGGCGAGATCGGTCTGCCCATAGATGTTGCCGCCGTCATTGCGTACCGGCGCGTGGCGCACCCACCACCATCGCGTCACGATGGCCGACGGCTTTTCCGAGGAGGACATGGCAAGGCCCTTCAATTTGGTTCGCTGTCGCTGTACGTCAGAGCAGACGTCGTCTCAAGTGACATCGCTGCTGCCACGCGACGTTTAAAAACCTGTTTGAAAATGAAATTCCGCGCCATGGCAGGTGCGCGGAACGGCAAAGGGAGCAACATATGGGCCGCCTCGAAGGCAAATCCGTCATCATCACCGGCGCGGGCAGCGGCATCGGCCGCGCGGCCTCCCTGCTCTTTACAAAAGAAGGCGCGCGGCTGATCGCGGTCGACAAGACCGAGGGCGTCAAGGAGACGGTCGAGCAGGTGAAACAGGCCGGCGGCATCGCCGAAGCCATCATGGCGGATGCCGGGGCGGAGCAGGACGTCATCGCCTTCATCGACCGCGCGGTCGCGACTCATGGCCGGCTCGACGCGATCTGGGCCAATGCCGGAATCTCCGGCGGCCTCGTGCCGCTGGCCGAGCAGACCGTCGAACATTGGCAGGAGGTGCTCCGCGTCAACCTGATCGGCCCGTTCCTCGCGGTCAAGCATGCCATCCCACACATGACCCGGCGGCAGCATGGCGCGATCGTCTGCACGGCATCGGTTGCCGGGCTGAAGGCCGGCGCCAGCGGCCATCCCTATGCGGCGAGCAAGGCCGGCGTGATCAGCCTGGTGCAGACCACGGCCTATTCGCTCACCGGCACCGGCGTACGCATCAACGCGGTCTGTCCGGGCCTGATCGAGACCGGCATGACGAAGCCGGTCTTCGATCGCGCCAGGGAGCGCGGCACCGCCGACAAGATCGGCCAGCTCAATCCCTTGAAACGCGCCGGCCAGCCGCACGAGATCGCGGCGATGGCGCTGTTTCTGGCGAGCGACGAGGCCTCCTACGTCAATGGCCAGGCCTTTCCGGTCGACGGCGGGCTGACAGCGTCGATGCCGTATACGGGAAAGCCGGTGTAAACCTGAGAGTGAATATCGAGCCCGCACAACGCGCGTCATACCCCGCGAAAGCGGGGTATCCAGTACGCTGCGGCTTCTCCATTCTATCACAGGTGTCTCGGATGACTGGATCGCCCGGTCCCGCCTACGCCAAAAGGGCTTCGGCGAGGCCACAAGTCCAAGGGCACGCCGGAGCTTTAGCGAAGGCGGCAAGCCGGGCGATGACAGCCGAGAATGCTGCGAGCATCTGCTCAAACATGCTTACGCATTCTCGCGGCCCCTTGAGACCCGAGTTGTGCATCATTCGCAGCCCTCGAAAGACCAGAGGGCGCAGGGAATGCCGGGAGCTGGCCGCCCCCATGGCCCGCCTGCAAAACAAAAAGCAGGCGGCAGTCACCACAGGTCCAGCCAGATCATCCCGGCATTCCCTGCACGATGGTTTTAACGCCGTCCTTCGCGCTCTCCCTGGGAACCGGGCTTTTTTGCTCCCATCGCCCGCGAGCTTCGTCGGCTCGCGAACTTGGCCTCAGCGTCGGGAGGCCAGGACCACGCGACTTCTGCGTCCGCGCAGAGATCGTTCGTCCGCGCGCTATGCGCGCTGCGACCCAGCACGTCCATCGCATCCCGCGCTCAACGTTCGTGACGATCGCGAAGCGCCCCTCTGGATCGAGTGCGGGACGGGCGGATCATGCATCTGATTTGGGGTCTGCGTCAAGTTTGTTTCTGTAAAACAGAATACAGATCGCCTGCGACAGAATGGCACGACGGGCAGTTTGAACATAGCTTGCATGCACAAACTGCCCGTCGTGCAGATCGGCTCGTAGGATGGGTAGAGCGCTGCGAAACCCATCAATCCATCCTCAATGCGCAAGTGATGGGTTTCGCAAGAGCTCAACCCATCCTACGATTCTTGCGTCGCCATCAGGCTCCGCCCTTTCGCCGGCGAGTAGTCCGTTGGCACCAGCAGCCGGTCCTCGATCTTGCCGACCATCAGGCCATGCTCCGCATGCGTGGCGCGCTTGATGTCGGACCATTCCTGGTCGGCCATGAAGGCTGCCCATGCCGCGGTCTTGGCAGCCTCGTCTGGCCATTCCAGGATGTAGACGAACTCGGTGCGGTCGCCGAATTTGGTCTCCCACATTGCGACGATCTGAAAGCCGTAGCGGGTGCGCATGATGCGCGCGGCATGGTCGCGAAAGCGGGCGTGGAACGCGGCCTTGTTGTGCTCGAAGATTTCATAGATGCGAAGCTGCTGAATCATGGCCACCCCTTCTGATCGAATCCACAGTTCGTAGGATGGGTAGAGCGCAGCGAAACCCATCATTCCATCCTCAATCCGTGAGTGATGGGTTTCGCTGGAGTTCAACCCATCCTGCGATTCGCAGGACGCTCACATCCGTCCCGCGGCAAGAAGCTTGCATGGCGGATTCGCCCATGCCAAGACTCTTCATCAACTCGTGAACCACCAATCATGACCAACGACCGCGCTGAACGCATCCGCAAACTGCTCGCCGAGCTCATCGCCTTCGACACCGTCAGCGACCGCTCCAACTTGGCCCTGATCGCGGCGATCGAGCGCTATCTCGCCTCGTTCGGCATCGCCGGGCAGCGGATCGTCGATGAAACCGGACGGAAGGCCGCGCTGTGGGTCACCATCGGGCCGCACGACAGGCCCGGCTTCGTGCTATCAGGACATACCGACGTGGTGCCGGTCGCGGACCAGGACTGGAGCACGAACCCGTTCGCGCTGGTCGAGCGTGACGGAAAGCTCTACGGCCGCGGCACCACCGACATGAAGGGCTTTGTCGCGGTGTGCCTCGCGATGGTGCCGGAGATGCAGGCCGCAGGGCTGAAAACGCCGATCCATCTGGCGATCTCCTATGACGAGGAAATCGGCTGCGTCGGCGTGCGTCCGATGCTCGCCGAAATCAGCCGCGGCAGCCTGAAGCCGCTCGGCTGCTTCGTCGGCGAGCCCACGGAGATGCAGGTCACGATCGGACACAAGGGCAAGCACGGCGTGCGCGCGACGTTTCATGGTCTTGCCGCCCATTCCTCGATCGCGCCGAGCGGCGTCAACGCCGTGGAATATGCCGCCGACCTGATCAGCGAGATCCGCCGGCGCGCGAAACAGCTCGCGACCGGGGGCGCGCACGACGCGCTCTATGACGTCGCGCACACGACACTGCTCACCAGCATCGTCCATGGCGGCACCGCGCTCAACATCGTGCCGGAGCGCTGCGTCGTCGAGTTCGAATGCCGCGGCCTCGGCGTCACCGAATCGAAAGAGGTCACGGACGCGATCGTGGCCTGGGCCAGGGCCGAGATCGAACCTGCGATGAAGGCCGCCGATCCCTCCTGCGGCATCGATTTCGAGGAGATCCTCGACTATCCCGCGCTCGACGTGCCCTCGGGTCATGCGCTGGTGACGCTCGCGAAAAAGCTCGCAGGGCGCAACAGCCACGCAAAAGTGTCGTTCGGCACCGAGGCCGGACTGTTCGTGAGCATGGCCGACATCCCCGCCATCGTCGTCGGACCGGGCTCGATCGCGCAGGCGCACAAGCCCGACGAATATGTCGAGATGTCGGAACTGCTCGCCTGCGCCGATTTCGTGGAGCGGCTGATCGGCCATTGCGCGGAGGGCGGCGGGCTGGCTCAGTAGACGCGCTGGTGCCACACCACTCATTCGTCATCACCCGCGCAAGCGGGTGATCCAGTATCCCAGAGACGTCAGTGCTTGAGTCGATACGCCGCGGCGTACAGGATCGCCCGGTCAAGCCGGGCGATGACACCTTGATGTAACCGATAAAGCTCGCCATCATTCGACCGCGCATGCGGTTCGATCGCGCCGGCTTTCTGGCGTTTTGACGCAAATCGTTTCGCCGTTATTTGGCACTCGCCGCATTCGCCCTCCTCGCGCCGCTGGTTTGACCGAAGCGACCCCAGCCGGCCACGCCCGGGTCTCACTTTCCCCGCAGCGCTCGCAGAGAAAGCGGCATCACACATCGCCGAGTCCAGTGCCGAGTTTGCGTAAAGCGTACACCGTGAAAAGATTGTTCGACGCGGCGCGTTCGGCGTTCGCCAACACCCTGCTCGTCCTCGCCTCCCTGCTCTCTTGTTACGTGGCAATGGAGTACGCGGTCTTCCGCCTGTTCCTTCCCTCCGCGCCGCTCGACATCCACTCGCGCGTGCCCGAGCTTGCCGATGTGCTCACGCAGGCGACGAAATCCGCCTATCTGCCAAAAGATTATGTCGCCATCCTCGGCGACTCCTATGCCGAGGGGCTCGGCGACTGGCTGACGCAGAACGGCGGCAAGCGCAACGGGCCGTTTCATTCCGCTTATGTCATACGCCAGCTGACCGGCCGCGACGTGGTGAGCTTTGGCGTGCGCGGCGCCGGCAGCGCGGAAGGCATCGTGCTGCGGCCGGCCGGCGCATTGCCGACCTCGCCCTGCTCGATTTTTCCGGCGATCGAGCCGCCGCGCCAGATGTTCATCTATTTCTACGAAGGCAACGACATCGAGGACAACCTCCGCTTCCTCGACAAGGTGCGGGCGCGCTATGGCGCCAGCGATGACGGCGCGATCGATCGCTATCTCGCCGAAGACTATGCCGACAGTTCGCTGCTGCGCTGTCACGGCCAGCTCGCCGACATGACCTTCAAGCTCGCGGAATTTTTGTCGCAATACTACATCACCGGCTTTTCGGTGACGCATTGCGGCACCTGGGTCTCGACCAGGAACGCGCTTCGCGTCGGCAAGGCGGTGGTTGAGGCACCCGCGCTCGAAGGGCCGGCGCCGCATCTTGCGGACGACAGCATCATGGCCGCAATGAACGTGTTTGCGCGGTCGCTCAAATGGCTGCGCCGGCGCTTTCCGGCCATGCCGGTCACGGTGGTCTATGTGCCCTCGCCGCTGTCGGTCTATCGCCATGCGGCGGAGACGGTCGCGTTCTGCAGTCCGACCGGCGGCGGCCCAATGGGCGCCGATATTGCCGCGCGGCATCACCTCATGATGCGCGATGCGGCCGCGCGCATGAGCGCGGCGGCGCAGGTCGATTTCGTCGATGCGACGCCAGCGCTACGCGCCGCCGGCGAGACGCGCGTCATTCACGGTCCGGAGGACTGGGATCACCTGAACAAGGGCGGCTACGAGGTGCTCGGCAAGCTCGTGGCGGCGCGCGTGCTGGGCGAGCCCGAGGATGTTCGCCTGCAGACGATCGGCGCGGCCAGGAAATGATTTTGTAGGATGGGTTGAGCTCTTCGCGAAACCCATCATCGTTCCCCGGGACTTCGCGCCTGCGGTGACATGATGGGTTTCGCGTCCGCCGTCGCTCTTCGAGCGTCGGCGAACGCTCTACCCATCCTACGAACGGCGAGCCTGCCTCACACCGCGCCCGCCTTTTGCGCATACTCCCAGCTCGCCTTGGCGAGGGGCACGGTGCGCTTGGCGGATTCCAGCGCCTTGGCATTCGCCGCGGTGCCGTCGCGGATGCGGCCCGCGATCCCTTGCGTGATGCCGGCCAGCCGAAACAGGTTGTAGGAAAAATACCAGTTGAGATCCGGCATTTTTGTGCCGGTGACGTCGCAGTAGATCTGCGCCGCCTCCTGCTGGCTCGGGAGGTTGAGCGCGGCAAGGTCGGCGCCATCCAGGCCCGGCATGATCCATTGCATCAGCAGATAGGTGAAATCGGCCATGGGATCGCCAAGCGTCGACAGCTCCCAGTCGAGCACCGCGATGACGCGCGGCTCGGTGGCGTGAAAAATCATGTTGTCGAGCCGATAGTCGCCGTGAACGATCGAGACCCGCTCCTGGGTCGGCAGCGTGCGCGGCAGCCACTCGATCAGCTTCTCGACCTCGTCGATGTGCTGGGTCTCCGAGGCGCGATACTGCTTGGTCCAGCGGTCGACCTGGCGCGCGAAATAATTGCCGGGCTTGCCGAAGTCGGCGAGCCCGATCGCTGTGGGATCGTAGGTGTGCAGCCGCGCCAGCGTCTCGATCTTGCTCTGGAAGATCTTTCGCCGCATCTCCGGTGGCTGGCTCGGCAGGGTCGGATCCCAGAACACCCGGCCCTCCTCCATCGACATGATGTAGAAGGCGGCGCCGATCACACTGTCGTCGGTGCAGAGCGCATAGGCTTTTGCAACAGGGAAGCCCTGCTTGCCGAGCGCTGCGATGACACGAAACTCGCGGTCGACCGCATGCGCTGACGGCAACAATTTGCCGAACGGCTTTCGCCGCATGACGTAGGAGCGCGTTGGCGTATCGAGACGGTAGGTCGGGTTGGACTGGCCGCCCTTGAACTGCAGCACGGTCAGCGGACCCTGGTAGCCCTCGACATGCTCCCTCAGCCAGGCTTCGAGGCGCATCTCGTCGACGCGATGCCGCTCCTCGACCGGCCTGGTGCCGGAATATTCCTCGTCTTTCCTCACCGCCTCGGCCACGCTGACGCTCCCTTGAATTTTCTTGAACGGCCGCGTCGCCGCTCCTTCTTCAGCGGAAAAGTTTTGCTGAAGGTCCATCCGCGGACGCAGTTCACCTCTCCCCGGCGGGGAGAGGTCGGATTGTTCATGGCGACGCGTCGCCATGAACAATCCGGGTGAGGGGGTCTGCTATCGAGAGACCTTAACCCCTCACCCCAACCCTCTCCCAGAGGGAGAGGGAGCGCACCTTCAGTGCTGGACCAGTTCAGCCTAACTCCACGCGCTAACGCGCTGGAGCGTTTGAATACTTCCGAAGTTCAAGTCTGGCAATGGCGCGATTATGCACCTCGTCCGGACCGTCGGCGAGGCGCAGCGTGCGGATGCCGGCATAATCCTTGGCAAGCCCCGCCTCGTCGGAGACGCCGGCGCCGCCAAAGGCCTGGATCGCCTGGTCGATGATTTTAAGCGCCATGTTCGGCGCCGCCACCTTGATCATGGCGATCTCGAGCTGCGCGGTCTTGTTGCCGACCTTGTCCATCATGTCGGCGGCCTTCAGGCACAACAGGCGGGTCATCTCGATGTTGGTGCGGGCCTCGCCGATGCGCTGCTCCCAGACCGAATGCTCGATGATCTTCTTGCCGAAGGCGGTGCGCGAGGCGAGCCGCCGCACCATCTTCTCCAGCGCCTCCTCGGCCTTGCCGATGGTGCGCATGCAGTGATGGATGCGGCCCGGGCCGAGCCGGCCCTGCGCGATCTCAAAGCCGCGGCCCTCGCCGAGCAGAAGGTTCGAGGCCGGCACGCGCACGTTCTCCAAGAGCACCTGGGCGTGGCCGTGCGGCGCGTCATCGAAACCGAACACCGGCAGCATTTTCTCCACCTTGATGCCTGGTGTGTCGAGCGGCACCAGGATCTGCGACTGCTGCTGATGCTTTGCGGCGGAGAGGTCGGTCTTGCCCATCAGGATCGCGATCTTGCAGCGGGGATCGCCGACACCGGACGACCACCATTTGCGGCCGTTGATGACGTAGTGATCGCCGTCGCGTTCGATGCGGGTCTCGATGTTGGTGGCATCCGACGAGGCGACCGCCGGCTCGGTCATCAGGAAGGCGGAGCGGATCTCGCCGTCCATCAGCGGCCGCAGCCATTTGCGCTTCTGCTCCTTGCTGCCGTAGCGCATCAAGACTTCCATGTTGCCGGTGTCGGGCGCCGAGCAGTTGAAGACCTCCGAGGCCCAGCTGATGTGGCCCATCTCCTCCGACAGCATCGCATATTCGAGGTTGGAGAGGCCGGCGCCGCGGAACTCGTCGTCCTCATGTGCGGACGGCGGCAGGAACATGTTCCAGAGCCCTTCGGCGCGCGCCTTCGCTTTCAGCTCCTCGAGGACCGGGATCACCTTCCAGCGGCCGCCCTCAGCGTCCTGCTGCTTATAGACCGGCACCGCGGGACGGACATGCCTGGTCATGAAGCTCTGCACCCGCTCGAGCCATTCCTTCTGCTTCGGCGACATCGAAAAATCCATCGGACGCTCCTCACCTTTTCTCTGAATTCATTGGGCCACACTGTTAACCCGCTGGCCAGCCCTCGCAAGGCCTTGGCGCAGCCATGATGCGCGCAAGCCCCGGAAATGCCGTCGCGCGAAATCTCGCGGATTGACATCTTCCTGTCTTCAAACGATAGTTTCATACAAGTGTTTGAAATGCAACTCCCCTTGTCGGGGTGACCCATGCCGAGCGACCAGACCCGCACTGCCATTCTCGCCGCCGCCGAACGGCTCTATGCCGAGCGCGGCTTCTCCGACGTCACGCTGCGCGACATCGTGTCCGCGGCGAACGTCAATCTCGCCGCGGTGAACTACCATTTCGGCTCCAAGGACGAGCTGATCGCGGAATTGTTCGTGACCCGCAGCCTCGCCTTGAACCGCGAACGGCTGCGCCTGTTGCGCGCGGCGGAGGAGCAGGGCGGCGGGCGCGCCGGGATCGCCGAGATCCTGCGCGCCCTCGTCGGCCCCACTTTGCGCGGGTGCCTCGGTCCGGAGAACCAGCGCGCGACCGCGGCGCAATTCATGATCCGCGTCAGCATCGAATCGGTGCCGCCGATCCGCCGCATCCGCAACCGCGAGATCGACCATTTGCGCAAATTCATCGCGGCAATGCGCCGCTCGCTGCCCGGGCGCGATGACGTCGAGCTCTATTGGGGCCTGCATTTCGCGCTCGCAATGGCGCAGCAGACCGTGCGCGACACCGAGCGGCTGGCAAAATTGTCGGAAGGCCAATGCGACGTCGATGACGTCGAGGCGGTGATCGATCGCGTCGTCAGGGTCGCAGTGATGGGGCTGACCGACGGCGGAGCCGAGCGCAAATCGAGCGCTAAACTGGCGGTACGGGAAGCGGGTTAGCGCATGATCACGAAAGCGTCTTCGAGCTGGCTTCTCGCGACGGCCGTCCTGGCGGTGGCGACGATACTTGCGGGCGAACCGGTGCTGGCGCGCGGTGGCGCAGCCAACATCATGAACTCGCCGGGATATCAGCGCCGCCTGCAGGAATCGCGGCAACAACTGGCAGAGCCGCGCGTTCCGCCCTCGCCCGCCCATCGAAAAAAGCCGCGTCACCACTGAGTTCACGGCGAACCGGAGACGGCGGCTCCGCCAAGCGCGCTAGATCACGCCTTGCTGCTTCAGCGCGTTCAGCTTGGCCGCATCATAGCCGAGCTTTGACGACAGCACCTCGCTCGTGTGCTCGCCGAGCAGCGGCGGATAGCGATACTCGGTGACCGGCGTTTCCGAAAACGTCAGCGCGTTGCGGATCAGCGACAGATGCTGTTCGAAGGGATGACCGGTCTTCACCTCCATGCCGCGCGCGCGCACCTGCGGATCGGCGAAGACGTGGGCGAAATCGTTGACCGGACCGCAGGGAATGCCGGCCTTCTCCAGCTCCTCCAGCCAGTGGCCGACCGTGCTCTTCAGGAAAAGGCCGGCGAAGATCGCCATGATCTCCTTGCCGTTGGTGACGCGATCGTTGTTCTTCAAAAATTTCGGATCGCTCGCCAGTTCCGGCGCGCCGAGCACGGTGCAGGTCCGCGCAAACTGCGCGTCGTTGCCGACCACCAGCATCAGTTCGCCGTCGGTGCAGCGGAACATGCCGGCCGGCATGCCGCCATTGCCCCAGGTGCCGCGGCGCGGCGGCTGTTTGCCGTCGACCAGATAGATCTGCAGCCAGTGCGACAGCGAGGCGATCACGGTGTCGAGCAGGCAGACGTCGATGTGCTGGCCACTCCCGCCATGGGCCTTGCGGTGATAGAGCGCGGCCAGAATGCCGATCGAGCTGTTCATGCCGGTCATGTAGTCGACGATGGAAGGCCCGACCTTCATCGGGCCGGCGCCCGGCTCATCGTCCATGTGGCCGGTGACGCTCATCAAGCCGCCCATGGCCTGAAAAATCGCGTCATAGCCGGCGCGCGGCGCATAGGGTCCGGTCTGGCCGAAACCGGTCACCGAGCAATAGATGATGCCCGGATTGATGGCGCGGATCGCCTCGTAGTCGAGGCCGTAGCGCTTGAGGTCGCCGACCTTGTAGTTCTCCATGAAGACATCGCAGTCTTTGGCTAGTTCGCGGATGATCTCCTGTCCTTCCGCGCTGGCGATGTTGACCGTGACCGATTTCTTGTTGCGGTTGGCGCAGAGATAGAAGGAGTTGTTGTTGTTCGCCTTGCCGTCCGGATCTTTAAGGTAAGGCGGCCCGAACGCGCGGGCGTCATCGCCGCCGCCCGGCCGCTCGATCTTGATCACGTCGGCGCCGAGATCGGCCAGCATCTGCGCCGACAGGGGTCCGGCGAGCACGCGCGTGAGATCAAGAATCCTGATGCCTTGGAGCGGCAGGGCCGACATGTAGCTTTCCTCCGGGGATTTGCCTTTGCCGCGCGGCATGATGCTGCGGCGCGGACGCCTGCCGATACACCATTTTGTGGTGCCGAGCCTTGCGCTGGCGGCATGCGGCCATACGGCGAGCGCCACCGCCCGGCTCACGATGGCATCAAACGGCTTGGCGCCGCGCCGCCCGGCGTGGCATCCGGTGGACTTCGCAAGGGAATGCCGCTCATGGACCGCCTGGACGCCATCCAGATTTTCATACGTGTCGTCGAAACCAGAAGTTTCTCCATGGCGGCCCGTGCCATGGGGGTGGCGCAGCCGACGGTCAGCAAACAGGTTGCGGCCCTGGAGACGCATCTCGGCGCCCAGCTCCTGAGACGCTCGTCCAGGGGCCTTACGCTCACGGAGGCAGGACAGGATTTTTACGAATCCGCCGTCCGCCTCCTGAGCGATCTCGAGGCCGCCGAAGCGCGGATCGGACGCGGCCAGGTTTCGCCCTCGGGTCACGTGCGCGTCGCGCTGTCTGCGGGCTTTGGCCGCATGTTCATCGTGCCGAGGCTGCCGGACTTTTACGCGCGCTACCCGGACATCAGCGTCGACATCGACGTCTCCGAACGCCACGTGAACCTGCTCGAGGAAGGCATCGACGTCGCGATCAGGATCGGCAACCTGCGCGACTCCTCGCTGGTGGCGCGGCGCATCGGAAGCTGCGCGGCGGTCACGATCGCGACCCCCGGCTACCTCGCGCGCCGGGGCGAGCCGCGCGTTCCCTCCGACCTCGACCGGCACGACTGCGTCGTCTTCATGTTCCATGGCGCGCAGCGCCCCTGGCAGTTCAAGGGCCCCTCCGGTCCGCTCGCCGTCGAACCGAAGGGAATCTTGCGTTCGAACGACGCCGAGCACATCCGCGCCGGCGTGCTCGCCGGGCTCGGCGTCGGGCACAATGTCTCGTGGCTGTTTGCGCCGGAGATCGCCTCCGGCGCGGTCCAACGCATCCCCACGACTATGCGCCGGACAGCTTCCCGATCAGCGCCGTCTATGCCGGAGGCAAGCGGGTCTCCAGCAAAGTAAGGGTGTTCACCGATTTCGTCGCGGAGATCTTTGCGGACAATCCGCATCTTCAGATCCGCTGACCATCGCCGCCCGTCAATCGACGGCCCTCATTCCCAGATGGAATAGGATCTATTCGCCGCCTCGCACTTTCGAAACATCGCGGCGGACCTCATCTGCGTTCGGCCGGACCTCGTCGAGGTTCGAAGGCCTCAAAAGCATGTGCGGAAGGATCGAGAGATGTCGAAACTACAGGGCAAAGTCGCTGTCATCACCGGCGGAAGCAGTGGAATGGCGCTGGCAACGGCCAAGCTCTTCGTCGAGCAAGGTGCCTATGTGTTCGTGACCGGCCGTGACCAGGCTCGCCTGAACGCCGCAGTGGCGGAGATCGGCAGCAACGTCACGGGGGTGCAGGGAGACGGCGCCAGTCTTGCCGACCTCGATCGGCTGTATGCGACCGTGAAGAAGGAAAAGGGGCGCATCGACGTGCTCTATGCCAGCGCGGGACGCGGCGAGTTCGGCAAGCTCGGCGAGATCACCGAAAAGCATTTCGACGACATCATGAACCTGAATGTGCGCGGCACCGTGTTCACGGTGCAGAAGGCCCTGCCGCTGATGGTCGATGGCGGTTCGATCGTCATGACCGGATCGATGGCGAGCATCAAGGGATTCGCGAATTTCGGCGTGTACGGTGCCAGCAAGGCGGCCATCCGCTCGTTGGCCCGCGCCTGGGTGCTGGACCTCAAGGAGCGAAACATCCGGGTCAACGTCCTGAGCCCCGGGCCCATCGATACGCCGCTGCTCGATCCGCTGGGCGAGCAGGCGAAAACCTACTTCAAGTCGATGATCCCCCGCGGCACTTTGGGACGGCCGGACGAAATCGCGAGCGCCGCCCTGTTCCTGGCTTCGAGCGACTCCAGCTTCGTGAACGGCATCGAGCTGTTCGTGGACGGCGGCACGGCGCAAATCTAGCGCGTGAATGTCCCGCTGCTCTCGCGGCGCATCCCCGGAGATCGCTGCGAGCCCATCAACATGGACGGGCCTGCAGCGGTCGAACCCGCGGCATTCAGAACAGCCGCGCGCCGTCCGGCACCTCGTGGTCGGGCTTGAACAGCACCACGTGGCCGTGCGCATCGGGAAAGCCCAGGGTCAGCACCTCCGACATGAACTTGCCAATCTGCCGCGGCGGGAAATTCACCACCGCCGCGACCTGGCGCCCGACCAGGCTCGCGGTCTCATAATGCTCGGTGATCTGCGCGCTCGACCGCTTCCGGCCGATGGCGGCTCCGAAATCGATGGTCAGCTTGAGCGCAGGCTTTCGCGCCTCGGGAAACGGCTCCGCCGCCACGATGGTGCCGATGCGGATGTCGACGGCGAGAAACTGGTCAAAACTGATGGTTGGCGCCGCTGGCGCGTCGATGTCGGTGAGCTTGTGCATGGCGGTGGTCTGGCCGGGCTGGAGATGACGATCTGCGCCCGACTTGAGCCCGAGAATCGCCGCCTTGGCAACGGCCAAGCCGGCAGGTCGGCTCCCCTCAGATCGCCACAGCGGCGGTCATGCCCCCGGCGCGCTGTCACGCCGGCATGGCGAAGGAGATCGTCGACCGGTCATAGTCGCCAGCCCCCATCTTCCCTTCCGGAAAGATGTTGTGCCGTTCGATCCATTCAAACGACTGCTCATAGGCCTCGCGCGTATACGGCTCGAACACGATGCGCTCGCCCGGGCCCCAACGCCGCGTGTCCATCATGGCGTGAAAACGCTCCGGGAATTCATTCTTGTAATAGTGCGTGTAGAGCTCGGGCCGCAGGTCGATGTCGCGCTGCGCCTTCTTCAGCGCGCGGAAGTAACGGCGGACGTCTTCGCCGTCGGGCGTGCCCTTGATCATGGTCGCGATCATGAAGCTGGTGTCGATGACCTTCCGGAAACCGAGCTGCTCGGCGAGGTAATACGGCCCGTTGAACAGCGCGGTCGCCGGGCTCTTGCCGTCCAGCAGCATTTCCAGGCGGTGGAACAGCATGCCATCCTCGAAAGTCAGCTTGATCCGGTCGGGCGCGAGATATTGTTCGAGCGCCTGGATGGTGGAGTAATGGCTGCCCGACTGAAAACCGACCGCGATCGGCACGTCGGCGAGATCCTCGGGGTTTTTGATCGCCGAGCCTGCGGCCACGAAGATGCCCGACGGCGCGACCGAATAGGCATCCGAATAGAGCTTTGTGTGCCCGCTGGACGCCGCGACGTTGACCGTCCAGTGGCAGGCGCAGCTCAAGTTTGCCTCGCGGCCCTTCTCGATGCTCTGGAAGGCGCCCTCCCCACTCTTGTTGTGGTGCGCCCCGCCGGTCGATTTGATCAGCTCGCGAAACTCGTAGTCGAGGCCTTCGGCGCCAAAATAGCCCTTCTCCTCCGCGACCCATTCCTGCAGGCGGAAATGCGCTTCGATGATGAACTTGCCCATGACGGACTCCGGTGGCGGATTGACGTCAGGGTAGCACCGGAGGGAGACAGCGTCATTCAAGTATTGGATGACAAACAATGGCGGCGAGCGCCGCACCACACGCCGGCGCCGCGCCAGCCGTCCGAGCTATTCCAGTTCGATGGCGCGGTAGTGGCCGGTTTCGTCGAGCTGGGTACCCCACACCTTGTGGACGGCCTGGTGCTCGGACGGGCCGAAATTCACCCGCGGGCCAAGCCCCATTTCGAAGTTGCGCATGTTTTCCAGCTTGTCCACGACCGTCTCGGTGTCCAGTTGCGGGCCCGCACGCTTCAGCCCCTCGATCAGGATGTTGGCCGTCAGATAGGCTTCGAGCGAGACATAGTCCGGGGCCTCGCCGGGCGCGTATTTGGCCAGCGCATTCTTGTAGGCCAGCGCGACCGAGGCGTAGCTGTCGACCGCGGGCGTGACCTGGGTGCAGATCACGCCGTTCGCATATTTCGCGCCGAGCAGCATCAGTTCGTCGGCGAGACCGGTGCTGCCGACGCCGGAGATCGTGGCGTAGATCATGTCCGGGTAGAGATCGCGGGTCTTCTCGATGAATTTTGCCGCTGGCCTGAAGGTCGCCACCAGCACGACCGCCTTGAGCGGCACTTTCAGTTTCCGCAGCTGGGCCACCGCGTCGTCGACGTTCACGGTGTTGCGGTTGTAGCTCATCCGGAAGATCTGGCCGTTGACGCCGCCGCGCAGCGCGCGAATCGCCTTCGCCACGCCATCCATGCCGGCATCGCCATAGGCGTCCTGCTGGGTGAGCACGCCGATCTGCTCCGGGCGCAAGCCCTTGACCCTGACCAGATAGCGGACGATCGCGTCCGCCTCCTCGGCATAGCCGGCGCGATAGTTGAACACATAGCGATCCGGCGGGTCGTGGCGGAGCGAGGGCGCGCCGGTGAACGCACCGAAGTAGAGCGCGTGATGCTCGAGCGCATAGGGAATCGAGACCAGCGCGGTCGGACTGCCGTAATTGTCGACGAAGCCGAACACCTGGTCTTTTTCGTAGAGCTGCTTCATCGCACCCAGGGTCCGCGTCGGCTCGTAGCCGTCGTCGGCGGTGACCAGCTTGAGCTGGCGGCCGTCGATCCCGCCGCTGTCGTTGATCGCGGCGAAGGCGGTTTCAATGCCGAGCTTGAGCTGACGGCCCATCTCCTTGGCCGGGCCGGAGAAGGGCGCCGCCATCCCGAAGCGGATCTCGGTGTCGGTCACGCCCTGCGCCGTGCTCTGCACATTGCGCGTCGCCGTCGGTGCGGCGTTGGCAATCCGCGCCGCGAGATTGGCCGGGCTATCCTCCTCGCGAACGGTCGGGGTCGGCGCCTGCGCGGCGGCCGCCGGCGCGATCGGCGCAAACGACGGACTGGCAACAACGGCCGGCGCAGATGCAGCCGCCGGCACCGCCGCAGACGGTGGTGCCGGCGCCGCCGATGCGTCGGCTGTTGCCTGCTCCGCACGCGGGTCGCTCGCGACCATTCCGGCGGGGCGCGTCATGAACGTCACGCCGACATAGGCGCCGATCGCCGCGACCGCCACCACGAGGCCCATCAGCGCTCCGACGAGGATCGGATTGCGCTCGGGCGGCGGGGGTTCGGGAACCGGCCGCACGCCAAGCCGTGCAAACGTGTCGCGCAACGCACCGTCGGATTCATCGAGCCAGGGCGCCGGACGAAACTGATCCGGCAGCCCGCCAGTCGGCATGCGCGGAGCTTCACCATCATCATGTGGCTCAGACAAACGTCTCATGGTCGTCCCCCAAGGTACGTGTCGAATCGCGTCTATGAATTGTTCGGGATTACAGTCCGATCGCGCGACGCCTGACGCCTGCACTTGGCGCGTGAGCAGCTATCGCAAACGCATCACCCGGCACCTGTGTCCCGCAAGCGCTGTTGATAGTCACCAGCATGAGCCGGGAATGCGGCAGCCATTTGTTCGCTTCGCAAGAACACACCACGCTCGTGCCCCCTTTTCCACGCTTACGCCACACCGCAGCACCTTTCGCGAATTTCGGCGGAGCCAGCGGTCAACTGCAAACGATTTGCATGGGGCTTTGATCCGGCGTCGCTGAAAAAAATTTTCCGACGCCGGAACAGATCGGCGGCACCGAACTACCGCTTGACGACAGACAGAAATACGTTGGGATCAAAATATTGCGACGCAGGCACCGGATTCTCGATCTTGGCCACGCGCACGAAAAAGTCGGTGACCTGCTGCAGCCATTCCGTAATGGTGCCGTTGCTGTAGAGGCGGCGCCACACCGCGGTGGGGAACACGCGCATCGCGCCGAACTGTTCCTTCAGGTCGCGCTCCGGCACCTGCGGATAATATTTGCTGCGCAGAATGCCTAGCGCGTCGTTGGCGCGCGCGATCATCATGTCGTTACCCTCGATCCAGGCACGCACGACGCGTTCCAGCATCGGCTTGTTGTTCGCGTAGTAGGCGTTCGACGCCGCCCAGCCGCCCACGATCGCCGCATTCGGGTAGAACGCGCCCGCATCGAGGATCTTCTTGGCCTGCGGCACCTTCTCGCGCACGGCGATGTTGAACGGCACCCACAGCGCGATCGCAGGATACGAGCCGCCGATGAAGGCGTTCACCGCGTCGGCCATCGGCAGGCTCGCCAGGTCGATGTCGGCGGATGACATCTTGTTTTCGCGCAGCGCATTGTCCAGGAACACATGTGCCGTCGTGCCGGCGGTCGTGACCACGCGCTTGCCACGCAGATCCGCGAATTGCGTGACGCCCATGTCCTCGCGCACCCAGAGCTGGGCGGTGGCATATTCGATCGAGTTGACCAGAAACATCTTGCCCTGGCCGCGCGCCGGAAAATTCGAAATCACAGCTCCGGTCACCAGCATGTCGATGCTGTTTTCGGACATCGCCTTGAACAGTTCGAGGCCGGTCTTGAACTCCTTGAAGTCCGGATCGACGCCGTTGCGGCCCCACGCGCCGAGATGATCGGCGAGCCAGAGCTGGCCGTCGACGGCCAGCGTGTGCAGATAGCCGACGCGGACTTTTGCAGGCTTCAGCTGCTGCGCAAATGCCGGCGCTGCGAGCGCCGACGCACCGAGAGCCGCACCCGACGTGACTAGGAACTTGCGCCGGTCCATCGCCAACCCTCCTGCCCTCAATCGTCACTTCATTGTCGAGCGATCTCGTCGTCGAACGAAGCGACGTATCCTCGTCTCGCGGGCCCGGACGATGAGCGCCAGCCCGCGAACGGCCCGCAACATCTCGCCATCGGCCGCTCAATGCAACTGAAGTTTGCAAGCAACCGTTGCGCGAAATCAACCGAAGCTTGTTTCCGCAGGTTCCGCTCGGGCGATGCAACCTGAATTCGAAGCGCCTCATCATCGTCAAGCCGCGGCCCCAAAACAGCCACGAACCAAACACAGGATTGATCGAAGTCTATTGTTCGACCAGCGGTGGTATTGCACGCTGGCGTCGTGTGCAGCTTGGCTGCTTTCAAACAGGCGCGATCAGGGGACGGGAACCATGGTGACTCAACCCACTAAGGCAGCGTTTCCGCATTTCCGGTCCGGCGCGGCGAGATCGGTCGCACGGCGGCCGGTGCAGGCGCTTGTCCTCGGCCTCTTGTTTGCGACCATGCTCGTGATGTCCCGCCCGCCGGCCCATGCGCAGACCACCCGTGCGGCGAAGGCAGCGCCGACGCCGCTGGCGGAGGAATGGAAGACCAAGCTCAACGCCAATACGGTCGCCATCATCGCCGGCAGTCCGGAAGACACCTATCTCGACATCACGCATGACCTCGCCGTGGTGCTCAACGACGACAACCTGCGCATTCTCCCCATGGTCGGCCAGGGCGGCGCGCAGAACATCCGTGACGTCCTCTATCTCAGGGGCGTCGACATCGGCATCACCACGGCCCAGATGCTGCGCTATTTTGCCTCCACCGGCGAACTCAGCCGCTCCCTCGACCAGCAATTGACCTATATCACCCGGCTGTATCCGGAGGAGATGCACGTCGTCGCGTCCCGCGACATCAAGTCGATCCAGGACCTCAACGGCAAGAAGGTGAACTTTGCCGAGGCCAAATCGAGCACGGAAATCACCGCGCGCGACGTCTTCGGCCTGTTGTCCATCAACGTGGACGAGGTCAACATGAACGAGGCGGATGCGATCGCCGCAATCAAGTCCGGCCAGATCGCGGCCACCGTGATCATTTCCGGCAAGCCGGCCGAGGTGATCTCGCGCATTCCGGCGAGCGACAATCTGCACCTGCTCGAGGTTCCCTTCACGCCGGCGCTTGAAAACATCTATTCGCGCGGCGAGCTCGAACCGCAGCTCTACCCCAACCTGATCGAAGCGGGCAAAAACCTGCAGACCGTCGCGGTCGACGCCGTCATGATCACGATCAACTGGCAGCCGGCGACCGACCGCTACCGCCGCGTGGCAAAATTCGTGGAAGCCCTGTTCAGCAAGTTCCCCGAGCTGCAAAAATCCCCGAGACATCCGAAGTGGCGGGAGGTCGACCTCAGCAAGGACCTGCCCGGCTGGGACCGTTTCCCGGCCGCACAATACTGGCTGCAGCAGGACAAGTTCGCCGAGTTCGTCTCTAAGCGTCAGGTCGGCGACGCCTCGAACCCGGCCGACAAGCAGCGCCTGTTCAAGGAATTCCTCGAATGGACGCAGAACGAGGCCAAGAAGCGCTGAAGGTTGCCCGCTCGCGTCCTGAAGGCCCCATGAGCATTCGCAGGCGCGATCTCATCCCGAACGTCGCGTTGACCTTCGGCACATCGACGCTCTATTGCTGCGGCACGCAGGCTGCCCTTTCGACGGCTTGTTGATCCCCGGAGATCGGCCGAAGCCTGGAGCCGCATGGCGGCACCGGCCTCCGGACCGCGCCCCAGACATGGTTTGTCCTGTGTCCGCATCAAAGCCGCCGCTCGCCAGATTCGAGCATGTTTCCCTGTCCTTCGAGACGCCCAACGGGATGCTCAAGGTCCTGGATGACGTGAGCTACGAGATCTTGGAGGGAGAGTTCGTCTCCATCATCGGCCCCTCAGGCTGCGGCAAGACCACGATGATGAACATGCTGGCGGGGTTTCAGACGCCGACGGCGGGATCGGTGACCTTCGACGGCCAACCGATCCTGGGACCCGGTCCCGAACGCGGCGTCATCTTTCAGGATTATGGCGTGTTTCCCTGGCTCACCGTCAGGGACAACATCGCGTTCGGACTGAGGCTGAAGGCCAATCACGTGCCGACCAAGGAGCGCGACGACATCTGTGCGCATTACCTCGCTCTGATGGGACTTTCGGACTTTGCCAACGCCTATCCAAAACATTTGTCGGGCGGCATGCGCCAACGGCTCGCGATCGCGCGGGCCTATGCGGTGAAGCCGAAATTTCTGCTGATGGACGAGCCGTTCGGCGCGCTGGATGCCCAGACCCGGTTGAACATGCAAAATCTGCTGCTGCAGGTGCTCGGCGCCGAAGGCAAGACCGTGATGCTGATCACCCATTCGGTCGACGAGGCGATCTATCTGTCCTCGCGCATCATCGTCGTGACGGCGCGGCCGGCCCGCATCAAGCGGATCATCGACATCGATTTTCCCTATCCGCGCCAGGAGGCGATCCAGGAGCTCGCCGAATTCAGCGAAATCAGGAAGATCGTTCGCGAGCTCGTGATGAGCGAATACCAGGCGCAGCAGGCGCAAGGCGGCGTGGTGCGGTTCTCGGACCGAAGCTGATTGCCGCCTCGATTGTGATCGCCACAGCCGACCGTCATTGCCATGAGATGCTCACAGTTGTCCGTAGTCATACGGACCCGCATCGCGTGCAGGCACTCGCGCAGGCTGCAATCGTTTGTCTGCGGGGAAAAACAACCTGTAGTTCGCCCGCATCGCAAAAATTGCATCGCTTTCAACTCACACGCGTCCACACTTTAGACGAAGTTTAAGCATAGACGAGGTCCCCTTGCGGGCGCGCGGCAACCACGTCAATTTGGGCGAGCAAGAGGTCGGAACGTCAGATCAAGCATCGTGCGATCTGCCGGTGTCGTTTTCTGACACAACCTCGAGCGAGTTCTTTCGGCGCGGCGGCGGCGTTGGAGTGCAGAGCCAAACCTAACTGAAGAAAGTAGTCGGCGCTTGCGTGCGCGCGGAGCCTTGCGGTTTCGCGATCCCGTTCGTTTGCTGCCTCGAACTTGAGTGTAGAGTGAGGTTGTAGCGTGAGCGACTCGGACAAGACTCCCGGTCCAGACGATCCTGCCTATTACGCGCCACGCCGGTTGCGCGATATCGGTGCCGGCGCCGACAAGAATTGGCGAATAGCCCCCCATCAGGATCGGCCTCCCGCGGCAGCACAGCACTTGCCCACGCAGGTCCCGCCTCCGGACTTCAGGCTTTCAAGGGACGGCGCACGCGGGTCGCGGGGCCGCTCCGATGCCTTCAACGAAGCGCTCGCCAAGGTTTTGAGGGAACAGCTGGAATCCGAACAGGCCGGCAGCGGCCTTGCCGAGGTGCGACGATCGTCGTTTCGCGCGCTGGCGTCGTTTGCGTTCGCGGGTGCGACCGCCGCGCTGGTTGCGCTGACCTGTTTTGCGCTCATCTCCCCCGAGCCCGGCCTCGGCGGCAACCGCATCCTGGCAGCACTCGGATCGTGGCAGGCGATCAAGTCGTTCGCGCCGCAGCCGGCCCCGCGCAATGTCTCGACACTCATCGTCCGCAACCAGAGCGGCCTGACAGGTGAGCTGTTGGAGCTCGGGGTCAGCGTCAACCAGCCGAACCCGGGCGCGATGGTCGCCATCAAGGGCCTGCCCGTCGGCGCAAAACTCTCCGAGGGAGCGCGCAACGGCGCCAGCGAATGGCGGGTGCGCGCGGAGGACGTCGCCGACACCAAGGTGATGCCGCCGGTGGATTTCGCCGGCGACATGAATCTGGCGGTCGAGCTGCGCGATGGCGATGGCGCGGCACAGGTCACGAGTTCCCAGCAGCTCACCTGGAAGCCGCCTGCACACGTGGCGGAGGCAGTCGCGTTGAGCGCGGCGGTCGCGCCTGTGCTTGTTCCGGCCGCGCCGGCACCGGCGATCGCCGCTGCGCCGCCCGTGCCGGTCGTTGCTCCGGCCCAGCCGGCAACGCCGCCTGCTCCGGTCCAGGCACCGACGGTCGTGGCGTCGGCCACACCAATCGCCGATGCACCGTCACCGTCTCCAACTCCCGCCGAACTGACCGCGATGGAAATCGCCGCCTCGATCCGGCGGGCGCAGGAACTTTTGGCAACCGGCGACGTAAAGGCCGCACGGGCGCTGCTGCAGCACGCGGCCGAGCTCCACGATGCACGGGCGGCGCTGGCGCTGGCGAAGACGTTCGATCCGGCGGTGTCGCGGCAATCGAGCGTGGCCGACAGAACCGGACCTGACGCGGCCCAGGCGCGCAACTGGTACCAGAAGGCAAGGGAGTGGGGATCGCCCGAGGCCCAGCGGCTGCTCGATGCGCTGGCGAGCTATCAGCGTTGACGCGTGACGCCGAGGTCCGGCTCAGGACTTCTCGGACAACAAAAGAGCGGCGCCCTTTTCCCCGATCATCAGGCTTGTCGCATTGGTGTTGGCCGAGGTGATCTGCGGCATGACCGAGGCATCGATCACGCGCAGCCCGTCGACCCCGCGCACACGCAAATGTGGATCGAGCACGGCGCGGTCGTCGCTTCCCATGCGGCAGGTCCCGACACAATGAAACACGGTGCCGCCGGTCCTGCGGGCAAATTCCCAGAGGCTCGCCGGGTCGGGCGCTTCGGGTCCGGGCGCGACCTCGATGTCCCAGAGGTCGCGAAACGATCTTTGGCGGAAAATGTCGCGCAAAATGGTCAGGCCGCCGACCAGCGTCTTGCGGTCGATCTCCTCGGCAAAATAGTTCGGAACGATGCGGGGCTGGTCCAGCGGGTCGGTCGAACGGATGGCCAGGGTTCCCCGCGAGCGCGCATGGCTCTGCCAGGCCGACGCCGTGAATCCGGAATAGCGATGCAGCGGCTCGCCGGGCTTGTCGACCGACAGCGGCATGACGTTGAACTGCACATCGGGACGTCCGTCCGTCGCGTATGCGGTGCAGGCGGCGCCGCCGACCTGCCCGGCCCCGACGGTCAATGGCCCGCGGCCGGCGAAAAGCCATTGCGCGCCCATTTTTGCGAGCTGATAGGGGCTGCGCACCTGGTCGTTGAGCGAGATTGGACGCTTCAGCCGAACGATCAGGCGCGCCTGATAGTGGTCCTGCAGGTTGGAACCGACCTCCGGCGCGTCGACGACGACGCCAATGCCAAGGCCGCGCAAAAGATCGGCCGGGCCTATCCCGGAGAGCTGCAGGAGTTGCGGCGACTGCAGCGCGCCCGCCGACAGCACGACCTCACGGTCCGCCTCGGCGCCAAAACGCTGCCCTTGCCTGATCCATTCAACGCCGGTCGCCCTGCGGCCCGAAAACAGCACGCGACTGACATCGGCGCCGGTCACCACCGTCAGATTGGCCCGCTGCGCGACCGGGCGCAAAAACGCCGACGCCGCGCTGCTGCGCCAGTGCCGGCCGATGCCCAGCTGATAGCGGCCGACGCCATAGGTGGTGGCGCCGTTGAAGTCGTCATTGTGCGGCAGCCCGAACTCGACCCCCGCCGCGACCCAGGCCGCCGAGGCCGGATTGTCATTGCGCAGATCCGACACCTCGAACTCGCCGAAAGCGCCGTGATATTGGCTTTCGCCGCCGCGGTAGCGCTCGTACCTGCGAAAATGCGGCAGCACGTCGCGATAGGACCAGCCTGTGGCGCCGAGGCGCTCCCAGTCGTCGAAATCCTCATGCTGGCCGCGAATGAAAATCAGCCCGTTGATCGACGACGAGCCGCCGAGCACGCGGCCCCGTGGCCACACGATGGAGCGGCCGGCGGTGCCCTCGCCCGGCTCGGTCAGGAACAGGCGGGAAAAGCGCTTGTCGTAGATCGACCGGTAATAGCCGACCGGGAGTTTCAGCCAAAAGTTCCGGTCCGACCCGCCGGCCTCCAGCAGCAGGATGCGGCAGGCGGGATCGGCCGAGAGGCGATTTGCCACGATGCAACCCGCCGAACCCGCGCCTACGATGATGTAGTCGTAGCCTTTTGCAACCATGGCAGCGTTCAGCACGAACTTGAGCGGGAACACAAGCGGCGATTGGGAATGATGGTCACGCACGAAAAAGACAACCGCTTTGACATGTCGACGCCCGGTCGTGCTACGACCATCGCTGGCGGGCCGTCTCCCCGCCGCAAACCATTCCACGGGGCGGAACGGGCGACATGACAAAACGCCTTGGCGTCTCCAGGCGAGTGCTGCTTGGATTTGTACCGTGGATCGGCGTGGTGGCGCTGTGGTATGCCATCCGCGCCAGCGGCTACATCAATCTGTCGCTGATCCCCGCCCCGCATCAGGTCGCCGCCAAATTCGTCGAGCTGCTGCTGCATGAGGGGCTGCTGTTCGACGTCTTTGTATCGGCGGGCCGCGTGCTCCTGGGCGTCAACCTCGGGATCCTGGCCGCGGTGCCGGTGGGCTTCCTGCTCGGCTGGTACCGGGGCGCGCGCACGCTCGCCGATCCCATGATCAATTTCTTCCGCGCGCTGCCCCCGATCGCCCTGATCCCGCTGGTCATCGTCTATTTCGGCGTCGATGAGCTCGCCAAGCTCGTCATCCTGTTCTATGCCGCGTTCTTCTCCGGCGTCATCGTGATGTATGAGGGCGTCTCGCAGATCACGCCGCTCTATATCCGCGTGGCGCGCACGCTGGGCGCCAACGAGTTCGAGATCTTTCGCAAAGTTATCATTCCGTTAACCCTGCCCCACATCCTCACCGCGCTGCGTGTCGCGCTCGGCGTCACCTGGGCTACGCTGGTCGCGTCCGAACTGATCGCCGCACAACGCGGACTGGGCGCGATGATCCAGAATGCGTCGACCTATTTTCTGCTGGACACCATCTATGTCGGCATCATCTGCATCGGCTGCATCGCGCTGCTGATGGACACGGGCTTAAGGTGGCTCAGCGGCCATTTGCTGTCGTGGCAAGAACGAACCACGGCATGAGAAAAACGGAAAGGGAGAGCGTACCATGCATCGACGACAATTTTTTGGAACGGCTGCAGGTCTCGCACTGAGCGGATTGGCGGCGCCGGCGCTGGCGCAGGCCAAGACCAAAGTCCGGGTCGGCTATCTGCACACGCTTGCCGTCGACGGCCAGATCTGGACCGGGATCGATCGCGGCTCGTTCGGCAAGCAGGGTCTCGAGCTGGAGCTGCGCCAGTTCAACACCGGCCTGGAGCTGTTTCAGGCCCTGATCGGCGGCAGCCTCGACGTGCTGGCGACCGGCGCGGTGCTGTCGAATTTCCCGGCCCGCGGCCAGGGCAAGGTGTTTTTGATCAACGACATCGAGGTGGCAACCGCCCAGCTCTGGGTGCACAAGGATCAGGGCATCAAGTCGTTCGCCGACCTGAAGGGCAAGCGGATCGCGACCACGACCGGCACGACCGCCCATGTCTTCCTCGATCACGCGCTGCGCGCCAATGCCGTCGACCCCAAGGACGTCGAACTGCTCAACCAGGCCATGCCTGCCGCGGTGACGTCCTTCATTTCGGGCGCCGTGCCTGCCGTCGCGCTGTGGGTGCCCTTCAACATCACCGTGCGCGACAAGGTGCCGGATGCGCTGAAGCTCGCGGACGCGTCGGCCTATTATCCGAAGGCTGCGATCATCGGCGGCTGGGCCGCCGCCAACGACTATTTTGCCGCCAACCGGCAGACGCTCGCCAAACTCATCAAGGGCTGGAGCGAGGCCAACGACCATGTCGTCGCGCACAGCGAAGAAGCGCTCGAGGCGCTGCAGAAGGCGCATTACAGCCAGGTGCCGCTCAGCGACCTGAAGGAGCAGTTCCAGGCCCAGAAGATGTTCACCGCGCAGGAGTGGAAGAAGCTTTACACCGACGGAACGGTCGTCAACTGGCTGCAGCAGTCGACGGATTTCTTCATGGCCAACGCCGGCATCAAGGACTTTACGCCGGCGAACAAATATTTTGATCCGAGCCTCTACCTGGAGGCGATGGCCTGACTGAGGTGTGGACCGGCGCCGGTCGTCGCTCAGGCGACCCGCAGGCCACCGACGAACTGGTCGACGTCGCGCCGCAGGTCGTCGGAAAGACGCGCCAGCGTGCCGGCGGAGGACAGCACCTCCCCGGCAGCGGCGCCGGTCTCGGCGGTTGCCTCGGAGACGCCCGCGGCATGACGCGAGACCTGCGTCGTCCCTTCGGACGCCTGCTGCACGTTGCGTGCGATCTCACGCGTTGCGGCACCCTGCTGCTCGACCGCGGCCGCAATGGCCGCGGCGATCGCGTTGACCCGCTGAATCGTCGCGCCGATCGCCTGGATCGCGTCGACCGAGGAGCGCGTTGCGCCCTGGATCGCCGCGACCTGCCCGGTGATCTCCTCGGTCGCCTTGGCGGTCTGGGTCGCGAGCGTCTTCACTTCGGACGCCACCACCGCAAAGCCCTTGCCGGCTTCGCCTGCCCGCGCCGCCTCGATGGTCGCATTCAGCGCCAGCAGGTTGGTCTGCTCGGCGATGCCGCTGATCAGTTCGACCACGTCACCGATGCGCTGTGCCGCGTCGGACAGCGCCCGCACCTCGTCATTGGTTTTTTCGGCCTGGCTTGCCGCCGCATTGGCGATGCCGCTCGATTCCGCGACCTGCCGGCTGATCTCGCTGATCGATGCGGAGAGCTGCTCGGTCGCGGCCGCGACCGTCTGGACATTGCTGGATGCCTGCTCTGAGACGCTCGCCACGGCCGATGCCTTGGTGCGTCCCTGCTCCGCGATCGTCGACATCGACTGCGCAGTCGCGTTCAGCTCGGTCGATGCGGAGGCCAGCGTCCCCAGGGATTCCGTGACGGATGACTCAAAGGTCCGGATCAGGTTTTCGACCGCCGACTGGCGGCGTTCCTTGCGGTCCTGCTCCGCCTCCTTCTCGCCGGCGAGACGATCGCCCGCCTGCATGTTCTCGCGGAACACCGCGACCGCGCGCGACATCTCGCCGAGTTCGTCCCGCCGCTCGATGCCCGCAAGCTCGATCGCGTAGTCGCGATCGGCAAGCCGGCGCATCGCCGCCGTGAGGCTGCGGATCGGCGAGCTGATGCGGCGCTGCACGACCAGAAAACCGGCGGCCGCAACGGCCATCGCGAGCAGCATCATCGCGATGTTCGCGATGACGCTCAGGCGCGCCGCCGCCATTTCGCCGGTCGCCACCGCGACCATTTCCGCCAGCGCGGCGTTTGCGACGTCCACACTGTAGGACAGCACGGCGGTGTCGAGCTTGGCGAGGTCGGCGAACTTGACGTCGATCGCCTGGTTGTTGCGCAGCGCCTTGATATAGCCCGCCTGGCGCTCGGCCGTTGCGAGCGCGTCCGCCTGTTTGGAGCGGCCAACCGCGTCGACGATCGCAGCCGGCGCGTCCGGGCGCGCCGCAGCGTCGAGCACCTGGCTCCAGGCCTGTGCGGCGCGGCCGGTATCCTCGGCGCCTGCGACGATCTCGGCGGGGCTCCAGGGCTTGCCGGCCGAGGCCGCGTTCTCGATGCGGACCGCAACGAGCCCGCCGAAATTGCGCGCCGCCCAGGCCGATTGCTTGACGCTGAGAAGCTGGTCGACCACGGGATTGACGAGCTTCAGCGTTTCTTCGAGCTCGCCGGTCATGGCCAGGATGGCGTCGAGATAATCCTGCGCCGCCTTGCGGAAATCGTCCGCGACCTTTTGGTCGCGCGCCGACTTGGCCTGGTGGATTGCGCGCTCCGCGTCCGTGCGCAGCGGCACCAGCCGATCATGCGCAGCGGCGAGCGCATTCAGCCGCGCCGCAAGTTTTGGATTGGAAAAGCCCGAAAGCCGATCCTGCACCTCCTTGTACGCCGTCTCCGAGAGCTGCCGGTTGGTCGAGATGCGCGTATCGGCGGCCGTGTCGGCCGGTCCCTCGGCCACCAGCGTCGCCAGAAAGGTGCCGCGCTCCAGGCGGAAGCCGATCAGGGTCGCGAACAGCTGCTGGTCGGTGCCCGCCAGCCGCTCGACCCGCTGCGCTGCCGCGTTCCGCTCGAAGGCGTCGGAAACGCCGAGGCCGAGTCGCCCGAGCAGGAGCAAGGCCAGCGCACCGATTATGAGGCCCAGAACGGCACGAATCGAAAGGCCAGAGAGGAGTTTCATTTTTCCGTTTCCCAGAGGATTCGAACCCGTTCGAATCCGGGAATAATCTGTCATTGCACGTTAAGATTTCGTCGCGTTCGGGCCGGCCGACCCGCGCGGAGACAAACTTGTCTGAAACCAACAGACGATGCGGAACGAAATACCGCTTCCGGCGAACTACGTAAGGGCCGCTCCCTAAGTTACGGCGCGAAATACCGGACCGTAGCAATCCCATCTAG
>Ga0335071_10000771_pt1 | contig 34517 bp, 31 predicted proteins | sample Lox_Sample_15_FD_206724 | JGI IMG/M metagenome (GOLD analysis project Ga0335071, IMG submission 206724) | Soil microbial communities from Loxahatchee National Wildlife Refuge, Florida, United States - Lox_Sample_1.5 | ecosystem: Environmental > Terrestrial > Soil > Wetlands | place: USA...
GCCCACGTCCTCAAGTGCGGACCCCGCAGCTGGCGCACCCGTCAGACGTTGCAAAAGGAGGAGGCCGCAGGGTAGAAGCGAACCGGTCTCGGGCCCCGGCCACTGGCCGGTTTTGACCCGTCCGCACCTGGCCGGTTTTCACCTGTCCGCCGAGGCCCGCGACCTCAACTGTGTCCCGTCCACGGTGGTGAAGACGGCACGCCGCTTCCTCATGGGTGGTAAGGAGGCCCTCCTCGACCAACGCGTTTTCAACGGCAGGACCAACGTCGACGCCAGATTCCTCGCCAAACTGGAGTCGGTTCTGTTCTGCGTACCCACCGAAGCTGGGGCGGGTTGAAACCACAGCCACCGGCCGCATCGCTCTCCACGCCCTGGTCCCCTCCGCCGACGAGGCGGAGGGCGGGTTGAAACTCTTCCGTCTGGTCCTCCGTGCTCACCCGGAGGTAGTCCCCTCCGCCGACGAGGCGGAGGGCGGGTTGAAACAGGCACCGTGGCTCATCGCGAGAGCGGCGGAGAGGTTCCCTCCGCCGACGAGGCGGAGGGCGGGTTGAAACACCATGGGCGCGGTCCGGGTCGAGGACGAGCACAGTTCCCTCCGCCGACGAGGCGGAGGGCGGGTTGAAACACTCAAGCCATGGCCTCCGCTCGCTGGTCTCTCCGGTCCCCTCCGTCGACGAGGCGGAGGGCGGGTTGAAACCTCGACTGAGCCATCCTGCCCATGGCCACCTACCGTCGCCGCGAGGCAGCTGCGGCTGCTGCGGTGGTGCGGCCTTGGGATCACGACCGGTAGGGCAATCAGCCATGGCCGGCACGGGTGCCCTGGAGTCGCACCGACTGTGCGACTAGATGTGGAGCAGATGTGGAGCGGAAACAAAAAACCCCGCAGTTATGCGGGGTTAAGAAGTGGAGGCGCCGGGAATCGAACCCGGGTCCGAAAGATCTCTGGCGAATGGCCCTACGCGCGTAGCCCGGAGTGCATACGCGAGCGGCCACCTCCGGGCCTGCTGCCGCTCACGTCCTCGCCCTTTGGTCTCGACCCGTGCAAGGCGGCTCGCCTCCCGCTCGGATCCAGCCGGAGCTGACGTCCACACCCGGTACCCGGCGCTCCCGGGGGGACGCACGGCCTTTAGTTAGGCCGCGAGAGCCATGGGCTCGTTCGCGTTTCTGCTCGGTCGCGTTTTTGCGTGGCCACGTGACCAACCACGGCGCGCACCAGACGCCTTCCATCCTCCGTCGAAACCAGTTCGCCCCCATGACGAACCATCACGACCCATCTAGGGCCGAGGCCGTCTGCTTCGAGCGGCGATTCATATCCTAGCACGGCGCGGCCGGCCGGGCGCGCAGCCTAGTCTCGGGCAGGGCGGGCGAGGGCCCACGCGACAGTGGCGCCGAGCGCCCCCAACACAGCGGCAGCGGCGGCCACGGGGGCCGAGCCAGCTGGCCCTAGCCAGTGGGCAGCAATGTCTGAGACGGCGCCGGCTGCCACGGCGGCGAGCGCCAGAGGGAGGAGCGGTGGGCGGAAGGGCGGCCTGCCGAAGGCTGAAGCGTCGGCACGTTCCTCGTCGGGCTCGGCGGTCGCGCCGGCAGCCGCATGCTCGTCGGGCGCGCTGGCCTGACGCAGCAGCTCGCGCTCCGTCTCATGGTCTAGTCGGCGCATCGCTTCGCGGCGGGTGAGCCAGGCGACCTCGTCCACCTCATCAGGTGCGGCGATGGGCCCCTCGGTCTGCAGCTCCATGTGCCAGAAGAGCACCACCTTGGTGACGTTCTTGGGGACGTAGTGGACAAGCCCGGCGAACGAGGTCGGCCGCGCCCGGCAGCCGGTCTCCTCATGCACCTCACGGAGCGCGCCCTCCAGCCAGCCCTCACCGTCCTTGAGCTTCCCCTTGGGTAGGCTCCAGTCGTCGCGCCGCGGCCGGTGAATCACGGCCAGGCGGCGGCTGCCGTCGGGGCCGACCCGCCAAAGGAGACCGCCTGCGGCGCGGATGAGCCTCATGGGTCGGAATCCTGGCACCGAGTGGGGCACCGGCGCCAGCGCGGCGCGACGGGGCTGGAGCAGCGGCCCGGGCGCGCATAGCATCACCGACGGATACGCGACGGGAGGAGCCATGGAGACGCAGCGCTTGGGCGGCTCGGACATGCACATCACGCCACTCGGCTTCGGGAGCTGGGCGACCGGTGGGGAGTGGGAATACGGCTGGGGGCCGCAGGACGACCAGGAGTCCACCGCGGCTATCCACCGAGCGCTCGACCTGGGGGTGAACTGGATCGACACGGCGCCGGCGTACGGGTTGGGGCACTCCGAGGAGGTGGTGGGCAAGGTCGTCCGCTCGCGGTCGACGAAGCCCTACGTCTTCACCAAGTGCTCGCTCGTCTGGGGTGCGGACCGCAAGGTGGGGTCCTCGCTTCGGCGCGACTCGGTCCGCCGGGAATGCGAGGCGAGCCTCAGGCGGATGGGCGTCGATCGCATCGACCTCTACCAGATCCACTGGCCGGACCCGGAAGAGGAGATCGAGGAGGGCTTCGAGGAGATGGCTCGGCTGCAGGAGGAGGGGAAGATCCGCCACCTGGGGGTCTCGAACTTCAGCGTGGCCCAGATCGAGCGCATCCGGAAGATCGCGCCAGTGACCTCGCTCCAGCCGCCCTACTCCGCCGTGCGGCCCGAGGCGGAGCGGGAGCTACTGCCCTACTGCCGGAGGAGTGGCATCGGCGTCATCGTGTACTCACCCATGCAGGCCGGGCTCCTCACCGGAGGCATGACTCGCGAGCGCGTCGCGGCCCTGCCACCGGGCGACTGGCGCCGGCGAAGCGGGGAGTTTCGGGAGCCGCGCCTCTCGCGCAACCTCCGGCTCCAGGAGCTTCTGGCCCAGATCGGCAAGCGTCTCGGCTGCTCGGCGGCGGTAGTGGCGCTGGCCTGGGTGCTGCGCAGCCCACAGGTGACGGGCGCGATCGTGGGTGCCCGGCGGCCGGCACAGGTGGAGGGCTGGATCGGCGCGCTGGAGCTGCGGCTGGCGGCGGCCGAGCTGGAGGAGATCGGCCGATTTCTGGCCGCCAACCCCTGATCAGACTTGCGGCTGCGGCCCGGCGGCCACGCCGGCCTCGGTGGCGGCTGGGCCGGCGGCGGGATGGCCGGTCCGATGCCCCTCGGCCGTCAGGGCCGGCACCAGCAGCGCATCCCGCTGGATTTCGGCCAGCCGCCGGTCCAGGCGCGGCAGGACCTCCTCGGCGGTGTAGCGCACGAAGTGCTCACCCACGATGGAGAAGGTGACTGCGCGGGTGACGTGGGCCAGGCCGCGGGGGAGGGCCAGCGCCAACAGCCGCCAGAACCAGCGCCGCCGGGCCGGGTCGCCGCGGATCCCGATCCGCCAGACGGCCCGCAGAAGGATGGGGAGGGCATCCGGCCGGAGCGGCCCGGAGCGCAGCGGCGTCATGAGCAGCGACTGCCGGCAGCGGTCGAAGAAGGCGTCGGCGTCGAAAAGGTCGGCGAGAAGCTCGCGGTAGCCGGCCACCAGCTCCGCCTCGGGCATCGTGGTCTCGAAGTTGGTCCGGTCGAACTGGTCGCCTGTGGGGGAGGCGCGGAGACGGCCCTCACGCTCCAGCCGGCGCCAGAGCTGGGTGCCCGGCAGGGCGGAGAGGATGCCCACCATCGCCCGGGGGATGGGGAGCGCAGAGATGAACTCGCGCTGTCGCCGGAGCGCGCCGGCGTCGTCGCCATCGAAGCCGACGATGAACCCCGCGTAGACCTCGAGTCCCGTCCTGGAGAGCGCCCGGACGGCCTCGGCCGGGTCCATGCGCAGGTTCTGCTTCTTCTGCGTCTTCTTGAGCGTCTCGGGATCGGGCGTCTCCAGTCCCACGAACACCGCGCTGAAGCCGGCCTCGATCATGGCGGCGGTGAGCTTCTCGTCGCCGGCCAGGTCCAGGCTCGCCTCGGTGTAGAGGTCGAACGGCCGGCCATGGGCCCGCTGCCACTCGGCCACGGCCGGGAGAAGGCGGCCTGCGGCCTTGCGGTTGCCGATGAAGTTGTCGTCCACCACGAACAGCGGACCGCGTGCGCCGAGTCGGCGGAGCGCGTCCAGCTCGGCCAGCACCTGCTGCGGGGACTTCACCCGCGGCACGCGCCCGAACATCTCGATGATGTCGCAGAACTCGCAGTTGAAGGGGCAGCCGCGCGACACCTGCACCGACATGGAAGCGTAGCGGCCGATGCGGAGCAGGTCGAAGCGGGGCACGCGCGCCAGCTCCAGCGAGGGGCGCTCGTCGCCCTGGGGCGAGAGCACGCGTCCGCGGGCGGGGACCTGCCCCTCCAGCACCTCCACCAGGTGATCGAGGCGACCTTCGGCTTCGCCCTGGAACAGGTAGGTCGCCTCCGGGAACTCGCCAGGGCTGGTGGTGGGGGCCGGGCCGCCGACCACTGTGGGCTTGCCCAGCCACCGGGCGCGGCGGAGGACTTCGCGCATGGTCGCGGCCTGCACCAGCATGCCCGAGACGAGGACCGCGTCCGCCCAGCGAATGTCCTCGTCGGGCAGCGGGCCGAGGTGGAGGTCGTGGAGCCGGAGCTCCCAACCGTCGGGGAGGAGCGCGGCCAGCGTAGCCAGGCCCAGCGGCGGGTGGGGCGCGTCCTTCTCGAGGAAGGACAGGGCGTGCTGATAGCCCCAGTACGTCGACGTGCTCGCGCCCTGGACAAGCAGAACTCGCATGCCCGGAGTTAACCCCGAGCCTGTCACGCGCACGTCATGGCACTGACCAACCTGCCCGGGGATCCCTTCGCGGGGAGTACAGGCTTTCTCCGGCGACGGCGCAGCACGTTCAACGCGGTGCGGCAACGCGACGCGCCGCGGCAGCAGATCACTTTGGGTTCGGGGTCGATGGCGCGCCGGGCGGAACGGTCTGGCCCCCCTGCTCCGGGCAGGGCTGGTACCGCGGGAAGGGGAAGCTCGGCTGGGTCAGCGGCGCGCGCGGCGCCACCGCCTTGCCCAGGATCCCCAGCGCCACCGCCACGCCATGCAGGATGGCCTCGGGGCGCGGCGGGCAGCCGGGCACCCAGTAGTCGACCGGAACCACCTTGTCGACCCCGCCCATCACCGCGTATCCGTCGAACCAGGGGCCGCCGCCGGTGGCGCAGGAGCCGACGGCGATCACCACCTTGGGCGCGGGCATGGCCTCGTAGGCGCGGCGCAGCGCCTGGGCGGTGGAGTGGAGCGCGGGACCCTGGCAGAGCATGGCGTCGGCGTGGCGCGGAGAGGCCACCAGCTTCACGCCGAAGCGCTCGGCGTCGTAGTAGGGCGTGAGGACGTTCAGCACCTCGATGTCGCAGCCGTTACAGCCGCCGCTGTTGGCGTGGTAGACCCAGCAGGACTTGCCCATCATCTTCCGGCACAGGGTCTTGAGCATCGCGGGCCTCTAGAGCTCGATGTCCACGTCGTGGGTGGTCTCGCCCGGGGCCGAGGGCCGCGAGCGGAACACCCACCGCCCGGCCTCGACGTCGTCGATCCGGTACCCGGTGAGCTTGAGCGCATCGAGCGGGGTGGGGGCCGGGAAGCATCGGCCGCAGCGCTGGCAGGAGCCCATGAACAGGGTCAGCCGCTGCTCCAGATCGGCGATGCTGTTGGTGGCCAGCTCGAAGGCCTCGCTCATGGTGATGGCCTTCTCCGGGCACACCTCGGCGCAGCGCCCGCAGGAGGTGCAGCGCCGCCCCAGATAGTGGATCACCCGCAGCTCCTGGCACGGGTCGAAGATGAGGATCTCCCGTGCCGGACAGTTGGAGGCGCAGCCGCCGCAGCCGATGCACTTCGAGGCGTCGAAGATGGGCCGCCCCCGGAACCCTGCCGCGGGCGGGTGGGGCGCGAGCGGGTAGGGGAGGGTGACCTTGCCGGCGGCGATCCCGATCCAGGCTTCCTTGAGCTTGCTGGTGAGCGCCATGGTCCGCTCCTCACCGGCCGAAGGCGGCCAGGACGATGGCCACCAGGGAGAACGCGAGCAGCACCGAGTACCGCCGGATGGCCTGGTCCACCCGGTAGCGAGCGTGGGTGGCGGCGATCAGGGCCACCGCCACCACCAGCACCAGCGCCTTTGCCCAGAAGGCGAGGAAGGCGAGCGGGAAGGGGAGGTCCGCGCCCCAGGGCACGAACAGGGCCACGAAGAGGCCAGCGTAGACCACCAGCTTGCACATCTGGGCCAGCCGGAACAGGGCCAGCTTCTGGCCCGAGTACTCGGAGAGCGGGCCGTCCATGATCTCGGTCTCGGCCTCGGCTGCGTCGAAGGGAACGCGGCCGGCGTAGGCCTGGAAGCCGAGCAGCATCACCACCAGCATGACCAGGCCGGAGAGGGGCACGGCGGCCGACCAGGGCGAGCCGTCGAGCACCTCGCCCAGCCGGAAGGAACGAGCGTGCAGGGCACCGACGCCCAGGGCCACCGCCAGGATGGGCTCGAGCGTCATCATGGACATCATCTCGCGGCTCACGCCCACCCAGGAGTAGGTGGACCCCGCCGCCGCGCCGGCCAGGAGCGTGCAAACGCCGGAGAGGAGCAGCAGGTAGAGGAGGAGGATGGCGTCCCCGACGGCGGAGAGCGGCGCCGGGAAGCCGAGCGGGACGAGGCAAGCGGTGGCGAGCACGGTGGCCAGGGAGAGGTAGGCTGCGAAGCGCTGCACGGCCGGCGCCTCGCCCGACTCCAGGTCCTCCTTGCCGAGGAGCTTGAGCAGGTCGTAGTAGGGCTGGAGGAGCGGCGGGCCCTGGCGCGACTGGACCCGGGCGGTGATGCGGCGCTGCACTCCCTGGAGGAGCGGCGCCACGAGCAGCACCAGCGCGACGTTGGCGACGGCGCTCAGGACGGAGAGCGCGACCGAGAGGAGCTCACCGCCCATGGCCACCCTCCCTGGCCATGGCCCGCAGCGCGGCCTGGTCGTACACCCGCGCCGCCCCGGTCTGGAGGTCCACCGTCTCCAGCCGGTCGGTGCAGGAGAAGCAAGGGTCGATGCTGCCCAGCGAGATGGGCATGTCGGAGAGCATCTGGTCCTGGATCATGGCCGGGATGCCCTGCAGGTTCTGGTAGGTGGGCGCCCGGACGCGCCAGCGGCGCGGGCGGTTCTCGTCGCCGGTCACCAGGAAGTGGTGGCTCTCGCCACGCGGCGCCTCGACCGACGAGACCCCCAGCCGGCCGGCCGGCAACGCGTCCCTGATGTCGAGCCGCAGCGGGCCCGGCTCCATCTTCTCCAGGCACTGGCGGATGATGCGGATGGACTGGAAGCCCTCCAGGAGCCGCACCACCAGGCGGGCCCAGACGTCCCCGTCCTGGGCGGTGATGACGTCGAACTCCACCCGGTCGTAGGCAGCGTAGGGGTGGTCGCGCCGGCAGTCGATGTCCACCCCGGCTGCGCGCGCCACCGGGCCCACCAGCCCCATGCTCCGGACCAGTTCGGGGCTGGACACCCCCACGCCGCGGGTGCGCGCCTTGAGGTTTCGGTCGCCGCTCACGGCGTCGACCAACGCCCGCCACTCGCGCTCCAGGTCGGCCAGCATCTGGCGCAGCTCCACCCGGACCTCGGAGGTGACGTCCCAGCGCACCCCGCCCACCAGGCACAGCCCGTAGGTCTTGCGGTTGCCGGTGATCTTCTCGGCCATCCACATGACCGGCTCGCGGATGCGGAAGGCCTGCATGAAGAGGGTGTCGAAGCCGATGAGGTGGCAGGCCAGACCCAGCCAGAGCAGGTGGCTGTGGAGCCGCTCCAGCTCGAGCAGGACGGTGCGGATGTACTCGGCTCGCGGCGGGATCTCGAGCGAGGCTGCCGACTCCACCGCCTGGGCGTAGGCCACGCTGTGCACGCAGCCGCAGATGCCGCAGATGCGCTCGGCCAAGGTGGGGATGTCGTCGTAGCCCAGCACCGACTCGGCCAGCTTCTCGATCCCCCGGTGGACCATGAACCCGCGGTACTCGCAGCCACGCACCCGCTCGCCCTCCACGAAGAGCCGGAAGTGGGCCGGCTCGTCGAGGGCGGGGTGGAAGGGGCCTAGCGGGACCACCGTGCAGTTCGGCGGCGGCTCCTGGAAAGCGTATCGCCGTCCGGGGTCGTAGCCCTGGGGGAGCTCGTTCCAGGGCACGTCCTTGCGCAGCGGGTGCACTCCGTCCGGCCAGCCGTCGGGCAGGACCAGGCGGCGCGGATCGGCGTGTCCGGCGGGCTCGATGCCCACCAGGTCCCGCATCTCGCGCTCGGCCCAGCTCGCGCCCGGGACGACCCCGGAGATGCTGTCCACCCGCGGCGCGTCGGGCGGGAGGAGCGCCATCACGCTGCCGAGGAGGTGCTCCTTGTCCAGCGCGAAGTCGTGGGCCACCAGGTACTTCCCGGAGAAGGGCCGGTCGTCGGCGCCCACGGTGATGACGTAGCGCGCTCCCAGCTCGCCGAAGAGCGCGCTGCAGACCTGGCGGACGGCGCCGGGGTCGACGGTGAGGAAGAGCCGCTCGGAGGCGGGGAGGTCGGCCCGCTGGATGGCCGAGCCGAAGCGGTCGGCGAGCTTCGAGAGCAGGGCGCGCGAGGGCATGTCAGTGGCCCTCCCCGGAGCGGGGCTCCGCCGCGTGGTGGGGTGCGCCCCCCAGGTGCCGGAGGGCGACCTTGACCTCGCCGTAGAGGTCGTGGGTGGAGGTCCGGAAGCAGTCGGCCTCCTGGGCGTAGCCGCAGAGCCACGGCGGCGAGGCCCGGCGCGGTGCCCCGCCCAGCTTGGCCAGGGCGCGGGCCAGCAGGAAGAAGATGCCCAGCAGGAGCAGCACCGCCAGCGGTCGCAGCACCGCGGCGCCTCCCAGCACCTCCAGGCCGGAGAGGGCGCTCCCCCGGGCGAAGCCTGAGCCGGCCAGCTCGCTCCCCAGGCCGCCCGGGCTCGCGCCCAGCACCGCGTCGCCGGCTTTCGCCGCCAGGGCCGGCATCAGGCCGATGAGGACGCACAGGGCGGCGAGGAAGAGCTGCGAGAGCCGCATGCCCATCCCCACCTCGAGGGGCCCCCGCGCGGCGGCGGCCGCCACCGAGGCGCTGCGCCGGCCGAGGAAGCCCACCCCCAGGAACTTCACGAAGGAGGCCAGGGTGAGGGTGCTGGTGAGCAGGGCCACCACCGCGCAGGGCGCGAGGTAGGCCGCGGCGGCGCTCCCCTGGAGCGTGGCCACGTAGATGCTCCACTTGCTGGCGAAGCCGTTGAGGAGCGGGACGCCGGAGATGGCGAAGGAGGCGACGAGGGCGGTGACGCCGGTCACCGGCATGTGGCGCATCAGCCCGCCCATGCGGTCGAGATCCTGGCTGTCGGTGGCGCAGAGCATGGAGCCGGCGTCGAGGAAGAGCAGGGCCTTGAACAACCCGTGGTTCACCACGTGGAAGAGGGCGCCGAAGAGGGCCAGCGCGGCCAGCGGCCGGGCCGCCTCCCCGGGGGTGGCGAGGAGCGCCATGGCGGCGCCGGTGCCGAGCAGCACGTAGCCGATCTGCCCGATGCTGTGATAGGCGAGGAGCCGCTTGGAGCGGTCCTGCTGCAGCGCCTGGGCGGTGCCGGTGAAGAGGGTGAGGGTGCCGAGCACCGCCACCGCTGCGCCCCAGCCGGAGAGCGGGAACACGTCGCGGGCCTGGGGCGGCACCAGCCACAGGAAGTAGCGGATCAGGCCGTAGACGCCGGTCTTGATCATGACCCCGGAGAGCATGGCCGACATCGGCGAGGGCGCGGCCGGGTGGGCGTCGGGCAGCCAGACCTGGCCGAAGGGCCACATGCCCATCTTGATCCCGAACCCCACCAGGAAGAGGAAGAAGGCCAGCGCCGAGGCGAGCGGGTGGGCGGCGAGGACCAGGGGGAGCGCCGCGGAGACGGCGGCGAAGTCGTAGGGGTTGATGGGCGAGGCGGCGGAGCCCCCGCCCAGGGCGATGAGGATCTGCGCGCCGACCATGGTGACCACGCAGGCGATCTGCATCATCCACAGGAAGCGGCTGGCGGCGCGGATGGGGCCGGGCCCGCCCTCGTAGCGGATGAGGGCGTAGCCGGGCAGCGTCATGAGCTGCCAGAACACGAAGAAGAACCACATCATGTCGGTGGTGCTGGTGAGGCCGTACATCGCCGACAGGAAGAGCAGGAGGCAGGGGTAGTAGTGGCGGGTGGCCTGTCCGGGGTGGCGGGCGCGCAGGTAGCCGATGGAGTAGAGCGAGGCCGGCACCGCCAGCGTGGCAGCCAGCGCCAGGAACACCGAGGTGAGACCGTCGACGTGGAAGCGCGGGGCGAAGCCGAGCCAGGGCACGACCAGGAAGGCGACCGGCTCCGGGGAGGGTCCCTGGACGAGCACGTGCACCACCGCCCACCCGACGAGGAGGGCCGTCACCGTGGCCAGGACGAACGTCACCCAGCCCGCCACCGCCTGCCACCGGGAGACGAGCGCGGTGAGCACCGCCCCCGCCTCGCAGATGAGGATGGCCGCCACCACCGCCAGCTCGGGAGTCATGGCGTCACCCCCACCGTGACCGGCAAGGCGCGGGGCGCGCCGCAGAGGAGCTCCACCAGCGCCTCCAGCGTCTCGGCCACCGGCGGCGACAGCTCCGTGCCCTCGAGCGAGGCCGGCTGGACGCCGAGGACGAAGGCGCGGGCCCCCAGCCCCTCGGCGTACTGGGCCAGGACCGAGAGCGGGACGCGGTGGGCGGCGGCCAGGACCGGGTGCACCTGGAGGTCCGCGGCGCTGGCCAGGAGCAGCGCGCCGGGCGCACCGCCGAAGTCCACCGCATCGGCGAGGGCGAGCACCTCGGCGCCGGCGCGCACCGCCTCGCCCACGTACCGCTCCGGGCAGGTCCCGCCGTCGATGGAGGAGAGCGAGCCTCCGTCCTCGTCCACGCCCTCCCGGCGCGCGGCCAGCGCCCGGGCCAGCCGCACCCCGAAGCCGTCGTCCCCAGCCTCGGCGTTCCCGGCCCCGAGGAGGACCACCCGGTGGCCGCGCCACTGCGCCAGCTCGGTGCGAAGGTCGGTCATCAGATGCTCTCCCCGAGCTGGGCGATCTGCTCGTAGGTGAAGACCGGGCCGTCGGTGCAGACGTAGGCCATGCCGATGCAGCAGTGGCCGCACTTCCCCACCCCGCACTTCATGTAGCGCTCCAGGGTGGAGACGATGTCCTTGCCCTGGAAGCCCAGGGAGAGGAGGTCGCGGATGGCGAAGCGGAACATGACCGGCGGGCCGCAGACGAAGGCGACGGAGTTCTCCACCGGCAGCTTCACCTCGGGCTTGGTGAGCAGGCTCCCCACCACCCCCACGTTCCCGTTCCAGCCGGCGGTGGCCCGATCGACGGTGAGGTAGCACTCGAGCTGGCCGGAGTGCTGCCACCCGTCGAGGAGCGGGAGGTACATGAGGTCCTTCGGTGTGCGCGCCCCGTGGAAGACCAGGATGCGGCCGAAGTCCTGGCGGTGGGCCAGTGCCCAGACGATGCACGCCCGCAGCGGGATGAGCCCGATGCCGCCGGCGGCGAAGACCAGGTTCTTGCCCCGGTACTCCTCCATGGGGAAGCCGTTGCCGTAGGGGCCGCGCACCGCGAACCGGTCGCCGGCGCCCAGCTGGTGGAGGGCGGCGCTGCAGGTGCCCACCTGCCGCACGGTGAAGAGCATCCGCCCCTCGGTGGGGCTGGCGGGGAGCGAGAGCGGGAACTCGCCGGCGCCGAACACCGAGACCTGGGCGAACTGGCCGGGCTTGAAGCGGCCGAAGGCGGCCTGCTCGGCCGGGTCCTCGAAGTGCCACTCGAACGTCTTCACCCCGGCGATCTCGTCGTTGACCCGATCGATCACGGCCCGCTTGGGCAGGTAGACGTTCTCGCGGACGGCGGTGGTCACGCCTTGCCTCCGTTGGCCGCGGGCGAGGGGCCGGTCGGACCGCGGCGGAGCAGCTCCACCACCGTGGGCATGCCCACGTCGCCGTGGCAGATCTCGGCGCAGCGGCCGCAGCCCACGCAGGCCACCGATCGCTCCCGCTGGATGAAGTGGTGGGACAGCTTGCGGTAGAAGCGGCGGTTGCGCCGGTCGTGCACGGCCTTGCGCGGGTTGTGGCCGCCGGCCATGCGGGTGAAGCCGGAGAGCGCGCAGGAGTCCCAGATGCGGACCCGCTCGGTGCGGTCCGGGCCAGCCGGCCGGTCGCTCACCGTGAAGCAGGTGCAGGCCGGGCACACGTAGGTGCAGCCGCCGCACTCCAGGCAGCGGCGCCCGATCTCCTCCCAGGTGCCCTCCGACACCTCGCCGCGCGAGATGCGGGAGATGGCCGCCGCGAACCAGCTGGTGAAGGTCTTGAAGCGGGTGCGGAGGTCGTCGAGCAGCGCGCGGCGGCGGGCCAGGTGCTCGGGTGTACCCCGGCGGAAGAAGGGCTCCTGGAACAGCGCCTCGCCCTTCTGCGAGCCGGCCAGGGCCAGCCACTCGCCGCCGCCCAGGTCCATGAGCTGCAGGTCGAAGCCCTCGCGCGCCGCCGGACCGGTGTCGGTGCAGGGGCAGAAGCAGGCCTCCCCCACGTCCACGCCGGGCAGGGTGCACACCACGTTGACCAGGAACAGGGCCTCGCGCCGGGTGGCGTAGTAGAGGTCGCGGTAGGCGCCCTCCAGGTAGAAGCGGTCGAGGTGGCCGATGCCGGCCACGTCGCAGGAGCGGATCCCGAACACCGCCACCCGCGGCGCCTCCACGATGGGGCGGAAGGTGGTCTCTGCGCCGTGGCCGCGGATCTCCAGCAGCGGCTCGATGGGCGGGAGGGCGAAGCGCTTGGGCGGGTAGAGCGGATTGGGGAGGTGGAGCGCGATGGCGTCGCGGTTCTCGTCGGTGACCGTGGAGAAGGCGCCGTCGCCGCCCTCCTCGGCGAAGGGCGCCACCACCTGGTAGCCCTGGGAGCGGAGGACGTCGACCACCCGGAGCACGTCGACGCCGTCGAGGACGCGGGCCTTCATGGCGCGCTCACCTCCTTCTCGATGCGGACGTGGAGCAGCGCCGGAGCCTCGGGACGGTAGCCGTGGACCAGGGTCTGGACCTGCGCGGCGAAGAACGGGGCGAAGACGGCCCCGCGCCGCACCTCCGGGGTGATCCGGGCGTCGGTCACCGCCGCGCCCTCGGCGGAGAGGACCCGGACCCGCTCCCCCTCCCGGACCCCCAGCGACTTGGCATCCTCGGGATTGAGCTCGACGAAGCCCTCCGGGTAGTCGAGCAAGAGGAAGCGGTGCTCGCGTCGCAGGGTCTCGCTGTGCTGCACCAGCACGTTCTGGTTCCAGTAGTGGTCGGAGTGGCCGAACACCAGGGTGAGCGGATAGGCGGGATCGCCCTGCTCCTCGGGCGGGCGAGCCGGCGGCGGGACCAGCTGGAAGCGGCCGGGGGCGTCGGCGGGCTCGGCGAAGAGGGTGCGCGTGCCCAGCGGGCGATCGGGCGTGCAGGGCCACTGGCGGCCGTGTCCCCGGGCCAGGGCCGCGTGGGAGATGCCGGCGTAGAAGGGGACGAGGTCGGCGATCTCGTCCATCACCCGGGCCGCCGAGGGGTAGCTCCAGTTCGCCCCCAGGGCGCGGGCCAGGAGGGTGAGCTGCTTCCAGGCCGGTTCCACCCCGGGCGGCGGCACCACCGCCTGGGCGACGAGCTGGACGCGCCGCTCGGTGCTGGTGAAGGTGACCTGCTCCTCGCCGAAGGCGGTGGTGGGGAGGATGACGTGCGCGTAGCGCGCCGACTCCGGGCGGAAGACGTGCTGGATCACCACCAGGTCGCAGGCTTCCAGCACCCGGGCCACGTTGGGTCCGGTGGCGGTGCCCACCGGGTCGTAGCGGGAGAGCCACAGGGCCCGGATGCGTCCCGGCTCGGCCGCCGAGAACACCTCGGCCGCGCCCAGGCCCGGCCGGGCCGGCAGCGCCGTCCCCCAGCGCCGCTCCACCTCGGCCCGCGCCGCGGCGCTGGCCGCCGGCCGGTAGCCGGGGAGCCAGTCGGGGTCCATGCCCACGTCGCAGACGCCCTGGAGGTTGTTGTGCTCGGCCAGCGGGAACAGGCCCCCGCCGGTCCGCCCCACGTTCCCGGTGAGGAGGGCCAGGCTCACCAGCCCCTCCACCACCTCGGGGCGGCGCGGCGAGGCGGTGGAGTAGAGGATGGCGGCGGCGCGGGCCTGCCCGTAGGCCAGCGCGGCGGCCTCGAGCTGCTCCGGCTCCAGCCCGCAGGCCTTGGCGGCGGCCAGCAGGTCCACCTCGCGGGCGGCGGCCAGGAAGGCGTCGGCGTCGCGGCAGCGGCTGCGCAGGAACTCGCGGTCGTAGAGGCCGCGGTCGGCCACCACCTTGGCCATGGCCGCGTAGAGCCGGGCCTCGGTGCCGGGCCGGACCTGCAGGAAGTGGTCGGCGTGCTCCGCCACCCGGTGGCTGCGCTCGCCCACCACCACCAGGCGGGCGCCGCGCAGCCGGGCGCGGATCACCCGCCCGGCCACGGTGGGGAGCTGGCGGGCCAGATCGAGCCCGTCGACCAGGATGAGATCGCTCCGGTCGAGGTCGGCGATGGAGCCGGTCGCGGCCGGCACGCCCAGCAGGCGAGCCAGCACGTCGGTGGAGTTGTTGCCGTAGACGCCGGCGCCGTGGTCGACGTTGGGTGTGCCCAGGACCGCTCGCCCCAGCTTCTGGAGGAGGTAGGTCTCCTCGTTGGAGCAGCGGGGCGAGCAGAACAGCGCCACCGCCTCGGGCCCGCGCTCGGCCACCACCTTGCCCAGCCGCTCGACCAGGAAGGCCAGGGCCTCGTCCCAGCTCACCTCGGCGAACCCGTCGTCGCGGCGGAGGAGCGGCCGGCGCAGCCGGTCGGGCGAGCTCGAGATCTCGTGGACGTGCCAGCCGCGGACGCACAGCCGGCCCTGGCTGGCGGGGTGCGATCGGCTCGGGTAGACGCCGACGATGCGTCCGCCCTGCGTCTCGAGGTGCAACCCGCAGCCGGCGCCGCAGAAGGTGCAGGTCGTCAGGGGGTGAGCCATGGGCGCCTCGCCTCGCCCTCACGGGCTCCAACCGAAGGCCATGCCATGGCCGAGAATCTTCCCACTTTCCGCGCGGGAGAAAGCACGGGACCCTCCACCGCGCGTGACGCGCATCAAGCGGCCATTGGGGAATTCGGGGGTACCCCGAAGCGCCCTGACAAAAGATCACAGGACCGGGCGCGGCCGCGGTTCGGACAGGGCGGCCGCCAGCTCGCACGCCCGCTCCCGGGCCCGCGGGAGCGAGGCCTCCACCTCGGCCGACAGCCCGTGACCGAAGGTGAAATCCGCGCCCGCGACGGTGAGGAGCACCGCCGGCGGCGCCCGGCCGTAGAGGGCCCGGGCCAGCCCCAGGACCTCCTCGGGCAGGAGGGCGTGCAGGACGGCGATCCGGGCGGCGCTGGGGGCGAGCGGCCCGGCTCGCACCTCGCCCGGCGGGCCCGCCGCGGCGGCGTCGAGGAAGAGCACGCCGTCGGCGCGGGAGACCGCCTCGGCGTGCTCGGGCAGCAGCTCGGCCGCCTCCAGCACCTCGAGGTCCGGCACCAGCGCCTCGAGCCCCCGGGCCACGGCGCCCCCCGCCCCGTCGTCGCGGCGGAGGGGGTTGCCGAGGGCGAAGGCGAGGATCACCGCTCCGCCACGTCCACGATCGCGCCCGCGGCGTCGATGAGCTCGATGCGGAGGGGCATCTGGCCGGCGGCGTGGGTGGAGCAGGAGAGGCAGGGGTCGAAGGCGCGGATGCCGGCCTCGACCCGGTTGAGCATCCCCTCCACGAGCTTGCGGCCGTTGACGAAGTGCTTGGCGATCTGGGCCACGGTCCGGTTCATGGCCAGGTTGTTCTGGCCGGTGGCGATGACCAGGTTGACGCGGGTGAGGATGCCGCCGGGCTTGGCCTCGTAGTCGTGGAAGAGGGTGCCGCGGGGGGCCTCGCAGGCGCCGATGCCGCGGGTGCGGTTGCGCATGGCCACTGCCTGCACGTCGTCGGAGAGGATGTCCGGCTCGCCCAGGAGCTGGGCGATCCGCTCGATGCCGTAGACGATCTCGATGAGCCGGGCGTAGTGGTAGTGGAAGGAGGAGAGCACCGCGCCGCGCCCCAGCTGGCGGAACTCGGCCAGCTCCTCGTCGGCGTGGGGGGTGCCGGCGCGGGTGCAGACGTTGAGCCGGGCCAGGGGACCGACGCGGTAGACGCCGCCGGGGTAGCCGGCCGGCTTGAAGTAGGGCGACTTGAGGTAGCTGTCGGGCTCGACGGCCTCCCCGATCCACTCCTCGTAGTCGGCCGGGTCGATCTGGTCCTTCACGATCTCGCCGGTCTCGGAGACGAAGCGGAGCTTGCCGTCGGTGTGGTCGAGCAGGCCGTGCTCGTCGACCATCCCCATGAACAGCGAGGGGAAGTTGCCGAAGGTGCGGGCCTCCTCCTGGTGATCCTCCAGGACCCGCTTCCACCAGGACAGGGTGCGCTGGGCGATGTCCAGCGCCTCTGCGAGGCCCGCCCAGATCTTGTCGCGCCCGTCCTCGGTGAGCGGGCGAGCCACGCCGCCGGGCGTGGCCCAGGCCGGGTGGATGCGCTTGCCGGCGACGGTCTCGATGACCTCCTGCCCCCACTTGCGGAGCCGGATGCCGTCCTTGGCCACCTCGGGGTGGGTCTCGGCCAGCGCCAGCACGTTGCGCCGGTGGGGCTCGGCGTCGTAGCCGAGCAGGAAGTCCGGCGAGGAGAGGTGGAAGAAGGACAGGGCGTGCGATTGCACCAGCTGGCCGAGGTTGACGATCTTGCGCAGCTTCTTGGCGGTGTCGGGGATCTCCACCGCCAGCAGGGCGTCGGTGGCCTTGGCCGAGGCGAGCAGGTGGGAGACCGGGCAGATGCCGCAGATGCGAGCGGTGATGACCGGCATCTCCCGGAAGCTCCGCCCCTCGCAGAACTTCTCGAAGCCGCGGAACTCGACGACGTGGAACCGCGCGTCCTTCACGGCCCCGGCGTCGTCGAGCTGGATGGTGATCTTGGCGTGACCCTCGATGCGCGTGACCGGGTCGATGACGATGCGCTCGCTCATGGCGTCACCCGAAGATGGCCCGGCCGGCGAACGACGGCACCTTGCCGGCGACGGCGTCGAGCAGGAGGGCGTGGATCAGGTCGGGCGAGGGCGGGCAGCCGGGCAGGAAGGCGTCGACCTTGACCACCTGGTGGAGGGGACGCACCTTGTCGAGCAGCCTGGGGACGATCCCGTCCTCCGCGGGGATGCGGGGGTTCAGGAGCCGCGCGTCGCGGTAGGCGCGGTCGAGCACCGGCAGGGCCGTCCCCAGGGCGTTGCGGATGGCGGGGACGTTGCCGGTGACGGCGCAGTCGCCGAAGGCCACCAGCATGCGCGTGTTCCTGCGCACCTGGTGCAGCATGTGCAGGTTCTCCTCGTTCACCACCGCCCCCTCGACCAGGGTCACGTCGACGTCCTCGGGGAACACCTTGCGGTCGGCGATGGGGCTGTAGACCAGGTCCACCTTGGCGGCCAGGTCGAGCAGCCGCTCGTCCATGTCCAGGAAGGACATGTGGCAGCCGGAGCAACCTCCCAGCCAGACGGTGGCCACCCGGGGACGGATCACGGGCTCCTTGGCTTCGCTCATCGGCTCCACTGTCCCTTCTCCCGCGCGTTCTTGATGTAGACGAGGAAGTTGCGGTTCTTGCTGGTGCCCACCGCGGCCCGCTCCTTCTCGAAGAGCGCCCCGGTGGGGCAGACGCGGATGCATTTCCCGCAGGTGGTGCAGCTGTCCGCCTTCCCCCAGGGAACGGCCATGTCGGTGATGACCCGCGAGGCGGCCCCGCGATTGGCCACGTCCCAGGTGTGGGCAGCCTCGATCTCGTCGCACACCCGCACGCAGCGGGTGCAGAGGATGCACCGGGCGTGGTCCAGCACGAAGCGCGGGTGGCTGGCGTCGAGCTCGGTCTGCGGGCACTGGTACTCGAAGCGGACGTGGTCCATCCCCACCTCGAGCGCCACCGCCTGCAGCTCGCAGTTTCCGTTGGCCACGCACACGGCGCAGACGTGGTTCCGCTCGGCGAAGAGCAGCTCCACGATCTGCCGGCGGTAGCGGCGGAGCCGGTCCGAGGTGGTGCTGACGTCCATCCCTTCCTGCGCCTGGGTGGTGCAGGCGGGGAGGAGCTTGTTCGAGCCCTTCACCTCCACCAGGCAGAGCCGGCAGGCGCCGACGTCGGAGAGGCCGTCCAGGTGGCAGAGGGTGGGGAGCTTGACGCCGTTCTCGCGGCAAAGGTCGAGCAGGCTCTGGCCCTCGCCGGCCGAGACCGGCTTTCCGTCCAGCAGCAGGGTCTTGACGGTCATGGCGCGCTATCCCGGCTCATGCGACGGAGTGGGCCCGGCTCGGTTCCCGAGCCGCGGTGGACCCTGCCATGGCGCAGACGCCGGCCGGGCAGCGGTGCTCGTTGACGTGGGCCAGGTACTCGTCGCGGAAGTACCGAATGGTGGACACCACCGGGTTGGGGGCGGTCTGCCCCAGCCCGCACAGGCTGGTGTTGCGGAGCAGGTCGGCCAGGTCCTCGAGCTTCTCCAGGTCCTCGAAGTTCCCGAGCCCGTGGGTGATCCGCACCAGGATGTCGTGGATCTGCACCGTGCCGGCGCGGCAGGGGATGCATTTCCCGCAGGACTCCTCGCGGCAGAACTCGATGAAGAACTTGGCCACGTCGACCATGCAGGAGCTCTCGTCCATGACGATGAGCCCGCCCGAACCCATGATCGTGCCCACCTGCTGCAAGGACTCGTAGTCGACCGGGAGGTCCAGGAACTGGGCCGGGATGCAGCCGCCGGAGGGGCCGCCGGTCTGCGCGGCCTTGAAGCGCTTGCCGCCGGGGATGCCGCCCCCGATGTCGAAGATGATCTCCCGCAAGGTCATCCCCATCGGCACCTCGATGAGGCCGGTGTTCTGGATCTTGCCCGCCAGGGCGAACACCTTGGTTCCCTTCGACTTCTCGGTGCCGATCCCGGCGAACCAGGCGGGGCCGTTGCGGACGATGGCCGCGACGTTGGCCAGGGTCTCGACGTTGTTGATGAGGGTGGGCTGACCCCACAGGCCGGAGACCGCCGGGTAGGGGGGGCGGGGCCGGGGCGTGCCGCGGCCCCCCTCGATCGAGGCGATGAGCGCGGTCTCCTCGCCGCACACGAAGGCACCGGCGCCGGTGCGGACGTCGACCCGGAAGTTGAAGCCGGTGTCGAAGATGTGGGCGCCGAGGAGGTTCAGCCGCTCCGCCTGCTTGATGGCGGCGCGCAGGCGCTTGATGGCCAGGGGGTACTCGGCCCGGACGTAGATGAAGCCCTGCTCGGCCCCCACCGCGTAGGCGGCGATGGCCATCCCCTCCAGCACCGACCGGTCCATGAAGGCGCCCGGGTCGCCCTCGTCGCCGTTGCACACCACGTACTTGCGGGTGCCGGCGGCCTTGGCCACCGTGCTCCACTTGAGGCCGGTGGGGTAGCCGGCGCCGCCGCGGCCGCGCAGCCCGCTCTCGGTGATCATCTGGACCACCTCGGCGGGCTTCTTCTCGGTGACCGCCTTCTCCAGGGCGGAGTAGGCGCCGGCGGCGATGCAGCTCTCGATGTCCTCCGGGTCGATCACCCCGGCGTTGGCCAGGACGATCTTGGTCTGCCGGGTGAAGAATGGCTCGCCGCCGTGGTCCCTGAGGCTCGCGGGGGGCGCGCCGCTCGTGGCCATCTCCAGAGCGAGCTGGTCGGCGCAGGCCTCGTCCACGTCGAGGTAGAGCCGCCGCTCCTTGGCCTCGGCCGGGCCCCACTCGACCTCCACGATGGGGCCGCGCTGGCACAGGCCCCGGCAGCCGGTGAGGTGGACCTCGCTCTCCTCGGCCAGGCCCTGCAGGCGCATGCGGGCCCGGACCTTCTCCAGCACCGCCCCGGCGCCGACCGACTCGCAGCCCAGGCCGCTGCAGACCGAGACCCGGCACTTCCGCTCCGCCCGCGCCGCGTTCCGGCGCTGCGCGATCTCCTCCAGCGAGTCGGTCGGGCTCATCGGATCCACCCCCTCACGCGCGAGACCACCGCCTCGGGACCGAGGCCGCCCGCGACCTCCTGGTCGAAGACCACGGCCGGGGCGATGCCGCAGGCGCCCACGCAGCGGGCCACCACCACCGACGCCTTCCCGTCGTCGGTGGTGCTCTTCCTCTCGGAGAGGCCGAGCTCGTCGCGCACCCGCCCCAGGATCTCGCCCGCCCCCTTCACGTAGCAGGCGGTGCCCATGCACACGGTGCAGGTGTGCTCGCCCTTGGGCTTGAGCGAGAAGTGGTTGTAGAAGGTGGCCACCCCGTACACGCGCGAGGGAGGGACCTTGAGGCTCCGCCCGATGTGCAGGAGCACCTCGCCCGAGAGGAAGCCGTAGAGCTCCTGGGCGGAGTGCAGCACCTCCAGGAGCGCGTCCGCCTGGAACTGCTGGCGGCGCATGGCCGCATCGAGCATCTTGAGCCGCTTGTCGCCGCCCTTGGGGGAGGTGGCGCTGGCCGGTTCGGCTATCATGGGTGGGCATTCTCGCGCATCGCGCGCGCGGGCGTCACCGGGGAATTGGCGCGAGAAAACGCCTCAGCGCGGGAGCGCGCAGCCTCGACGCTCGGTCACACCGGCCAAGGGCAGGCTCCCGACGCCGGGCCTCGCGAACGGTGCGCCCGCGGCAGGAATCCGTCAGCGCCAGGCTCCCGGCTGAGCGTACACCCAGGCGAGCGGTACCTCGTCCAGGAACGTGCCCGCGACCGGCGTCGATGATCGAAATGCCGCCCAAACGCGGTACTCTTCTTGCCGAGAGTCACCGGGAAGTGGCACCACGGCCAGGTCCGCCTCCTCGGGGCGGGAAGCGACCGCGAGGTCGGGGCGAATCCGCCCGTCCTGCGTGTACACACGGAGCGCCTCGGCCGGCACTGCCGCCCAGTAGACGCGGGCGCCGGGCCGAGCGTGCACGGCGATCTCCCGGAGGAGGGAGGCGACCACCCCGCCGTCCTGCCGCGGCAAGCCGAGCGTCGCGGCACCTGGTGCGCCACCGGCCAGCTCTCCCCAGGCCGCCGAGAGGAGCGGGTAGGAGCGCGCGGTGGCGACCACGCCGGGGGCGAGGACCAGCGCTGCCAGGAAGCCGGCGACGAGCGAGGCCCGCGCCGGCCAGATGGCGCGCGCCGCCGCGTGGAGCGCCCGGGCGGCGAGGATCGCCAGGAAGGGAAAGGCCGAGACCCAGGGTCCGGGGCCGGGCTCCCTCGAGCCCAGGCCTGCCTGCGCCGCGGCCAGCGGCCCCACGGCCGCGAAGAGGAGCAGGAGCTCGTCCGAGAGCCCCGGCCCACCCCGCACGGCCCGAGCGCACCGCGCCGCGCCGTGAAGAGCGCCAGCCGCGAAAGCGGCCACGAGGGCGACCGGCAAAGCCAGGCCGGTCACGTAGAGCGGGAAGCCCCAGGCGGGGCGAGTGCCGAGCGAGGCGGCGAGCACCCCTGCGATGCGAGGCAGGGGGGCCGCCCAGAGCTGCGGCCACAGCGCAAGGGCCCCGATCGGTCCCAGCACGAGCATGGCCGCGAGCGACGGCGGGGACGAGCGGGGCCGAGGACCCGCGAGGCGAGCGCGCTCCGGCTGCAGCGCGCGGAGCGCGGCGCAGCCGAGGACATGTGCCGCGACCACCGCGAGCAGCTGCACCGCCTCGGCCCGCAGGGCGAGGGCCACCGCGAAGAGGCAGCCGGCGACGAGCGCGGCGGCCAGCCGCGCGCGCGCACGTCCGGCCGCGGCGGCGGTGCGGTAGGCGAGGACGGTCCCCACCGCGAGCGCCGCGCCGGGCGCGAGCGGCCCGGCCTCCACCAGGGAGGCGAGCAGGCGCGGGGCGCAGAGGAGGATCGCCGGGGCGAGCAGGGCGGCGCCCGGCTCGGCGAGCGCCAGGGCGAGCATCGCCACCAGGGCCGCCAGGGCGCCGCCGGCGAGCGCCGAGACCGCGCGGTAGCCGGCCAGGCGGGGGGCGCCGAGCCGGGTGGCGACGGCCCCGGCGGCACCCAGGACGGCGGCCGTCGAGGGCGGGGTGGAGACGGCCGCGGCCGAGGCTGCTGGGTCCGAAGGCCCGGTGCCGGCGAGCGCGGCCGCCTCGGCATCCGAGATCCCCGGCCCCTGGGCGGTCGCGGCGAGCAGGGCGGCGGCGCACGCTCCCCAGGCCAGCGGCAGCCAGCGCCGGGCCGCCCGCTCGCGGCGCTCGCCAGGGGGGGGGCTCAAGGCTGGGTCACCGCCTGCAGGCACAGCGTCCGGTCCTCGGGGATCACCACCTCGAGCGCGACCGAGTGCTCCTGGCCCGCCCAGCGGCCGGTGTCCAGGTGGAAGCTGGGCCAGGCCGCGCCGTCGAGCTCGACCGATCCCGCCTCCTCGCCGTCGATCCGGAGCGTCAAGGTGAGGGGGGCGGTCTGGGCGCTGCCCCTGGGCAGCAGGCCGGCGCTCCCGCCCAGCACCCGCCCCAGCGCCACGGCCGGAAAGGTGAGGGTGAGCGGCGTGGCCTCGCCCCAGGCGTGGGCGACGAGGCACTGGCGGGGCAGGCCCTCCACGTCGATCACGCCCGCCTCGACCGAGGCCGTGGCCCGCCCGCCGGTGCAGCGGAACACGCCATGGGCCTCCGTGCAGGGGGTGCCGCCCAGGTCGATGGTGGCCCGGGCCAGCTCGTCGGGCAGCGAGGCGAGGACCAGGTCGGGGTGGGACACCTCGTAGTGCGCGATCTCCAGCCGCCCCACGGCCAGCGGCGGGTCGGTGGGGGTGGCGCGGGCGATGAGCTCGAGCTCCGGCTTCCAGGAGAAGCCGGGCGCGCTGGGCAAGGACACCAGCCACACCCGGCGCACGCCCTCCAGCTCGGCGTGGGAGAACCGCGGGCCGCCCAGGACCCGCAGCCGGGGGGGGGCCACCAGCCGAAGGCGCTCGGCCCAGGCCGGCGAGCTGGCCGCGGCGTCGCCAGGCTGGGCCTGCCGCTCGAGCAGGACGCCCGCGGCGCGCCAGTCGAGCGCGGAGGGCAAGAGGAGCGGGAGGGCGAGCTGGAAGGCCACGCCGCCGATCCCCAGGACGGCGAGCGACCCGGCAAGGCCCAGCGCCAGGAGGCGGGCCAGGGTGCGGCGGGAGGTGGGTGGCCCGGGCGCGCCGGGCTCTACCGGAGGCGGCGGCCGCGGCCCGTAGATGGAGGGGCGGGGCGCCGGGGCCCCGGGCCTCACGTCTTTGCGAGCCGGATCTTCCGCTCGCTCTTTTCGCGGCAGAAGGCGCAGAGGTCCATCTCCGGCGAGGCGGGGAGGTGCGGAGACCAGGAGGGGTGCATGGGGCAGCGGGCGTCGACGCAGTGGTGCAGGTCCCAGAGGTGCCCGATGGCGTGGATCGCCTCGCGGGCCAGCCGGCGCCGGTGGGCTTCGACCGAGGCTTCGGAGAGGCCGCGGGCGGGGAGGCGCGCGGTGGAGACGAGAGCCCGGTCCTTCCCGTACTCGGCGAACCCCCAGCAGGGCGGCTCGCCCAACGGGCCGGGCGGGAGCGACAGCGGCGCGGTGGTGACGTACAGGACCTTGTCGTCGGCGAAGGCCCGGACTGGGGCCGCCGCGCGCAGCAGGGCCAAGGCGTCGAGCCGGCCGTCCTTTCGCTCGGCGTGCGCCGGCTGCGGGCGGTGGCCGGCGACCTCGGTGCCGAGCCCGAAGGCCCGGTACAGGCTCCGGGTCAGGAAGGTCAGGTCGGCCGGATCGAGCTCCTCGAGCAGGGCGATGCGGATCACTTCTTCTTCCCCCCCCGCCTGGGCGGCGCCTTGGCCGCAGCCTTCCGGGCGGGCTTCTCGCGGGCGGCCTTGGCCGCCCTCTTCGGCGCGGTCGCCGGCGCCTTTCGTGCAGGCTTGGACGATGCGGCCTTCCCGGCGGGCTTCCCGCGCGCGGCACGGGCGGGGGCGGCCCGCGGTCGGGGCGGAGGCTCGCCGGCCTCCGCGCCCTCGCCGGCCTCGGCAGCGCCTCCCTCGACGGCCTCGTCGTCTCGGCCGGCGGCCGCCGCCTCGCCGCCCTCGGTGGCCTCGCCCGGCGCGGCGACGGCGCCGTCGAGGTCCAGGTCGAGCCCGAGGTCGGAGAGCCCGAGGTCGGCGATGTCGCTCTCCTCCTCTGCCGGCGCGGGCCGGTGGCGGCGCGGGCGGGAGGGCAGCATCACCGGCGCCGGGGGCGGCGGCACGTCGAACTTCACGCCGGCGGGCGGCACGAGCACGTAGTCGATGTAGTCCTCGGCCACGCCAGGCGGGACCCCCAGGGCCACCGCTACCTCGTGCACCAGGAGGTGGCGGGCGTTGTCGTACTGCTCGCGCTCCTTGTTGGGCAGGGGGCGAAGCCGCGAGAGCGAGTGCAACCCCTTCACCACCTCGGCCAGGCCCAGGACCCCGCCGCCGACCAGCCGGTCGGCGTTGTCGCGGTGCCGGACCTTCCAGTCCAGCTCGGGGTCGTCGGACTGGGCGGCCAGGTAGTGGAACACGCCCTGGATCTGGTCGCCGGTGGCAACCCGCCTGAGCCCCACCGTGGGCACCTTGGCGCGGGGCACCAGGACCACGGCCCCGTCCTCCTCGCGCCGCATGCGCACCAGCTGCAGCTTCTGCCCGGCGATGTCCTTCTCCTCGGTGCCCTCGACGGTGCAGACGCCCTGGTTCGGATAGACCACTCGGACGCCGGGCGCGAGGTCGTTCGCGTCGGAGACGAAGCCCTCGACGGGCGGGAGCTGCTCGCGCGGCTCGTCCGGATGGCGCGACGATGGGCCTCTCACGGCAACCCCTCCTATCACGCGATCCGCGCAGCGGCAATCGACGCGGCGTCGGTCCGGTCAGCGGGTCCGGGCCCTGGCCGCAGGCCCCCTGGCTTGGCCGGGTAGCCCGCTGGCGCCCTAGCGGACCACCTTCCGCTTGCGCACCGGGTCCAGGCGGAACACGTCGGCCAGCCGGAAGGCGGGGCGCGCCTCGGCGGCGAGCTCGGGCGGCCGGAGGGCGCGGTAGATGGCGATGATGCGGCGGACGGCGGTGCCGGCGGTGAGCACGGCCAGGCCGGCCATGGCCAGCCCCACCAGCGTCCGGCCGGCGCCCGCGCCGAAGGCCGCGTCGGCGAGCGGGGACAGGGCGCAGGCCAGGCCGCTCACCACGATCCGCTCGGGGCGCTGCATCCCGCCCACGCGGACCACGTCGCCGGCGCCGAGCGCCTCCCCGCGGGCGCGCGCGTAGGAGACCAGGAGCGAGGCCCCGGCCGCGCCCAGGGCGGCGAACAGCGCCAGCGAGTCGCGGAAGGCGACCGCCAGCCCGCCGAACACCAGGAGCTCGCCCACGCGGTCGAGGGTGGAGTCGAGGAAGGCGCCCGCCCGGCTCACGCGGCCGGTGGCGCGCGCCACCCGGCCGTCGATGAAGTCGAGGCTGGCGCCGAACAGGTAGACCCAGCCGCCCGAGGAGAGCCGGCCCGAGCCCATGAGCACCGCCGCGCCCGCGGCGGCGACGGTGCTGGCCACGGTGATGGCGTCGGGAGGGATCCGAAGCCGCAGGCAGGTGCGCTCGACCGGGCGGTAGAGCCAGAGCCACCATTCCTGGAAGAACTTGGCCAGGAAGGAGCGCCCCCGCTTCTCGATGTCCGCGGTGTGGGGCCGGCCCTGGAGCGCAGCACGAACGGTGAAGATCGCCAGCGTGGTGAGGAGGAAGCAGACGAGCCCGAGCAAGGGGAGGAGCGCCTCGGCCGCGGTTGGGTTCACCGGGACAACTTAGCAACGCGGCGGGTCGCCGGGGAGGAATACCGCCGGGGTCCGCGCCGGGGCCGCCGCCGACGGGCCGCGACCGGATGCCCGGTCGGGGCCCCGGGGGCAGGGCAGCACCGCATTCCGCCGGGTTACTGCGATCCGGCGCCGGCGTCGCGCAGCCGTCGCGCCGCCAGTTCGACGTAGCCCGCCTCGCGCTCCAAGCCCAGGAACTGGCAGCCCGCCCGGATCGCCGCGATCCCGGTGGTGCCCGAGCCGGAGAACGGGTCGAGCACCAGGTCTCCCGGCGCGGCACTGGCGGCCAGCACGCGCTCGAGCAGCGCGAGGGGCTTCTGCGTGGGGTGACGACCCAGCGCCTTCTCGCGCGGGCCGGGCGTGGGGATGGACCAGACCACCTGCTCGCCGCCCGGCACCGGCCGCTCGCAGATCTCCCACAGGTCCCGCATCTGCTTGCCGCCGTTGCGCGACTTCATCTCCCGGTAGTTGAAGCGGTGGGGGAGCGGGCGAGCCCGGGTCGGGCTGGCCCAGAGCAGGATCTCGGTGGAGTGGGTGAAGAAGCGGCAGGCCAGGTTGGGAGAGGCGTTGGGCTTGTACCAGGTGACGGTGTTGAGGAGGTGGTAGCCCAACTCCTGCATGGCGTAGCCGATGGAGAAGATCACGTGCTGGGTGCCCGAGACCCAGAGCGTGCCGCCGGGCTTCAGGGCGCGGCGCACCGCCTGGAGCCAGCGGGCCTGGAAGGCGTGGTCCTCGGCCACCCCCCGCGACGCGTCCCAGGCGCCCTTGTCGACCTTGACCCGCCGGCCACCCTGGCAGGTGGTGCCGCCGTTGGAGAGGTGGTAGGGCGGGTCGGCGAAGGCCAGGTCCACCGCGCCGGGCGGCAGGCGCTCGAGCGCCTCCAGGCAGTCCCCCTGGACGAGCGCCCACCCCTCGCCCCGCTCCACCGTCCCCGGCAGCTCGTTCCACGCGTGCAAGTCCAGCCGTCGCGCCATATCGGGCCATGGTAGGTGGGCCGATCGATATCGCCAGTTTTCGGCCGGGCGGCGGCCCGACCGGATCGCCGGCCCGGGGGCTGCTAGATCTCCGCCATGACGCTCGACGCCGCGCGGGTGAAGGAGGCCGCCCTCCGGGAGGGCTTCCACCGCGCCGGAATCGCCCGGGCGGAGCGGCTCGACCCCGGCCCGCTCCACCGCATGCTGGCCCTGGGCGGCGAGGCGGACATGGCCTGGCTGCGCGAGCAGCGCGAAGATCGGCTCGACCCGCGGCGCGTCCTCCCCGGCGCCCGGAGCGTCCTGGCGCTGGCGCTCTCCCATCACGCCGGGGAAGGGGCGCCGCCGCGCCCCTTCGAGCGCGCGGTGGCCCGGTACGCGCGCGGGCGCGACTACCATGGCGTGGTGAAGCGCAAGCTCCGGGCGCTGGTGGCCGCCCTCTTCGCCATGGACCCCGAGGCGCGCCTGTGGGCCGGCTGCGACATCGGGCCGGTGATGGAGAAGGCCTGGGCCGAGCGCGCCGGCCTGGGGTGGGTGGGGAAGAACAGCTGCTTCATCGCCCCGGGCCTGGGGAGCTGGGTGGTCCTGGCGGTGGTCCTCACCGACCGCGAGCTGGCTGCCGACCCGCCCCATCCCGAGCGCTGCGGGAGCTGCACCGCCTGCCTCTCCGCCTGCCCCACCGGCGCCATCCCCGCACCCGGGCTGGTCGACGCCCGCCGCTGCATCTCCTACTGGACCATCGAGCGGCGGGGCGAGATCCCGCCGGAGGTGGCCGCGCGCCTTTCCGGCTGGGTCTTCGGCTGCGACGACTGCCAGACCGCGTGCCCGTGGAACCAGGGGCTCGCGCCCTCGGCCGACCCGGACCTCACACCGCTCCCCGGGCAGTCGGCGCTCGACCTCGGGCCCCTCCTTTGCATGACCGAGGCCGAGTACCGGGGCCGCTACCACGGCACGGCGCTGGCGCGGGCGAGGTACGACGGCCTCCTCCGCAACGCCCTCCTCCAGGCCGGCCTGTCCGGCGAGCGGATCTGGGAGGGGGCGGTGCGCGGGCACCTCTCGAGCGCGCACCCGGGCGTGCGCGCCGCCGCGGCCTGGGCGCTGGCCCAACTCGAGGGCGAGGTGGCGCCCCCTCCCGCCGCCCCGCGGGGCGAGGGGTCGAGCGCCCCGGCCTCCATCCCCCGCGAGCGCACCTAGAGCCTCGTGGGCTCCGGCGGACGGGGACCGGCGGCGAGGACGGGACAGGGCCGCGCAGGCCCGCCCGCCCGCGCTGGCTCGGACTCCTGTCCGGACCGAGCCCCTGGCGGGGACCCGGTCCGCCGACGAGATCGCCGCGCGATGGAGCCAGCGGACCTCTCACCCGGGAGGCTAGCCTCCGGCGCTCTTCATGTCCCAGTAGCTCTGGTAGAGGTGCGTCCCCGCCCAGTGGAGCCCGGCCGGATAGTGCATCAGCTCGCGCGATGCCTCGGGGTGGCGGCGGCACCAGGCCATGAAGGTGTTGGCCGCGGGCCGGTGGTGCTCCATGATCCCGTTGAACTCGTCCCAGGCGCGGTGGGTGGCGGCGAACACGTCGATGTCGGCGGCCGGGTTGGCCAGGGACCAGCTGACGAAGGACTCGGCGGCGCCGGGGTGGTGGCTATCCCATGTGAAGAAGCGCTCGGCCGCGCGGGAGTGGCCCCGGACCCAGTCGCCGAGCTCCTGGGAAGCGGCGGGGTGGCGTCGCTCCCAGGTCTCGATGCTCGCCCGCGCGCTCGGGGGGGGCGGCGGTGGCGGGGGACGGCGCTCCGCCACGCATCCGGCGCTGGCGCCGACGACGGCGAGAAGGGTGGCGAGGCCCAACGACCTAGCGACATGGCTCATGGCGTACCTCCGGGTGACGGGGGAGCTCCGCGGGCCCGCCAGCGGCCAGCGCCGGCCGGCCGGGGCAGGGATTGCGGCTGATAGGGCTCGTGGCCGGGTGCGCTCAGGCTCCAACTCGGGTGACGACAAGGACAACACCGGATCGGGCGAGAAGTTCCGCCGCGCCCCGCGCCGGTCCGCGGGGATGGCCGCGCGGAGGCCGTTCACCGGGCATCCTCCCACCCATCCTTCCGGGATTCCAGACGAAACAGGCCGAGCCCCAGGTCTCGAGGCGGTGTGCTCCCGGGCCCTCTGCCGGCGGAGGCTTCGCCCGCCCTCCTCAGCCAGCTCGCCGGCCGACGCCGCGCTCCACGGACGCGGTCCGGCAGATGCTCCGCTCCGGCACGGCAGGAGGGATGACGCGCGCCGGCCAGCCCCTTTCCCCATGCACGAGGGCGGAGGGAGGGCCGCTCCCCGCCGGAGGGCGAGCACCCGCTTGCCGCGGGGCTCGGCCATGGTCGCGCCGCACCGGATCTGCTTTCACCATCAGTGTATGCGCCGCCCCGGTTCCTCCCTGCGCGGTGCGGGCGCGGCCGCAGCGAGGACGGCGGCAGCAGGCAGGCGCGGAGACCCCGTCGAGCTGCTGCGCGAGCTCGCCCGCGCCGGGACCTCGTCGGCGTCCGGCGCGCGAATCGACGCCCTACCCGGGCGGCCCGGGCGGACCCGAGGCCGAACGAGGTGCCCCGACGAATTCGGCGCGTTATCCCTCTCGCCCGGATGATCACCCGTGAACAGCTCGCCGCGGCCCGCAACGGCGCGGCGGTGGGGCCGGTGCTGGCCCCGACCTTCCTGCGCTTCACCGGACGGGACGCACGCGACTATCTTCACCGGATGTGTACCCAGGATCTCTCCGGACTGGCGCCGGGGGCGGCGACCTACACCGCCTTCCTGAACGCCCGGGGGCGCCTGTTGGGCGAGGGCCAGGTCCTGGCGGAGGAGGGCGCCCTGCTCCTCGCCGTCGAGCCCGCGGCCGGGGGGGACCTTCGCGCTCACCTGGAGCGGTTCGTCATCGCCGACGACGTTTCCTTGGAGATGGTGCCGGGGATGGCCGCGCTGCCGCTGCTCGGGCCGGAGGCCCCGTCGCGGCTGGGGGGGCGAGCGGCGGGCGCGCGCCGGGTGGCCAGCACGCGGCGCGGCGCCCCCTGCCTGGAGCTGTGGCTGCCGGGTGGCGAGGCGGCGCCGCTCCGCGCGGCGCTGGCCGCGGAGGGCTGGGAGCCGCTCGACGAGGAGGCGCTGGAGGCGCTGCGCATCGCCGGCGGCGTGGCCCGCTTCGGCCCCGAGCTGGGCCCTGGTCACCTGCTGGTGGAGGCCGGGCTCAACCGGGCGGCGATCTCCTTCACCAAGGGCTGCTACGTCGGTCAAGAGGTGGTGGTGCGGGCCACTGCCCGGGGCTCCCTGCAGCGGGGGCTGGCCCTGCTGGCGCTGCCACCGGGGGCGGGGCCGGGCACGCCGCTTCGCGCCGGCGGCGCCGAGGTCGGCGAGGTGACGAGCGCCGCGGCGATGCCGGACGGCAGGGTGGGGCTCGCCTATCTGCGCCGGCCGCACTGGCGCCCGGGCGGTCGGCTTGAGGCCGCCGGCGGCGAGGCGGTGGTGACCCGGGTGATCGTGGAGGAGCCCGGGTCCTAGAGCACCGCAGGCCCCAGCCCGAGCTGCGCCACGTCGGCGCCGTGGTAGCGAAGCACGCGCACGTGGTGCTGCCGCAGGCCGAGGAGGCGCACCGGTGCCGAGACGGCCCGGCCGCGCACCGCCTCCGAGAGCGCCACCACGCCGCGGTCGTCGATGGTCCGGGCCAGGGCCAGGTCGATGCAAACGCCCGCGCCGGCGGGGGCGCGCTCCACCTGCTTCGCCACGTCGCGCGCCGCCATCACGTCGAACGCGCCAAGCACGCGGATGACGAGCTCCTCGAGGACATCGCCAGGCTTCATGAGGGTACACGCAGCCTAGGGCGATCCCCCGGGTCCTGAAAGCGCATGAAGGCCTGGAACCTGCGTCGGTGGATCGCCCGACACGTCGCGCCCCAGCGGGGTGGGGCGCATGCGGTCATCGCGTGGAGAGGGCCTCCGCCTGCCCGAGGCCCCGGCGCCTGCCGGCCGGGCACCAGGCCATGCTGCCGTAGGACCTCCGCGGTGCCCTCCTGGGCCTGGCCTTCGACCTGGCCGTCACCGCCTGGAAGGTGGCCGCCGAACGGGCCTTCGGCTGGCGCCGGGAAGGGGCGCTGGGGCGGCGGATGGAGGAGCTGCTCACATCCCGGCTGGGCGGGGAGTGGTCGTGGGCGGAGGTGACGCGGCTCCGGGAGCGAAGCGGGGTGGCCCGCGACGTGGCGGCCCGGGGCGCCGGGCGAGCGCCAGCCCTGCCCGTTCGACGGGATGGCGGATCGCGCCGAGCCGTTGCCCGCGCCGGGGTCGGACGGCCGGCCGCCGAGCTGCGCTGAGCTCAGCCGGCCCGCTTGTGGAGCGGGCAGGAGGCGATGGCCGAGGTGGGGTCGACGGCGTCGCCCCCCTCCACGATGGCCACCACCTTGCCGTCCTCGCCGATGACCACGTTGGAGCGCTTGGCCAGGCCGATCACCGGGATCTTCCCCGTGTACGCCTCGGCCACCTTGCCGCCTTCGTCGGAGAGGAGCGGGAAGGGGAGCTGGTACTGGGCCTTGAACTTCTTCTGGGTGGCGACGTCGTCCACCGAGACGCCCACCACCTGGGCTCCCTTGGCGGCGACCTCGGGGAAGTGATCCCGGAAGTTCTGGTTCTGCTGTGTGCACCCGGGCGTGAAGGCCTTGGGGTAGAAGGCGATGATCACCGGCCCCTTCTCCAGGAGCCGGGAGAGCGTGACCGGCGATCCTTCCGTGTCGGGGAGGGTGAAGTCGGGGGCCTTGTCGCCGACCTTGAGTGGGGAGGCGCCGAGCAGCATAGCGAGCAGTGGCATGGTCATCGTTCGCCCGCTCCATTCCGGGCGGCGTCTCCATAGCGGGCGCCAAGGACGCGGGCAAGGCGCCCGGACCGGGACCGCCAGCGGGCTGGTGTCCACGTGGGACGTGCGGTACAGGAAGGACGACCTTGGCGGAGGAGACGCCATGACCCGAGCGAATCGAGACGCCGCCCTCGCCGCCCTCTTGGCCGCCGGAGTGCTCGTCGGGGTGGGGTGTGGGACGCAGAGCTGCAACAACGTCACGCCCGACGTCCACCAGGCGCCGGGTTCCTGTACGGCCCCGCCCGGCGGTTCCCTCACCGTGAGCGTGCACTGGTGCGATTGCGGCGCGGCCACGACCTGCGACGTGTTGCCCGACTGGGGGGGCAGCGGCGTCGCTCAGCTCGAGCCCAAGGTGAACTCCTGCGACGCGAGCTGCCCGGCGAACCCCGACTCGTGTCCTTCCCAGAGCGTCGACTGCACCTTCGACGCGCCCGCCGACGGCTCCTACAACCTGTACATCATCAGCGGCCAGACCTACCAGCCCGTGCCGCTCTACGTCTCCGACGGCGCCTCCGCGAGCTGCACCTAGTGGGCGAAGCTGGGGCGCGAACCATGACCTGGCGCAAGAGCGGAGGCCTCGCAGCCGCAATCCTCCTGGCCTGCGGCGGTGGCGGAGGGGGCGGTCGCCTGCCCACGCCGGACGCCGGGGCGGCCCTGGGCGTCGCCTACGACGCCGGCACCGGCGCGGCCACCTTCCGCGTCTGGGCGCCCTCGAGCTCCTCGGCGAGGGTGCTCCTCTTCGACTCCTGGAGCGCGACCTCGCCGAGCGCCTCCTACCCCATGGACCGGGAGCTCGACGCCCTCGGTGACCTCGACAAGAACGGGTGGGACGGCATCTGGACCGCGACCGTCCCCTCCCTGGCCTCGGGCCAGCTCTACCAGTACGACGTCGGCTTCGGCCTCGCCCTCGACCCCTACGCACCGTCCATGGGCAGGTTCGACTCGAGCACGATGTCCTCGGGCAAGGGAGCGGCGCTCGACCCGTCGTCGATCGGGCCGGAGGATCTCCTCACCGGCGAGCCGACCGCGACGGTGCCCTTCGACGCACCGCCCGGCTACGGGAAGCGCGAGGACGCGGTCATCTACGAGGTCCACGTCCGCGACCTGACCATCTTCCTCTCCGGGCTGGCCCACCCGGTCGGCACCTACGAGGCCTTCGCCGAGGCGCTCGACCACGTGGCCAAGCTCGGCGCCACCCACGTCGAGCTCCTGCCGGTGCTCGCCTACACCAACGGTGACGAAGGGAAACGGGCCACCGTGGAGCTCGACCGCACCACCACCGGCAACAACTACAACTGGGGGTATGATCCGCAGAGCTGGTTTGCCCCCGACGGCATGTACTCCGAGGACCCCGAGGACCCGGCCCGCCGCGTGCGCGAGCTGAAGACCCTGGTCAACGAGGCCCACCGGCGGGGGCTGGGGGTGATCCTCGACGTGGTCTACAACCACACCGGATCGACCGCGGTTCTCGATGCCCTGGTGCCGGGGTACTACTACCGCGGCACGAACTACTCGGGGGTGGGCAACGACACCGCCAGCGAGCGGAAGATGATGCGAAAGCTGGTGGTGGACTCGGTCCGCTACCTGGTGGAGCAGTACGGGGTCGACGGGTTCCGCTTCGACCTCATGGGCCTGCTCGACTCGGTGACCATGGAGGAGGCTTACCAGGCCGCGGCCGCGGTGAAGCCGGCCGTGCTCTTCATCGGCGAGGGCTGGCGGATGGGCGGAGTGCCCTCGACCGACTACGCCGGTACCCCCATCGTCGCCGCCGACCAGGGCTGGATGGCCTCGCCCGACGCGGTCGGCATCTCGGCCTTCTCCGACAGCTACCGCAACGTCATGAAGGGCGGCGGGTTGAGCGAGACCAGCGACACCGACGCGGGGTTCCTCACCGGGGCCGACCCGGCCGCGGCCACCCTCCTGCGGAACCTCTCCGCCGACCCCACCAACTTCACCGCCGACGGCCCCGGCGACCCGGTGCAGTACCTCACCGCCCACGACGGCCTGACCCTGCACGACAAGATCGGCAAGATCCTCCGGCTCGACCCCACCCGCGCCGCCCAGGAGGCCACCATCATGCAGGTGGTCCGGCTGGGCTTCGCCCTCCAGGCCACCTCGCAGGGGATGCTCTTCCTCCAGGGCGGGTGCGAGATGGGGCGCTCGAAGTGGGTGCCGGCGGCGGCCGCGGAGGCCACCAGCGCCAACGGCGGCGGTCGCTACTACGTCTACAACAGCTACGACAGCTCCGACGCGGTGAACGGCTTCGACTGGGCGACCCCGGGCGCCCCGGGCTCGGTGGAAGGGCAGACCGCTGGCTACGTACAGGGGCTCCTGGCGCTGCGCGCCTCCACCGACGCCTTCCGGCTGGGGTCGAAGGCCCAGGTGACCGCCAACCTGTCCCTGCTCGACGGGTCGCGCGCGGGCGCCATCGCCTTCCAGGCGGTGAGCTCCGACGGCGCCACCGCCTATGCGGTCTTCGCCAACGCCGGGACCGGCGCGGTGGCGCTCTCCACCGGTGGCCTCGACCTGCGCGGCGCGGATGTCCTGGTCGACGCCGGCCAGGCGGGGACGAGCCCCATCGCGCCGGTCGATCAGGTCGGATTCTCGGTGGCCGAAGCGGCGGTGACGGTCGAGCCGCGCACCGCGGTGGTCATCCGGCGATCGCTGCCCTGACCGCGCTGCCGTCACCCGCCGCCGGGGGCGAGGTAGCGGAAGGTCCACCCGCGGGAGCCGCTGCGGCGATCGGGGTTGGTCACGGTGACGGTGACGCGGCCGGGCGGGTGGGGGCCGGCGGTGGCGGCGATCTCGCTGCCGCTCACCACCACCACGTCCTCGGCCGGCACGCCGCCGAGCTCCACGGTGGCGCCGGCCTGGAAGTTGGAGCCGCGGATGGTCAGGCGCGTGCCGGGCGGGCCGGAGGCGGGCCGGCAGGAGCCGACGCTGGGCGAGGGGGGCTGGGAGCCCTGGGGACGCGTGGAGCCACCCGCCGATGCTGCCAGGGCCGGGAC